>UMLR01100542.1_pt1 | contig 52116 bp, 46 predicted proteins | sample 1966741 | NCBI WGS metagenome assembly UMLR01 (sample SAMEA4836207, study PRJEB28245) | human gut metagenome | biome: gut microbiome; material: fecal sample | place: Denmark | collected 2008 | reverse complement strand
TTTCAAAGCGTTAAGGGTTGCCCCCCCCCCGAAAAGGTCGCTTATTATAAGGGGTTAAGAGGCTTTACATTAGCTGAAGTTTTATTAACTTTAGGAATTATTGGTGTCGTGTCTGCAATGACAGTACCGACTTTAATGCAGAATTATCAAAAAAAATCTTATGTTACTCAATTACATAAGGTATACAACGAAATGTCACAAGCTGCTATACAATTTCAAACGGATAGAAATGCTGTCAATCTTAAAGAAGCAGGACTAAATAGTCAAACAGCAGCAGAAGAATTTATTGAAAAATATTTTAAAATAGTACAAAAATGTGGGACTGATAAAACACCCTGCTTTGAGGAAAAAAGTAACTATAAAAAACTCTCAGGCAATCAACTTACAGCATGGACAACTCCAATGACACATTATGTAATAGCAAGTGGAGCTTCTATTGGAGTGAGATATAATTCATCCAATGAAATGATATGTGAAATATATGTTGATGTAAATGGGAAAAAAGGCCCCAATATAGTTGGTAGAGATTTATTTCCAATATTTTTATATAATAACGGATTAATAGATGATGCTAATGAGCAATTAAATGGACCTCTATCAAAAGAAGAAAGAGATGCCTCCTTTAATATTTGTCAAAATAATAATGGAAATACTTGGCATGGTTGTTTTGGTAAAATTCTAAACGATAATTGGGAAATGACATACTAACAAAAAGACCGATTTAAAAATCGGTCTTTTTTTATTGAGCTTCCTTTTCTTCCATCGGGATTGTTAATTTTTGTCCGATTGAAAGCTTATTTGGATTTGTCATATTATTTGTTTTCAATACAAGCGATTCTTTTTCTTTGCTATAAGATCCATAAAATCTTATCAAAATACTTTCCATTGTATCACCGCTTTGCACTGTATAAACTTCATTTGTAGCTGTCGGTTCTTCTTTTTCAGTAGAAGATGGAATAAAGTTTAAGCTTAATTTTTCTTTTTTAGCAGGAGCCGGAGTCGATGTTAAATTTTCTTGAATTGAACGTATTCCGTTAGCTGAAAAACTAATCATTACCATCAAAATTAACATTACAACAGCACCAACAATAAACCCTGCAACTAGATATATACTTGGTGATTTATCATTTTTTTGGTTTACTTTAAAATTTTGCCATAATACATCTAATTCTCGTTCTTTATTTGGTCTTACATAAATTCCAGGAGAATTATCATATGGATCATTTTTATATTGAGCTAATGCTTGAAGCACAGCCATTTTTTCTTTTGATAAATTTGATCTTCTGATAGTTGAACTTTTCATTTTTCCATACCCTAATAATAAATTGTTCTTAATAAATGAAATATATCATAAGGTAATTTTTAATTCAAGTAGTTATAAAATCGTTACATTTCAAGGATTTCCAAGATAGACTTAACTTATTTTAACATGCTTCTTGATTTTTCTCATTTTTAATATATTATTAAAATACACAAACTAGCTAGAAAAGGAAATTAAAACTATGTCAAAAAAATGTGATGTATGCGGCAAAGCACCGATTAAAGCAGCGAAATTAACATTCTCGCATAAACAAATTGTTCACACACAAGAACCTAACTTACAATCAGTAAAAGTTAATGTAAACGGAACAGTTAAGAGAATTAAAGTTTGCACTTCTTGCTTAAGAGCAGGTAAAGTACAAAAAGCTGTATAAGAAAATATGCTTAAATAAAAAAAAAGAGAACCTTCTTTTGGTTCTCTTTTTTTTTGTGTTACATAACTGATTTTTTAAACTTTTTATATTCAAATACAAATTGTAATTTGATATTATTTACACCTTTTTTAATCCCTGAAAATTTGGCATAAGGAACGCTTTTTTCAGCAGCACTGATAATTGATCGATCAGTAGCCTCATCTCCTGATGATTTTGCTATGTCATATTTTTGCAAACTACCATCTTCCCCAATAGTCAAAATTACAATAGTCTGAGTATTTTGTCCTGATTTTGGAGGCTGCCAATTTTCATTTAATTTAATACTTACTTCTGCTACATAATCCTTTAAACTTGCAGCTTGAGATGACACTTGAGTTTCTTGTTGCTTAATTTTTGTAGAATCAACTTTTTCAACTGTAATTTCTTGATTTAATTTTTGCTTTTCATTATCAATATTTTTATCACTCACTCCTCTAATATCAGGTTTTGAAACAGTTTCAGAGTCTTTATTTTGCTCTTTCACATCTTCATTGTTATCAGGAGGAGTAAATGCATCTTTGTTTTCATTAATAGGGTTTATATCAACATTTTCGTTTTTGGGCATATATAATTTTGAAACATAATTATGAGCTAAACTCAAAAAAGAATCATTGCTTAAAGGCTTCATATAAACATGCACATTGGCAAAAACAGCCTTAGGATGATAATTATCTTCATCAAAAATTTCAGATTTAATTATACCCATGTAATTTGTCTGAATATTAGATTTCAGATATACAACTTTTTCATAACTTTTTCCAGATTGATATTTTACTGAATATAGATATTCATTTGGACTAATGTTTTTAATTGAATCAGCATCAACATAAAGATAAAAATTAGAAACATTTGTATCTACAGGGACCCAATCCATAGCATTAACAATAGAACCAGACATTAAAAAAAACATTAATAATAATAGATTCTTTTTCATAACTTAAATTCCTTTTCTAATATTAATTAAATAAAAAATAAAAACATAAAACAAGAATTAAATGAAAGATTTACTCCAAATTAATGAAAAAAATTTATTAAGTGATGTTACAAGATTGCAAAATCTATTTGTTTTTTTTCTATATATAAAATACAATATAATTGGAGAAATTTAGAGGGATAGAAGATGATATTAGAACAAGAATTGAAGGGGAAGACTTTATCTCCTCAAGAAGTGAGAAGTATTTTAAAAACAGATAATAAAGAAATTGTTGAATTATGCAAACGAGCTTCTATATTACCTAGAAAAAACAGCAAAGGACAAACTTATTTTTCTTATGAAGAAGTTAAAAATTTAAGAAAAGTTCAAGCTATGAAAGGAGCTTCTTTACCTCCTGCAAAAACTGATGCTAAGCAACCATCAGCTATTCTTAATATTTTAAATTCTTTAAAAGAAATGGAAAATAAGTTAAGCAACAGAATTGCTAAAGTTATTGATGAAAAACTTGAAGGCATGGATGAAGTAGTTGTAGAACTTATTCGTTGCAAAACAGATAATGAAACATTAAGACAAAAAATTATTGATCTTAATAAAGAAATTTACCAATTAAAAAATGACTTACACTCATACAAACCAGTAGGTCTAGGATTTTATAAAAAGAAAGAAAAACACGTTTGGGAATAACAAGATAATACTTGCCCGCCAATAATTAAAGGAATCAAAAAATGGCAGTAAAAGAAAAAGAAAATGATACAACATCAAATTTAGATGAAAGAAGTAAAGCTTTAAAACTCGCAATAGAAAAAATCGAAAAAGATTTTGGAAAAGGTTCAATAATGAAACTTGGCGATAAGGCTACTGTAAATGTAGATGCTATCCCGACAGGAGCCCTTTCTCTTGATGTTGCCTTAGGTATAGGCGGAATTCCTAGAGGACGTATTATTGAAATATATGGTCCTGAAAGTTCAGGGAAAACAACTCTTGCTCAACATATCGTTGCTGAATGTCAAAAAAGAGGTGGAATTGCAGCTTTCGTGGATGCAGAACATGCTCTTGACCCTGAATATGCAAGAAATCTTGGTGTTCAAGTAGATGATTTATTAATATCACAACCTGATACTGGAGAACAAGCTCTTGATATTACAGAAGAACTTGTACGTTCAGGAGCTGTAGATGTAGTAGTTGTTGACTCTGTAGCAGCACTTGTTCCAAAAGCTGAAATTGAAGGCTCTATGGAAGATCAACAAATGGGACTTCAAGCTCGTTTAATGAGTAAAGCTCTAAGAAAATTGACAGGTATTATCGGAAAAACAAATACTACAGTAATTTTCATTAACCAATTAAGAATGAAAATTGGTGTAATGTATGGCAATCCAGAAACAACAACAGGTGGTAATGCTTTAAAATATTATGCTTCAGTACGTATGGAAATTAAACGTACAGAAGGAGTTAAAGGTGAAGATGGTGATGTCGGAAACCACGTACGCGTGAGAGTTCTAAAAAACAAAGTAGCTCCCCCATTCAGAACAGCTGAATTTGATATTATTTTTGGTAAAGGGATTTGCAAAATTGGAAATATTCTAGATGTTGCGGTAAATCTTGATATCGTAAAAAAAGCAGGTTCTTGGTTTAGCTTCAATGAAGAAAAATTAGGACAAGGTAGAGATAAAGCACGCGACTTTTTAGCGGAAAATCCAGATATTTTAAATACAATAGAAACATTAGTAAGAGAAAAATTAGCTGCATCATAATGCGATATTAACAAATGTAAAGCAGCTAAAACACAGATATAACACTAATTTAGTCAAAAAGCATGTTTTTGTTATTATTTCATTAGCAACTAAAAACATGTTTTTCTTTTATATACATACAATATAATGTGTAGAAATTGGAGGCAAATACTCAAATGGAAGTCAAAGCAATTAATAATAGTTTAAATGTCTTAAATTTTGAAGGAAAAAATAAAAGACACAATAACAAACAAACAACAAATCATTATTCAGAACCACAAAGACATATTTCAAAAGATTCAAGTAAAGCAATGCGAAATATGATGATTGGTCTAATGGCTTTAGGCGCAACTACAAATACCATGACAAGTTGTGCTCCTGATGATGTAATAGCAGAAGCAAGTTCATCATCCTCTTCTTCATCTTCTGCAAACGCAACGATTATAGGCGGAGGATGTCATCACCACGATACAATTACAATTATCAAACCAGACACAATTCATGATACAGACACAATAATTCATACAGAAATTGTTCCAGTATACGTAAAAGATTACCCATTCCACATTGGGGATTCATTAATTGCTCAAGGTCAAAATATCGGAATTCCAATTGATGGTCCTGTACCAGATGGTTCAGGTTTAGATAGCGTTGTATACGTTGGTTCAAAAGCACACAATAGATATGACAATAAATTTTATGAATCAATGGTAGATAGTATTGGAACAAATAAAAGAGAATTAGCAGTTGTAACAAAAGTTTTAGATTTATATGATTCAAAAAATCCAAAAACAACATATTTAAAATCAGTAGTCGCAGATGTTCCTGGAAAAGGCATAAAAATCACAAGATATGTTGCAAATACAGATAAAAAACCTGAAGATGATGAACAATACTTATGGAATTATGCAGGTTATGAAGTTAGAACAAACGGCAGAGATAGAAAACAAAATATTCGTTCAATTTTTGACAATAACAATAATTTAGTATACCGTGGCAATTACGAAAAAGGAACAAGTGCAGGTTCATTCTTATATGGAGCATTAATCCTTGATGAAGAAACAGGGGAACCAATTTACGATGAAAATGGAAATCCAGAATTTGCACAATATGATTTCGATCAAGCAGTAGTATATTCTGACTATGCAAAAAGAAGTGATGATTACAAACATCCAGGCTGGAAATACGAAGAATAATTACCTAAAAACTTTTTCTACACAATAAAGTAAACACCCTCTTGAATAACGAGGGTGTTTACGCTATATAATAATGATTATGAAAACATTAGCACAATTTATTCAACACAAAAGAGATGAAATAGGTCTTTCGCCAAAAGGATTAGCAAAAGAATGTAATCTTCCGCTAAATTATATAGAAGATATTGAAGCAGGGAAAGAACTTTTTCTACCTGTAACTGTAAGACAAAACTTAGCAAAAGTATTGAAATGTTTACCAGAAGAAATAAAATCTTTAGAAAAAGATTTTACAAGTTACACAGTATCACAAGAAATAATCGATAGCTTAAAAGAACTAATTTTAAATGGGGCCGGAGGCTTAAAATGTCCAAAATGCGGAGCACCATTAGTTACAAGAATTGCAAAATTATATGATTTAGAAGACAATTTAATGCTTCACCCAAAAGCTCATTGTTCAAAATGTTCATTCCACATAACAGAATAATTGCTTGAAATAAATATAAAATTGTTTATAATATAAAATAGCACATTTAAAACTAAATATGGGGACGTTTTGGATTTGACAGGATGTTCGGTTGAGATGAATTGCGAGTCCGAGCGCTGTTCTCGGTTATCAACGAGCACACTAAATTAAATGCTAAAAATGAAAACAACGTAATCAAAGGCGTATTTGGCGCTGAAAGATATGCATTAGCTGCATAGTCTAGATTACTATAGCTACTCATATTACCCAGCTTGCCGGTGATATGGGTCCATCATGCAAGCGGCAGTGCATCGATGACGGTAGATGCATCAAGATAACCGTTAAAGGTTAGTGTTTCCGCAAAAAACACTTTGGATTATAACAAAGGTTATGATATTCCCTGCATAATCCGAGAGAATTAATATCTACACTCGTAGAAGTTTGTCAAGATCCATTTTGGACAGGGGTTCGACTCCCCTCGTCTCCAGTATTACCAGTCATAGCAAGGGTTAGCGCTATTTTGTTTGACACAAATGTGTGCACTGTGGGCGATATGACAAAATTAAGAGAATTTTAAAATAGAGAATTTAGAGAATTTTGGGTTAAGGGATCGCAAATTCTCTTTTGGCAAATAAAAAGAGTCCTTTTGTAAAAGCTTTTGTAGTGGATGTTTTAGCCTAATTGGATATTTGTTAGACTTTCGTTTTCCCGAGAAAAAGGATATTACAAACTTATGTACACTAATAAAGAACTTACATATTCTTAAATATTTATTTCTTATATGCTTATAATTTTATATTTGTGTTAATCTAATCATATGAAAAATAAAAATTTATATATAATTGCAGGTGCTAATGGTAGCGGGAAAAGTACTTTAGCAAGCGAATTGTTACCATATGAAAATTTAGAATATTTAAATGCTGATGATATTGCTAAAGAAATTTGTCCTGAAAATATCGAAAGTGTAAAAATTAGAGCAGGAAAAATTGTTATAGATAAATTGGCAAAATTATTAGATAATCATAAATCATTTGCAATAGAAACAACTTTATCTGGTAAAAATCATATTAAAACTATAGAAAAAGCAAAAGCTTTGGGGTATAAAATTACTTTAATATATTCATATTTAGATAATCCTATATTATGTGAAAATCGAATAAAAGTAAGAGTACTAAATGGTGGGCATGATATTCCAAAAGAAGATATAGAAAGACGTTTTTATCGAAGTAAGAAAAATTTTTGGAATATATATAAAGATATAGTAGATGAGTGGTTTTTATTTTATAACGGTTCCTCTGAATATATTTTAGTTGCGCAATCTGAAAATAGAGAACTTGAAATATTAAATGAAAATTTGTATAATGACTTTATAAGGGATTTTTCATTATGACTAAAATGACAGAAAAATTATTAAAAATAGGGAATAGAGCAATTAAAAAAGCTCAAGAAAATAATCGTAAAAAAGGTATTCCAAATGTATACAGTATAAATGGGAAAATTGTATTTCAATTACCTAATGGAGATATTACAACCCAATATAATTTTTCATAGAATAGTTTTGTAGTACATTAAATTAAGTGTGTCAGAATGATAAGAAAACCTTGAAACCACTTGATATAACTGAAGTTTAGAGCAATACTATAAGTATGCAATATGCTATAATGGAGAAATCTTTGGACATTGTTTCGACTCCCACTGTCTCCAATTTTACCAGTCATAGTAAGGATTAGCACCATTTTATATAGAGCAAATGTGTGCACTGTGGGCGATATGACAAAATTAAGAGAATTTTAAAATAGAGAATTTAGAGAATTTTGAGTTAAGGGATCGCAAATTCTCTTTTGGCAAATAAAAAGAGTCCTTTTGTATTTAATTACTCTGCATTTTTGAATTGACAATTTATTCAATGAAAGTTTTAACTTAATGTCTATTGATAGAAATAATTAGGTAAGAAATTATGAAAAAAATAATTTTAATATTTATATTAATCATAATAACTATATCTGGAAATTATAGTGCTTCTGCAAAAGAACTTTCAAATAAAATTGATAATACACAAGTTATAAAGGACAAAAATTTAAATTCTTTAATTTTGAACAAAGTTAGAGATATAGATACTTATGAACCTGTACCTAAATATTTACAAGATAGATATATTAAAAATATTCCAGAAAATCTTATTACAAATTATCAAATTGATATGGCAAATGCATTGAAACATACTTTAAAGAATAAAATTACTTATAATAATAAAACATTAAAGCAAATGCTTTTAGATTTTAATAAAGAATCCGATAACATATATCAACAATATTTAAAAAACAAAAATAATAAAGAGCAAAATAAGATTTATTTAAAAAATTTAGAGGAAATGAATGGTACAATAAGTCTATATCCAAATGTAATTATTGAAGAAATACAACCAGTAATTGATAAGTATGATTTGGGTATAGAACCGGGTTCAGAAAGTGATATTTTCCTATACAAATATTACATAGAAAAATATGGGATAAAATATGCAAAAGAATTAAAAGAATTACTTCAATTGAAAGAAAATACTTTTACTAAAATATATTTTTATCAATTAAAAATTAGTGAAAAAATCTAATGGATTTGTCCGTTGTCCATTTTTGTGAACACCAAAATGCAGATGTGCCCCTGTACCAATGCCAGTGTTACCGCTTTTCCCAATAATTTTACCTTGGGTTATTTTATCACCAATTTTTACATTAAACGAACTTAAATGGCCATAAAAACTATGAACTCCATCACCATGATCAATTTCAATATAATTTCCATAACCATTATACCATTTTGCGACTATCACTATTCCATCAGCAGGAGCCTGTATAGGAGTATATAATGGTACACCGATATCAATACCATCATGAAACTTCTTTGTACCATGAACAGGATGTGTACGCCATCCATATGGACTTGTAATAGGTCCACTACAAGGCTTTATCCATTTTTGAGGTTGAGGTTGCTGAGGTACTTTAAGAACAGGATTTGGGTGTGGAGTTTTAGATGTTGATTGCGGTGCAGAAGTTTGAGGATTTTGGTTTTCAGATGGTACTTTAGTTGTATTATCATTTTCTATTGTATAAGTTTCAGAATTATCATTTGAATTTGTTTCTTCGATAATTTCAACAGTACATTTGCAATTTGGATGAGGTCTTTGAGGGACTTCGTCATAAAAGTCGAATTCTTGCCCATCTAAGGATTTGCATATATCACAAGTATCTTCACTATTTTCAGAATGCCAAACATATTTGTTATAACTAATACCACCTTTTAGTACAACAGTTTCTACATTTTCTTTTTCTTCTTCCGCATCCTGACTATAATCATTTTCTGATAATTTATTAAAACGATATATTGATTTTTCAATATTTTTTAAAGTATTAAATTTTTTAAGAATTTTATTTTTATCTTTTTGTTTAATGGCTGGATTAGAGTAATTTTTTAATAAATTTTCTTGAGATATAGATAAATCATCTAATACCATATCTACTTGTTTATTATATTTTAACGCATGTAATATTTTTTCTTTTAGATCAGCCATTTAATATTTCTCCCATATTGCTCAGTAATTAAAATAAAAATTTATAAACAATCATATTATAATAGTCGTTAATGCCATTTGCTAGTCCGTATTTTCACCTACCTCTTTAGAGTGATTGACTTGGAAACATCTGCAGCAAAATATTTTGGGAACATTTAAATACATAGATATAATAAAATTTACAAAATTTTTGTAAAAATAGTTCTTTACAATCAATGTATCTAATTGATAATAAAGTTTTAAAAATACTGGATATAACTAAGATCTAGAGCAATACTATAAGTATGCAATATGCTAAAATGAGAAAATCTTTGGACATTGTTTTGGCTGTCATATATCCCAATTTTACCACTCATAGCAAGGGTTAGCGCTATTTTATATAGTGTAAATGTGCGCACTGTGCGCGATATGACAAAATTAAGAGAATTTTAAAATAGAGAATTTAGAGAATTTTGGGTTAAGGGATCGCAAATTCTCTTTTGGCAAACAAAAAGAGTCCTTTTGTAAAAGCTTTTGTAGTGTATATTTTAGCCTAATTGAATATTTTTTAGACATTCGTTTTCCCGAGAAAAAGGACATTACAAACTAATGTCTAAAAAATAAAAATTAATTACTAAATTTGATAAAATTAATTTTTGAGAAATTTAGTTGAGTTTTTGATAAAAATGGCAAATAAAAACACTTTTTTCCCTATCGGGAAATTTTTATACAAAATAGTATTTTAAGATAACAATTTTTCCCGAACGGTAAAAAAGTTGATTTTTTTGTGAAAATATAGTAGAATTTTACCGATAGGTAAAAATGAATATTACAGATACTAAAAAGTTAGGAGAATATATAAAGAAGATGCGTAAGGCACAAAATCTTACGCAAGCTGATGTGGCAATTGCAGCTAATGTTGGAGTAAGATTTCTCGTTGATTTAGAAAACGGGAAAAAAACTGCACAAATTGGGAAAGTTATAGATGTTTGTGATGCTTTAGGAATTGTAATAGATATGAAATCTCCTTTTGAAAAAATTTATGAGGTAGATGTTGAGTAATTCTTTGAATGTATTTTTAAACGATAAACATATCGGAATATTAGAAAAAGATGGCTATGGTGGTGTAAATTTCCAATATTCTAACAATACTGATAGAATCCTATCTCTAAGTTTGCCAATTCAAAAAGAGCCTTTTGAAAACAAACAATGTAGAGGCTTTTTTAATGGATTATTACCTGAAAGCGAACATACAAGAATTACTATCGGGAAAAAATATGGAATTAATCCTAAAAATGATTTTTCTATATTGCAAGCAATAGGTTATGATTGTGCAGGGGCTGTTTCGTTCTTTGATAGTGATGATGAGCAAACACCTTCAAAATATTTGCAAGAATCTTATGAAATTGATTATACACCATTATCAGATGATGAACTGGAAAAGTTTATAAATGAACTACCTCAAAAACCATTAGCAACAGGGATTGAAGATATGAGATTATCTTTAGCCGGTGCACAGGACAAAACCTCTGTAATTGTTGTAAATGGACAAATTGGAATTCCAAAAGATAATGTACCGACAAGCCATATTATAAAACCTGCAATAAACGGATTTAATGAAACAATTGAAAATGAATTTATATGTATAAAAGCCGCTGAAAAATTAGGAATAAAAGTTCCAGATGTTAAAATAAGTTATGCAAACAAAACAAAATATTTTTTAATTCAAAGATATGATAGAGAAGTAATTGATAATAAAATAAAAAGAATTCACCAAGAAGATTTTTGTCAGGCTTCTAATATTCCAAGTGCCTATAAATATCAAGCAGAAGGCGGGGTTGATTTTAAAAGATGTTTTGAAATTTTAAGAGCGACCTCTCAACCTGCCGTTGCAATTAATCAGTTTATTCAATTAATGATTTTTAATTATTTAATAGGAAATAATGACGCACACGGAAAGAATTTTTCTATTCTGCATTATGACAATGGAGAAATAAAATTTGCACCAGCATACGATATTCTTTGTTCCGAAGTTTACCCCGGGTTGTCAAATAAAATGGCAATGAAAATTGGCGGACATTATAAACATGATGAGATTTTATTAAGACACTTTGAGAAATTAGCCAATGAAAATAATATAAACTTTACTCAACTAAAGAAAGTAATAAAAAATCAATGTAAAACCCTTCCGGATATTGTGAATGGCGTTATAAACAGCTTTGAAAACGAAATTGGGAAAAATATTTTATCAGTTGTGCAAAAAAATTGTACTAAATTACTAAAAGAGTTTTAATAATCAAATAAAATGTTATTAGGTAATATTAGGTCTAATTAGGTATTCTACGTTTAGAATCTTTAATATTTTTCCTAGAGTTTTCATTAAATTAAGTGTGTCAGAATGATAAGAAAACCTTGAATCCACTTGATATAACTGAAATTTAGAGCAATACTATAAGTATGCAATATGCTAGAATGGAGAAATCTTTGGACATTGTTTCGACTCCCATTGTCTCCAATTTTACCAGTTATAGCGAGAGCTAGCGCCATTTTATATAGTGCAAATGCGCGCATTGTGCGCGATTTAACAAAATCAAGAGAATTTAGAAAGAGAGAATTTAGACAAATTTTGACTTAAGGAATCGCAAATTCTCTTTTAGCGAATAAAAAGAGTCCTTTTGTAAAAGCTTTTGTAGTGTATATTTCAGACTAATTGGATATTTGTTAGACTTTCATTTTCCCGAGAAAAAGGATGTTAAGAACTAATATTATTCAATAATTAAATTTTTCACTGTACTAATAGTTATAACAATTTCTAATAATGAATAAATTTTATTGATAACATTTATGGTTTAAAGATATATAGAATTTTAAATTAGTTTTTTTATTATATCTATAATTTCTTTATATTTTTTCTTATCTGTTATATTTTTAAGTTGTTCAATAGATTTTTCTATAAATTTATTTCGTTCATTTGGATTATTTTGGAAATATGTTTTTATACTTTCTAAAGATGTCTGTTTGATATATCGTAATATTTCTATATTTATCTCACTAAAATCAATATCATTATAATGAGAATTGATTTTTATAATCATAAGATTATCATTATAATTTTCTTTAAAATTGTAATCCCGAATTTGTTCAAAATAGTTTTGTTTATAAGCATCCAAATCTTTAATTAAGTTATATATAACATCTTTATTGGTTAATTTATTCTTTTTTATAAAATAATCTATTAAATTTAATAATTGAAGTAAAGTTATATTATAAGGGAAATGGCTAACCCTGTTAGGATTAAAAATCAACTCCTTTTTTAATAATAAAAGCACTTTTTGAACTAATTCTTTATTTACTTTAACAAGTTTAGAGAATATAGATTGAAATAAAATATCTACATACTGACCAGCTGAACAATTTTCTAAAAGATTGTGCGCTATATCATATAAATCATCTTGTTCAATGATAAATGGGTATATATAAGTAATAACAAATAATTTCCAATAAGGATCATTGTTTATTTTATTAACTAATGATAGAAACTTCTTTTGATTTTTTAATTTATAAGAACTGTTTGACTCCTTTAAAATTCCGCAAATGTATCTTAGCATACAATCGTAATTAAAAGATTTGGCAAAATTAGCATCTATATTTATACTTTCTTCAATAGTTAAATATAAAAGTTTTTCAAGTTGTTCATTATTAAGAAAATCTTTTTGAGGATAGTTTTTATTATAAGTGTCAACTAAGAAATAATATATAGTTTTATTTTTTGTGTTATTAAAATTAAATTTATTTTCAAGTTCATTATTGTTAACAAAATTAATTAATTTAATTAAATTATCAATGATTTCAAATACTTCTTCTTTGGAAAAATCAATTTTACTAAATAATTTAAAAAACAAATGGAATTTACCATAAAAATTATTATCAATTTGATAATTAATAAATCCAGAAATAGTATTTTTATATGCACTGATTAACTTTGTTTTATCAACATCTGGTTCACACAATTTTAAAATAGAAGGAATATCTTTTAAAAATTTTTCTACATCTTGGTCTTTACAAGTTTCAATTAGTAGGTAGAAGTCAAAGTAATCAAAACTTTCAATGGAATTAGTTCGCCATAATAGTTTATCTTGATTGGCTTCAACTTCTATATTTGTTAAATAGCTGACAAAAATACTATCAAAACCTTTTCTAAAAACTTTTTTGTATTCTTCATAATGTTCAAAAACATAGAAATTATAATTACTATAAGCAAATAATTCATTTAGATATTTATATAAATCATGTATATATGAATTAGAAGAACTACCTCCATTTTTTACATGTTGGTATGTAGTTGATATTTTATCATTAATGTCGGTAACATTACTATAAACTTCTTTGAAAATCTCAAAACTGGTTATATACTTGATAATATCTTTAATTTCACTAGGGATAAATCGTTCAATTAAATCTTCAATATTAATTTTTAAATATTGATCTTTTATGTTTTCAATATCTTTATCATCTGAATTAAAATAATATTTATTATGGAGAAGTTTACCTAAATAAAATTGATTAAAACTTGCTATTACATATAATATAAAATTATTATTTTTATTAGCTTCGTATGAAATTTTTTCATATTCATAATAGGCTTCTTTATATTTCCCTAGTTTTATAAATAAATAAGCTTTTTTAAAAATATTAACAGTATTATCAGAATAATCAATATCTATATTTTTAAGTTCATTATTTATACCATCTGAATTGTATAACATAATATTTTTAAAATCTTTATTCTTTGTTGGAATTGGATTTGTCGAAGCAATTTTAGACCAGATGTACTCTATTTTAGATTTTTCATCTTTTGATATTCTATATAATATTTTTAATCTATTTATTACATTTTGTAATTCGTTTTCAATTCTTGTATCTTTTTTGGTTGAGTGACATTTATTGTAAATATCATATATTTGTTTTTTTATATCATCCTCAAGATATGAGTTGTTGTATAATAATTCCAAAGATATATCATTAGGAAGATTTTCATCTATTAATGCTATTTTTAATTTCAATTCATTTAAATTTTTTATAAGATATGGTTTTATACCATATAGGCCATGTCGCATAAATACATTTGGATTACATCCAAATACTTTAGCTAGAATATTATTGGGGATATAATTTAAACATTCTAAATACTTTAATTTACGATAGCAATTTTCTATATATTCAGAAGTATCATTAGAAACATTCTTTTTCTTAATAAAATATAGTAATTTAAATAATCTTTCACCATGTCCTTTTTCTAAGGCTTTGAGCTTATATTTTTTATTATAATCAATTAAAATATCATCTGATACAAATTGTTTGATATCGTCTTGAATTTCATCATAGTAAAGAGAAAAAATCCCCATATCTTTTAAATATTCAAACTTTACTCGTTTTTCTTCTTTTGATTTGTTACTGTTTTTATATTCATCAGTATTCAATAAGTATGCTGGCTGACATGAATTACCCAATATATCATGTATCCATTGAAATAGTTTTCTAACATTAGCATCTTCTGCTGAAAATCCTACAAAAAGAATTGTATTTGTTGCGATCAATCCCTTTACAAATGTTTCAATCAATTTGAAATTATTTGAATATGTATCATAATCGCGTTCTTTTAATACAATTTTATCAAGTTCTCCATGCATTTTAATTATAAGATTATTGTTTGAAGCTATTGCAAGTTCTTTGTCACAAGATACTTTAGAGTATGGGGTTTTAGCAATATTTTCAGCTGTTTTTTCTAATAAATTATCGTAATTTGTAGTTATAATGTGCTTAGGATCTAAATCAACAATTAGATAGTCAATAGGGTTTGGTTCTAAATTACAAGAAAAAATATTGTGTAATTTATTATTATATTCTTCTTCTCCAAATTCATTAAAGTAGTATTGTGGTATTTTTAAACATTCATCTGTATTATAATGAATTTTTTGTTTTTTAAGGATTTCGATTTGTTCTTCTGTTAAAGTCTTTTCCAATTCTTCTGGGATTAATTTTTTCTCAATACCTAAATCTAGTGCAAGTTGATTAACTAAATCATTCCAACTCGGTAAATTTGAATTTTGAGAAACTCCTGCGCCAACAAAAATAATCAATTTTCCTTTTTGTCGTGCTTCTTGAATTTTTTTTATACTTGTTAATGTAAAATTTCTTAAATTCATTCAACTTCCCTAAATTACATTAATATTCGAACTTGCCAAATAATATTATAATAATCTTTAGTAATAATTATAACAAAAACAATTTTTGATTTTATAAACTTGTTTAATTAACCTACTAATTAATTTTATAGATGGCTTTTGTATAATAATCAAATTAAAATACCAAATGGAGATATTACAACCCAATATAATTTTTCATAGAAAAGTTTTGTTATACATAAAATTAAGTGTGTCAGAATGATAAGAACACCTTGAAACCACTTGATATAACTGAAATATAGAGCAATACTATAAGTATGCAATATGCTATAATGGAGAAATCTTTGGACATTGTTTCGGCTGTCATATATCCCAGTATTTATAAATAGGAGGCATAAGAGGCCTCTTTTTTAGTGCAAAAATTCCCACAAAGTGCAGGCTTTCGAGGTTTTTAGAGAATTTTGAACATTTGATTTTAAGAGAATTTCACTTTTTTAAGCTCAAATTCTCTTTCTGCAAATAAAAAAGGTCCTTTTCTAATCCAATTATTCTATTTAAAGTAGTATAACTCTACATATTTAACAATTACAATTTTATTATTTTATAAATATTCAAGGCTAGTGTCCGGATTTGTCGTATGAGCTTGATATACTATCAATACTCATAAAGAGTACGCTAGGGACAAGCCCGATGATCGTACAGCAACCTGTTAAATCAGGTGCTAAAGCTTGTATGATGAGTAAAGTATCTCTTTGTGGGTATGTTGGTACTCAGAAAAGAAAGAGGTAAAAATGAAAAATTACTTAACCAAAACCGAAGCTGATGAATTGTGCAAAACTACAGAGGTAAAAGACTCCTATAACGTTGGAGAATTATATCCTCACATTTTTTTAAGCGATGATGAATTAGAATTTAAAGAGGGAATGGCTTTAGATGTTGCAATTATTTGGTTGGGAACTTTTGAAATCAATAGTTCAGTTTTTCCGAAAATGAAATGTCCAATATGCGGGAAAACAGAATTAATTCCATATTTTTGTGGGGCATCTATTCTTTCAGGATGCCACGTTATCAAATTTTATTGTCTTGATTGTCATGAAAAAATTGCGTTTAACAGAGTAAGCGATTATTACCATGAAATTCGGAATTATATACTTAAAAACAGGCAAAATTTGAAAAAGAGTGAAAGATGTAGTGCAACCACCGTTTTTGACTAAAAACAGTAATTTAAAGGGCTTTAATTATTTAAAGCCCTTCTTTTTAATGGGAAATTTTAATTATTAGAATTATTTGTGAAAAAATGGTATAATTGGTCTGAGAAAGTCTTACGATAAGGTAAGCAAGTAAGACTTTAGGGTATCTAACTAAACAGCGAGTCAAATGCAGACTTGTGTGAGCAAGCTCGGCAGGTAGAAAAGGTCTGCTTTTGAACAAAATATTGAAAGAAAGAGGACTTATGGAAGATAAACCGAGATATTCAAGGGTGTCAGATATTTTAGATTTAGCTGTTTATATGGGATCAAGAATTCAAGGAGTTACGTTATCTGAGATTGCTGAGAGATATAATGTTTGCAGGAGAACGGCAGAAAGAATGCGAGATAGCTTAACTTGTATTTTCCCTCAAATTGATGAAATCGAAGTTGATGATAATCAAAAACATTGGGGATTTACTAATTTTTCTATCAGCAATTTAATTTCTTTTTCGCCAAAGGAAATTGCAAATATTGAGCAGCTGCAAAGTTTAACTAAAAATCCTCAATTAGTTGAAGAAATCACAAAAACTGTTGAAAAGATTAAGGCACTGAATAGAAAAAATATTACTCATTTAGAAAATAATATTGAAATGATTTTGCAGACAGAAGGTTTAGCAGTGCGTCAAACTCCTCAATACAAAATAAGTTTAGATGTTTTTGATTTAGTTAGAAAATCTATCAAAGAATCAACCGTTTTAAAGGGAATTTATCATAGTAAAGAGCGGTTAATTGAACCTCTTGGAATAATTTATGGTGAAAAAATTCATCTTATTGCAAAAGAAAAGGCTAAAGGAGATGGAATTTACAACTATCTTTTACATAAGTTTGAAAATTTTGAATTAACAAATAATAGATTTGATAGAGGGGATTTTAATTTAGAAGATTATGCAAACAAATCCTTTGGGGTATATCAAGGTGAAATTTTGGATGTTAAACTGAAATTTTCAAAAGAAGTTGCAGGTGATGCTGAGCTGTATAAATTTCATCCTACGCAAAAAATGAAAAAAGATGAAAATGGAAACTTGATAGTAAATTTTAAAGCAAGCGGTGATAGAGAAATTATGTGGCACGTATTCAAATGGGGCAAAAACTGTGAAATTTTAGCGCCTAAAAATTTAAGAGAAGCATACAAAAATTATTTGAAAGAAAATTTAGAAAAATATTAAGATTACGACCATTTTTGTCACATGGTTCAAATATAATTTTCTTACAGAAATGAGGAAGATAAATGACAGAAATTAGACCAAATATAAAGCAACAAGAAGCGATAGATAATTTAAACGGGCAAATTATGCTCCTTGCAGGACCAGGGACAGGGAAAACTTTTACGATAATTCACAGAATTGAAAAAATGTTATCTGAAGGGATTGAGCCAAGTTCCATATTATGTCTAACATTTTCTGATGCAGCTGCTAATGAAATGAAACAAAGACTTATAAAAAAAATGGGAGTTCTTGCATCTTCTGTCGATATCTACACCTATCACTCATTTTGTAATGATATTATTAAACTTTATCCATCACAGTTTTCTCTTGGAGTTGGAGTCAGACTGATTACTGAGACAGAAAAAATTAAATTAATGAAAGACTGTATTGATAGTGCGACTTTAGAGTATTTTGTTCCTCCTCGAGCTGATAGATATCATTTTGCCGGAAAATTTATATCATATATCGAAAAACTTAAAAGTCAAAGAATTACACGAAAAGATTACTTTGAACAAATTGAGACCAATCCGACTCTTATGCCGAGAATAAAAGAGCTTGAAGCTGAGATTTATGAGCGAGAATCAAGAGGAAATACAAGAAATACAACTCGATATAATGAAATTAAAAAAATCAAAGAAAATATTGAAAAAGCAAAAGAATTGTGGACATTATATGAATTATATTCTGAAAAAATGCATTCATTAAGTCTTATTGATTTTTCAGATATGATTACGTTTGTGCTTTCTGCTTTTGAAGAAGATATTAGTTTTTTACGAGAAGTTTCAAATAAATACAAATATTTCCTTGTCGATGAATACCAGGACACAAACGATTTGCAAAATGAAATTCTTTTCCTCCTAATGGAAGGCAATGACAATAAAAATACTTTGGTAGTAGGGGATGATGATCAAATTATATACGGTTTTCAGGGAGCTAAATCAGATAATATCGAAAACTTCCTAACCAAATATCCCGATACAAAAGTTATTTGCCTTGATGAAAATAACCGTTCAACTCAATCAATTCTTGATTTTAGTTATGAAGTTATCCAACAAGATAAATCAAGACTAGAAAATAACGATAAATTCAAATCCAAAAATATCAAGAAAAAACTTACTGCAAAATCAGAACAAATCATAAAAAAAGATAAGAAAATAAAAAGATTGCAATTTGGTGATATTTTGCAAGAATTTAACTATATCGCAGAAGATATTAAAAATTTAGTTAAATCGGAAAATTGCCCTGAAGAATTATCTCAAATTGCGATTATTGCGAAAAAACGTGAAGAATTACAAACTTTTGGAGAATTATTAAAATCAAAAAACATTCCATTCCAAATAGATGAAGGCAAAAGTATTTTTGCAATAAAATCATCAATCGTTGTATATTTTTATCTAAAAGCTTTAAATAACTACCTTTTATCAAGTGACAAATTATTCGGGCTAATTTTATCTGAGCCTTTTAAAATTGACTTGGAAGATTACAATAAAATTTTGCATGAAAAAAGATTATTGAAAAAAGATACGCCAAATGATTTTATTTCATTGATGAAAACTTTAAGTAATTGGAAAAATCCTGAAAAAATTCAAAGCTTCCTAGATACATTTTTCTATTTACAAGAATACGCAGCAACGAACGATTTAAGAAATACAATAATCGAAATTCTAAATAGAACAGGAATTTTAGAATATTATTATAAAACAGAATTAAACCGCAGCGAGAATTTGTTAGGAATAAAAAAGCTTCTTGAAGAAGCTACTGATTTTACAAACCTTAATTTAGCGACGGGTATTTCCGATTTTGTTGACTATTTAGATGAATGTTTGCAAAACGATATTGATATTTGCTTAGATAAAGACGCATTAATCCAAAACGCAGTGCAACTAACAACCTATCACGGTTCTAAAGGGAGAGAATTTGAATATGTTTATCTTCCAAATTTGATTTCAAAAAGTTGGGAAGACTTTAGAATGCCAGGTGAATACAAATTAATTACAGAGCCTGTGTATGATAAAGTTACTGCACAAGAGAAAAAAGATAGTGAATTAACAAAATTGCTATTTGTTGGAATTACCAGAGCAAAACATTCACTTTGCCTATCATTTGCTGATATGTGTGATAATAAACCTCAGCAGATTACAAAATATCTTGCTGATTTTACGGATTATGATTTTGATAGCCAACAATTTGAGTATAAAGAAGATGATTTTACAAAAGAATTTGTAAGAAGTATTTCAAGAGAAGTCTATGACAATAAAAATGCCTTCAAATCTGAAATTGAAGAAAGAGTAAAAAATATAGTGCTTTCCCCAAGCAGATTGAATGATTATCTTGTGTGTCCGAGAAAATTCTTTTATTTAAAAGTCTTAGAAATAGATGTTGAAGAAGGGGATTGGGATTTTGCAAACTACGGTTCTATAATACATAAATTGTTAGAAAACGCAGTAAAAACTGCAAAACAGACAGGCAAATACCCAGAAATAGAAGAAATCAAAAAAGACTTTCAATTAGGTCTTGATAATTCCAGATTTACCTCGCCTGAAATGAAAGAAAAATTTGAAAAGCAAGGCAATGCGTTAATAGAGAACTATTATCCGCATTTTATATCAATACCGATTTCGAGAATAGATGATGTAGAATACACTTTCAATGGAGTTGGAGTTGATAAATATACAATAACCGGAAAAATAGATAGGATTGAAAAAAATTCTGATGGTACTTATGAATTATATGATTATAAAACAGGAACTCCTGTAAGTGAAAGAAAAGTTGCGATAGGTGAAGATAAAGAAAATTATTATAATCAATTATGTTTTTATAAATATGCCTTTGAAAAAGCAACCGGCAAACCTGTATCAAAAGTTGGTTTAATCTATGTCGAAAACCATAGCAAAAATGTTTATAAAAGTTTGATAAAAGAAGATATGGATTATATTGAAAACCTCATCAAATCAGTCTATGAAAAAATAAACACCCTCCAATTTGATCCGATAAAAGAAGATAAAAATGGAGCGTGTAAAAATTGTGCATATAAACATCTATGTAAGTTAGATATAATCTAATAAGTTAATATCCAATATATTTTGGAACGTAATCACCATGAGCGTTGTAGCCGTATTGAATTTGGCTTCCGCCAATAGATTTCGGTACATAATCTCCATGGGCGTTGTAACCATACTGAATTTGTAGCCCGCCAATAGATTTTTGCACATAATCACCATGGGCATTGTAGCCATATTCAATTTGCTGTCCTCCAATATATTTGGGTACATAATCCCCATGAGCATTGTAACCGTATTGAATTTGTTTTCCGCCAATAGATTTTGGAACATAATCGCCATGTGCATTATAACCATATTCTACTCTGTTTCCGTTTACATAAGTAGGGACATAATCTCCGTGGGTATTATATCCGTAATCAATTGATCCGGCATGTGCTGAAAGTGTAAAAAAGGCTAAAGATAACGCTACAAATAATTTTAAAATTTTCATGAGTTTTACTCCTAGTTTGTACATTATAACAGTACAATATGTATCTGTCAAAAACGGTCGTGTGATTTTAAGATGAATGTGACCGTTTTTGTCGTTTGTGTATATTAGGATAAAAATTGTAAGCTTATAAGAAAGGAATAATATGGATAGAAAATTAAAATATCTTATTGGGGGATTTTGTTTATTGTTATGTATTTATTTAATTAATTTACCTTTACATAGAACTACTAATGATTTTGAAGGTAAAAATATAATTTTACAAAATCAAATTTTCACTTCTAATGTTGATGCTCTTGTAGAATATGAGGATTTATATATACGGAATAAAGATACTTATGTCAGGAAAGAAATTTTGGAAAATGTAAGTATGACAAAATCTGTTTTAAATCCTCAAAAAAGACTTTTTTTCATAAGAATGGCTGCTGCAGATAAAATACCACTAACTGAAGAAACAACCCTAGCATATATAAGTGATTTAAAATATATTGGGAAATATAAAGAGGCTTCAAATTTTGCAAAATCTGCAAATATAGATAAAACTCATTGTCACAATTACAAATCAACTGTTTTATCAATTACGCAATGTAAAATTAAACGTATTTTATCCAATAATAATTATTTTAATAACTATACTGTAATAAATTCAGTTGAGAATATTTCTTCTATCGAAACTTTTTACAATAATCCTATATGTCAGTCTTCAAAAATAAGTTATGAAATGTTGGATTTAGCTCTAAATGATATTAAGTCTGATAAAATAGAAAGATTTCAATCTTGTACTTTTTTTAAACTAGGTGAATATTATATGAATAAAAAGAATTATAAAAAAGCAATTGAATATTATGAAAGATTTTTAAAAGAAATTAATTTAAATGCAGAAGATGCTGAATACAAGCTAAATGAATATATGGCAAAATGCTATGAAAAGCTTGGTGATAAAGAAAATTCAGTAAAACACAAAAAAATTCTGAAAGAATTGTCCGAAATGTAAAATGAAGTACGACCATTTTTGTCATAATGTGTTTTTATAATGTAAAAGTTGATTTAAGGATTTACAGAATATAAGGAGATTTGAAATGATGCATCAGAATTTGGAGTCATTAATCGAAACAAGTAATGTTACGTTTAATGATGTCGGAGGTATGAACGATTTAAAGGAAGAAATTAAACTAAATATTATTTACCCGTTTAAAAATCAAGAATTATTTATCCAATATGGTAAAAAAGCAGGTGGTGGAATCTTACTATATGGTCCTCCAGGCTGTGGAAAAACTTATATTGCAAAAGCAACAGCAAACGAATGTGGAGCAACATTTTTAAATTTATCTATTGTTGATATTCTCGATATGCATGTAGGTATTTCCGAAAGAAAATTGCATGAAACATTTGAACTAGCAAGAAGAAAATCGCCAGCAGTCATTTTTATTGATGAAATTGATGCTTTAGGAAATGACAGAATGAAAACAGGAGACAACGTTTATGCAAGAACCCTTGTAAACCAATTTTTAAATGAATTAGATGGACTTTCATCAAACAACTCATCTATAATGATTTTAGGAGCAACAAATGTACCATGGTTTGTTGACACTGCTCTTAAAAGGCCTGGAAGATTTGATAAAACAATTTTTGTTCCACCGCCAAGTGCAGATGAGCGAGCTCAAATCTTTAAACTTTTCTTAACCGGAAAGCCTATTGAAGAAATTGATTATAAACAGCTTGCAAAATATTCTCACAGATATTCAGCTGCCGATATCGTAGCTGTATGTAATCTTGCAATTGATAAAAAAATTAGAATTGCAATGCAAAGTGGCAAAAAAGAACTTATAGGAACAAAAGATATTATAGAAGCAATCAATTTAATAAATCCATCAACAACAGAATGGCTTCAAACTGCTGAAAATTATGTAAAATACAGTAATCAAAGTGGTTTGTATGATCAAGTATTGGATTACTTAAAGAAAAAGGATTATTAATTTTATGCAAGACATTAACGTAATATATGAAAGGGCAAAAGTTGCCCTTTCTTTACAGAAAAATCAACTTGCAATTAGATTAGCAGAAGAAATATTAATTCATAACCCAAATGATGAATTCGCTTATTACATAATTTCAAGATCTTATTTTAATTTAGATCAATACAATGAAGCCGAGAAATATATCAAACTTGCTTTAAAATATTCCCCAGAAGATGAATATAATTTAGCTCTATATTCAAACATTTTATTATTAACAAAAGAATATACATCAGCACTTAATATTTCCGATGATACTTTAGCTATCAATCCAAAACAATATACTGCATTATTTGTCAGAGTTTCTGCATTAAAATACTTAAAAGAATATAAACGAGCTGAAGAGTTAGCAAAATATGCATTATCAATCTATCCAAACTCTGATACTTTTCATAAAGAGCTAGGAGATATTTATTCTGAAACAAATCAAATAAAACTTGCTGAACAAGAGTTCCTAGAAGCATTACGTATTAACCCAAACGATTCAGTTACGTTAAATAATTTTGGAGTTTATTTCTATGACAATAAAATTAAGAAAGGGAATAAAACAGCTCTAGAATTATTCAAACGCTCTTTACAAATCAACCCAAATGATAAAACCGTAATAGAAAATTATCAAACTTGTGTTCAAAAACAAAATAAATTGTTTGTAATATGTAAATTCTATAAAGATGAATTTGAATATGGAATATCATACCGAAATTTACTTATTTTAGCACTATTATATTCAATTTTTATATTCAATGATTTAAGCTATTTTATAATTTTCGTAATCATAACTATCCCAAGTTTAATTATATATTTTATTTCAAATTTATTTATTAAAAATTTCAATCAAAAATATAATATTGAATAGTTAAATGAAGTAAATTTCCTTAAAAATTATTAAAAAAATAATACATCAGAATAAAGCCTAAGTATAAAAACTATGTATAAAACACAATAAATAATTTAATTTAATATTTCTAAAATCTTAATTCTATCTAACCTAAATATGCGATAATCCTCTCTTAATAAGCAAAAAGCTTTTACAAAAATTTTATTTTTATCATAACTAGAATTTTTAACATATTCATTATCGACTTCACAACCAAGCATTATTTTTTGGGGGATTATTATTCTTTCAGTAACTTCACCATTTTTGTAACATTTATTTGCAGAATATCTAATTTTTATTTTAATATTTTTATTAATTGCCTCTATCCATACATTTCTTTTTTTGCTATTAAATCCATAATTTCTAGGGATATCAGAATTGTCATTTCCTATTTTAAACTTATGAATTTTTTCATGACACTCTTTGCATAAAGGAATTAAATTAAAAAGATCATTTGTACCACCATCTTTAATAGGAATTTTATGGTGTATTTGTAAGTTATTTGTTTTTCCACAAATTGAACACTTATATCCATATTTTTTATATATGGCATCTTTAATATCATTCCAAGTTGAGTCATAATTATCATCTTCTATTTTAAACTTATGAATTTTTTCATGACAATCTATACATAAAGGAATTAAATTAAAAAGATCATTTGTACCACCATCTTTAATAGGGATTTTATGGTGCATTTGTAAGTTATTTGTTTTTCCACAAATTGAACACTTATATCCATATTTTTTTAATATTGTATCTTTAATATCATCCCAAGTTTGGGAAAAATTATCATAGGAGTCTGTTCTATGTTCTTTTACTACTTTTTTATTATCTTTTTTTACATTTATTGTTTCATCAACGTTAGAGTTGTCTTTTTTTGAAAAATAGTTTGCAAAATATATAGATAATAAGATGACATATATTAACCAATTAATATTATAAGATTCTTTAGATTGTTTTTGAACAATAGGTTGTTGATAAGTTATTTGATTATTATAATTACTTGTTTGATTAGAAATTTGACAATTAACTAAATTCCCTACATATAATGGTTCATATAATTTAATGTCGTTTAAATATTTTTTAGCTTTTTCACAATCTTTTATCACATCGTATAAATATACAAGATTTTTCTTATATATTAAATTAGGTTGCTCAAGCATAAGTTTTTCATAAACATCAATTGCTTTATTAAAATTAGAAGTTTTTAAATATGCATAACCCAATTTTTCTAGAATAAAAATATAATTGATTTGTAATTGACTTTTAAATGTTATATCTCCATCAATTTTAATAGCTTTTTCAACTGCATTTATATAGGTTATATATTCACTTTTTGGACTGTCAGGCTTAATAGTTTGAGCTATTAATAAAATTGTAGTATACAAATCTACGTTTTGACTTACTTCCTTGATAATTTCATTAATTGAATCAGAATCTGAAATAACCTCTGGGACAGGAGCTAAAGTTGAATTATCTACTTGTGTTGAGTTAGACTTTTTGTCTAAAATATTATTTTCAATATTCCTTTTACGCACACTTTGCATAACATTTTGATACTCATCACTTATGTGTTCGTCAGCTAAAGCTACTACATTCGAAAAACATAATATACAAAAAATAAAGATTAATAATATTTTAAACTGCATTTATGCATTATAAATGAATTTTTTTACATTCTAAATCCTTTTTTTAGATTAAATATTTAATATTATATTAATAATTTTTTTCAACATAAATAAGCAATTTTTAATTTTGTTTGTTTTATTATATATGAATTTTTCTATTTGAAAATGTTAGGGAATAAATATTTTTAGAACATGTAAGGAATAAAAGTATGTCAGGTTATAAAAATAATAACAATATAATAAGTGATATAAACGAATTATTAAATAAAAATGAATTTAAGTCAGTGTATCCTTTAATAAAGAAAATTAATTCGGGTATTTATTGGAATAAATTTATTGAAGGAATTAAATATTATTGTAATTGTGAAAATGGATTAAAAAAAGAAGATAAAATTAGGCAATTAATGTTAATCTATAAAGATCTTCCAGATAGACAAAAAGTTTTGTTACAAGATTTCAGGTTTCAAGAAAAATTATATGATATGAATAGTTTTTTTCAAAATAAGCAGATAGTGCTCAGTGAGGAACAATTAGAAACTCTATTTCCTAATGATATAAATGTCTTAGTAACAGCAAGAGCTGGCTCTGGAAAAACGCGAACTATAGCTTGTCGTGCTATATATGCATTAGAGAAAGAAAATATTAAGCCAGAAGAAATTTTAATTTTAGCTTTTAATAAAGATGCCGCTCAAGAAATTCGTTCTAGAATAAAAAATGATTTCGGCTATACAAAAATATATGATAAGAATATAAGAACATTTCATTCTCTAGCCTATTCTATAGTATTACCCAAAGAAAATATTTTATTTGATAATGTAGAAACTAAAATTCAAAGTAATTATGAAAAATTTTTATATGCACATGTCTTATCAAAAATCCTAAATGATGATTGTTATGAAAAATTATACGAATGCTTTCATAATACTGATGAAATAGTTGATTATGAAGATTACAAAAAAAATAGAAGTAATAGGCAATTATATTCTTTAAATGGTGAAAAAGTAAAATCTAATGGAGAAAAATATATTGCTGATTTTTTATTTGAGCATGGGATTGATTACCAATATGAAAAAGTTCTAACACAAAAAAAGGATAAAAATTATTTAGGTATAAATAAATATAAACTATATAGACCAGATTTTACAATATATTTCAATAACAAAACATATATTATTGAGCATTGGGGGATTGATGAAAATGATCCAAATAAAGTCATACCTGAAACTTTTAGTAAAACATGGGATGAATATAAAGGAGAGATGAATTGGAAACGTCAAATTATAAGTGAGAGAGAAGAAATTTTAATAGAGACTTCTATTTGTAATCTTAAAGAAGGCAGAAAGGCTTTTGAAAATTTATTAAAAACAAAATTAGAATCTAATGGTATTAAATGTACAAAATTACCTCAAGAGATACTTTTAGAAAAATTTTCCAAGAATATGTCAAAGCAAATTAACAAGAAATTGATTAATTTTATACAAAAAGCAAAAAATTATCAAAAAACTCCATATGAAATAGAGTTAGAAGGACAATTTAAAAATTTGAGTTCATATGCAAGAGATTTTATAAAACTTGCAAACGAAACTTATCGACTTTATGAAGAAGAACTAAAAAGGACTTCAAATACAGACTTCCCAAATTTATTATATGAGGCAAAGGAAAAAATTGAAAATGGTAACTATGAAATTGATTTAGCAAATGGCAATATCCAAGATTTAAGTAAAGTAAAATTAATATTAATAGATGAATTTCAAGATTTTTCAAAACCATTTTATGGGATGATAAAAGCTATACAGAACTGTAATCCTAAGGTAAAATTATTTTGTGTAGGGGATGATTGGCAAGCGATAAATGGGTTTGCAGGCTCAAGTTTGAATTTTTATAAAGAGTTTGAGAGATATTTTGGATGTTGGATACATAAGCAATTAGTATTAAATTATCGAAGTGGTTCTGAAATTGTGGAATACGGAAACTTGATTATGGATGGTTATGGTCAAGGTGGAAAAGCTGCAAGCAATTTACTTAAATCTGAAAAAGATTTTATAGATATAAATATAACTGAATATGACAATCCATTAACTGAAAACTCCGATGATTATAAATATATTTTTGAAGAGCAAAATAGAAATGCAAAGGATGTTTTTTACTTCAGTGTTGCTTCACGATATTTAAAAGAATGCATAGAAAAGATAAAAGAATTAAATAAAGAAAATAAAAATTATACTTATTTAATTTTAACTAGAGAAAGCAATCTTGATTCTTATGTTAATGCAGAAACTGAATTCAAAAACAAATTGCAAAATGTTTTATGTAATTGGTTAAAAATCTATTCAAAAGAAGAATTTAAAAATAAATTTAAAATAGAAACAATTCACAAAAGCAAAGGGGGAGAAGCTGATATTGTTTTTTTATTAAACTTTGGAAATAAAAATATAAAAATCCATCCAGATTCTGAAATAGATCTTATTTTTGGAAGAACTCAAAAAGATATAATAGATGAAGAATTAAGATTATATTATGTTGGAATAACTAGAGCAAAACAAAAGTTATATATAATTAACGAAAATATATATAACAATAATTCGATATTTTACAATTCTGCACAGGATCGATTTTGTTATTCTAAAATAGATATTTAATTATTGAATTGTTATTTACAACACTTATCAGCCATTGCAATAAGCTTTTTCACATTCAACTCCGGATCTTGGGTTCCGTTTATTATGCTTTCTATAATTTCTGGTGGTAGAAATCTTAGTTTACGCAATCTTTTATTGTTTCCATTTCGGGCTTCTGGAGGTAGTCGTCTTTCAGCTCCAAGTTTGTTGTACCAAAAACTTTTTACTATTGCCTGAATAAGTTTCATATCATAATTAGCTTTTCCAGGGATAATAATTTTATTTTGCTTTTGTGGAGTTAATGATATTCTGACATTTTGCTCTCTTGTGTAAATCTGTTCATCTTCGGGGGTATATGTAAATTTTGCATTAAATGCCAGCGTTGCAAAATATTGGATTATATAATTTATGTCGTAGCTGATTTTGATTAAATTTAAGTTCAAATCAACACGTTTTATAACGGTTCTTATAAATACTTTATCAGGGCTAAATTCCTGCATTGTATTTAAAATACTGGTTTGTTGTTCGATTGAATAATCTTCTAAATATTTTTGGATAAATAATGTATCTTGTAGAAGTTTTGTCAAATCATCTTTCACATACTTTTCAATTTCACCCGCTGAAATTTTAGTAATATCACCTCGCTCGCATCTACTTGGATCTTTTAGCGCTTGACTAATATAGTACCTATACAACTTGTTACCGCTTTTGCTGTAAGTTGGAGACATAAGGTTACCCTTATCATCATAAAGCAATCCTGATAACAAAGTTCCAACTTTTGCATTTGTTGTATGTTTACGCTCTGTTGCATTTAAAAGTAGCAGATTTTGAACAGCATTAAACAGTTCTTCTGAAACAATCGGCGAATGTTGAGCATCATAGACCTTGTTTTTGTGAGGAATTTTACCTAAATAAACTTTGTTAGCAAGCATTCGATACAAATTTGATTTTGGGAATGGCTTTCCTGTTCTTGAAAGTATCCCTTTTTGATTAAGGCTTTCTTTTAGCATAATAACATTTTTAACCTTGAGATATTCTTCAAAAATAAATTTAACGTTATCTGCAAATGGTTGTTGAGGTTGTAGAATGTGGTGTTCATCTTTCGTGTACCCATAAGGTGTCGCACCATTAACCCAAAGTCCTTTTTTTCTTGAAGCTTCAAATTTATCTCGAATTCTCTCTCCTGTAACTTCTCTTTCAAATTGCGCAAAGGATAACAAAATATTGAGCGTTAATCGACCCATGGAAGTTGTTGTATTAAAATGCTGTGTTATGGAAACAAATGAGGCGTTGTGCTTGTCTAATATTTCGATTATCTTTGAAAAATCCATCAAAGAACGCGTTAACCTATCAACTTTATAGACTACAACAATATCAATTTCATCATTTTCAATATCTCGCAGAAGTTGTTTGAATGCCGGACGATCCATTGTCCCGCCTGAATATCCGCCATCATCGTATTTTTTAGTTAAAAGACTCCAGCCTTCGTGCTTTTGAGATTTTATATAAGATTCACAAGCTTCTCTTTGTGCATCGAGTGAGTTGAAATCTTGTTCAAGCCCTTCTTCTGTTGATTTTCTAGTATAAATTGCACATCTGATTTTCTTTGCCATTATGCCACTCCAAAAAACTTTTTACCATTCCAACGAGTTCCTGTAATTTTATTAGCAACAGCAGAAAGACTTTTATATTTGGAACCGTTGAACTCATAACCGTCTTGTAAAACAAGCACGGTATATCTTCGACCTTTAAATTCTCTGACTAATTTTGTCCCGTCAGTTATTGATAGAACTTTAGAATCTTTTACTACTTGTTGAGTTTTGTCATATTGTTCAACAAGCTTGTTAATTTTACGAAGAATTTCAGGGGATAGGGGTGGATATTTTTCATTCCAAGCCTTGATACGTTTTTCGAAAATATTCAATGCCATACAAATACCTCATTAATACTTGTATAAACATCTATCCCTCTACTTGTCTAAAATATCAACTAAAAAGATACAATTCGTATCAAAAGAGATAACAATAATACAATATTTATCTTTTACAAAGATAAAGTTTTATGCTATTATAATAGCAACTTTGGAGGTTTTAAATGGCTTGTAGTGGTACAGATACAAGGTTTTTTACAAATTCTGATGGTTCTAATTTGTATGAACGTTTTAATCATACGTTGAAAAATGCTCAGTATTTTGATGCTCTAGTGGGTTATTTTCGTACAAGCGGTTTTCACAGATTATACAAATCTTTTGATAAAGTCGAAAAAGTAAGAATATTAGTTGGGATCAATGTTGACAGGCAAGTTTTTGATTCTATTGAAACTATTAGACAACAAAAACTAGATTTTAATTCTCAAATTAAAATAAAAGAACAATTTAAGGAAGAAATAAAAAGAGAATTTGAAAATTCTGAAGATACAGAAAACGTTGATTTTGGTGTAAAAAAATTTAAAGAGCTTTTGCAAGCTGGGAAGTTAGAACTTAGAGCTTGTCGAGAAAAAAATATCCATGCCAAAGTGTATATTACAAGATATGATGAGGATATGCCAATATATGGTTCTGTAATAACAGGTTCAAGTAATTTTACTGAAAATGGATTAAATGCCCAGTATGAATTTAATGTAGAGTTAAAAGATACCCCTGATGTAAAATATGCATTAGAGAGATTTGAAGAATTATGGGAAAAAGCCATCCCGATATCAGATGATTATATTGATGCAATTGAAACGAAGACTTGGCTAAATGAAAAAATAACACCATATGAAATTTATTTAAAATTTTTATACGAATATTTTTATGACGAAATTAATATAGAGAACATTTTTACAAAGGATGATTTGCCGGATAACTACTTGAAACTTGATTATCAAGTAAATGCAATTGCAAAAATTGACAAAATTGTGAAAGAATATAATGGTGTATTTATTTCAGATGTTGTTGGTTTGGGTAAAACTTATATTGCAGCTATGTATGCTAAAATTTTAACAGGAAAAATTTTAGTTATAGCACCTCCTCCAATTATTCCAAACTGGATAGGTGCATTTAAAGATTTTGACATAAAATCTAAGAATTACGATATTGAATCAAGCGGAATGTTGCAAAAAATTGCCAATAGAGTTGAGAAAGCAGAAACTTGTGGTGAAAAGTTATATGACTATATCTTCATAGATGAAGCTCACCGATTTAGAAATGGAAATAATACTCAATATGATTTAATAAAAAGAATTTGCCTAAATAAAAAAGTTATTTTAATAAGTGCTACTCCTTTGAATAACACATTTTTTGACTTTTACCATTTGATATCACTATTCCAAAATCCTGTTGATAGTGATATCCCGGGCTTACCAAATTTAGAAGCGTTTTTTGCTAATAGACGAAATGAAATTAAATCTATAGAAAAACAATGTGGAGGTAAAGATTCTCCTGAATATATAAATGCAGTAAAAAGAGTTTCTCAAGAAGTTAGAGATAAAATTCTTAAATATTTAATGATAAGAAGAACCAGAACGGATATAAAGAAATATTTTCAAAAGGATATAAAGAAACAAGGTTTATTTTTCCCTGAAGTTCAAACCCCAGAAAGGCTTATTTACGAATTTGATACACATACAAATGAAGTATTTGAAAAAACAATAAAAACAATTGGAACTAAAGATACACAAAAAAATGAAAAATTAACATATGCAAGGTATGCTCCAAAAACATATTTAACAAATAAACAATTAACGGCTTTTGAAGAAACTCAACAAAGAAACAATGTGGGCTTTATGAAAAGCCGTTTGGTAAAAAGACTTGAAAGTTCCAAATATGCGTTTGAAATGACATTAAAACGTTCAATCAAGTCTCATGAAAAAATGATTAAAATGTATGAATCGGGCTCAGTCTATATTAGCAAAGATATCAACGTTCTAGACTATATTGATGATGATACAAAAACAATAGAAGATTTATTGGAAAAAGGCAAGGAAAAAGAACTTGAGATATTTTCTTCAGCTGATTTCAGCGAAGATTTTATAAAAAATATTAAACAAGATTTATCTTTATTGAAAGAGTTATTATCCGAATGGCAAGCAATAAAACACGATTATAAACAAGAAGAATTTGTAAGTCAGCTACATTCGAATAAATTATTAAAGGATAAAAAAATAGTAATTTTTACAGAATCCGCAGAAACTGCTGAAAACTTATATAGTGTTCTAAAAGATGAATATGGAGATTCTGTATTATATTATTCTTCAGGGCAAAAAGATGAATTAAAAGATGTTATAAAATATAACTATGACCCAAATCAAAAAGAATATGAACAAGAAGATAAAATTAAATTATTAATAACAACCGATGTATTGGCAGAAGGTATAAACCTGCATCGTTCAAATATTATAGTAAATTATGACTTACCTTGGAATCCAACCAGAGTCCTGCAAAGAGTAGGGCGTGTTAACCGTGTTGGGACGAAACACGACAAGGTCTATATTTTTAACTTTTTCCCAACATCAGAAACAGATAAACAACTGGGACTTGAAAATAGTATTATTGCAAAAATCCAAGCCTTTCATAATGCTTTAGGTGAAGATGCAAAATATTTAAGCGAAGAGGAAGAAGTTGAATCATATAATTTAAGAGGGGAACAGTTATACAGGACTCTAAAATCCAAAGAAACATTTAATGAAGATGATGAAGAAAGCCCAGAGTTAAAATATATTTCTATATTAAGAAATATAAGAGATAAAAAAACTGACTTGTATGTAAAAATAGCTGAACTTCCCAAGAAAATAAGAACTGCAAAAGATTATGATGATATTTCTTCTGATTCCTTAATTACCTTCTTTAGAAAAGGTAAATTACGCAAATTCTGTATTACAAAGGGAGATGCGTCTGTTGAAATACCTTTTGATGAGGCTGTTAAATATTTTGAATGCGAACCTAATGAAAAAATGAAACAACTTCCAAACAGATATTTTGATTTTCTTGCTAAAAACAAAGAATTATTTGGGCAGCCTATTGATACTGAACCGATGATGGTAAGAAAGGGTCGCTCTAAAATGGACAAAATAGTTAAAGATTTAAAGGGTCTTTTAAATTGTCCAAAATATACACAAGATGAAAAAGTTTATTTGCAGACTGTAATCAATGCATTTGGAAACAGAAAAATTGCAGATGCAATAGCTAAAAAGTTAAATAATTTCTTTGAAAATGAATTTGACGATATTAAATTACTAGCAGGTATAAGATCAATTGTTCCTGATATCTATTTATATCAAGATGGAAAAAACAAATCCGAAAAAACTTTTCAAAAACGAGAGATTGTGTTGTCCGAATTTTTATATAAAAAAGGAGAGTAATGGTAAACACTGTTAATGCAACTATTGTAAAGGATACTTTTAATAAAGAATATAATGAAGATGATTTTAAAATATTTATTTCAGAATTACTGCCAAATGCCGACTTGAGTTCTGAAATTGAACACAGAATTCAACTGCCACAAACTTATAATGATTTTATCAGAAGTGCAAAACGAATTGCAAAATATAACTACATTTCTCAAGAGTATAACGAGGAAAAAGTACTTGATGTATTAGTTGTAAAACTCAAAAAAGCAACTTCTATTGATAGAGCAAGAACTGCACAACGTAATTTTATAGCAAGATATCTAAACGGGAGTAGAAGCTACCAAAAAGATGCAGCATTAGTTGCTTTTATATCAGAAGATGAAAACGGTAATATCTCTCCTGACTGGCGTTTTTCATTAATCCAAATGAATTATGTGACAGAAATAATTGAGGATGCTAATGGCAAGAAAAAAAGAAAAACTTCTGTAGAGCTAACTCCTGCAAAGAGATTTTCCTTTTTGGTAGGTGCAAATGAAGATACTCATACTGCACAAAAGCAATTTAACACTTGCCTTGAAAAATCTTCAAAAGGTGAGCCAATTACAATCGAAGATTTGGTTCAGGTATTTGATATCGAAAAAGTTTCAAAAGAATTCTTTGATAAGTATAAAAATCTTTATCTAAAACTTAAAGCTGAACTGCAAAAACTTAAAGACACCGATAAAGAAGTTTTCGAAGATTTTAATAAACATAATATAAATCTGGATGATTTTGCTAAAAAAACATTAGGGCAACTTGTATTTTTATACTTTATTCAAAAAAAAGGTTGGCTTGGTGTAAAAAAAGATGAAAACTGGGGACAGGGCGATAAGAAATTTCTTAGAAATCTATTTAACAAAAAATATTGCGAATATGATAATTTCTTTAATGATGTCTTAGAACATTTATTCTATGAAGCATTGGCAACAGATAGAGGTGTCGGGGCTTGGTTTGACAAGCTAAATTGCAGAATACCATTTTTAAATGGCGGTTTATTTGAACCGGTAAACGGATATGAATATGAAAGAACCAATTTAACAATAGACAATAATCTATTTAAAGAAATATTTGATACTTTTGATTTATATAATTTTACGGTAAAGGAAGACGAGCCTTTAGAAAAAGAAGTTGCAATTGATCCTGAAATGCTTGGTAAAGTTTTTGAAAACTTGCTTCCAGAAAACATTAGAAAAGGTAACGGAGCTTTTTATACTCCTCGAGAAATCGTACACTATATGTGTCAAGAAAGCTTGATTAATTATCTATATAATAAGATTAACATTAAAGAGGTGCCTTTAACTACAGAAGAAAAAGAAAAACAGTTAAAACTTTTAAAAACAAAAAAAGAAAAAGAGCAGTTAAAATTAACTCAAGAAGTTTTAGAAGAAATAATTTCAAAAGATGACATTAATTATTTAATAAAAAAAGGTGATTCTACATATTCAAATAAAGATGTAAATGCTGAATTACCTGAATCTATTAAAAAGAATGCCAAAATAATAGATGATGCTTTAAATCATATCAAAATTTGTGACCCTGCAATCGGATCAGGGGCTTTCCCTGTAGGAATGATGAATGAAATTATAAGGGCTAGAGCAGCCTTGAACGATGTTTTAAATATCCCTGACAGACCAACTTATGCACTAAAAAGAAATGCTATAGAAAATTCCATATATGGCGTAGATATAGACCCTGGAGCAGTCGAAATTGCAAAATTAAGGTTCTGGTTATCTTTGGTTGTAGATGAGGAGGATATTAAAAACATAAGACCACTACCTAATCTTGACTATAAAATAATGCAGGGGAACTCGCTAATTACTAGCTATGAAGGTATTGATTTTGATGAAATAGTAGCCAATCAGCCTACAGAAAAGCAACTTGATTTGTTTGCATCAAAAAGTGAAAAAATAACTGAAAAAATATCTCAAAAACAAAATGAATTTTTAAAAACCCCATATGCGACAAAAAAAGGTGAAATAAAACAAGAAATAGAAGATTTAATTGTAGAACTTGTTAAAACAAAATTTGAAGAAAAAGCAGAAATAGAAGGAAAACCAAAAAATTTCTATGAAGAAAAAATTAGAAATTTTGCACAAAATAAAGAAAACAGAAATTTCTTCCCTTGGAAACTGTTTTTTGCAGATGCGTTTGAAGAAGGTGGATTTGATGTTGTAATTGCAAATCCTCCATATGTTGGTGAAAAAGGACACAAAGAAATATTTAGAGATATAAAATGGTGTAATTTAAAAGAATTTTACCAAAGAAAGATGGATTTATTCTATTTCTTCTTTCATTTAGCGTTAAATATTTCTTCAAAAAATGCCTGCTCTGCATTTATAACCACAAATTATTATGTTACAGCTTTTGGTGCCACTAATTTAAGGACTGATTTGAAAAATAGATCCATAATTGAAAAACTTATAAATTTCAATGAATTAAAAATATTTGATTCTGCATTGGGTCAGCATAATATGATAACAATATTCAGAAAAGGTAATGATAAAGATTATATTTCTGAAAATTTAATTACAAATGAAATTGGTATTGCGAATCCAGAATTATTACAAAAGATTCTATCAAAGCAAAGTAATAATTCAGAGTATTACAATATAAAGCAAAGTGATTTATATGATACCGATGAAAATTATATTAGGTTAAATGGTTCAAAAAATGAAGAATTTAGCAGTGAATTATTATCAATTTTAAATAAGATACAAAAAAATAATAAATGTATTGGAGAATTGTGTAAGGTATCAAATGGAATTTTAACAGGTGTTGATAGAGTTACAGATAAGCATATTAAAAAAGGACTAATAAGCAATGAATTTATTAATACGGGAGTATACGTATTAAATTCTGACGAATTAAAAAATCTTAAACTAACAGAAAATGAGAAAACTTTGATTAAACCATTCTTTAAAAATTCTGATATTGGGCAATATTATACAAAGAAATCTAATGATAAATACTTGATATATGTAACAAGAGATTTAGAAATTGAACAATTTCCAAATCTAAAAAAACATTTAGATAAATATAAAAATGTTATAAATTCAAGAAGCGATGCTCGTGGAGAAATTCAAGCAGCTTTAAAAATTGGCAAGTGGTGGGTTATATTTGCAGCAAGGAATAAAGATGTATTTGAAAATGAAAAAATAGTATTTCCTCAAAGATCTAAATTAAATACATTTGGATATAATAATCAAATTTGGTATGCTTGTTCAGATGTATTCTTTATTTCCCCATTAAGAGAAGATGTACCTTTAAAATATGTTTTAGCTCTAATAAATTCAAACCTTTATTATATTTGGTTATACAATAAAGGTAAAAGAAAAGGTGAGTATTTAGAATTAACATATACTCCAATAACAGAAATTCCTATTAAACAGGTGTCATTGGAAATAAGACTCAAATTTATTGATATGGTAGATAAAATACTAATCATCACAAATAGTGATGATTATATAAATAACAACCAAAAACAAAAATCTGTTAATCAATATAAAAAACAAATAGACTTAATGGTTTATAAACTCTACGATCTTACGTATGACGAAGTCTTAGTAATTGATAAAGATTTTTCTTTATCAGAGGAGGAATATTGCAAAATTCAATTATAAACAATATCTTTTTGTATATTTATAATAATTTTATTTTTTTAATTATTGCTTTAATTATAGTTTTTGTATTGTTAATGTTTGTCTTAACTAATAGTAGCAAAATTAAAATTATAAAAGATTTTATAATTAAATCTTTTAAATTAATAAAGATTATAATTAGTGAGCCGATTTCAATATTATTTGATATGACAAAATTTAATATAAAACGTTTTTTATTATCTTATTCTCTGTGCTTTAAATTAAAAAACAAAAATAATGAATTTATATGTAGTATATCGGTTAATATCTTTATATTTTTGATATTTTTATTTATTTTGGGATATGTTACGTATTCTACAAATGAACATTATAATTCAATTCTACTTATGTTAGAGGGTGCAATTATAAGTATTTGGGTAACTCATTTAATAAATATAATCCTATCTCTCATTAAATTGGCACAAAATCTAAACAGGAATTTCACCACAATATCAACAGTTTTGCAAACATATTCGTCTATATACGAATTATTTATAGGTCTTTTCCCATACAATGATGACTTGTTTAAGAAAGGTGCAGACATATTATATGTTACTCCTTATGGACATCCAGATAAACCTGTTTTGGAAGAAAAAAGTGCACTAGTTCTTTTAGAATACATAAAAGGTTTAGACAGAAAAGAGCTACTAAAACATTTTAATGCTGACAACGCAAAAACTCTAGCCCAATTACTGTCTAAAACTACAAATAACCTGTCAACAACGCACAATTTACTTATATCTAATGCAGATTTTCTACCAATATCAATAATTGATTTATTTGAACAAATTATTTCTTTACTTGGTAATATTATCAATTTATACAGTATGTATAATAATTTGGATCCTAGTTTAATTGAAAAAGTTTCAGATTTATATGTAACATATATTTACAAGCTTGTTTGTGCAATTCTCTTTGTACAAAATGAACAATTAATATACAAAAAATATATTTCACATGTTTCTCATCCCCCAATGCGTAAACACAAATTGACATTAACTGAGGCAATTGAAATAAATAAGGCAAACCTGTAATTTAAATAAAACCTTGAAAGAAATGTTTGACTAAATTTACATTTAGAGTGATGAATACGACACCTAAAAAGGAGGTCGTATGGATAAAGTGATATTTTACCAGATTAAGCAAGAAGATTTTAAAAAATTAGAAAAATTAGCTGAGCGGATTTATAACACTTCTGTTGTTATTGATTATTTTTGCAGGACTCAACAAGAGATTGAAGAGCTGTATAATCTTACTCCAGTCGTCGAAAATTTAAGACGAGATACTGATACTGTAAATGCTTATTTTATAAATTATCCTAACAACAAGAATTTTTAAATGGTATTTAAAATCTGTTTAAATACCGTTCAAATAGTGTTTAAAAAATTAATTGTGTCTGAATGATACGTTTTGAATGCGTTTGCTTGATATTTTACTCATTAAGAGTGATGAATGTCATTGCTATAAATGAATATAATGGGTAGCAATGATCGAAACAGGTAAAAAATATAAACTTAAAAAAATTAAAGGCTTCAAAAATTCAGATATTAATTATTACAAGGTAATCAAATTTTATAACTCTGATATTGTGATTTGTGAAAACGCATATGGCGAGAGATTTTTATTTATGAAAGAATTTTTAATAGACCCTGATAAGCTGGATGAGATTTATTCAGACTTAAGATTGTAAAATTCTACCCTCAATGATCTTAGCAATTCTTTTTACATTTCTATTATTTAATTTATGTTTTAGATTAATGGTAAGAAATTTAATTGTATATTTATAATCTATTTTTTCTTTATTACAAGGATTATTCTCTATAAAGAAAGGACATACTTTCTTATCTATATTTAGCTCATAATTCTTATTTATATCATTATCAAATTTAGGATAAATAAGTACAGCTTTATTGGTGTTATGCAATAAACAATATGTAATAACTTGGAAAGCATCTTTATTGTCAAAATCTTTTATGCTTTGCAATTCTTTATATTTTGTATCAACAACAATTTTTTGAGGTTTTGTTATTAATATATCAACATAAGTATTTCTTATTTTACTATCAACATTTTTTAATAAACGTTTACCTTTTTGTGCAGATACACTTAATGAAGTTTGTTTTTTTAGTATTTCATAAACAAATTCTTCAAATAACTTGTTCATATCCCAAACAAGTGTAATATTTTCAAATTTATTTTTAGATAAATCAACACTTGTCTGTTCTACAAACATTTTTGCAAGTTTGAATGGCTTTTTGAAAAGTTCTTGATTTCTTGTCAGTTTAATTTTCCTGACTTTAAATTTATCAAATCTGACAAAGGAAATGTCAGAATAATAATTAATAATAAATTTTAGAGTTTTTTTATTGTAGCTGTTGTTAGAAATATTATACAAGCAGGTTGAAACAAATAAAAATAGTTGATTTAGAAGATTGTTTTCAGAAAATTCATCATACTCACAATAAAATTTTGCTTGGTTTGTACAGTTATAACGTATGTTTTCGCTAAATTTTATCTTACCTTTTAAGTAATTCAAATTTTCTTCTTCTCTAACATATCTTTTAGGAGTTAAGCGTTTCAAAGATTCAAATAAAGAGTTTGCAAATTCTCTAATCAAAATTTCTATGAATGGATTTTTTTCAGTTGCTAATTTCGCGTTATCATTTGTCTTGATATCAAGATTTTTTGTGTAAGAAAGCATATAAATTAGATTTTTTAGAATTATGCTTCGTTCAGCTTCTGAAATTTCACCATCATTATTTGCATCTGCAGAAATAAGTTTTGGCAGAATTTCTAAATGTAAGTTTTTATATTTAATAACGCCTACCCAAGATTTGGTTTTTATACCATGTCTTGTAACTTTTAGAGCAGAATCTAAGTTTTGGCATTTCAAATAAGCTTGAAGTTTGTCTAGATTACAACTGTCAAGCTCATTTTCTTTAATTTCAGAATATTCCTTAATTTGCGTTGCTTGTTTCATTAGATTTTGGCTCTATTAGTTTTGCATTTTCTAACATTGTTCTAAAATCAGTTTCATTAACATCTTCTTTTTTAACAAAGTTATAATAAACTTCTTCATCACTACAATCTACATTGTATGCCAAGTCAGGTTTTTTAAGTTTGATAATAAAGAATTTTTTGTCATCTTTATCGTTATCGTTTTTTCCACCCAAAATGGCTTGCAATTTATCCCAATCCGAATAGAAATATTCATTTAGCAAAGGTATAATTTCATCAAACCAAACATCTTTTAATGTTGCCATGTCATAATTGTCCCAATTCATAAAATAACTATGACCAATTTGATGATCTCTATCCAAAAGATAAGATATTCTTTCATTAATAGTTTTTAGTAGGCTTTGCAAATTAATATCCTCAACCATTTGTGGCTGATTATTTTTATCAACAAGTTCTTCAGGTTTTGGCATCATTTCAACGAATTTGAAACGACGACGAAGAGCAATATCTATACTTGCAATAGAACGGTCAGAAGTGTTCATTGTACCAATGATATATAGATTTTGAGGAACTGTAAAATCCTCTTGAGAATATGGTAATTTAACTGACAAAGTTCCTCTTTTGTCTTCCTCAATTAGGGTTATTAATTCCCCAAAGATTTTAGAAATATTACCGCGATTAATTTCATCGATGATTAAGATATGTGGTAACGCAATTTCTTTTTCAACTTTACCAGTAATTATATTGTTTAATTCTTGAGTATTTAAATCGGGGTTATAGTCTGGTGTCCCTTTTTTACTTGAGTCAAAGTAACCATAAATTGACTGTTGTGAAAATACTTTATTATTAATTTTTGAATAGTAAATATCTTCTCCTTTATAAAGCCATTCAACTTTTCTAAAATGAGAATATCTAATCGGAGTTGTTCTATCATAATAATAGTTACCTGTTACTTGAGCTATGGCTCTAAAGTTTCTGTTACCATTAGAAACTATTATTATGTCTCCAATATCTATCCAGTTGACAAATCTCTCTAAGGCTGTAGCACCCCATGGATCTTCTTTATCTTTATCTTTAAAGTCTTGACTAGTTTTGCAATCAGAAAAGTCAACATCTTTAAATCCTAAAGCAACTACATCATGAGATATACAGTATTCATATATGTCATCTTCTTTTTTTAAGGTATTTCCAAGTGACATTTTAAACACTTTGGTATTCGAAAAATCAATAGGTTGATGTTTTATAGAAGACACTTTTATAGGTTTAGCATGTTCACAGATATTTTTAAAAATACCGTCTTTTCCAACATATTTAAGTTCAGAACCTTCATCATTCCATTTTGGAATTTCAGGTTTAATACCTTCAACAAATTCTTCGTAAGAATAAGATTGGTGAAAAGTTACAAATTCAATCTGACCTTGTTGTTTTAATTCATCAAATTTTCCTTTTAAAACTTCGTAGTTTTTTACATTTCCATCTTTATCTTTTTGTATTAATTCAGGATTTGTAATTTCTATAGCTTTAATAACTGTATTATAGGTTTTTCCTGTTCCTGGAGGTCCATATAAGATTTGGTTTAATGATTGTTCCTTTAAATTATTATCCATTGCTATATCCTCACTATTATTTTTTTGAGCTACATTATGATACCACCAGATTAAATCTTGACAATCTAATAAGTTATTTTCAAAACCTAAAAATTTATTCATTTCTGGTCTTAAAATATCATTACAGTATTTAATCCATTGTACATATTTGTCCTCATTTTTAGTTGTAATATTTATATTTAAATTTTTACTAAAAGTGTTATATGGGTTTATTCGTGTATATAGAAGATACTTTGTAGGATCTTTCAATGCTAAAAAAAATGATGCAGATTCTACCCCAACATTAATTCTATCTTTACTCTTCCAATTTGGGGAATGAATTAAAATTTCTTTAATGTTTTTTAAAAACAGATTAATTCTTGATATTAAGTCTTCTTTTTCGTTAAATAATTCAACTAAAATATTTTTAAATTCACTTAGATGAAATTTACAAAGATACCTGAAAATACTAGTTTTCCACATAAAAGGTACAAAATTTGGAGAACCTAAGTTTTTGATTTTCTCTTCAAGGTTGTCTAAATTATCAAAAATGTGATTATGTTGTTCAAAGTAATCATATTTATATTGCTCTGTCCAGAACTGACTTTTCCTATAGTGATTATATTGAATAATTATTTTTCTTAATAAATCATTATTTACAGTACAATTAGTGATATTATCATTTTTAAAACGATCAATATATTTGCCTAAACTTGGGTCTATTTTTTCTATTATATCAATATGGTTATCAGGAATAGCATATAAATTTTTATTTGTGAATATCGTATCATAATCTGTTCTCAAATTATCATCTTTATTTAATTCAATATTGTCAATCTCATATAATTTTTGTTTTGATGAATATGTGGAAGTTTTAATATGAGTTGTTATTATATTTTTTTCAGTTGTAGTATTATGATAAGCTAAATATTGTGTGATATTATTTTTATCTTGCACCAACATAAACCATTTCTTACAAGTATTATAAAAACTTTCGTTTTCTATAATATATAGTTCATTTGTTTTGGCAGTAATAATTTTCCAATTAACGCCAAATTTATTAATTATCTCAACCATACTTAACTCCTTTTTCTTTAGCGTATCACAAAAAGGTTCTTATAAAAGATTTTTGTATGTTTCTATTATTTTGTCATTAATATCTATGAAAATGACTTTTTCAAGGCAATCGTATTTGTTTATAAATTCTCTCACTGTATCGTAAGCGATTTTGCAAGCTTTATCTATCGGGAAATGATAAACTCCACAGGATATTGCAGGAAATGCTATTGTTTTGATGTTATTTTCTTTTGCAAGATTTAGTGCTGTTGTATAACAGGATTTCAAAAGTTCCGACTCGTTTTTGTTTCCACCGTACCAAACAGGGCCTACCGTATGGATTACATATTTTGCAGGCAAGTTATAGCCTTTTGTAATTTTGGATTGTCCCGTTTTGCAACCGTTTAGGGTTCTGCATTCTGCAAGTAATTCTTTCCCTGCTGCACGATGAATCGCACCATCGACACCTCCACCACCAAGTAAGGTTCTATTCGCGGCATTTACGATTGCATCAACGTTCAATTTTGTTATATCCCCTTTTAAAATTTCTATTTCTGTCATAATTTACCCCTTGCTTAATTACCTTTTAGTTTATTTTATCACTTTTGTGTCCAATTGATACAAATTTAAATTAAACAGTTCCAATTAAGGTTAATAAGAGCGATTACTGTAGGTAGATACAATACTTTATGAGGCAACGTAGATGAATGATATGACAAACAAAACAATTGTAATTGGACTTGGTAAAGGTGGGATTAGTGCAATAAATTATTTGTACCCAAAAGCTCAAGAGGAGGGTACAGAATTTTTAAGTATTGATTCAGATAGCGAAACTCTTAAACATTCAGCAACACCGCACAAAATAAAAGTTGGAAATAAACTTGTAGATGGAGCAGGCTATTATCAAAATTATTCTCTCGGTGAAGCTTGTGTGCATTCAAATAAAAGAAAAATTAGTAACTTTATAAAAGGTTCAGTAGATATAATAATATTGGTTTCACTAGGCGGGGGCATAAGCTCTGGCGGAATGGTTTCACTCTTAAAACTTATAAGTGATCAAAATATTTATACTAGGGTAATTTACACAATGCCTTTTAGGTTTGAAGGAAATATCAGAAACAACAACGCAAGAAAAGCATTAAAAGAGATTAAAAAGTATGCACACAAAGCAATTCCTGTTGAAATATGCACAGATGAAAAAATATCTTTGGGAGAATTGTTTTTGATGTCTGACAAGCTAATGGCAAGACTTGCAATAAGAGAGTTGCATGATTTTTAATTTATATAATTTGATATTAATTTATATATTACTTGCAAATCATTATCACTTACTTTTGCTAAAGAAGAGTTAATTTTTTTCAATAAAACATCTCGATCCTGTAAATGTTCAGTCTGAAATAACAAAGTGTACTCAATTCCTAATGCCTTAGCAAATTTTTCAATCAAATCAGCTTTAGGGAAACTTCTTCCTGTTTCAATATGACTCATATGTTTTGGATCAATTCCAACCATTTCTGCAAGTTGATACTGCGTAATTCCTTTTTTATTTCGTAATTCTTTTATTCTCAAACCGAAGTCTTTTTTTATATTCATAATCACCTCTTTAAGAGGATAATAGTATATTGAGGCCTTATAAACCGTATTAAAGACATCTAAATAGATGATTTTTATGTTTTTAATATTGTAATACTATTTTAAATATGGTAATTTATAGAAAAATATGTTCTTAATAAAGAATAAAGGAAGGCGATATGAAAAAAGCTATAATTATATCTTTTACATTTTTGTTGTATTCATCCAATTTTGTAATGGCAGAAACAAGTGCTGTTAAATGTTTTGAGATGGGATTCGCTGCAGCTTCAAGAGCTTATAAAGCTGGAGATAAAAGTGCTTTTACTCCGGTTTATGGGATGTCTCCAAAAATGATGAAAACGAGTCCATGTTGCAAAGTTGGGACTGAGCCAGGATGTCTTGGTTATAATGGCGCATTTCAATATGTGCAGCAATACGGAACAGACAAGAACACAATAGAATATCAAGAAAGATCTAATTTATTTAGAATGATGGATTCAGGAATGTTTGGATATTAAAAACAATTAAAAGGAGAAAATGAAAATGCAAAATCAAACTATGAATGCAAATGTTGCAACAAAAAGATGCCCTTATTGTGGGGAAAATGTGCCTGCAAATTCTCAAAAGTGTAGCCACTGTGGAGAATGGTTAGTCACTAGATATGGGAAATCTTGGGTAAAAACATATTTATTATGCTGTTTTTTAGGTGGACTCGGTGCTCATGATTTTTATAATAATAAAACGGGACTTGGAGTCGCTAAAATATTAACATTCTTTGGCTTTTGTGGAATATGGCCGATGATCGATTGTATTTTATTACTATGCGATGCTTACACAGATAGTGAAGGACGTAAATTGAGCAGAAAACCTACAATAGGCGGAACTGCCGTATTTTGTGCTTTAGGTCTACTTGGTGGTGCTGGAATGCACAGATTTTATACTAAACATATAGCTATTGGTTGGCTACAGGTGTTTACATTTGGGGGATTTTTTATCTGGACAATAATAGATTTAATATTGATTTTATCAGGTAAATTTAAAGATGCAGATGGAAATTTAATTAAAGGTTAGAATTATGCAGGAAAAAGAATGTCCGTTTTGCGGAGAACTAATTAAAGAAAATGCAATAAAATGTAAGCATTGTGGCGAATGGCTTAATATTAGATGTCCATATTGTGATGAATTAGTAAGTGCAAATTCAATAATTTGTCCTGAGTGTCATTCAAAATTAAATTTTATAAATAAAAAGGACAATTATACTCTTGCGATAATTTCTTGGATTTTTGCAGTATTGTATATTCTTATAATGTTTGGGTTTTGGGTGTCTATTAATGATCCGGAGCCTGATGGAATCACGAATATAACAGCATCAGATAAAGTTGAAAATTTGTTTTGTGTGATTTTTTTATTACTGTTCCCTTTAGTTCCCGCGATATGGTCATTCTGCATTAAGCAGGCAGTTAAAGCTGTTTTAGCTTCTGGTATAACAGTTCTACTTTGTGCACTGGTTACAATTTTGATAATCTTAGGGTAAGTATATGGAAGAAAAAGAAACGAAAATCTGTCCGTTTTGCGGTAAAGAGATATCTATAAGAGCTAAAAAATGTAAACATTGTGGTAAGTGGTTAAACGATTTACAACAAGAAAATAGTGATAGATCAGAGTTTGATATAAATCAACCAAATTCTTATATAGATTCAAGATCACAAAATAATGAAAAAATTTGTCCTTACTGTTGTCAAAAAATTCCTATTAATGCACAAAAATGTCAATTTTGTGGCGAATGGCTTAATCAAAAACCAGAAAAGGAAAATTCAGCATATAAGGCGTGTCAAATAATTATAGGAATAATAATTGTAATAGTAGGTGTGTTATTAGAATGTGCAAGCAACGGCGGAGGCGCAGGATTAGTGTTTGCCATAGTTGCCATTGTAGCAATGGGAATATACTTTATTCCAACAACTATTGCTGACGACAAACGCCATAAAAACACTACTGCAATCTTTGTTGTCAATTTATTCTTTGGATATACAATAATTGGTTGGATAATTGCACTTATATGGGCATTAACCGACGAACACTAAATTTACGCTACTAATCACCATACTCTCTTTTTATTGCTCCTGGAGCAGATGTATTTATAATGTAATCTTCAAATATAATTTTTTGACGAACATTTAAACCTTTGGTGATGATAAAATCATTTCCGGAGCGAGTTAAAATAATGCTATTTTTTAAATACCCAGCAATATGTATTTTAGCAGTTTCTTCGGGTTCCTCACTTTCCGGAATACTTTTATATTTTAATTTTACATTATGAATGTTTGGGCGAAATTTTTCTTTTATTTTTTTTGCAAAATCTCTAAAATTTCTAAAAATTCCTGATGGGGGATAGAATAGAGCTAATATTGTATTCAAGACTAAAGCAGATGTTGCAGAATATTCCTCACGTTTAGTGCCTGGTTTAAAATATTTGCAACAGTTTTTACAATAACATTGGTTTTTATTTTTATATATAGTATTGTCTGCGCTTTTACAATACGGGCATACTTCTTTACAAATTTTATGTTTCATAATAGAAAAAGTTATACCACAAATAAACCGTTTTAGTAATAAAAACGGCTATAGATTCCAATAAAAATTTGCAAAAGTCTTTATTTATAATGGTTTTCGACTATATCAACGCTTCTTTATATTAATATGGATTGCATTTAGGCAATCTGTTCGGAAAATTTTTCGAACGTAGTAATTTAAAGAGGAGAAAATATATGAAAGACAAACTTTCAATTTTCCAGAATCCTGAAGTTATCGAGAGAAGTATGCGCCACTTTAGAAAAGTGGTACTTGAAGGGAAGCATCCAAACAACAATTTACAAATGATTGACATAGCTTCAATTATTGCAAGAAATAAAAGCTTGCGTAAACATTCTCAAAAGCAGGTTCAAAAATTAATAAATGCTATCAAAAAGTTTGGTTTTACAAACCCTATTCTGATTGATAAAAAGTTAAAAATTATAGCAGGAGAGTTGCGGCTTTTAGCCGCAAAAAAGCTTGGATTTTGTCAAATTCCGGTGATAATTCTTGAGGATTTGACTGATGAAGAAGCTGAAGCTATCAGAATTTTAGACAACAGAATAGCAGAAGACAGCGAATGGAATTACGCAAATTTGCAGGAAGTCATTGAAAATTTAGGAAAATTTGACATCAGTTTTGAAGATTTAGGTTTTGAGACTGTCGATTATGACAAAATCTTCCTCAATAACGATTCTGAAGAGTGTGAAGTCAAAAATTCTGAACAAGAAACTGCAGACTGGCTTGATGCAAATATCCCGAAAAGAGCTAATTTATGGGATTTATGGCGATTAGGTGATAACTTTATCCTATGTGCAAATTCATTATTGCAAAAGGCTTTTGAAATACTTATGCAAGGCGAACTTGCACAAATTGTTATCACAGATCCACCATATAACTGCAAAGTTAACGGCCACGTATGCGGGTCGGGCAAGATTAAGCATGATGAGTTTGCAATGGCATCAGGAGAGATGACAGAAACTGAGTTTGCAGAATTTATCTCAGGCTTTATGCAACATCTGGTAAAATTCTCGTCTGACGGTTCACTGCATTATATCTTTATGGATTGGCGAAATATTAATATTTTGCTGAATCAGGGTAAAAAGTATTATACCGAATTAAAGGATATAGCAATCTGGAACAAATTATCGGCTGGAATGGGTTCTCTCTACAGAAGTCAGCACGAGATGATTCCTATCTTTAAAAACGGTAAAGCCAAGCATCAAAACCATATTCAACTAGGGAAATATGGCAGGTATCGAACAAATGTTTGGGATTATCCTGGAGTAAGAGCAATAAACCCAGAATCGCTTGAACTACTGAAGTTCCATCCGACACCGAAGAATGTCGCAATGTTACACTCCATTTTGTTAGATACTTCATCTAAAAATGATATTGTCTTAGATTGTTTTGGTGGCTCAGGCTCTACTCTTTTAGCTGCAGAACGCTGTAAACGTAGGGCACGGTTAATTGAAATTGACCCAAGATATGTTGATGTGTGTATCTATCGCTGGGAAAAAGAGACTGGAAAAACTGCGAAGTTGGTTAAAAATTATGAGGAGATAGAAGATGGAGAATAATATCGACAAATTTCTTGAAATCCAAGACTCGTTAAATAAGGATAATAAGCAACGTAAAGAAATCAAAGATAAATTGTATGAAGTTGGGTACAAAAAGCCACCTGTCAGCGGACAATTTAAAAAGGGTGTAAGCGGCAACCCTCGAGGGCGTAAGAAAAAAGTGCTGCCTAAAACAATTATGGAAGCGTTGCGTCTAGCATTTATACGGGAAGCTACGATTACTAATGAAAATGGAACTCGTGAAAAAATCCCTTTTATACAGCTTTTCGCACAAAAAATAGTGCAAGATGCTATTAAAAATGACGGGCCTTCTCGGAAAATGCTTCTGCAGAACCTGAATTTGCTGAACTTTGATTTCTGGCAGATGATTGAGAATAAAGCATTTGAGGATTTTGAGCCTGAGACAAGCGCAGAAGATGAAAAATTCTACAAAGATACTTTGCGCAAAATCCTGGAAGATTATTACCGAAATAATCCTGACGATCTGTAATAAAACTGCGAAAAATCCCTACCACAATGCTGGTAGGGATTTTTTTCTAATGTAAATATATGCTATAATTGTTTTTAAATAAAGGATTATAGCATGGAAAATGAAATTATAATTTACCAGACACAAGACGGACAAACAAAGATTGATGTAAGAATAGAAAATGAAACGGTTTGGCTTACGCAAAATCAAATGGCAGACCTGTTTCAGACAACAAAACAAAATATAAGTTTGCATATTAAACATATTTTTGAAGAAGGTGAGCTTTTGGAAGATTTAGTTGTCAAGGATTACTTGACAACTGCCTCAGACGGGAAAAATTATAATACCAAGCATTATAATCTTGACGTAATTATTTCTGTGGGTTATCGTGTTAAATCTTTACGTGGTACACAGTTCAGAATTTGGGCAACTCAAGTTTTAAAAGAATATATGAAAAAAGGATTCGCTCTGAATGATGATTTATTAAAACAAGCCGGTGGGGGCGGATATTGGAAAGAACTTTTAGAACGTATAAGAGATATTCGTTCGTCTGAAAAAGTTTTTTATCGTCAAATTTTAGATATTTATGCAACAAGTTCAGATTATAATCCTAATGCAGAAGAAACTAAATTATTTTTTAAAGTTGTTCAAAATAAAATGCACTTTGCTGCCCACGGTCATACTGCTGCAGAAGTTATTTATTTGCGAGCTGATAGCACGAAAGATAATATGGGTTTGACTGTTTTTAAAGGAAATCATCCAAGAAAAGATGAAGTTACAATTGCAAAAAATTATTTGGATGAAAAAGAACTAAATATTTTAAACAGAATTACATCTGCATATCTTGAATTTGCAGAATTACAGGCAATCAGGCAAATTCCTATGACTATGAAAGATTGGATTGCAAAACTTGATGATTTTATAAAAATGACAGGAAGTGAACTTCTTGAAAATCCTGGCAAAATTTCAAAGTTAGAGGCTGAAAACAAAGCTCTTGCAGAATATGCAAAATACAGGGAAACAATAAAAGATGAATTATCAGAAGTAGAAAAGCACTTTTTGGAATCAGTTAAACAAACACAAAAACAACTTGAAAAGAAAGTAAAAAAACATAAATAAATCTTTTGAGATTATCAAATTCCCTGTTTTATATAATGCAGGGAATTGTCCAAAAGTATTGTTATGAAAGCTTTTAAAAGGAAAATTTTGCGAAATTAATTCAAAATTCCCTGAAAATTGAATTAGCAGGGAATTTTTCTCTATAAATATTCTATTTGTAGGGCCTGTAAAGTGAGCCTGTTGCTCACTGGACTGTTCGCTCCAAATATATTTAAAATTGGATAAAATATCCATTTAAAATACATAAAATTGACTAGTAGTTTCGCCAATGCGTATCATTAGAATTCTTACCTCTCTTCAAAACAATTATCAATCGTTTTGTTCGGCAGAGTGCTCGACTTTAGTTTTAATAAAATTATATTTATACATCATTAGCTTTTTTATTTTCTTTTTCAAGTCTTTTTAATTGCTGTTTATGTTTTTTTTCTGTCATTTTAGATTTTTTCAGCAATTTATCATAATGATCTTGTCTTTCATTGGAATTGTTTATATTCTTTGCTTCTTCTAAGCCTTCAAAATATTTATTTTTTTTGTCTGCCCAACCTATATTTTTCAACTTTGTCGTTGAATGACATATCATAGGAATACCTATTGGGGCTGTTAATAATAAATCTGTAAGAACAATTCCAGAAGCTAATTCTGCAATTGCAGTTCCCTTTTTAAAATCTGTTCTAGGATTATGGTACTTTGTTGGAACATATTCTACCCATTTAGGAGCATCTGTGGGTTCCATTGGTTGTATCCTCATATCTCTTAGTCCTTCGGCTTCTGATTCTTCAACGCTCATAGCAAAAGCTGGAGCATTTACAGAAAAAAGCAATATAGCCAATAAAATTGGTAATAATTTTCTCATAACACCTCTTTCACAGATTTAATAATAAATTTGGTTATATAAATATATCACAAAAATTATAAAATTGAAAAATAGAATTTAAGTTAAATAATCAAAAAAAAAAAACGAACAGATACAAAAAGATTAAAAGATTATTTTAATTAAAGATTATTCTATATGTTTCGATTATTTTATCATTAATATCTATGAAAATAATTTTTTCAAAGCAATTGTATTTATTTATGAATTCGGTCACTGTATCATAGGCAATTTTGCATGCTTTATCGATTGGAAAATGATAAACTCCGCAGGATATTGCAGGAAATGCTATTGTTTTGATGTTATTTTTTTTTGCAAGATTTAAGGCTGTTGTATAACAGGATTTCAAAAGTTCCGGCTCGTTTTTGTTCCCACCGTACCAAACAGGGCCTACAGTATGGATTACATATTTGGCAGGCAATTTATATCCTTTTGTAATTTTAGATTGTCCTGTTTCGCAAC
>UMLR01006820.1_pt1 | contig 52248 bp, 44 predicted proteins | sample 1966741 | NCBI WGS metagenome assembly UMLR01 (sample SAMEA4836207, study PRJEB28245) | human gut metagenome | biome: gut microbiome; material: fecal sample | place: Denmark | collected 2008 | reverse complement strand
GTCAGTTGACTCTATGGGAAAATTTCTTTGGACAGTAGTGAAAAAATAATACAAATATGATAACAGATGAAAGATTGAAACCTTGCCCGTTTTGCGGCAAAGTACCGATGATTTATGTTTGCGATGATGAAGGTAATATCCACGACGATGATTATGTAAATGATCCGTGGAGTGGTTTATGCTATGCTATTTGCCACGAATATGACGAGAACGAGAGCAATGACAATATTTGTCCTATAGCTATGTATGAAGGTGAGCAGATTGGCATACAACTTTACGATTCTATAGATGAACTTGTAGAAAGATGGAATAGAAGAATTTAAGAAGTGGATTTAAAACAATGATAAAGACAAAAAAATTGATGCTCGGAAACTGGGTGCTGGCAGGAGCTAAAACTCAGTTCCCGATGTATGTGACAGGTATATTTGATGATGTCGCTTACCTCGATTTTGAAGGTAACGAAGGCGACGTGTGGGAGGAGAAAGAGGAAGATATGCTTCCGGTGCCACTGACAGAAGAGATATTGCTGAAGAATGGGTTTGTTTTGGAAAGTGACGGATATAGAAAAGAATATCTGTATAAAGACCAGAAGAACAATTTTATAAATATTGAGTTTGAGGATGGCAAATGTGCTTATATATGTATATCTGTTAAACGTAGAGAAGTAACAGAGCAAAATTGTTTAAAATACCTCCATGAATTTCAGAATATGATAACCTTAGCAGGAATAGAAATGGAATTTAAAATCTGATTTATGAGCAAACAAGTATTAGACAGATTACAGATGCGCCACTTGAAAGAACTTGGCATATCTGCGAATAATGCAAGTGCGTATTGGCATAGGGTTGTAAGAATGAACACGAACGAAGTCGTAACAAATTGGTTTGTGTCTTTTAGCGAGCCTTCGCCATGTCTTGCTACGATGAAAGTTGAAAGTATTAAGACATACACTTTGCAGGACATCTTAGACATTCTGCCAAAAGAAATAACAGATAAAGATGGTTATAAGTTTGTATTAAAGATTGAGTATGGGCTTCTTAGCAGAGTATGGCATATCGGCTATTATTATTACGATGTGGCTTCTACTGGTAATTTGTACAGTGGGGATAACCTTATTGATACAGTCTACAAAATGTTGTGCTGGTGCATCGAGAAAGGCTATATATCAACAGACAAATAAATATAAACTATGGAAATAAAAGAACAGAAAGCAAAAGAATACGCAGACAGCATACCGCAGTTTGACGACAGAAAGAAGTATTGCATTGAGGACTTTTGCGCAGGCTGGGACGAGGCTTTAAAATCTTTATTAGTAGATGCCTCAAAAGAGCTGCCTGAATACGATGAAGCTGTTTGGGTGATTAATGCAGAAGGAGACCAATTCTATTGCCACAGAAGCAAAGAAGATATTGTTAAGACCGACAAGTACGGTTGGTGCAATTATACAGGCTCTGATATTATAGCATGGATCAGACCAGCATCATTTAAAGAAATACTTGAAATGAATAAAGATGTACTAATGAGATTAAAAGATATGTGATTATGAAAACAGAATATTTAGACGAGTTATATCCTTATCAATTAAGGGAAAAATTATCTAATATGGGTGTAGAGCTGACAGATGACCAATATCGTATTCTTGCCGATAGTGGACGCACATTTTTATATGCGCATAGGATAGGGAAAAGGAAAGGTAGTGTTATATATAGAATTACTTATCCGTTATTTCTTGTTTGGAATTTATTTGTTACTCTTATTATACAGCCAATAAAATGGATTTTAACAGGTGATTTTTATTTTAACACTGACAATAAATTATATAAGTTCACTATTAAGTGGGGAAGAAAAATTGGTCTATAAATTTAGTATTATGAAAGCAAAAACAATAAGAAAACTCCGCAAGAAAATATTACAAAAGGGATATTACGAAGAGCGATGGGATATTTATGCTGAAAAATGCCGTCAATGGGAACGATTTAACCGATGGCAATGTAATTCCTTCTTTGTTGGTTTCGAGAAAGCAGAAAGAAATCAATATATATACGACACAGAAGGATCGAGAGACATTAAAAAGTGTAATTATTATCGTAGAAAGGTATGTAATCATGGAAAATGAAGATATGCTAAAACAGTAAGCGCCCTCACAGCCGATAGACGAGACAATAAAAGAAATGCTTAAACAATCTCTCGAAAAATGCCTGCAAAGACATATCACATTGCTTGCATCTAAGAAGAAAGAGGTCGAAGACATACAAATAAAGCATAGTATGAAAACTCACTATTCAGAAGGCATTATTGAAGGTTTAGACTTCGCTATCAAACAGCTTCATGCTGAGATTAAATGTTTAAAGACTAAACAATAAGTGTTATGTTTGCAATAGTTAACACCCTAAAAAATATATCTAAATTGTATGAAATTTTAAATAGTATGCCAACAGAATCAGTGAAGAACGACAGAAAAGACAATAAGGTAATGATGGAGCTGCTGCCGTGGCCGGAACTTGAAGAAATAGGTAAGGTCTACACCGCCGGGGCAAAGAAGTATGGCCCAAACCGCTGGCAAAACTTGCCTGACGGATATGAGCGCTACAAGGGAGCAATGCTTAGGCACCTTACTGAGGTCGAGAAAGGCAATGCCATTGATACTGATACAGGTTGCATGCACGCAGCGCAAGTAGCCTGGAATGCAATAGCGATGCTGCATTTCAAAATGAAAGAAGTTGAACAATCAAAGGAGAACAAATAATTATGGAAACGAAATATGTAAAAATCCAATTCGATGTAGAACTTGCCAAGAAAATCACGAATGGTGAGGTCGAGGGTAAAGTGGTAACTCGTGACGGCCAAAGTGTCAGAATTGTGTGTTTTGATGCGTTAAGATCAGATAGTTTGGTCGTACTCATTACCGAAGGAACTATAGAAAAAACATACAACTATACTCCTGATGGCAGAGTATTCATAAACGATGAAGCATCTTTAGATCTTATGCTCGAAGTTCCCGAATATATGACGTTCGAGGATGGTGACATTGTAGCATTTGGAGGAAATAATGACCATGTAGGAATTTTTAAAAGTCTTAATCTTAAAGAAAAAACCTTTTCTTCATACGCTACACTAACAAGTAAAAGCCTTGTATTTTATGAACCTGCGTGGAGATTGATAAATATTCATATCGCTACGGAAGAACAAAGGCAGAGGATAGTTAATGCACTCAAATCAAGTGAAGTGCCAAAGGCAAAAGAGTGCTTGAAGAAATTAGGCATTGAAGAAAAGCCTAAATACGAGTTCAAACCGTTTGACAAGGTGTTGGTAAGGGATGATGACTATGAAAAATGGGGTATAAACCTTTTTGAAAGATACGATGGAGAGGAAAGATTTCCTTATATGTGTCTTGATCAATGTTTCAATCAGTGCATCCCCTACAACGAAAAAACAGCACATCTTTTAGGAACAACTGAAAATTACAAATAATTATGGAAAGAAAAGATATTGAAAAGGCAGCAAATGAAGAGATAGAATTGGTTGGCAGTTCATCTGCTTTAGGTGTTACAATTGAAAAATTTTGTAGAGAGAGTTTTGTTGTTGGTGCAGAATGGCGCATAAACAGCGTGTGGCATGATGCAAGCGAGATACCTCAAATATATGGTGAGTACGAAAATGACTTATATCCTCAAATACCATGCCTTGTTTTAGGGCATTTGTCAACTGGATACGGATATGGCGTTCGTTATTGGAATGTAACGCACCAAGTATGGGATGATGAAGAATGCGACGATTTTGAGTGTAAAATGGATGCCATCGAGAAATGGGCATATCTTGATGATTTATTACCAACAAATGAGGAGGACGAGAAATGAGAATACTATTTTACTATTTTGTCGGTTGTGTTATCAGTTTTATGTTAGCATACATTATCTTAAGGATAAGACAAGTTTCTTTATCAAAGACCGACATTATTAAAATACTACTATACTCCTTGTTTTCTTGGTATTGGATATGGTTAATGTTATACCCAGCACTCTTGGAGAAAATAGATAGATATTATTTAAAAAGAAAGGTAAGAAATGAACAGAGGGATAAAATTTAGAGGAAAGTCTGTAAGCACAGGGAAATGGCTTTATGGATATTTAGGCGAAGTAAAAGTCAAGGTTTTACAAAGTATATACAAAGAAAAAGTAATATTTGAGAATCTTGAATGGTTTAATACCGACAACTTCGGATATGTTGTGAACGACTACATGGTTGACGAAGAAACAATCGGTCAATATACAGGACTGAAAGACAAGAACGGCACGGAAATTTACGAAGGAGATATTGTCCTACAGCAAGGCTACAATGGAAAGAAAATGCCTATGGTTGTAAGATTTGAAAACGGAGCATTTATTGTTGGTTACCATAAAGGAAGCTCGACAAGGAAAAAACCTATGCTCGTAAGCAGCAAATGTGAAGTAATCGGTAATATATATGATAACTCCGAATTATTAAACGAACAATAAAAATTACAAATAAACCATGACAGTAATAGAATTAATACGCGCTTTGCGCAAAGTAGAGAACAAAGGTCAGGAAGTGTATATACAGAATGGTACAAGGCGGTTGTGCCTGGAACTGAATAAAATTTCTGACGAAAATGGTACCAGAATGTTTAACGATGATTTTAAGTTATGAGTAAGCAGGAAGATCAATTAAAAGATATCAAGCATGAAATAATGAAGATGCAGCGGCAGATATCCAGGTTAACGCAACTGACAAGGGCAAATGTCAGTACGCTGTTAAGCCTGGATGAAGCATCTTTATACACTGGGTATGCAAAAGGCTACCTGTATAAACTGACGGCACAAGGCGATATCCCTTGTTATCGTCCTACAAAGAGAAGAGTGTTTATAGATCGTGAAGAATTAGAACGTTGGATAAGGAGTAACAGTGATGGAATTAATAAATAAGATACTTGAACTATTGCTTGGGTATAAATATAAGTGTGTGATACTCAAAGACAGAGGCGTAGAACGATATTGGGTGTGTTCGTATATATTTGACGATACACCGGAAGGGAATAAACGTCTGGAAGAATATCTGCAAAGGCTTGAAAATAGCGTAAATGCGCATACTTATTACGAAACGATAACATTCAGGAGTCGTAAATGCTACACACAACATCAGGCGACGAATGATATTCTGAAGGATATGCGCAGATATGCAGGCAAAGAATAATATAATATATATATTTGCCTTATGAAGATTTTTGGAAAAATATTTGGCAAACGGCATTATTTGCTGACAGACGGAATGCATAGTTGTGTGTATATTCCAAAACATACATACGCATATCTTAACAAGATGCTTATCAGATCGCTTGACGCTGATCCGAAGGGCGAGAATTCATTGCGTTTTGTTTGGTCAAGAACTGACAAAGGCTATATACTTGCAGTAAATCCACATAATGTTGAAATGACACAGACACATGGCCTTGCACGCGACTGCAAAGGCCGTGTGCTTATACCGTGTCCTTACCTTCAACAAATATATTGTGCTCTTGGCCTGGATCCTGAATATTGCGGCAGGGTTTACGTAGATCAGAAAAAGCAAAATAATGCGCTTTTAATGTTTAATTTAATACCGGCGGCACATGGAAATTAATATCACTGTAAATAAATCTGACATACTGGAACGTGTCGGTGTGGAGTCGGCTTATATCGGTAGTAAGTTAAGGGCTGAAACTGCTGATGGAAATGTTGTCTCTCGCTACAATGATATCGCCACAATAAAAGAGAATGAAGAGGTGTTGTCAGATTTCTTTTCTGAAGGTTGTAACAATATCTTATTGCATGGCGGCGCGTTTATAAAAGAAGCAGGACCTGTCGACGATGCTCTGAATATTACTTTCAAGTTCCCTCTTAATATAGACGAAGAGGTCCTTAAAGTTGGATTGGAACGTTTGATTAAGGATTATCTTTCAGAATATGTACTTGATAAATGGCTCAAGATATGTAATGTAGAATATCCGTCTATTACAGAAACATTACTTATGTCATATAGAGATCTTCTGTATGTTCGCATACATCACATTACAAATAATAATATTGGGGATAACTATCTTGGAAATGAAATGCCACAAGGTTACGAGCCGGTGAAAATGGTACGTTATAAACACGAGCAATGATAACAGGTAAAATAAAGAATATTCCACTAAAAGGATTGACAACTGCCGTTAATGATTATTATTCAGACGACGGCGATATGATGATATGCCACAATGTGTGTAATAGCGGATCTGGACTGAAGGGCGTAGGAGCGCTGAAGTCTATTTCAAAATTAGATGCAGGCTGGAAAGGCCTTGTGTTTGTGCATAAGACATCAGTCGGAGACATACATATCATTGTTGATAATGAAAATAACGCATGGTTTGAAACGGCCGACAATAAAACAAAAATAAATTATCCTGCAAATGGGCTGTTTGAGGAAGGCAAGTACAAGATAACAAGTGTCGGTAATATTCTTGTTGTGTCATTTACCGGTAGCGAATACAAAGGTATACATTACTACAGATACAAGGAGACAGGCGAATATAAATATCTCGGACAGGCTCCACCAGACATAAAGCTAGAGTTTAGCGCGGCACATTATGCCGGCAATGTAAGCGGTAAAGGTGATGTTAGCCTTAATGACGGCTATATGGTATCAACGGATAACCAAAATCAGGAAATACAGTTTACCGCGGATCTGCAGTTCTCGCCAGGAAGCATGCTGAGTTATGAGAGCAAGTATGAAGATTATCCTAAATGGTTAGATTATTTGCTCGGACGCATTAACGAAATAAAAGGAGAACTGAGACGGCAAGGCCTTTTTATTGGCAAATTCTTTGTGCGCACAGCATACCGGCTATATGACGGTTCGTATATTATGCAGAGCGCACCTATTATGATTGCTCCTTCACAAGAGGACAATCCTATTATATGGCCCTATTTGATAAAACCACGTCTTACGGAAGACGGAAATTCATACACTTGGAACATCGGTGTAAAATCTAAGATATTATTTCGCCCATTTGTCCTATGTGCAAAGACCTTGATTTCACAAAAAGACGCTGAAACATTAAAAGAATGGACTGATGTTATAGACAGAATATGCGTGTTTATTACCCCTCAGCTCCAGTCGTACACAGAAGATCCTAAAAACATGGTTCTTGTGCGCAAAGAAAAGATACCTTATTATGGAATAAGCGGACAAGAAGACAATACCAGCGTTCCTGGACATGTGCCTGAAGAGTATTCTGTAGAGAACTGGCGTAAAGGTGCCTATGCTGCATATATGGACGAGGGCCTTTCTCTCGGATCTATTGTTTCTACAAGATATTCGCCTCCTCGTCTCGGATCTATGGCCGGTGAATTGAATGATAAGTATTATATAGTTCCGGAAGGTAACGATGCAAATAATGAGACCAGCACCAATATGGTGATGCAATCTCAAGAATGTTCTTTTTTTAGAGATGCAGGTTTAGGCGACACACCGGATCCTATATACACAGCGATGCTTTATCACTCGCAATACCTTGACTTTAACAAGATTGTGCCGGAGGAGAGCATGGATGCTTATGTACAGCGTATGTTGGCAGAATTTGGCTTTTATCACCATATCATCAAGTTTGAACAAAAAAGCGATACCGAAGAGCAGCAGGTCGAAAGTTCTTATTTATTCTATCCATTAAAAGAATACACTATCGAAGAAGCGTTGAAACTTGGCAGTGCTGAAGATACAGACAATAAGACAATGACATGGCCGTATCTTAATCTTAACCAATCATCCACGGTATGGCCTCGAAAGGGCGATGTGATAAATGCACCGACTGATATGTCTTTTGTAAAATTCCCGAAAGATACGCTGGATAATCTGACGGCAAGAACTGATACTCTTACTGATGATTACAACTCTTGGCAGTCGATACAACCACAATTAATGCATACTTATAATGGCAGGTTGAACGCAGCTAATATTAATGTTATTTTTCGTGACATTCCTTATACCTGGCTTGGTGGCCAGGCGATAAAAGGAGAATATAATATTCGTGGACAGGTTGTAATTGAAACAAACGGTACGACAACAACAGCAGCTCTTCCTGATGTCTCTGCCTATAACATCTTTGTCAATATGGGTTATTTCTATTACCCGCATCCAGATGCAAAACGCATAGAACTTATACTGTACGGCAGCAGATATGTGTTGATAACAATCAAATTAAAAACGCATCCATTCCTTCATGGGGCATATTTCTATGATGCAGATTTTGATATAGATAAATACGGCATGGAATACGACTTTCTTGATGATACGGTAAACGCTTTAACAAAGAGCCAGGGAGCTATTTTATATCCTAATTATATGTACACAAGTGAAGTTGACAATCCGTTCTTCTTCCCTGCCGAAGGTGTCAATGTTATTGGTACCGGCAAAATTATAGCAATAAAGAGCGCGACAAAAGCCATGAGCGAGGGCACAGCCTACGGAACACTGCCATTATATGCTTTTTGTACGGACGGCATCTGGCCGTTGAGCGTAGGGCAAACAGGATTGTTTGTCGCAACAAATCCACCGACAAGAGAAACATTGCTGAATAATGATCCTGACAGCGCATTGCAGATCGATAATGCAATAGTGTTTCTGTCGGATAGAGGATTGATGCAGTTGATCGGTGAACGCACTACATTGTTAAGTGCAGATCTGTCAGAACGCTACACATCGTTTAATGCAAATGATCTTCCTGGATTTGGTATAATAACAGAAAGATTTGGTCTGTCAGATTTACTCGAAGGCAAAGATTTTTCGGAGTACATACATTCAGACGCCAGAATTGCATTTGATTATGCAAATTATCGAATTGTAATATATCGGCCTTACAATGCAGATGATAAAGGCACACATGTAGCATATCTATATGATTTATCATCAAAGATGTGGACCACAATAGACAATCGCATGACATCGTCCGTTGAAGATTATCCAGGTACTATAGTTAATATGGTTGATGATGATAATAAGACAACGATTGCCGTGTTTGATAAATTAAGCGATGCTCTTATCTCTGACAAAGCTATGTATATTACAAGGCCGTTAAAGATTGATAGTCCTGATAGCTTTAAAACAATACGCACACTACTTCAGCGCTCAACGCTATCGGTAAATAAAAGTATAGTAATGTGGGGCAGTAGGGATATGAATAAATGGTTGCTTGTCGGTGCAGCTGATGATGATAAATTGATAAGGCTTAGCGGTACGCCATATAAATACTTTGTTGTAGGCGCCTGGGTGCAAATAAGCGTTAAAGATAGCATATCGCAACTTACTGCTGAATATGTTGATAAACTAACTAATAGACTTCGTTAAAAAATAGATAAGGGCAATTTTATTTGTCCTTATCTATTACAGAAATTTTTTAGAAATGCGTTTGCTTTGCGCAGATATGCAATTAATAAGGCCGTTGATTTTTATTTTTGCAAAAATACAAGGCATGAAAAATTATAATTTACCATCATATCACCCTTTGGCAGACAAGCACGCATACGATGTGTTGCTACAGGCTGAACACTGCTGGACTAATATGGATAGCTTCAGGAAACAGCGTAACAGGTGCCTGCAATATACGTATGGGGACCAGTTGTCTGACATTGTAAGAGATGAACATGGCCGGAGAATGACCGAACGGCAGTTTCTAAAAGGGCGCGGCGGCCAGGCTTTATCAAACAATATGATAAGAAAGCTCGTGTCGACGCTGAAGGGTACATATATCAATCAGAACCTGGAGCCTATCTGCGTAGCAAGAGATAGGGACGAGCAAACGGAAAGCGATTGCTTATCTGAGTTACTTACGTATGTTAATGACATCAACGATGGTATATCATTGTATGCAGACATCTTTGAGGATTATGTAGTCAGCGGTGCGGCCGTATGTAAAAAAACGTACAACTATGTTAATGACAGGCTTGATTGCTGGACGACTGTGCCGGATTTGGATTTGTTCTTCATCGATAACAACATGAAGGATTCGCGCGGTTGGGATTGCAATATCATCGGCGAAATACACGATATGAGCTGGAACTCGTTGTTAAACTATTTTGCAAAGAGTAATGCTGATATCGAGAAACTGCGCAAGATCTATCATTATGCCGCGAGTGAGGCCTATATCCTTGACAGCGCACGGCAGTTCGGACGCAAAGAGATAAACTCTTCATTCTTGCTGCCAACAGACAGCAGTATGTGTAGAGTGATAGAAGTGTGGACGAAGGAGCGAAAACCACGTTATCATTGCTACGATCACCTAAACGGCGAGTTATTCAAGTGCGAGTTAAAGGATAAGCGCGAGCTTGTCGATATGGTTAATTCACAGCGTATGCAGCAAGCAATGAATGCTGGTGTGTCTGAAGAAGAGATTACAGAAAATCTCATAACAGCCGAGTGGTTCATGGATAACTATTGGTATTTCCGTTACTTCGCGCCTACTGGTGAAGTAATAATGGAAGGTGAAACGCCATACGAACATGGGCAGCATCCTTATGTATTCAAGTTCTATCCATTTATCAACTCAGAGATACACCCATTTGTCGCAGATGTTATAGAGTTGCAGCGCCATGTTAACAGGCTTCTCAATCTTAACGATTATCTTATGCGCACATCGGCTAAAGGTCTGTTGGCTGTGCCGACGACGGCACTTGAAGGCACTAATTTGACGATAGAAGATCTTGCCGAAGTATGGGCGCGCCCTGGCGGAGTATTTGTCTACAAGCCAAAGGCTGGTGTCCCGTTGCCATCGCAGATAACTAACTCTGTGCAAAATCTCGGAATAGCGGACCTGATAAGCATGGAGCGCTCTTTCTTCGATGATATAACCGGCGTAAATGCTGCATTGCAGGGCAAGAGTGTAGGCAATGTATCTGGCGCATACTACGCGCAACAGACGCAGAACGCCGCGGTGTCATTGCAGGGCATACTGACTTCTTTCAGTTCATTCAGAAAGCAATCTGCGTTAAAGGACTGCAAGAATATACAGCAGTACTACGACACAGACAGGATTGTCAGCATTGTTGGCCGTGACGGAAGGAAGATAAAGTTTAATCCGTCAAAGGTAAAAGATATATCCTATGACATCAACATATCAGAAAGTCAGACATCACCAGTCTTCCGTCAGGTTGCAAATGATTTCTTAATTCAGATATGGCAGAGCGGACAGATAAGTCTAAAAGCAATGTTAGAGGCCGGTGCGTTCCCGTTTGGCGACAAGTTGTTGTCAATCATTAATACTGAGCAACAGCAATTACAGGAGATGCAACAGCAACAACAATTAAACAACGGAGGAAATGCAGATGAACAAAGTGGGCAGGCCTAAAGGATATGCAAAGACAGGCGGACGGAAAAAAGGCACGCCAAATAAACGTACACGATTGGGCGGAGATGATGCATTGTTCAATCTTATACAGCTCATGGAAGATCCGGAGCGAATGTCTCAAGAGCTTGCGAACCTTCATGGGCGAGACTATTTCCGTGTGTATTTCGATGCCCAGGCTTATGTAAGGCCGAAGTTCAGTTCTATAGAATTTAACGGCGACGTTCAGGTTACCAATGAGGTGGCCTCGCGTATCAATGCACTAATTAATTCAACAAGTGAAAATGAGAACGACGAAGAAGATTAATAAGGACGTTACGTTGGTTTATGATGTTGACGAGCTGGTAACAGATATCAGTCAACAATGTTTGCTCATTGGAAAAGCTATTGAAAGGCAAGGGCGTGACGCGCATGATGTTAAGGATATTGAGGACGACAACAATCGAGAGATTATGCTAAACTTGGTATCACGCTACTTCTATGATGCTGTAAATATGCTCTCGCCGTATTCAAAGGTACCAATAAAAGACAAATCAGTTATAGGAAATGAGCCTGACGATGCAGACAAATATACAATGATATTACAATTCCATGCGGAAAGGAGCCAGACGACAATATTACACCTTCGTAGGCTTATACATGATTATATTGTTAATAATTGCGTCTATAAGTGGGTAAGCAAGACGACACCAGACTACCCGATGAATATTTACTTGCAAGAAATTACAGACACGCGAGACGCTATCAGCAGTGCGCTTGTGGCACCTTATATAGGTCGAGTAAGCATTAAGCCGTATGGATAAATAAACAAGGCACAACACATATCGTTGTGCCTTTTGTTTTGCGCAGATATGCCCTTGAAATGCTCTTATTATTAGATATTTGTGCATTATTCTAATAATAAGCTTATGAACATATTTGAATTAATTAATTACATCATCGCATACATTGATCCGGATAATGTATGTATGGCTATTTCTCCTTTTCTGACAGGCGGAATAGCGCTTGCTTCATCAATTGGTAATGCAATATTCGGCGGGATATCAGCAAACAAGCAACGAAAAGAACAGCTTGCCACACTCAACAAGATGAAGAGAGAGAATAATAATTGGTATAACAGGCGTTACAACGAGGATGCCACACAGCGCGCCGACGCACAGCGTATGTTGTCAATGACCAACGAGGCAATAAAGAAACGAAATCAGGCCGCGCGCGGCAAGCAGAAGGTTACAGGTGGCACAGATGCGTCATTGGCGGGCACACAGCAGCGTAACGCTGAAGCAGTAGGTAATGCGTTAGCAACCACAACAGTCAATGCTCAGAATAGGAAAGACAACATTGAGGCGCAGCATAGGAATACAAATAACGAGATTGAGGCACAAAAGTCAGCTGTTAAGGCTGCCGCAGAGCAGTCTAAAAGGGATAATACGGCAGCTGCTGTTACTGGTGCGCTTTCAGCAGCATCGTCTGTAATGGCAAACAGCGGTGAAGGCGGTAGCAAATCGCCCGAGTCGGTTACGGGAGTAGATAAAGGCGGTAATCTTATCTCTGTAAATCCAGATACTGTTGATGATAACAATCTATATCTAATTCAACGAAAGAAATGGTGATATGACTGAAGAAGAGAAGAAAAAACAAGCTGGTGTAGTGCCTACAATAAACCAGAAACAACTGGATAACGGAGTTAAGGAGCAGGATAGGCAACAACAAGGTGAGAAAAAACCTTTACCCACCGGTACGACGCAGAAGGCACCAGCAGAGACAATTACACGCCAGACCATTATTGATAACATATCTAAAGAGAGAGAGCAGGCTAACAATTACAGGAAGTTTGCTCAATCTCCTGTTATTGTTGACAAGAGCGGACAACGTGACTATTTACAAGAATTCATAAATTCTCGGGCAGATCGTCCAGAAACGCCGGAAGAAAAGGCTGCACGCGAGAAACGCGAGAAGTCGAATAGAAGTCTTGCGGCTCTAACAGATGGTCTTGTCGCATTGAGTAATGTTGCAGGAGCAATGGCAGGCGCTACACCGGCTAAACCGACATCAATGTCCGCAGTTGTCAATAAGGCTGCAAAAGAGGCTGCAGAACGCCGGCGCCTTAATGCCAGACAATACGAAATAGCAAGGCGGTATTATTCCGCATTGCAGCAGAAACAAGACGCAGCAAATGCAAAAGACGCAGCCGAACAGCGCAAGTTGCGAGACAACGCTGCAAAACAAGCAGACAAATTAGAAATGGATGCATCGAAGAAAGAGCAAGGCCTTTACAAGAACGACAGAAATTATGATTTGGCTAAAGAACGTAACCATATATCAGCCAGCAAGAAAGGCACAAAATCGAGTGGTAGCGGACGTAGTGGTAGCAGCGGTAGCGGAAGTAAAGGCAGATACACTCTTAACATAGACGGAGTTATACATCATTACAACAGTGCTGAGGACTATAAGAGAGCCGTACAAAGATATGCTACAGATTATGGAGTGGAAACAGACAGTAAAAATGAGATAGGCGACACTAAGCCTATACGCACTGAAAAGATTGCTGCAAATGTTGAGCGCAAAGCAAGACGCAAGAAACAGTTACCAGGAAAGAAGAAATTACCAGGAATGTAAATATTAAAAGATATGGCACAACAAGACGACAATATAAAGAAATTGTATGACGAGTTACAGAGTACTTATGATGTAGGCAGCGAGGATGATTTTAGAAATTATCTTAACAATGCTGAACATCGTAAGGCATTATACAATGAGCTTAAAAATGATTACGATATACAGGACGAAAAAGCGTTCGATGATTATCTTGGCTATGGCAATGAGGGAAAGGCACAAGGCACAACAAAAGTTGGCAGTGTTGCTCAACAGGTTGTTAACGAATATGACCAAAGCGCAAAAGATAACGCAGAAGCGGAAGAAGATTTGAGCGCAGCGACGTCAGGGGCAAAGATAGGTGGAAATATAAGTTTTGCGCCGGCTAAGCCTAACAATCAGCAAACTGTGCAACTTGATGTAGATAATACAGCTAAATCAGTAATGGATGCAAGTGGCACACCTGTTGAGCAAGCAAAAGCTACAGGGCCAAAGACACAATTTGTTTCAGAGGATCCAAACTATGTATCAGGAACACCTAAAGAAGAAGCTCTAAAGAAATATCCGTGGATGCAGCCGGACCAGGTATATATGTGGAACAGGACAACAAAAGAGCCTGTTGTAACATACGTTGACGAGAGCGGCCATGCAGTAACAGATGAAGATTTACAGATAAAGAAAGCGAAATCGGAGATAACCGGGCAAGAGGATACAGAATATATGCACCCTGAAGCTGCTGCATTGCAGTTGCCTAATGGTAATACGCGAGGTGTAAGACTGAAAAAAGGCGCGCTTACACAAATGGCTGATGAAATAATGCGAAAAGAATATGGCGACAATTATCTGAATACACAATTTGGCAGAGATGGCAATGTATATACAGGTGCCGAACGTAGAGACCTTGGTGCACAACAGCTATATGACGGGTTAAACAGTGATGTCAGAAAGGCAAGAATATCATTTGCAGTTGCTGATGATAAAGGCCGTAGTGAGATTTTATCACGTATCAAGGCTAAATGGGGCAAAGTTGCAGACGAAAACAGTCTTGTTAATGCTGTAAGCGATGAAAATGCGGCAAAAGAAGATATTGATATCGTTGCACAACAGAATATTAATGACCTTAATGCAGAGATACAGAATATATCACGGCAAATGGATCAACGCGGTGCAGAGATAGATAATGCTTCATCGCCATTTGTCGACCAGACTTTTAATGCTCGTGATGTAGATGCGAAATACCGTCTATTACAATCAAAGCTCAATTATGCGCAAAATGCCTTAAAATCATGGGAGAACGTTAAAAACTCCGGCAGTCTTGATGCATTGGCAGGATTTAAAGATGCTGTCATGGATATTAGTGCATGGGACTTTGGCTTCTCAGACCTTAAAAATGCTGTATCTTTATTGACAGCAAAAGGCAAAGACAAACAAGAACTTGTAAACCTTTACGGAAGATCTGCGGAAGCTGCAAAGTTTGAAGATAAATACAATCCTGATTCATATAGATATGGAAAGATTGCAGGTGCATCAATACCATTTGCACTTCAGTTCGTCGGCACTGGCGGCGGATTTAAGAGTATCGGTTCTGCTGTGTCGAAAAAGGCAACATCTATTGCTGAAAAATATGCGCTTGAAGGGCTGAAAAAGCAGGTAGTAAAAGGCCTTGGTGTTGCTGTTGGAGATATAGCAAGAGCTTACACAATGTCAGGTACTGTTCAAGGCTTAAATACCATAAGTGATATATTAACGCGAAGTGCAGGTGAACTTACAGTTGATAAACAGGGCAATTATCAGCTGAAATCTGACGAGCCGTTATTAAAGTCAATATACAAAGGCGTAACAGCATCAGCTATTGAAAACTACACTGAAATGCTTGGAGAGCGTCTTAACATTGGTGGCAACCTGATGCGTATGCTTCCAAAGATAGGGTTAGGACGAGTAAGCAATGCCATTACAAAGATAGGTACTCAAGACTGGTATAAAGTATGCAACAACTGGTTAAGTCGTGCCGGTGTTAACGATTTTGGCGGTGAGGTGCTTGAGGAAGAAATAGGCATAGTACTTAACGCCGCACTTGTTGGTGATAATCCGTTACTTAATGGAAGTGGCGGTCTATTAGATTTGCGCACTCAAAAAGATATATTAGGTGGTATGTTGCTTAGTATATCGTCTATGAGAGCCGGAGCGTTGGCTATGTATGGAGTTAAAAAAGGAGTAGGCTCGGCATTTGTCAAAACTCTTGATATGTACGACAAGATGCAGCTAAATCAGTCAGATAAGGGCGGTCAGTCTATATTTGGCGAAGGCTGGACCGAAATAAAAGACGAGATAGACAATACCCCTAACGACAAGGTAAATGCTGTTATAGAAAAGTTGGCCAAAGAGCATCCGTCTAAAGATGAACAGTCGGCAATAATCGACTATGCGGTAAAATTGCTAAAGACACGTGGCCATAACTTGGGTATAGCAATGGCTTCTGACGGAGAGAATGACGAAGGTGCACAAGAAGAAATAAAGGACATGCCAGACCTGTCACAGCCTAATGCTGAATATCTCAATAAAGATGATGGCATGATACATAAGGCATCGTTATATCCTGATGCATCAGATCCTACCGGCACGGCAAAAGATGTCTTTATTATAAAAGGTAATCTTGTAACAAATGAGGACGGAAGCATTAATAAGGATGCGTCAGACGATACGATTATCTATATTGACGGTAATGGAGAAAGACATATTGCATCGCCTGATAAGTTTGCCGCAGCTTATCCACCTATGTCAAATAATGAAGTTCAGCAGGCAAATGAAGGTGGGGAAAACGAAGAAGCGCAGACTACAACTTTCAATAAAGGCGACGAGGTAAACATAAATGTTGACGGCAATAATTATACAGCTACCATACAAGACACAGACGGATTTGGGAACTATAATGTTTACTATGAGGATGAAAACGGCATGATGCGTCCTGCACAATTTACAGCTGATCAACTTAATGAGATGAATGGTAAATCTACTGTAAGTAATGGTCAGCAGGCAACATCAGAGCAGCCGGCAGATGTTCAGCAGCAGGTGGAGCAGCCAGTGGTAGAACAGCCGGCACAGCAAGAGCAGGAGACGCAGCTGGCACAGCAGGCACAAGAAGAGCAAAAGTCGGCCATACCTAAGGACGAAAAAGGCAACATGCTGTATCACCAGGTGCCGGTTGAGACGACGATAAATGATTTGTACGACGGCAGTCTTGATGATAACGAGATAAGAGACTTTGTTGATGCCAATATCAGCGAGGCTGACAAGAACCTTGAAAAGGTAAACAAGAAGGCGCCAAAAATAGGCACAAATAAAGACGAATATCTGAAGAAGAAGCAGGAATGGCAGAAACAAGTTGAGGATGCAACACGTATTCGCGACTATTGGAACAGCGTCAAAGATTACATTGCACAGCAGACACACACAACTCCGGAAGATGTCAAGGCAGCACAAGACGAACTTAGCGGCGAGGCTGCAAGACGTGAATATCAGGATATGGGTGGAAGTGTGCAGCAGGATGCTGTTAGCGTAGCATCTGACTTTATCCGCGGTGCTAAGATTACACCTGAGAGCTTCAAGGCCGAAACCGGTTACGGTACTGACGAACAGCGTAAGTTTGTCGGCATGATTGCAAAGGCTGAAAATGGCGGCAAGACTATTGACAGACTTGCAGAGGAACTTGTAAGCTATGATAATGCCGAGATGAACGGCGTGCTGTTTGGCGGTGATACATCATCGGCCAAGGATGCAATATTGTCAGCATTGCAGGGTGCCGGCACGCGTGGAGAGCTGAAACAGACCAACGAGGCCGAAGAGCAGGCTTATATAGATGCGCGTAATGCTGCACGTGATGCACAATACATGGAGCAATACGGCATGACATACGAAGAGTATCTGGCCTATGAAGAGCAGATAATGCCTACTATATGGCGAGAGTACAACAATTATGACGAAACGGCGTTTAATAATATGTACGCCGAAGAAATTGAACAACTTATAAAATCAAGAGAAAATGACACCACAGGAGAAGAGCAAGCAGATGATCGAGGCAATCAAGTATTGTCTGAGCAACAAGTTACTGAGCAACGAGGAAGTGCAGGCAGCCAAGAACCAGGAACAGAAATACAAGCTGGCGTGCAAGGCATTGATGAAAATGCAGCTGCACCAGAAGAAGCACAGCAAACAGTAGCGCAGGATGAATCAGATGATGATATATCTGGCACAAAAGGAAATACTACTACATTAAAATATGTCGTTGGCAATGAAGAGTTTGAAAGAATAGTTTATGCTAAAAAAGTAGACATCAACAATTTAAATGTACGTGATAAATTTATCGGCCCAAACGGAGAAATTGTAGAAATTAAAAAAAATGTCGGTGATGGAATTTATTTAGCTTATTCACCTGAAAAAGGTGATTTTGTAATTGGAAATAAATTCGGCATGACTTATTCAGAGTTATACAATGAACATAAAAAAGTTTATATACCTGTAGATTTCAACAATTTAAGAAAATTACAAAATGATGATTCAGAATCAGAATCAAATGCAATTAGTGAGAAAATAGCCACTGCCGAGGCTGAGACAGACACAAATCCGACGGAAGGACAGAAGGAAGCAGGCAACTACAAGAAGGGACACGTGCGCATTGACGGCTACGATATAACAATCGAGCAGCCGAAGGGCAGCGTGCGTCGTGGTACAGACGCTGACGGCAAGCAGTGGGAGCAGACGATGAATAACACGTATGGCTATATCCGCGGCACAGAAGGCGTGGACGGAGACCATATCGACATATTCTTATCTGACAATCCTACAGAAGGCAACGTATATGTTGTGGACCAGGTGAACCCTGACGGCAGCTTTGATGAACACAAGGTGATGTATGGCTTTCAAAGCGCAGAGGATGCACGTGCGGCCTATCTTTCAAACTACGAAGAGGGCTGGCAAGGTCTTGGTACTATCACCGAAGTTAGCAAGGATGAGTTCAAGAAGTGGGTAAACAGCAGCCGCAGAAAGACAAAGCCGTTTGCCGAATATTCAAGTGTAAAGAAGTCTGAAGAACAAGACAGAAAGCTTGTAGACAAATTATTGAGTTACTATGATATTGTTAAGCAAAAGGAGCCTTCTCGTATAGTAATAATGCGGATCGGCCAAAATGATGTTGTTATAAGAGAAGATGCTGAAAAAGTCGGAAAGATATTTGGCATTACTCCAAACAAGACAAATGATATCAACGGCTTAGAGAATGAGAATACTATTATATTTCCTCATTCTGAACTTGATAATTTCCTATACAAAATGATTAGGGCTGGCCAGAGAGTGGCTTTTGCTGAAGATGAAAATGCCAAAGGTAATGTACTTTTAGACACAAAAAATACTATTAGAGCGCAGAATGAGAAAAGAGAAGTAGAGAAAGTTTCGCCCGAAATCTTATCTTTCAGACAGAAAAAGATTGATGAACTTAATGCAGTTAAAGATGAAGATGTAAAAAAAGGCCCTTCTGCATGGTATTTTGATAAGCCTTTATTAGTTTCTGCAAAGACTAAAAAAAGTGCAATATCAAAAATGCATAAAAGAAGAGAAGATGATATACAATCCATAAATAATGGAAGTATTGATTGGATGTATAATGCAATCCAAGATAAGGGGTTAGCAGGATATGAGGAAGTAAGTAGTGTAGAAGAGAAACCGGCAGAAGAAAAGAAACCAGAATACGGCGCAAATAACAAGGTTGTAAGCAAAGAACGCTACGAAGAGCTGAAGAAACGCATGATTAAGAAGTTAGGACAACTTAATTTTGGCATGGATCCTGAACTTATTGAAATTGGCGTTGAAATGACAGCTTATCACCTGGAAGCTGGCGCAAGGAAATTTGCCGACTATGCAAAGGCAATGATTAACGATGTAGGCGATGTAATACGTCCATATCTTAAATCTTTGTACAATGCGGCAAGAGATTATCCTGATGTCGTTGAAGCAGGTCTGAATGTAGGTATGTCAACGGGTGATGAAGTAAGTAAATTTGATGTTACTAACTTCGACAAGAAAACTATCGACGCTTTGGCTACAGCTGATAATGTAGTCAAAGAACAGAATATAAAGAAAGAAACAGAAAAAATCATAAAAGAAAATGAAAAGAAGTCTGAGCAAACAGCGAAAAAATCCGTATCTTCGCAAAAGATAGCTGATCTATTTGGAGATATTAACGAAAGCACAAAGTCTGATGCACAGCGTAGATTCTCTGACACCGTGAAATCTGATATGCTTTCGGCTCTTGATAGAGGAGAAAAACCATACAGAAGTATCGTTGACTTGCGCAAGCGTGCATCTGAGGTCGGTATGGATGTAGACAATGAAGGACGTAGTGATATATTACTACAAGAACTTGTTGAGGACGGTCTTGTCGGCGCAGCTCGTGAAGTTATTAATAAATATGGCAGCGACAGCAAAGATTCATACGACTTAATATGCAAGTTATATGACATACAGCCAACTATTGCAGCAAGAAGCAGCAACAGAATAAAGATGCAGCAATACTCTACGCCACTGCCTATGGCATGGAACGCAGCGCATTTTGCCATGAGCGGAAAGCAGGGCGGAAAAGTTTTGGAACCTACAGCCGGCAATGGTATGCTTGTGTTTGCCGTACCTGCAAATCAGGTTCACGCTAACGAACTTGACGAAACACGTCTGAACAATCTTCGTGAACAAGGATTTGCCGAAGTGACACAGCAAGACGCGACTGAGCCATTTGAAGGCGGCAAGCAATATGATGCAATAATTGCTAACCCACCCTTTGGTAGCCGAGAAGCCGTAGATTATGACGGAAAGATGATACCTGGACTTGATGCGCAGATAACGCTGAACGCTCTTTCAAGCATGAAGGACGACGGAAAGGCGGCAATTATCATAGGTGGAAACATGGAATACGCTAAAAATGGCTCGATAAAGTCGATGAAACCATTTTTTACATATCTGTATGACCACTATAATGTTAAGGGTGTAGTTGACATGGACGGCAAGTTGTATGCTAAACAAGGCACTACTTTCCCTACACGAATGATATTGATTGACGGAAGAAGAAGTGAAGAAGAGCGTGCGCAGACAACTGTATATCCTCCGGTTGAGAGCAAGGCCGTAGCAAAAGTAAGCAGTTTTGAAGAGCTCTATAACACAGTAAACGACATTATTAACTCAAAAGAAAAGACAAATGGAACAGAAATATTACATAGCAGAGAACGGGAACTCATACCTGACAATAACAGACCATCCGGGAACGCTGAAAGAATCAGACATAGTGAACAACATCGCAAGGATGATACAACAGGACGAGGAAATAAGTCCGAAGGAGGCAAGAATCAGAGCGAACGAGTTTTACCAGGAGAACGTAGAAAGGATACTGGAAATGGTGGAGTTAGGAGCGAAACTACAGGAAGTGAGCCAGGACGAAGCAGAGGAAACAATGAACCTGACGTTCAGCGAGTGGATGGAATGGGAATTTCCACGAACAGAGTGGGATTAAAGGAAGAACCTAAAAAACGCACTCTTACAGAAGAAAAACTGCCATATCGTCCACATAACACAGCATTTAGTCTTAACAGCGTAGCTCCTTCTGCAATGGTTGAAGCTATGGATAAGATTCTTACGCAGATTGAAAAGGAAAATGGCAATATCGACGAGTTTGTGAGAAAAGAACTCGGATATGACACAATCGAAGAGGCACATCAAGCATTAGCCGCAGAGCAAATGGACAGCGTGGCCATGGCTATATATCAGATGAAGAAAGGCCAGGCACTTATCATCGGCGATCAGACTGGTGTGGGTAAAGGCCGACAAATGGCGGCATTGATACGTTGGGCTGTTAAACGTGGCGAAAAGCCTATATTTTTCACACAAAAAGCTGATTTGTTTTCTGATATATATCGTGATTTGGTCGATGTCGGGAGTGGGGACCTAGTGCCGTTCATATTTAATTCAGACGGTGCAATGGTAGACAGTAATGGAAATGTAGTCCACAAGCCATTGTCTGCTTCTGCGATGTCAAAAGTGTTTGCTTCAGGAGAACTTCCGGACAGCTACGATTTTGCGGTGCTCACATATTCTCAGGTAAACACCGGCGATGCAATAAGCCAAAAGGAGGCGGAGGAAGCGGCAAAGAAGAGTGGCACAAGAGCCAAGAAGAGCAAAGCATCAAAAGAAGGCAAACCTACTCCGAAAGCTACATTCTTACGTGCTATAGCAAAAGATAATTATCTATTTCTTGACGAGAGCCATACGGCAGCAGGTTCAAGCAATACTGGTGCATATCTGCAAAGTATATTGAAGTCTGCTAAAGCTGCTACATTTGCAAGCGCAACATTTGCAAAGCGTCCTGACACAATGCCATTATATGCTATTCGCACAGCAATGAGTCAGGCGAAAATTGAGCCTGAAAAGCTGATAAGCATTATAGAAAAGGGCGGTGTTACATTGCAAGAGATAATGAGCCGTGAACTTACCAATGCAGGACAAATGGTTAGACGCGAGCGTGATATGAGCGATGTTAAGACGGACTGGAAAACAATAGATGATCCGTCTACGGTCAAGCGAGCAAGAGAAAACTATGATAAGACTATACAGGCTTTTAATGCTATCATTAAGTTTCAGAATGATTTTGTCAAGCCGAAAATTGACGATCTAGATCAAAGTCTTGCAATAGTAGCGCAAAGCGCCGGTGTGAAGAAAGGCACGGACAAAATGGGTGTAGAGAATGTTCCTTTTGCAAGTAAGACTTATAACTACACAAAGCAGCTTATGCTTGCTTTAAAGGTTGACGCCATTGCAGATGAAGTAGAAAAAGAGATAAAGGCAGGAAGGCATCCGGTTATCGCTCTTGAAAGTACAATGGAGAGTACTATAAAAGATTATAGTGCTGGCGAGGTGATCAAAGAGCCTACATTCAGCGCGAGTTTGTTAAAAGGTCTTGACAGCGTTATGCAATATACTATCAAAGATGAGGACGGGAAAGAGACACACGCGCGTTACGCCCCCAGTGATTTAGGCAAAGCCGGAGAAGAGGCATACTACAACCTTCAAAAGCTGATACGCGAAAGTACAAGCGACATCTTTATCAGCCCTCTTGATGCAATTATTGAGCGTCTACATGAAAAAGGATATAAGGTAGGTGAACTTACAGGCCGTAACCTTTATGTGGAACGTAACGAAAATGGCGAAGTCGTTGTAAAACGTAGGACGGACAAGGATAAGAAGAAAATGCAGCGAGATTTCAACAGTGGCAATCTTGATGTCCTTATACTTAATAAGTCTGCTTCTACCGGCATAAGCCTTCATGCATCGGAAAAGTTTAAGGATCAGCGTCAGCGTACAATGATTATTGCACAGCCGTTGAGTGACATCAACGATTATATGCAGATGATAGGGCGTATTGACCGTACAGGCCAGGTACATCGTGGATATTATATAAATCTCGGTTTGCCGGTGCCGGCTGAAAATCGTTTCCTCATGATGCTTTCAACAAAGCTTAAATCGCTTAATGCTAACACGACAACATCGCAAGACAGCAAGAGCAATGAGGTTGAAGCTCCTGATTTGCTGAACAAATATGGCAGCCAGGTAGTTGTTGAGTATTTAAGAGACAACCCAGAAGTGTATGAGAAAATGGGAGCACCTCTTAAAAAAGGCGGTCTTGGTAGTGGAAAAGTTCAGGCAAGCGAACTTGATGAATATAAGCCGCAAGATGATGATGCACGTAAAATAACAGGATACGTTGCTTTGCTTTCAACGAAAGAGCAAGAAGATTTTTACAATGATGTTGTAAAACGATATAACGACCTTATCCAGTATCTTAATGACACTGGCAGTAATGACCTGAAAATAAATGTCATGCCTTTGCGTGCAAAGACACTTGAAAAGCGCGTGTCGTCAGAAGGAATAGATCCTAACGGTACAAATCCTTTTGCAAAAAATGCCTATGTGGAGAAGGTGGAAATGGACGTGCTCCGTAAGCCTATGAAGGCAGAAGATGTAAGAAAGACTATTGATAAGCTCAATAAGACAAGTGTTGATGTAACAACAGATGTGATAAGAAAAGAAAGCGACGCAAAGATTGCATCTGAAAATGCAAGATACGAAAATGCAAGAGAAAAGGCGTTAGATGATATTCAAAAACAGAAAGAAAAGATTGAAAAGTCTAAAAAATTGTCTGATGAAGAAAAGGTCGCTGCTATTAATTCGTACATTACAGATACGAATAATACGATAGAAGAACGTCATGATAAGAATTTGAAGAAAATCACGGACAACAGAGACCAATTAATCAGAAGATTAAGAATGTTTGATGCCGGCAAGTCATATCTTGTACCTGACAACCTGGAGTCTATGACATTTGATTTCGCATCACCTGCCATATTCTGCGGTTACAAGGCAAAAGAAAATAAGATAACAGCATCAACAACTCTTGCAGTATTTGCAACTCTTGACAGCCGTAGACGTATCGAAATTAAGTTGTCGGATATTAATGCCCTGCAAAGTATTGATAAAATGACAATGGACAATATTGATGCAGCACGTGCTATTACTATTGATAACTGGGATAGTCAGATACCAACAGAAACGAGGAAAGAAGGCTATATCCTTACCGGAAACATCTTACAGGCGATAGCAGACAGTCAAGATGAATACGGAGGCTACACCGGGCATCTTGTAAGTTATACAGATATTGACGGCAATATACATGACGGCATATTGATGCCGGATAAATGGAACACATCTCTTCTGAAGAGTTCCGGCGCACCTTTAAGCGCAAGAATGGAACAAATAAAGCGTTATGAGCCTATTGTAAGTTCAGACGGAAAGGTAACACTAAATGGTAGCCAATGGGCTGAAATGTATTACCTTACTGTACCAAAGACGAAAAAAGACGGTGCGATGTATTATGAGAACAAGGTGCTACTTGATGCATCGAAGGGAGAATTTTATCCTTATCGTGGTAATCTTCGCGCTGATATACCTGCTGAAAACATCGAAGGAGTTGTAAAAGAACTGACAAAGTTGGGTGTTAAGGTAAGAGAAAGTAATGATGCCGTATCAGAAGGAGCAAATACAAATGAAGGAACAAATGATTTGTATCGTGAAGCAGATACAGAAGAAGAAATTAACAGCATCATCGACAAGGCAAAAGCAGACGGCACGTATATGAAAGCTCCTAATGGCAATCCAACAAATCTTAACGAACGTCAATGGGCACAAGTGCGCACAAAGGCGTTTAAGGATTGGTTCGGGGACTGGGAAAACGATCCGGAAAACGCAAGTAAGGTTGTCGACGAAAACGGAGAGCCAAAGGTGGTGTATCATGGAACGCGCTCTGAATTTAATGCATTTGCACCTAACAAGGTAGGCGGCAATCTTGACTATGGAACGGCTGGATTTGGATTCTATTTCACAGAGAGTTTACAAAATGCGGAGAATATTTCGAGAAATGCCGAAGGCTTAAACGAACCAAAGGTGTTAGAGGTTTTTTTGAACATAAGGAAGCCTAACGAAAGAATTAGAATGTTTGAAACCGACGGTAGTGAGAAAAAAGCGCGCAAATTAACCGAACGCTCAATGCTTAAAGGTTATGATGGAGCAAACCCAAGCGGAATTGGCTTGCAATGGTGGGTGGCATACTTTCCTAACCAAATAAAATCAGCCACTGACAACACTGGCGCGTTCAGTCCTGAAGATGATGATATACGCTATCGTTTCATAGGTGAAACAGGCGCAAGGAATCTTGATGCAGCAGAAGAGGCGACCACGCGTCTTGACAATCTTGCAACGGCAAGGCGTATGGAGCAGGCGTATATCGACAAAAAAGCACGCATAGAGAAGTTGCGCGACAGCGAGCCTGTGGGGATAACAGGCAAGGAGATTGAGCCGAGCGACGATCTGAAACAGTACAAGAAGAACGCATTGGAGTATGGAAAGAAATTACAGGGAAGTTATGTAAACAAGGATACGGGCAGACCGATACAGTTGCAGAGGGGCCGTCGTAATGGAGGTGTAAATGAAGTTTTGCAACATGACTATAAGGACGTTGAGCACCTACAGAGTGTAGCCGCAATACCGCAAATTATTGAGAACAGTATATATATAGGCAGCCGTGAAAATACAGACAAAGAAAAGAATCCGAATGTTACAGAATATCAATATTATGTGTGCGGTCTTAAAATCGGTAATGCTGATTACACAGTCCGTTCAACAATTGCTGTAGACAATAAAGGCGATAGATATTATGACCACAAACTAACAAGTATAGAAAAAGGAAAGCTGCTTGACCAAATTAATGGGCAAACAGCTAAAAATGTCGGTTTTGGCACAACGCCCGGCACGAAGCCTACTACCGATAAATCCTTAGGCAAAGATAAGGTTTTACTCTCACTTCTCCAAACAAATGATGAGGAAAATGCGAGAAAAATTAAATTTGCCACAGGTTGGGAACGAGGAGCTGACGGCAAGTGGAAGTATGAAACGCCTGACTTTGAGTATCATCCGAAGGGCGATGCAAGACGGAATGACAAGTATAAGGAGAGTGAATGGTATAAGGAACTGCACGTTTTGGAGGAAAAGCTGTTTAACGGCGAAACGTTGACAGACGGTGAAACCAAACGCTTTGACGAGCTGTCGGCACGCGTGAATGCTATACGTGACAATGACAGGAATACGGAGCGCATCTATCTTGATGACTATGTGGAAGATAACGAACTATTTAAGGCTTACCCGGAATTGAAACAGACAAAGATAGATTTTGTGGACTTGCCAAATGAGGAGTATTCTGCAAAATACAACGAAGAAGAAAATAGGATAACCGTAAATCAGGCTAAAAGTATTGATGATAAATCAGCTATCGCCCATGAGGTACAGCACGCCATTCAGCATATAGAAGGTTTTGCACAAGGAAGTAATGTAGATAATTATAATAGTGTTCCAACAAGCGAAAATGTTATCAATGATATTATTGATGCTACTGATGGACATATACTTGATGGTGGAGGCTTTGATAATACTCCAGAAGGTATTTTTAATGCGCTTAATAGAAAGACTACATACGGAACTATATTAAGAGATTATAGCAGTGAACTTGATGATATAGCAAATAAATATGGTTATGAAACAATTTTCGATTTAGTAAACGATATTGATAAATTTAAAAGCAGCGTTGAAATGTATCTTTCTGAAGCTGGTGAAGTAGAGGCGCGAAATGTAGAGGCACGCATTAATATGACACCTGAGGAGCGTCGTCAATCTCTTGCGTCGGAAACAGAAGATGTCGCAAGAGAAGATCAACTGTTTATTTATGACAATTTAGGTGTAAGCGCACGCCAGGGCACCGGCGCATTAACAGACAGCGAGCTGAGCAATGCAAATGATCCGGCAGGAAAGATGCTTGGCAAACCTTCACGCACGCCGGCGCAGCAGAAGGCATTTGCCGAACGCGAGCGTCAACGTATGGCGGACCGCGCAAGAGAAGTGGCCGACATTCTTCATCTTGACAATGTTGAGATAGTAACAGACGCAAGCACACTGCAAGGCCGTAGAGCAAAGGCAAAAGGCTTCTATTCTCGTGATAACGGCAAGATAGTAATCGTAGTTCCTAACCATGTAGACATGGCCGACATCGAGCAGACAGTACTTCATGAGGCTGTAGCGCACTACGGACTGCGGAAACTTTTCGGCAGTAACTTTGACACGTTCCTGTATAATGTCTACAATAATGCAGACATGGATGTTAGAGATAAGATTGTCAAGTTAGCTGAAGGACATAATTGGGATTTCGCTACTGCAACAGAAGAATATCTTGCATCGTTGGCCGAAAAGACAAACTTTGAGAACCTAAATGCCAGCTGGTGGGACAAGATAAAAAGCCTATTCCTCAAATTGCTTCATAGTATAGGATTGAAAGGTTTTACAGGTGTATCATTATCAGACAACGAGTTGCGCTACATTTTATGGCGCAGCTATGAGAACCTGAAGAATCCGGGCCGCTATCGTAGTATTATTGATGAAGCTAAAGATATCACAATGCAAAATGAATTGCGGGTAGGCAACTATTCGGCAGGCAACTCTGAAGCGGTAGGTAAGGCTGCGGAAAATGGTGTGGTCAATATTGAGGATGTGAACAGGAGATTCAACGAGGAGCTGGGAAGACTGACAGAAGAGAACGCACAAAGTGTAATATTGAACTTAGGTCGTCCCGGAAATTTTCTGTTGGCATCAGGATTGTCTGACAGGCCCATTAAACTGTACGGGAACAAGCTCTTGAAAAAAATGCGTAAGCATGGCTTTACAACATCGGATGTAAAGAATTTACCAAAAGAGATTAACAATCCTATAGCTGTATTCAAAGGGTCTGTTGAAAATAGTTTTGCAATTTTAACAGAATTAGAGATAAATGGCAACAATGTACTTGCAAGTATTTCTGTTGGTAAAGGCAATGATATTGATTTCAATATCATCAGTTCCGTTTATGGGAAAAATGGCAATAGCGTTGTTTCTTGGATAAACGATGGAAAGATTTTGTATGTAAACAAAGAAAAAGCTCTCAATTATCTACGCATTTCCGCTCCAATTGCGGAGGCACAAGACAATCAAGAGCTTTCTTCTGCTGCAAATATAGTGAAAAATTTTGAAAATCCAAGCGTCGGGGAAGAAAACATCCTTTATCGAGAAGCTAAAAAAGTTGAAAAAAAGATAAACAGTGATTGGCGTGATGAATACGACAAGAAGTTATCTAAGTTCTCATTTAAGTTGACAGAGGCTGCACAGGATGCAATGCGAAGCGTGAAAATTTTGCAAGATATTATCGCCAAAGAAACTTCTGCGCCTATACGTGACGATGAAAATGTGTACTGGAGAGAGAACCGGTTAAGTAGCGTTAACAAGTATGAGCAGGAATATTATAATGAAAACTATTGTAAGCCGATAGTTACTGAAATAGCTAATCTTGTTAAATATGGTGCAAGATACAATGACAAAGGTGAAGATATAATAAATAGCGATAATGATGTTCTTAAATATCTTATCGCAAAATCTGGTCTTGAAAGGAATCAATCAAAACGTGAGGTTGAAGCAATGAACGCACGCAAGCCTTATGAGGACCAAATAAAGGAATTACAAAAGCAAGTTGAAAAAGAGGAGATAAAAGAAGAGAATGCAAATAAGAAAATAGCAAAATTGCAGGAGCAGGCAGACAAGGCCGAAATGAATAAGCGTGTTGCAGTATTGCATAAAGATTATTCTGGTTTGACTGAATTATTCCAAGACGAGAAAGATTTTGATACACTTGCAACATCTTATGTATCAGATTTTGAAAAGAAGTTTGATACAGAATCTTTATGGAATGCTATTAATAGAGCAACAAAAGAAACTTTGCGTAAGGCATTTGTTGATGGTCTAATATCGAGAGAATCTTATGAGAGTACCGCTAAGATGTATAAATACTACATTCCGTTGAGAGGCTGGGCTAATGATGTTGCGAGTGAAGCATATAATTATAAAGGGAGTGGCGAAGGCTCACGAAAAATATTGCAGACAGCAAAAGGCCGTACATCTCTTGCGGATAACCCAATATCTGAAATTGGTCGTATGATGCAAGATGCAATATTCCAGGGCAACAGAAATAGAATGAAGCAAGCCGTGTATAATCTTGCTATGAACCATGATACAAGTCTGTTGAATATCAAGCGGCAATGGTATCAGAATATGGGCACAGAAGAAGATCCTGCCTGGGAGAGAGTATTTCCGGACTTAAACTCAGACATGACAGCAGATCAAGTTGCTGAAGAAGTTGAAGATTTTGAAAGTCGTATGCGTGAGCTGAAGAAGGAAGGAAAAGCGACACAAAGCCGCAAAGGTCTTATATTAAGATTACACACTACAAAGAGAGAAGAAGCACAGCATAGAATAAGTGTAGCCATAAACGGTAAAGAATATAATATCTTTGTTAATGGCAATCCGCGAGCAGCGCAAGCTATAAATGGTGAGCTTAATGATGTAGACAGATACGGAAGTGCCGTAGCAAAAGTGAACAGATTTTTGTCTCAGGTATATACAAGCATTAACCCGGAGTTTGTGGTAACAAACTATCAGCGCGATGCAGGTTTTGCCGCTTCTATTGTAGCATCGACTGAACCGTGGTCATACCAGAAAGAGTGGGCAAAGAACATGACTATATACAATCCTATAACAACAGGAGCATATTTAAGCAGCTTGATAAAGAAGGCTAAAACCGGTAATATCAATCCGAACAATAAGGCAGAACGTTATATGCAGGAGTTCCTGTCAAATGGTGGAGAAACCGGTTTTACAAATATGCTTAGTGCTGATGATTATAAAAAACAGATAAAACGTGATATCAAAAGTATAAATTCAGTTGTATCTCTGCCAAAGGCTGCAAGGGCTGCCGTTGCATTTACAGAAAGGGCAAACACCGTATTTGAAGATGCTACACGTTATGCAACTTATGTTACATCTCGTGAACAGGGAAGAACTATTGACAGATCGATAAGAGATGCGAAAGAGATATCGCTCAACTTCAACACACGAGGAGCGGACGGACTTCCTGGAGATGGCTTTATATATAGATTTTTCAGAGGGCTACGCCGTTGGATGATATTTGTCAATCCTTCAATACAAGGTCTGAACAAGGCCGGCATGGCCTTTAGAAACCACCCATTAAGAAGTTCAATGATGATAGCAGGTTTGCCCACATTACTTGGATATGCTTTACCTGCAATAATGCAGGCTGTTGTCGGAGGTGGAGACGGAGATGATGACGACAAAAATGTTGTTGAATCTTACAAGGACCTGCCTAAATGGGTAAGACGCACAAATATTGCAATACCTATAGGTGGAAATAATTTTGTTACAATTCCGCTAAGTTATGAATTGCGTGTGTCATACGGTTTAGGAGAAATGATGTGGGAGTATGGCGAAGGCATGATAGACAAAGACGAGATAGCCATTGAAACATTATCGCAGTTAAGTGATTTGCTGCCGGTTTCATTTGCAAACGGAACAGTGGCTCAAAGCATTTCACCTTCTATCGCGCGGCCTCTTATTGATATTATTCAGAATAGAAACTTCTATGGTAAGAAGATATACAATGACAGCCAGTTTATAGAAGGCTATCCTGAATACATGAAAGCGTATGCCGGTACTCCAAAATGGCTTGTTAAGAGTACAGAAGTATTGAACAACGTTATACCTAATCTTAATGCAGGCGTATCAGACAAATACACTCCTGGAGTAATCAACGTAAATCCAGCGATTATAGATTACCTATTAAGTTCATACTTGGGCGGACTGTACAACTTCCCGTCAAAATTCGGAAAGACAATAAGCATGATTTGGGACGAAGATATGCGAGACATACAGAATGTGCCTATATTATCAAGGAACTGGAAAAACAGCCAGAGCGGAAACCCATATAACAGTGGAGACAGATATAAAACGTATATGAAAGAATACGATTTGTCAAAGCAACGTTTTAACGGTTACAAGAAAGAGGCAAAGAATGATGTTCCCGAGTTCTTAAACTCATTGAAAGATTTATTAAATACTCCTTCAGGAAAACGTATGTTGATGATTGATGCTTACAAGAGAGGTGGACTTGATAAATTAAATCAGAGAATAAGAGATATAGACGCATACGATAATGAAAGATACGAAGGCGAAAAGGACGCACTGACAAAAAAACGTGATGAAGTGAAAGAAGAGCTTATAAACAAGCTTGACAGTATAAGCGACGGAACGTTAGATTTTGTAAATGGTGAATGGGTACGTAAATAAATAAAAGGAGCTGTCTAACAGGCAGCTCCTTTTATTTATGCTTTGTTTCTGATATATTGCAAGTATCTTAACTTGCGTTTATTAGCCGTATTAAGCGGCATTGCCGGCAACTTCTTACCGTGTTTGAAACATTGAGTATACCAAACCGAAAGACGAGGCAGCATGTGCGGTTGAATATAGTTAGGCATATTCTTGTTTTTACGAAGTTTGTAAAACACAGACTTATCCATGACAAGCAGCCGGCCGTCGTCAGTCATAAGTATAAACTGTTGCACACCTTTAAGGCGATAAAGTTGTAAAGCCTTCAGCTTTGCATAATTATATGCAATCTTTGCTTTGAGCAATTTTAAACTCATAAAAATATTTTTCATAAACAAACAATTAAAATATTATACATTACTACCATAAGAAATATAATTTTCTTTACTGGTTTTCTGGAATACAGGTAATGGCATTTCGCGATAACATATCCAAAGGCCTATTGCTCGCGTCATAAGCATATCATCATGGCATCCACTAATAGCAGCATACACACCCTCTTTAAGCTCATAAGTCAGATATTCATCGAGACACCGACTATCACGTTCTATATATAAATGATCTCTGATAATCTCTATCAGAAGAGATATTATCTTAGGCTTTGTATTTACATTAGTGTGGAAGCCATATTTATTCTCAGCACCTTCTACGACCGCATCCTCGTCAGTAGACTGGCGAGAATATAGATTGTCGTAGATATTCTTTATCTTGTTAAGGATAAAACCTGACTGATCGCCGTCGACCTGGCGATCTTTGTCTTTAGTCTCAAGCGTGTTACTCTCAATTATGAGAAGAGCGTTATCATACCATTTTGCTATCTGTGCTGCCTTCCATGCAAGAAGGTCATGGTCAATATGCCCTCTCCATTGTGCGACAACAGAAGGATTGCCGCCGTACATCATATCAAACCTGTCAAATACAGTTATCACGGACCAGTCGGATTTATTTCCGCGTCCACCGATATCAACAGTTACAAGATATCTATGCAATACGCATTCATCAGGAAATATCTCTGGATATTGCCAAATCCATAACAGCCCCTGATTATCTTTGGCAAAGTGGACATCTTTTAAACAATCTTCGCCTTTGACATCACGTCCGTATATGTCACCGACGGCAAGAGGACTGCGACAGTCCTTTCTGAATGCTTCAACCGCATATTTATCAAAGACACGTGCGCCGCTGTGCACAAACGCCTCAACATCGTCAGAGGGATATTCAGAAGCCATGTGGCCGTGGTCTCTGTATTTTCTGCGCTCCTGTATATACCAATTAATAGCTTCGAGTGTTGCGCCTTTTTCCCATAGCCACCAAAGATACTTGCCCGGTTCCTCGCGGTCAGACATCGTATTTTCGTTAAACCTATTTTCCCACAGCCAAACAGCAAAATCAGCCCTTTCGTCCTCGTTCTTAAACTCCATGCTGTATTGGTCTATCTCATACCATGCAACAAATATAGTCGAGAATTGAGAACTGCCGTTCTTTGCAGCAACCCATTCGCGATGGAAGAAGTTTCCTGTTCCCTTTGCCGTGCTTTCGTAGACAATAAGTGTGAAAGCTTTAAGCAGAATACCAGAAGTTGCCGCATCAATGATATCTTCAGGCTCTTTGCCGTCTGTTTTCTTCCATACGCCGACCTCAGTACAATGTACAAGGTTATAATCACCGCCACGGCAACTGTCCGGCTTTTCTGCTGTTCCTATCTTAACTTTACACTTGCGCTGTGGTACACGATGTATATTGGTAGAGTTGCCGACTCCAGACCATTTAGTTTCGTCCTGACGATATTCATCACCCATGTTATGCAATAACCGTACAGGATAAGATGTAATGCCACGATAAAACATATCAAGAACTTCATTTGCCGCATCTTTAACTTGTGCGCAAATAAGAGAGTTAAGTCCTATGCCATGAACGAGCTGGAGCCATGCGCAAAATGCGTCAGTACAAGTAGAGCCGCCCCATTGCCTGGCCTTCAGTATGATTAATCTTACAGGCTCATGAAGTATTTTGGTATTACAGAAACCTTCGTTTACAAGTTTACGTTGTGGTCTGTTAAGTTTGAACGGAACATCATCTCCGCCGCCTTTAGGCTTAATTTTAAAAAGCAAGTACGCCCAAAACGGAAAATCATATTTTATTCTGACGCGGATATAACCTTCGACAATATAATCAAGGACTTCTTGATTATAGGTAAAACCGAGTTTCTTAATATATTTTCTTACAGAACCACATTCAATAAGCTCACTTATAAATGTGTTTTCGAGCATTTCAGTTGGCAGCCACATATCAGTAGTAGGCATACCGGATATATGCACTTTTTTGCGCTCACCTGTGGAGCCTTGTCCTGTAAGCGGATCAAACACAGCGTTGATAACATCAATACGGCGTTTATTCTCTTTTAATATGTCTTTTATCTCTTCCTGCATTTGATTAGTTTCATAATCATTCTGGCAATAATGCCACATATATAGCAATAGCCGTGAAGCTCGCTATTCACTGAGTTGTGCATAAGAACGTATGGTACAAGTATAGAAATTAAGATGATGCAATTAAAATTAATCTTGCTTTTTGAATATATCATAATGTTGCCAAGCAATGCATAGCATACACCTGAAAGTCCTATCGTAGGCAAGTCGGCCATAAATGGCACAGTGCAAGCGATACAATAAGCAATTAAAATTTGCGACATTGACATTTCAGCTAAAAACACGCAAGAAAGAAAACACCATACATTAAGGAACGCGTGTATAAAGTTAGCATGGAAAAAATGATACATCAGCCTACAATGTAATGGGCAATTTTCATATAAGCCAACTTCATAAGGATTAAAATTAAAAGGTACTATGGCCAAAATAATAATGCTTAAAAGCAGTGCCGCAATCTTCGTTTTCTTTCTTCGTAACATTTTTTTTTCTCCTTGTCAATTATATATGATATTTGCCTCACTCCTATGTACATTTCAGGCGCCGGTTGCGAAACAACTTCAGATACCGCCTTGCATATTGTCATTCCAGGATTTTTATTTATCAGATCAACCACACGCCTATAAATTTCCTCATACATACGCCTGCGAGTGCCTCGCATATTTGAAAGATTATGGCCAGCATACATTTTGGCGATAACTCTTGTAGCCTGTAAGTCGGAAACAAAGAAACGGCTTGCTGGCTCGGACGAAATCATTTCATATAATCTTTTTACCCCCACAGTGCCACCATGTTTGTAGAAAATCTTTCGGTAGGCCTGCATAATTTCGTTATCCTGCAAATCTTTAAATTCATTCCTGTTACCCTTGTGCCTCATTAGCTGACCATAATTTATTACAAAAATAATCAAACGACAATCAGAGTTGCGCAGATATGCTCCAAACTCTAAAAAAAACAAATAAATTCGCCACGTGTGAATATAATTAACTAAAAAACATGATATATGCCAAAAGACGACAATCAAACAAAACTCAGTCGTAGAGATTCATTTAGGAAAAAATTCTCTGCACGGCATCCAGACGTGAATATGGACGATGAAGAAGCGTACTATGGCGCGTTGGAAGATGAATACAACAGTAATAATGAGGAACTAAGTAAACATCGCGAGACAAACAAGAAGCTAAATGAGATGTTTATGGAAAATCCGAACGCAGCATTCTTTATGACAGATCTTCTCGACGGCAAAGAACAAATCGGCATATCATTAATGCGCCGGTTTGGTCAGACATTTAAAGACGCGATTGATGATCCTTCAGAAGAAAATGTTAAGGCATTTGCTGACGCTCTTGATGAAAATGCTTCGAAGATAAAAGAAAACGACCGGCTACAGGCTGAATTTGAGAAGAACGCAGACGCATCAGAGGCGATTATCGAAGAATGGGCAAAATCAAAGAACATGAGGCCGGACCAGGTGGACGCTATTAGAGAGTTTATTAATACCCAGTTCGGTAATTTGCTTGTAGGTATCATTACTCCTGAAATGCTTGATTTTGCCTCCAAAGGCCTTAGTTACGATAAAGACGTGGCAGCAGCAGAAGAAACAGGTGCTGCAATGGGACGTAACGAAAAGATAAAAGAGCGCATGAAGAAGGGCAAGGGAGACGGTATGCCTATGATTACCGGCAACGCTTCAAAACGCAAAGAAAATCCCGATAATGGTTTTCTTGCATCGGCGACAATGGAAGATCCGTGGGAAAAAGCAAAGAGAATGAAATATTAATTATCACTTAAACATTTAAAAACATGAGAAAGTATTTTAAAATTTTTATGAGCTTCTTGCTCATTATGGCAGCTACTTTGACTGGCGCCAACAGCAGCGTTATTATGGCAGCTGCAACAGACTTGCCCGATGCAGGTAAGACAGTAGCAGGCGATTCAGGTAATCTCGGTACTGGTAAAAGTCAGAATCCGGAAGAGGCAGGCGATGTTTCGGACAGCGGTGCAAGTTCAGTGACGCAGACAGAGCGTGACGGTGATCCAGATTTCCATTTGACCGATCTGGATAAAAAGGTGATGAAGATACGTCCTATGTCAACACCTCTCGAGCAGATTACCAGAGGTAAAGGCGGCAGGCATATCAATTCAATGGTTACAAAGTATTATTCAGTAGGCACACGCCCAGTATCAACAACTCTGAAAGAGCAGGTAGAGAAGCAGGTATCAGGAGACAGAACAACGATAAAGGTAACTGACGGCAACCTATTTACAGAAGATGATACTATCCGCGTAGTTGGCGTAAAAGGAATTACAAAAGAGGACGGAACCACATACGGGGCTGGTGAAATTGTGCCGGATCTTGTGCTGAAAGTTATCGGTATTGATGAAAAGACCGGCGATATATCTGTATATGCTGTAAACGGCGAGAAGGACGAAAACAACAGGCCAATAAGACTTCCGCAGATTTTGGCAGATACACGCCTGTTGAGAATGGGTAAAGCCTGTTCGGAATTTGACGCACAGACTGGTATGTTTAATAATCTTCCTACAGCAGAAGAGCAGTATTGCCAGAACTTCATGTTGCAGGTAGAGCAGTCAACATTTGAAAAGATGTGGGCAAATGAACCAGGCTGGACATTCTCGGACATGGAAGAGGAAGCTGTTTATGACTTCAAGCTGACGCGAGAGCTTACATCATTGTTTGGCGTAAAGAATAAGATACAGCATAGTTCAAAGAAAAATCAGATAACATACTTTACCAAAGGTATTTGGTGGATGGCCGGTAAGGATATTACACTTGGCCGCTGGGTTACTGATGCAGATGCTGAAGGCGGAAAGAAACTTGTCATTGATGAAAATGAGCTTGTAGACTTTTCAAAGGATCTGTTTATCGGTGTAGCATCAACAAAGCGCAAGGTATTGTTTGCAGGTTCTGACATGGTAGCAGCTATTTCAAAGATAAAGAGCGAACGTTTCCGTGCAAAAGAGACTGTATCAATTTGGGACCTTACCTTTGTAAGTTTCAAGACAGACTTCGGCGAAGTATTGCTTATTCATCACGAGTTGTTCGACCAGGCAGGAATGAGCGACTGCGGTTTTGCTATAGAGGACGGATATCTGGAGAAACGTATCTTTATTGCATTTGAGAGAAGTGCTAAAGATTTGAAAACAGCAGGTATCAGAAACTCCGATGCAGTTGTATTGCAGGAAGTAAGCTGCCTTGTACTGAAGAACGCAAAAGCACACGCAAGAGTTCAGCTCGCACCAAAAGAGGCGTAACATAAAATAACAAGAGATAGTCAAGGGCAGATATTTTTTGATAAAACAAATAATATCGTTCTTGACTATTTCATTAAAAAATACACACATATTATGAAAAAGATATATTCAAGTTTTTCAATACCGCATTTTTCAGTAGGAGAGAAACGTATTGCCTTCTCACCCACATCCGGCAGAGAAAGCTTTTTTATTACCAGTGATGAAAAGCTCCAGGAAAAAATAGAGAAACATCCTTGGTATAACGATAAGTTCTTCTTGAAATCAACTGAAAATGATAAGCCGGCAATTCCTGCGGAGCCAAAAGAGCAGAGCAAAGAAATGAAAGAGATGCATTTCAGCACACTTGCTGATGCAAAGAATTATCTTTCGGAAAATTTCGGTATTACTCGCACAAGTATCAGAAGCACAGACGCAGCAGTTGACGCAGGCAAGGCAAACGGTGTGAATATCATATTTGACAAGTAAGCGTATGCAGGCAACAAAAGAAGCTATAATAAAAGATGTCAGAATAGCCATTGACGAGAATGCAAAGACTACTCCGTTTACAGATGAATCTGGCTTAATAACGGATAGTACAACACTTGAAATGGATGATATAATAGGTTCAAAGATTGCAGACGGGATAAATGCAGTAAGGCTTTATGCGCCGTTAAGCAAGCTAAGACCAAATTCAACTGTTGATGTTGCGCCGCAATGGATAGATGAAACAAAGTTTATTGGACAGATACCTTTACCGGATGATTATTTGCGGTTCGTGTCATTCAGAATGTCAGACTGGCTGTATGCAGTAAGCAATTACATTACACCAGACAGCAGCTTCTATGCAATGCAGTTCAGCAAATATAAAGGCGTAAGAGGTAGCGTGTCGCGTCCTGTGGTAGCGCTATCAACAGACGCACAAGGCGGAAGAAAAGTAATACAGTTTTTTTCAAGTGAAAGCACGAGTGCAAAAGCTACGTTTGTATATATACCACGTGAAGATGATACAGACGGGCCATTTGAAATTGAGAATGAAATATATCGTGCCGTGGTGCTTAAGATAGCTTCGATTGTTGCCTTAACGTATCTCAATGGAGATATGGCAAAAGCATTAAATGAAATGAGTGTTGAACAATTAAGAGTAAACATCTGATAAAGTCATGCGCAAACACAGGATAACAATAACTATTGATATGTCGCTTTTAAGCCGTGATGTGCAGGATAAAGCATCAAGACTTATGACGATTATCCGATCATCTAAAAACAGCGTAGGAACATCAGACATTACAGAAGATACCGATTTGATATCACGAGCAATATCATACGCAGTATCTGAAATTATGTCGATGTGCAAAGAATACATCTGGAGCAATCAGCACACTACAAGTAATAAGATGCTGAACAGCGGAAATATAAAGATGATATTGATAATGCCGTTGAGCTTTAATCTCGCCGGGTGTACGCCGCTTGGCCAGATGATACACGCATACATTGTGGCGCGTGCATTGTCGGAGTGGTTAAGATATACTTCTCCTGAACTCATGGAGCCGCAGATGTCAATATGCCTTGATACATCACGTAGCATAACAAACATACTCAATGACAGAGTGCCCAGGTATAGAGCTGGACAAGATGTAGAGTTGATTGTCGGTGATGCGGATATAACTATGCTTTATAAGTTTGAGCATGAGCTTTTTGAGAACATACCTGAAACATTCGGCACAACAACGGATAGAGAATTCACGCGTGAAGTGGGCAGTGGAGACCAGCAGACTGTTGCTGTTGGCCTGCCAATTGGAAAAGTTCCTACGATTGGCGACAAGCCAATACGGCAGCTTGGTAAGGCAGTATATCAGGATCAAGTGTATGTATGGTGGACTACAGATCCATTTGAGCCTGGTAGCACGATAACGATAACATACAATTAACAATAAAGCAGGCAGAAATGAAATCTATAAGAATAGGCAACGATATAAGGATTGAATGGCCGCTTAGGTTAAGCGGTGATGTGGAAAATTTAAAAGAACTCGACTTATGCGTAGAAGTCGTGCCAAGCAAAGAAATAATAGACTATAAAAACCATCACGAGCATCCTTGTATAAAAGTTGAGACGTGTACAGTAATGCTTAATGGTGGTAAATGTCAGCAGCCCTCTCGTGATGTATTAAAAGCGTGGCATGACAGAAAGAAGCCAGAGATGTCTCCAATAATACTTCCTTTCACAATAGATGAAAATAAAATTATTGCTATATGGAAGGGCGACAACCAGTATTCTATTGGGGAGTATGATATCATTGTATATTCAAAGAAAAACGATATTGGTCAATCTGTTGCAGACCAGTGTCGTTTTGTGCGCCTCGTTGCCCATTCTGCTCAGGCCGATGCTCCAGCGGACAGCGATGTGGAGGCCATAATAACGTTACAGCCTCTTACGCTGGAGCTTTCCGGCCTTTCTGCCTACGATATTGCCGTTGCTAAAGGTTTTAAAGGGACTGTTGAAGAATGGTTGGCGTCTTTAAAAGGAGCCGCAGGTACGGGGGCTGAGGTGGTACAGGAAACAGGAAATAACGAGGATGCTGTTATGTCTCAGAAGGCAACAACTGGTGCTATTATAAACACTATTGGTATAAATGAGTTGGATTTTGATTTATCCAAGATGGAATTATATATGGCAGCCGGCGCACCTTGTAGATTTACAGTAACAGATGAAAGTGTTGATGGAAAGAAAAAGTATATTGTAGGAGTATTAGATTGTTTTTCTGATAATTCGGCACATGTATTTACACAAGTGTTCACAACTCATTATCTTTTACCTTTTAATGGCAGTGATTCTGATGATAAAATATACACATATTATAGAAGTTACCATATACAAGAAGATACGAGTTCAGTTTCTCAGGGTACGTGGGGCGAGTGGACTGTTATAGATACAGGGGGTGGAAGTGGAGATTTTCAGACAATAACAAACGGTGAGATAGATGCGATAACAAAAAAATAAAACGTATATAATTATGGCGAAAGTTTTAGATTTAGACGGACTGGAATATTTTTGGGGAAAAGTGAAGAACCATGTATCAGAAACATCAATAAGTGCAAACGAGAAAGGTGCACCTGATGGCGTTGCTACTTTAACAGGTAGTGGCAAGTTGACAGATAATCAACTTCCTAATTATATTGATACCATGCTGGAGTTTCAAATCCCCACATTAGTTCCTCCCGACCTTGATATTAAACTAGCCTCTACAAAAGAGGCAGAATATATTGTTTATATTGAAAGTAAAAATGTATTCTGTGCATATTATAATGGAGAATATTATGCGAACTGGGGACCTAATGATAATGTAGCAGATGCGGATAAATATGGGGACGTAGCCTCAGATAATAAAGGAAGAGTTCCTAAAACAGGAATACCATATCTTAACAAAACTGATTTAAAGAATTATAAGTATGATGGTTCAACTAAATTGGTAGAGATATATCAAGGAGGAGGAGACATTGAAACTATTACAACAGGAGAGATAGACGATTTATTTTCAGAATAACGATATTGCAAGCAGTCGGCTAATGTCTTCTTGTAATTAAAAATATAAGCCTATGAAATTATTAGATTTAACAGGGCTGTCTTATTTTTTCAGTAAGGTCAAAACTTATGTAGACAAAGTCATAGATGAGGAAAGACAAGAAAACGGAGTAAAGTCAGCAGGGCGCTATATACAGATAAACGCCGAAGGGCGAAGATCTGATGACGCTCCACGTAATACAAGGATAGTTAGCAAGGAAGGGCTATTGGCTATAAAGGATTACATAGACAAGCTGGAGGTTAAATACCCGAATCAGTATCAGTTCAGTGGTGCCTTTGTGGTAAGTGAGAGCAGTACATTGACAGATTATTTAGATGTTGTATATGACAAGATGCGTATATATCATGCTGATACTTATTACAAGATGCTTCTTTCGGCCACAGAAATAAATATGGACGCTTCCGTCAATACCGGTAAGGGGAGAATGACAATAAGAGGAATAGAGTTTGCTTTTGACACAGACAAGATGCCTGAAGAGTTGACTACTTATGTTAAAGAAGTCCAATGGGATGTGACAAGTGTTCCTGAGCAGGTGGAATCAGAAGACGGATATTTGAGAAATGATTATAAGGTACTGGCGAATGACGGCACATATAAAAAGATAAGCGAACTGACAGGGGTTGAGATTGAAACAGGGGGCCGTGGCGACAAGTTTCTTGCGGATAATGGAAAATATATAGAAATAGACACGACGACATACACGCTGACAGTGACAGCCGTACCTGCGGAAGCTCTGATTAAGATAAACGGAGTAGCGCAAAGCACCATATCCGTTAAAAAGGGTACTGAAGTCAGTATAGAAGTGTCTCTAAGCGGATATTATACAGTGAGTGAAAAAGTCGTTATAGATAAAGATACGACAAAAGAAATAACATTAGAGCAATTACCGGATTTACCGTCAACTAATAGAGAGGAGTTAGAAGATATGAATGTATATAAAGTATGGGCGATGCCTGATAGCGGCAAAGCAAAATTCGACACTACATCAACAGCAACAATCAAGGCTTATTTAGATGATATTAACGCAGGCAATCTTGCGTTGCTATACATGACGCAGCCAATAAGCGATGAGCCTAAGATAAAAGATTATATTCTGATGTCTGTGATAAGCTATAACGCAACTGGTTTTACGGCAATAGGCATTTATCAATCTGATGAATTTGTCGGTGTCGGCTCGTTGAGTCAATATTTTGTTTCTGTGAAGAGTGATGGCAGTGATGGATATACAGCAACATATAGTTTGCTGACAGTCTCATTGGGAGACCTTAACTTCAATGCCGCTTTTAATCTGCCAAGGCAATACAGAACGGGCATATCATATTCAGGCGGGACATATAGACTGTCTAATGTTGACAAAAGCGGCATAAATGAGTTTTTAAATGAATATAACAATTTAGAAGAGCCAATCCCTAAAGGCAGGGCTTATCTGACTATTACGACTATTAATGATTTAGACGGCTCGCCTACTGAAGTACCATTTGACATATATCCTGACGTATATAACAAGGGAAATATCGGTGGAAGTGGCGTTGTGTTGCACGGAGTATCACGCAATGCGGACACGCAAGGCCGCAGGCTTGAGCTAGAGATAAGCGGAAGCACTGAAAGTTTGGGATATACCATCACTAAATGCCAGTATGTTAATGGCGATATATAGAAGGTGGAACAGGCAAGATAGATGAATTATTAGTTTAAACGAATATAATTATGGCAAATTTCTTAGATTTAACAGGATTGTCTCATTTTTGGGATAAAGTAAAGGCTTATGTAGATAGTGCTATTAGTACAGCAAAAACAACAGTTGGTAATTATACAATTAACGGGCAGAAGATAAGCAGCAATCCTACCATACTTGGCAATGTGACAAATGACGCTCAGGTCAAGCGCAGTGAGATGGGAGTTAAGAATGGTGTAGCCACGCTTAATGAAAACGGAAAGGTTCCTTCATCTCAGCTGCCAATGTTTATGGATGATGCCTTAGAGTTCGAAACCGAGATTGCAAATAGTGCCAGCATAACGATTAAACAGGCATCAACAGGTAAACCTACATCAATAGTTTATTTGCGTGATAAGGATAAATTTGTTGCATCAACAACCCCGGAGGGCGGTTTGGGAAGTCCCGAATATTATTCAGCGTGGGGAGAAACAGACAAAATTAGAGTTTATACCGATTATGGAACTCCTGTGCAGGGGCAAGGAGTTACTCCTAAAGACGGAGTGATATATGTCAATCTGGGAAATGCCAAGAACTACAGATATGCCGGTTCATCCGCAAAACTGGTAGCTTCAGGTTCTGACTTAGCACTCGGAGAAACATCAAGTACGGCTTTTAGGGGTGACTATGGTAAGATAGCTTATAACCATGCGCAGGCAAAGGGTGTGGCTTTAAGTACAGAAAAGCTATATAAGATAACAACCAATTCAGAAGGACACGTAACAAAAGGAACTGCAGTTACAAAAAACGATATTACTGCACTAGGAATACCTGCACAGGACACTACATATGGTATTGCAACGACGTCTACGGCAGGTTTGGTGAAACCTTCATCAGTTATAGCCAAACCGTCTGTAAACAGTCCATCTACTGAGGAGGGGAAATATTATCCCGTGCAAATGAGCGGTGACGGCGCTATGTTCGTAAATGTTCCTTGGCAGAATACTCCAGGATCTGACACAAAAGTTACTCAAAAAGCCACAAGCTCAAATGGTGCATTTAATCTTTTGTTAGCTCAAACTTCTGGAAATACAAGTGAAGAAACAGGGTCTGTAAATAAAGCTCCAGGATTAACTTATAATCCTTCAACTAAAGCACTTTCTGCAGGAGGAGCATTAACAGCTGGTGGAGCTGTAACAGGTTCTACTATAAAGAAGAGTGGAGGAACATCATCACAAATTCTTATGGCTGACGGTAGTGTAGCCACGGCTATTCCTACAGAAGATATAGATAGTTTATTCTCATAAGAAATGTTACAAGCAGGTATTACCCGCCTGCTTGTAATTAAAATACAAGCCTATGAAATTTTTAGATGAAACAGGATTACAATATTTTTGGAAAAAGATTGCTAGTTTTATAGATGGAGTAACTAGCACTTCATTAGTTAATTCTAAGAAAAATAGAATAGAGGAATTTTATACTAATCTACATAAAATAAATAGAGGTAAGTATGTTAATAATTCTTCTTTTTCTTGGCCGGTTGGAAATAGGGCCGGAGCTAATAAGTCGTTACCCTCTTTGACTACAGGAGGAAGTACTTATGATCTTCTAACCTTTTTATGTTTGTCTGATACTCATGCTAGTAAATATTACAAGTATAGTTTTGACAAGCCGGAAGAATTCCAAAATTCAACTTTTGGTTTAGATGCAATACAAGAAGCTATAGATGTAGCAAAATATGGTCTAAACAAAAAGGGTACATCTTCAAAAGTAGTAAATACTGGAAAGATTGCAGGTATTATTCATTGTGGAGATATGTGTAGTGGTAGTGATGGAAGGAGTAACAAGGATAACACTCTTGAAACTAGAGCCGCAATAGTAGAAATGGCTCAGGAAATATATAAACAAGTTCCTTTTATATGTGTTTTAGGCAATCATGATTCTAATAGTGTAAATTCAGCTGGAAGTGGTATAACTAGAGCTGAAGATGATGAAACAATTTATAACCCATTGTTTGATACATTAATATCAGAAGGCTTTGATAATCAAAATCTGTCTAAAATTACTAAACTATATACAGGTTGTTATGATTTTAAATATAAAGTAACAGTAAAAAGAGGAACCTTCTATGTGCATGTAATAACTCTTAACTCAAATGATATTCCAATGCCTGGTGGAAATAACAGTGAAAAAGATTCATTGCACAAGCAGTTTATTAGTAAAGAACAAATTAATGCTATCGTTACAGCATTAACAGGATTGGGGAGCACAGATAGAGTAATATTAGTATCCCATGCTCCTATTACTAGCTATACTAATAGTAATACTCATGGAACAGAAAAATTTGATATATCATACGTTGGAGATACAAGCACATTTAAAGATGCCTATATCGCCAGCACGCCTGACTACGTATTGAATCCTGTTGATTCTACTGGTGTGGTTTATAATGTTCTGTATCAATTGTTATATGATTTTAATAACTCGGCGGCTTCTACAATATCAGTAAAAACCTATAATTCCGAAGGAACATTACAAACATCTAATATAGGATGGGACTTTAGAAATAAAACTAAAAAACGATTTCTGTTTGGCTTATCAGGACACCTCCATGCTAAAAACTTATTATTAATGGGTATTGAAAGTGACAAAACAACGGAAATGTATAATATAAATTTAAGCTCGTCTGGTGGTTCTTTGGGAAGCATGGATAGCAATGTCCCCAATGTTTATGGGAATAATCCATATAATTTTGTATCAGTATCTATTGACTTGCAGAATAAGAGATTATATTTAGTAGATTATAATAATAATCTAAAAATATCCAATGACGCTTCGGGATTAATAGCAAAAGGAGAATCAAATAATATCAATAACAAGATAACTATGTATGATTTTGGCGATCTATGGTCATAGGTAGGTGATAAATATTAATTATTAAATATCTTATGGAAGAGACTGGGTCAATGAATACAGGAACGAGGACGAGCATTATAACACTGCTTAGTGGAGAACTTGCATGTATGGTATATGATGCAAGGTGGATGATACTTGCGATATTTCTGTGTGTTGTCGCAGATTTTCGATATGGGTGGGGCGAGAGCAGCAAGCGCTACGCTCTTGCCAAAGAGAAGGGTAACGAAATACTTATGGCGCAATATAAATGGCGCACATCGAGGGCGCTTAGACGGTCTGTTAATAAGATGATAGACTATATAATATGGCTCGCAGTGGGCATGATCGTAGGTATAGCAATCATCAAACCGCTTGGCGTTGATTACATCTCCGGTGTACTTGTCGCAACGACATTAGCCGTTGGGTGCGAGCTTAAATCTATAGTCGGACACTTAATGTTTCTTCATGGAGTAGTTCTTGAACAAAAGACGATAAAAGGCTTTTTGAAGGCATTTGTAATTGCGCTGGCAAAGCGCAAGAACAGAGATGTCGGAGAGGCTATTGAAGAAGGTTTTAACGAAATAGAAGGGAAAAACAAAAATGAGGGAAATTAAAAGGATTTTCGTGCATTGCACGGCATCGTCTCAGACATGGGGCGTAAACGAGTTGAAAAATGAGTTTAAGCGTAAGGGATGGAAGAACCCAGGATATCACTACGTTATTACAAAAGACGGAAAGATACACCAGATGCTCGATGATAGCAAGGTGAGCAACGGAGTAAAGAATTATAACAGCACGGCTATAAATGTGGCTTACGTGGGCGGCATTGACAGTAATGGAAAGAGCGTTGACAACCGCACCGCAGAACAGAGGAAGTCGCTTATTGACGTGCTAAAGATACTACGCAAACGTTATCCGGATGCACAGATATTGGGACATAGAGACATCAGCCCCGACACCAACAAAAACGGGAAAGTGGACATTTGGGAACGTATTAAAGACTGCCCATGTTTTGATGCAATCACAGAATATAAAGATATCTGATATGGGCACAATAGCAAAATATGCAGTGGCGGCAGTGGTGGGCATCGCAATCGGCGCACTGCTTGCCGTGCTGTTTATGCGAGATGGCGAGGCGAATAGTCAAGTAGAAGTAACCACCGAAATTAAGTACGACACAATACCTTACTACATGCCGGTGCCGGTGGACAGTTATATTACACACTATGAGTGTGTGAAGTTGCCTGCCGTGCGTGATACTTTACGTGACAGCCTTATATATAAGGACACATTGATATACGACAGCGTGAATGTCATCGTGCCTTTCACACAGAAAAAATATGAGGACAGTACCTATGTCGCATACGTGAGCGGTTTTCGCCCACAACTTGACAGCATAAGCATATATAGGGAAAATAATTATAAAACTATCACGGAGAAGTCGGGGCGTTGGGGAATAGGAATAACAGGTGGTTATGGCTACGGAAGCAAAGGCTTCACGTCATTTGTTGGAGTGGCAGTATATTACAAATTATTTGAATTTAAAAATAGAAGAGGTCAGAAAATCAAACACGAAAATAAGAGATAATTATATGCATGAACTGTATGGAAAATAATGTGCGCCATGTAAGAAACATAGTAGTAAAATAATATATTTTCAGAAAGATACGGAGGGCACAGGACTTAACGAAAAGACGATTAAACATATGATAAATTCACTCTATATAAACCAGAGAGTAGCAGAAGGTCTTGCAATTAATTTGATGTTATTTTTGGTGGTATTTGTCTATAAAAAAATAAAAGCAACCAATAAAAGGCTGCTTTTTATTTTATTTGGAAAGAATATAATCAATCAGTTTAAAGTTGGCATCATTGATTGATTTATTATCTTTTTTGATATACAACATTGTTATTTTAATAGACCTATCAATATGGCATAACATTTCATTCACAAGATATATTGATATGCCAACGTCATTAACTGCTATTGTAGCCATTGAATGGCGCGCAGAATAGAACTGCAGATCGTCAATGCCTATTTCTTTTGCTATTGATTTTAATCCAATATTTAAAGATCTATTGAAGTCAGACATTGAGCTGAAACGAGAGCTGAAGTTAAAAACATGATCATGGCCACGATATTTATTTAATATAGGCATAATAGATGGGTGAACTCTTACGACCATTTCCGCTTTATCGTTTCTTCGGTCTTTGGTTTTTGTCCTATTGTATGTTATATATTCTCCGTCAAATTGTGTGGCATTATACAGGTCCGCCGAGTTCATGCCCATAAGGCAGAAGGACAATTTATAGCAATCAAGTGCAAGGTCACGACGGCTGCAAAAGCCTTTTCTTGTCAGATTGTCGTATGGTAGTTCAAATATTTTTCTGATAGTGTTGACATCAAGCGCTCTTTTTTCTGCTACATTCTGTCTCGGCGTGTGAAATTTACTCAACGTGTGACGGATGCGTATTATATTATTTTCATCATCATTATAATAATTGCGTGCATCATTGAAAATCTTTACAATGGCATTTGTGTATAATGATTGTGAACGAGGCTTGTCGCAAAGGCTGTCTGTGTATTCTTTCATTTTCTGTGATGTTATTTCAGAGAAATATATATTTTCTTTGCCCATAAAACGTTTGAAAGAATTGAGAGCTGTTTTATAATTTTTCAGACCTTTTATTTTAGAGTTGTCCAGCCAGGTATTGGCATATTCGGTAAAGCTCAAATCCTGGTTTGTGTCTTTTGATTTTATAAAATCAACGATTGATTTAAATTCAACATCATTGAGTTCAAGATTCAGTTTTTCAATTTTTTGCCGGTAATGTCTAATAAGATCTTCGCAGCGGTCCAGAATCGATCTGTTTTTGATTTTGCCGGATGATGTCAAATCTTTTTGGGTTACAAACATGGTTGTAGGTATATAAGCATTTTGGCTTTTATGACTGAACAAGATATAGACGTGCCAGGTCTTATCACTCTTCATATTGTTTTTCCTGATTGTTGCTTTAAATGTTGCCATAATAGTGTGAGTTATGTGTGAGCGATTTATGTTTACTTGTGGTATTTAAACGTTACTTCTGAAAATCATAGTAATAATTTAATCCTAAAAAAATAAGCGGAAAACCTTTTAAATAAAGGAAATCCGCTTATTTATTGAAGGGTGGAGGGTGGGGCTCGAACCCACGACATTCAGAACCACAATCTGACGCTCTAACCAACTGAACTACATCCACCGTGTTAGTTGCTTAATGTCTTAAAGCGAGTGCAAAGGTACGGGATTTATTTTAAACTACCAAATAAATCCCGTATTTTTTTTGCTTTTTGTTTAATTTGCCGGTGTTTTAGGAGCCTGAGGCGCTGCAGGAGCTGCTTTTTGGTCAGCTTTCTGAGCATTGTTACCAGCCTTAGCCGGAGCTGCCTTCTGTGTCTGGCTAGCGCCAAATCCGGGAAGGTTTGTCGGGTTAGTCTGCTGCTGTTCTGTTGCAGCCTTCTCGATAACACTCTCAGATGTTGTTGCCTTAGGAGCAACATAAGCGCATACAACGCTGAGAACAACCATGGCTATTGCAAGTCCCCATGTTGTTTTCTCAATGAAATCAGTGGTCTTGCGCACACCCATGATCTGGTTTGATGATGAGAAGTTTGACGCAAGTCCTCCTCCTTTAGACTCCTGGATCAGCACGATGCCTATCATGAGCAGTGCTGCCAGCACGATTAAGATTACGAATAATGTATACATTTTCTTTTATTTATATTTATTATTTATTATCAGTTTTTCCAAAAATCGGATTTGGTCTGCAAAGTAAGCATTTTTTTTTGGATAATTCAAATTTAAACGCTTAATAATTTCCAATGCCTTTGAATATCGGCCTTGTTTTATGTAAATTTGCGCCAAAGTCTCGGTAAAATAGTTCTCGTCGCCCTCTTTTTTGTCGTTGTCCTCTATTTCAGGCACATATTCGGGCTCGTCCTTCAGTTCTATTTTTCCGTTCTCGTTGTTGATGAAGTTGTCTATGAGGTCTTGTCCCTTCATGACGGGCTGCTGTGTGTCGTCTGTGTCGCCTTCAGTATCAAGCAGATAGGCCACATAGTCGATGGCAGCGTCGGCAGGTGTGGGCTTGCGCTTCTTTTTGCGCTCCTTGTTTTCCTCTTCCTTCTTGTCTTCGGGTATGGTGTCGAGGAACTGCTCTATGAGCGATATGGTTCTGTTGCCGCCTTCTGTCTCTTTCTTATTGTCTTTCTCAGTCTTTTTCTCCTGCTGTGTGGTGCGCAGCTTGTAGTGGGCTGCCTCCACGAGATTGAACACCACCTTGCGGTCGGTGATGTAGACGGCAGAGCGGCGCAGCTCCTCGTCGAACGAAGGGTCGTGAAGAAGATACAGGTTTTGCAGTAACAGCAAACGGGCCGGCTGGTAATAGGGATACAGAGCAAGGAGGGAACGCAAGTCGTAGAGCGTTTCCTTGTCCATCTGTTCCGGATGCCTTATTAGCTGCTCGAGGTCTATGTTCATATGGTCTGCTTGTTACCAGTTTGCTACTGTAGCGTTGAATATCTGATCTGTGATGTCTTCAACCATCTGTGTTACGAGTTCTTCCTGAACAGAGTTGAGCGACTGTGTAGTCTCGAATGTAGACGTGGCAGTGAACTGCTTTTCGAAGTCCTCGCTGTGGTTGGCATTGTTGGTAAACCTTACGTTCACCGTCATCGACAGCTCTGCCTGTGCCGATGTACCTTCAGCCGTTACGGCCTTGTTGCGCTGCGAATATTGCGTTATTTCGCCTTCAATCTTCATGTCGCCGTTGCGCTTTACCTGAATTAGGCGTGTGTGGTTGGCGAACACGTCCTTAAGCTGGTTGTTGAAGATGCTGGCCATAGGAGCCCATACGTAGCTTGAGCGGATGGGGAAGTCGGCTATCTGTATTGTCTTGGTCTTGGTGTAGTCGATACTTGCTCCGTTGAACTTATATGACACGCTGCATGACACCAGCAGGAGCATCATGACGGTTAATAGTGCTGTCTTTATATGATTGATTCGCATAAGTTGTTTGTTGCCGCTTTGTAAATGTTTGTTGCTTAATATGAGCTTCTTGTCATATCGTTGGCCGTAGGACATTATTTCTCCAGTCCGTACTGCTTTATTCTTCTGTATAATGTTCTGTCGGAAATGCCAAGTTCCTGAGCCGCCTTCTTGCGGTTGCCGCCATTGCGTTCTAGAGCCTTTTCAACCATCTGACGTCCTATGTCTTCAAGATTAAGACTTTCGGGCTCAGATATCTCTTCAGCCACGGCGTCTTGTACGGTCGGTGCCGCTGTGCGTGCGGGTGAGCTGATGGTTGCCGACGGCTGGTCTGTAATGATAGACGGCAGGTTAGAGGCTGACGTGTCTACCGTGGCGCTGCGTGCTGCGTCGAGCTGTTTGCGCAGACTGTTCATGTCGCGGCGCAGGTCGCTTACGTTGCCGCGTAGCTCGTAAAGAATCTTATATAAAATCTCGCGTTCGCTCTCGTAAGAGTGGCTTCCTGGCGAGCTTATTGTTGCCAGCTGTGTGCTCTCGGCGTCCTCAGGGATGAACTTGTGTATTGCCTCGCCACTTATTTCGCGTTCCTGACTTAACACGGACATCTGTTCTGTGATGTTCTTCAGTTGTCTTACGTTGCCGGGCCACTTATATTTAAGCATTATATATTTGGCCTCGTCAGAAAGGGTTATTTTGGGCAGATGATATTTCTCGGCCATCTGCATGGCAAAGAGGCGGAACAGCAGCAGAATGTCTTCGCCGCGGTCGCGCAGCGGCGGAATCTGTATTGGAATGGTGTTGAGCCTGTAATACAGATCTTCGCGGAAACGGCCTTCGCTGATGGCCTTGCGCATGTTGACGTTGGTGGCAGCGACAATTCTGACGTCTGTCTTCATTATCTTCTGTCCTCCCACGCGTATGTATTCGCCTGTTTCGAGAACGCGGAGCAGTCGTGCCTGTGTGGCCATTGGCAGCTCGCCAACTTCGTCGAGGAATATTGTGCCCTTGTTGGCAACGCCGAAGTAGCCTTCGCTCTCGCCGATGGCACCGGTGAATGAGCCTTTCTCATGGCCGAACAGTTCGCTGTCTATCGTGCCTTCGGGGATAGATCCGCAGTTGATGGCAAAATATTTCTCGCGGCGTCGCGGAGAGTTGTCGTGTATTATACGTGGAATAATCTCTTTACCCACACCGCTTTCGCCGATGATGAGTACAGAGAGATCTGTCGGTGCGACCCGCATGGCCACATCGATGGCGCGGTTTAATCCGTCGCAGTTGCCGACGATATTATAACGCTGTTTTACTTTCTGTAATTCAGAAGTGTTCATTTATTCTGCAAAGTTACATAATTTATTTTATATAACACCGATGCATTGCATTTTTAATGTAATTTTAGTTATATCACGTGCTTTGAGGGGGATTGTCGGTAGTTAGAGTAGTTAAAGAAGTTAGAGTAGTTAAAGGAGTTAGAGTAGTTATCGCTCACTAAGGTGAGCTAGGAGTTAGAGTCAAATGCCTTGTTGATTCTTTTCAATGTAATACAATTGACAATAAT
>UMLR01083021.1_pt1 | contig 53541 bp, 60 predicted proteins | sample 1966741 | NCBI WGS metagenome assembly UMLR01 (sample SAMEA4836207, study PRJEB28245) | human gut metagenome | biome: gut microbiome; material: fecal sample | place: Denmark | collected 2008 | reverse complement strand
CGGCAAAATGCACGATTGTAAAGATGTGCCGAATGAGTTTTACAGCTGTATTCGCAAACTTTACGACTACGAGAATACAGGATTCAATCCCGATTTTATCGACACTATTTCTTATATTCTCGAAGATATGAAGGATTTGCTCGAAAATCACACAACAGAGAACATCAAGGCTTGCAAGTCTAAGATTAACTACATTTTAAGTGCAAAAGAAGAAAACCGCTGAAGCTTTCGCACAGCTCCAACGGTTCAAGGATATAATATGAAATCAATCAACATTATTATATCCTTAATTTTATAAAAAATCAAGAGGTAATAACAATGAATGAAATAACGGCACAGAAACAGCAGGCCATTGAACTGCATCAAAAAATTCTTGTCAGCGCAAACCTTGCACAGCAGAACATATGGGATATGTGCAACGGACTCAAGACTATGCGTGACAACAAGCTGTACAAGGAGCTTGGATATCAGAATTTTGAGGATTACTGCGAGAATGAAGTAGGTATGAAACGCAGAAATGTTTATAACTATATTTCTATTGTAGAAAAAATAAACACTAAAAATGTGCAAACGTTTGCACAAATTAGCAAAAGTAAGTTGATGTTGCTCGCTACCATAAGCGAACCCGAACAGGCAGAAATTGCCGAAAAGCTTGACCTTGAAAACACAACGGTTAAGCAGTTAAAGGCTGAAATTGAAAGGCTGAAAGACGATAACCTTAACTTGTCAATGAATTATGACAAAATGCAAAGTGACAAGATAAAACTTAGTAAAGAAAATTCAAAACTTGAAATTGCAAACGGAGTGTTGCGAGAGCAAGTAGAAGAGCTTGAAAGCCGTCCTATTGAGGTTGCCGTTGCAGAGCCGAGCGATAATGAGCGCAGACTGAACGAAACCATCAGAGCCCTTGAGCGTGAGAACATCAAACGCAACGACGAACTCGAAGCAGAATATCGTGAGAACGAGAAAATCGTAAGGAAACAGCTTGAGGACGAAAAGCAAGAGGCTCTTCGCAGACAGAAAGAGGAGTATGAAGAAAGGCTGAAAAATGTTCAGACTGCCGACGGTACATCAGATGACAAGGATGTCTTTAAGGCATATTTTTCAATTGCATATGACAGCTTTATCCGTATGCTCGATTTCGCCAAGCAGTCACAGGACAAGGAATTTTTCAAGGGCAAGGTTGAACATTTAATAGAAGCACTTGCCACACAAAACATAAATCTTTAAGGGGGAGCAACAATGAAACTTTATGAGCTTACGGAAAGCTTTGCTGAATTATTCAGCCAATTTGAAGACATAAACGAATATGAACCCGATACTGACGCAGACGGTCAGCCGATTGATGATGACGGTAACATTATCGAAGATGTTGAGGCATACAAGGGCAAAATGCTTACAGCGTGGTTTGATACACTTGAGGGCATAGAGGGCGAATTTGACGAAAAAGTCGAAAGCATTGCAGTCTACATCAAACAGCTTAAAGCCGAGGCTAATATACTCAAGTTTGAGAAATCTGCAATTGCTAAGAGGCAGTCGCAGAAAGAGCGAGAGGTTGAAAAACTCGCTGCATATCTTCTTAACTCAATGAAAGCAATCGGCAGGAGCAAGGTAGATATGCCGCACGCAGTTGTATCAATCAGAAACAACGCACCGAGCCTTATTGTTGACAATGAAGCCGAGTTTGTCAGCTGGGCAGAGGAACACAATCTTGCCCACCTTTTGAAATACAGTATGCCCGAAGTGAAAAAGAATGATGTCAAGGCTCTCTGCAAAAAGGGTGAAGAAATCCCCTTCGTACATATGGAAGCCAAGCAGTCATTAAGTATTAAGTGAGGTGTTATTTATGGGATTACCTATATTGGTTTTAGGATATTCAGGCAGCGGAAAATCTGCCTCTTTAAGAAATTTCAAAGCAAATGAACTTGCTCTTGTGAATGTGAATGGAAAATCACTCCCGTTCAGAACAAAATTTACTTCATCAATCAACTCTGATAACTACATTGATATTGAGGACTTTATCAAAAAGCAGAAATGTAAGTCGATTGCAATTGATGACGCACAGTATCTCATGGCTAACGAGTATATGAGAAGAGCCAAGGAAACAGGCTTTCAAAAGTTTACCGATATCGGTAAAAATTTTTGGGAACTTGTAAAAGAGATTGAAACTCTACCAAGCGATACAATTGTTTATTTTTTAAGTCATATTGATACCGACGAAAACGGCAGACAAAAAGCTAAAACAATCGGTAAGCTGCTTGACGAAAAAATCTCGGTTGAGGGAATGTTTACCACAGTTTTGAAAACGGTTGTTGTTGACGGCAAGTATCTTTTTGCAACACAAACAGACGGTAACGACACTTGCAAAAGTCCGATAGGCTTGTTTGATTCAATGTACATATCAAATGACCTTAAAATTGTTGATGAAGCATTGAGAACATACTATTCAATGCAACCCGAACAGTATTGTGATGAGTGCAAAGCACCGATACTTTCTGACGGTAAACGCACCGTTAAGCAGATCATTGACGGCACAACCAAAAATTACGGCAGACAGCTCTGTATGCAATGTGTCGCAAAGCTGATAAAGCAGAAGAAACAGGAAAAGCAGAGAGAGGGTGCCGGAAATGCAGCTTCGACCGTATCAGAATGACCTTGTTGAACAGGTAAGACAAGCTTGGCGAGAGGGTTACAAAGCTCCTTGCATTGTCCTTGGGTGCGGTGGCGGAAAGTCCTGCATTGTCGCAGAAATTGCAAGACGAACAACTTGGAACGGTAAACGGGTACTGTTCCTTGTTCACAGGAGAGAGCTTGTTGACCAGATATTCAGAACCTTTGTCCGCTGGGGTGTGCTTATGGATTTATGTCAGATTGGTATGGTACAAACCTTTACACGCAGGCTTAAAAAACTTCCTAAGCCTGCGTTAATCATTACGGACGAAAATCATCACAGCCTTGCACAAAGCTACAAACGCATTTATGAATATTTTTCAGATGTGCCGAGGGTCGGAGTAACCGCCACACCTATCCGTCTAAACGGTGACGGCTTGGGTGATGTCAACGATAAGCTCATAGTAGGGGTGAGTACAAAATGGCTCATTGAGCATAACTGCCTTGCCCCATATGATTACTATGCTCCGAGTGTTGCCGACCTTACAGGACTGCACACCAAAATGGGCGAATATGTTGCCTCCGAGATAGAAAAAGCAATGATTAAAAATACAGTTTTCGGAGATGTAATCAAGTATTACAGACAGCTTGCAGACGGCAAAAAAGCGGTGTGCTATTGTTCAACTGTCAAACACAGTATGGCAACAGCACAGGCATTTTGCGAAGCGGGTATATCCGCAAGGCATATTGACGGAGCAACTCCAAAGGCGCAGAGAGAACAGATTATAAACGAGTTTCGCAGCGGAAAAATTACAATTCTTTGCAATGTGGATTTGATTTCAGAAGGCTTTGATGTTCCCGACTGCGAATGTACAATTCTGCTCCGACCTACTCACAGCCTTACGCTTTACATTCAGCAGTCAATGCGATGTATGCGATACAGACCGAACAAAAGGGCGGTAATCATTGACCATGTGGGCAACTATGCAAGACACGGAATGCCTGACGATGACAGAGTGTGGTCACTTGAAAAACGAGAGAAAAAGAGTGTTAAAAAACTTGAGGACGAGCAGGCAACAAAGGTCAAGCAATGCCCCAAATGTTTTTTTACATTCTCTGCACCACCACCGGGGCAGAAAGCCGTATGCCCTCGATGCGGATATGAATTTCCGACAGCAGAGCGAAAGGTTGATTTTGATACTGCCGCAGAGCTTATAAAGGTTGAGGGCTTTAAGCTCGATTTCAGTTCACCATCTGATTGCGGCAGCTACAACGATTTACTCGTTTACGCAAAAACACACGGCTATAAGCCCGGCTGGGCGTATTATCAAGCACGAAAGAGAGGATTGATAGCTTGACAGAAGAACACGCTATACAGAATGAAATCCGCCTTGCAATTGCACCGTACTGCGATATTTTTCGTATCAATGTCGGACAGGGTTACACAAAGGACGGACGATATTTCAGCACAGGTGTACCACCGGGGTTTTCTGATTTATTCGGTGTCAGAAAATCAGACGGCAAGGCGGTATTCATTGAGGTTAAAACAGCAAAAGGCAGAGCAACCGAAAAGCAGCATAACTTTTTACAGATGATGAAATTCAACGGTGCGGTAGCAGGAATATGCAGAAGTGCCAATGAAGCAATTAAATTAATTTTGGAGGAATAATCATGGGTTTTAAATCAAACTGGAACGAAGCAACACAGGGCAGCTCAATCAAGCCTGAAGGTGATTACGAGTGCCTTATAGCTAAGGTTGAGGAGAGAGTAACAAAGAATGGCAAAGAAAATCTGAACATCTCAATGGTAATCCGAAATGATGTTGAGCAGAACTATAAAAACGGATATATATTTGATACATTGTGGAAGAAGAAAGAGCCTACAAACGCAGACTTGCAGGTCAAGGGATACAGCTATGGTCAGATTATGGCACTCGGCAAGGCGGCAGGACTTCCCGATGGCAAGGAGTACGACAGCCTTGAGCAGTTCTGCGGTGAGCTTGTCAATAAGCCGATGCGTGTAACTATAAAGCACGAAGAATACAACGGAAAAACACAGGAGCGAGTAAGCTGGAGAAATCCTACAAAATATCCGACTGTAAAGCATATTTCAAAGCAGACGACAACCAATACAGCTACAGCCTATGCACAGCCACAGCAAAGCTATGCATCTGCACAGCCGACAAATCAAGGCTTTACGGATATGCCGCTTGATGATGATTTACCGTTTTAATTCAGAAAATTTTACGGAAATTGCACTAATTTATGCAACTTTTGAATTTTAAGTCGGTACATATGAAATTCATAAGAATCCATAAGGAGGTATAAAATATGGGATTTACAAATTTTAACGATAAATACAGTGCAATTCCGCAGGAATTAAAAGGCTATAAAAATTGGGTGTGTTGGCAGGCATACCCTGACCCGAAGTCGCACAGCGGCATTTCAAAGAAGCCGATAAATCCAAGAACGGGTGGCTTTGCAATGCCGAATAACTCGGACACTTGGTCGGATTTTGAAACCGCTGTCAGGCAGTCGGGCAAGTATTCGGGCATAGGCTTTATGTTCTCAAATTCGCCGTTCTTCGGTGTTGACCTTGACGATATGCCGAATGACATTCAGGATTACAAAAACGGCGGAACTGACAACATAATCAGCGAGTTTGTGAACACTTTACAGAGCTACACAGAATTTTCACAGAGCAAAACAGGCGTTCATATAATCTGCAAGGGAACTCTTCCCGAGGGCAGAAGAAAGGCAAAGAATGATTCGGGCGGTTTTGAAATGTATGAGAACGGCAGATTTTTCGTTGTGACAGGAAACTACTGCTCGGAATACGGATACATCAACGATTGTACCGAGAGTGTTAAGCCGTTGCACTCCAAATATCTCGGCAAGACGGCAGAACCTAAGCCGAACAGGCAGAATATTACGGTCAATTTAAATTCCGTTGATGACATCGTCAGAGCCGCCTGCAGTGCTAAGAACGGCAGCCTTTTCAAGGCTCTGTACAGCGGTGACTTTTCGGCTTATGCGTCGCAGAGCGAGGCGGATATGGCATTTTGCAATATGCTTGCCTTTTGGTGCGGTTGCGATGCCGAAAAAATGGACGCAATTTTCCGCCAATCTGGGTTAATGCGTGACAAGTGGGACAGAAAGCAGTCAGGCACTACATACGGAGTAATCACCCTGCAGAAAGCAATATCCGGCTGCAGTCAGACCTATAACCCTAAAAAACAAAACGATTATTCGATTTCAATAGGCAACGGCAAGGTTATTCAGACTGTCGACGAAGAAAAAATGCGTGCATATACATTTGACGATATGGGCAACGCAGAAAGGTTTGTTGACCTGTTTGGCGAAAATGTTCGCTACTGCTATACGGAAAAGAAATGGTATTTTTATAATTCAATGAGGTGGAGCGTTGACAATCTCGGTGTTATCTTAAGAATGGCAGATAAGTGCGTTGAGGCTATGAAAGCCGAGGCAAAGCTTTACTTGCAGGCTGATGAAGAGAGCGGCGGAGATATGGCGAAAGCATTTGAAAAGCATATAAAATCAAGCCGTTCAAATAAGTCAAAAAAAGCAATGCTCAACGAAATTGAACATCATCTTCCGATTTTGCCGATACAAATGGACAGATACAAAATGGCACTCAACACGCCAAGCGGAATTATTAATCTGAAAAACGGCGATGTAAAGGCACATAACCCCGAATATTACTTTACAAAGATTACTTCGGTCGATTGCGCCGAAGCTGCCGACTGCCCTCGTTGGCTTGCGTTCCTTAACGATATTTTTGCAGGCGACAAGGACTTAATCAGATACATTCAAAAGGCGGTAGGCTACAGTCTGACAGGCTCAACGGCGGAACAATGTGCATTTTTTCTTTACGGTACAGGTCGAAACGGCAAGAGTACTTTTATTGATGTAATAAGAGATGTTTTCGGCGATTATGCGGCGAATATTCAGCCCGAAACCATTATGGTGAAAAGCTCGCAGAGCAATGCGATAAACAGCGACATTGCACGATTAAAGGGCGCAAGACTTGTTACATCGGTAGAGCCAAATGAGGGTGTGCGGCTGAATGAGGGACTTTTAAAGCAACTTACCGGTGACGATACAGTAACAGCAAGAAAGCTGTACAGTGAGGAATTTGAGTTTAAACCCGAGTTCAAATTATGGATGGCGACAAACCATAAACCTATTATCAGAGGTACAGACACAGGCATTTGGCGAAGAATACATATGATACCGTTCGATGTGCAGATACCCGAGGACAAGGTAGATAAGAACCTTACGCATAAGCTAAAGGCGGAGATGACAGGGATTTTTAAATGGTGCATTGACGGCTGTCTGATGTGGCAGAGAGAGGGCCTGCAAATGCCCGCAGCTGTATTAAAGAGCGTGAGAGAGTACAGGCGTGAAATGGATGTTATTTCTGCTTTTATCGAGGATAAATGTACTCTTGAGGGCACTGTACAGGCGAGTACACTGTATGCCGCCTATGTATCGTGGGCAGACAGCAACAACGAATATTGTATGTCAAATACCAAGTTCAGCACCGAACTTGCCAAACGATTTGAAAAAGTAAGAGGCAAAAACTATAACTTTTTCAACGGCATTTCACTTTTTAAAGAATGTTGAGGTGGAGGGTGGTGGAGGGTTTGAGGGGTTTTATAACCTTTCGTATAAGAAAAAATGAATAATATTATTATATATAAAGGGTTCTTTAAAAATGCCCCAAACCCTCCACTACCCTCCGAAAGAGGTATATTATGAAAAAATATGATTTCAGCAATCCACAGGTATTTGAACAGCTTGAGGATAAAGCTATTGACGGTCAGCTTGATTATACCGACTATCCGCCTGCCGAATACAAATACTTTTCAAAACTTGCAAAACTCGGTTACAACAACCGCCACAAGGGGTGGGATATGATTACTTGCCTGAAACTTCAACAGGAATTGCAGAGTGAGTACAGACAGTACCACGATGAGGGCGAGGAGTATTTAAGACTGTGTACGAGAATACAGGACAATATAAAGAAATCCGCCGATCTCGTTCGCAAGATGTACAAGCAGGCGGCAACCAAAGACGAAATGCTAAGCCTTGCATTGCAGACAATAGAGTTATTAACAAACGAGAACGGATTTGTTAAAAGAATAAGCGAAAAGGCAAGGGAGATGAAACAATGAAACAACAGGCAATCTGCGAATTATGTATGCAAGCATTTGAAAAAAGAAGTGCAAATCAAAAATACTGCACCGAGTGCGGTGTTGAAATGAGAAAACAACAGCACAGAGAAATTATCAAAAACAGCAAATTAAGAAAAACAGCCACACGCAATTACAATAAACCCGATACACTTGAAGAAAAATGCAAGAAAATCAATTTGTATAATAAGCGACACGGCACACACTTAAGCTATGGAGAATATACGGCACTCGAAAGGCTTGGAAGAATTTAAGGAGGATATTATGAGAGAAATATTATTCAGAGGTCAAACTCGCAGATATGGCGAAAAAGTCAGATTGAATGGTGAAAAAATAAAAAGCAATTGGGTTTACGGCGGTATTTTCCCACAAAATGGTGAGGGTGATTTTGCAATGATTTATCAGCAAAAGCCTACAGTAGAAAAATATCCCGTTTACGCAGATACAGTCGGACAGTACACAGGAATGAAAGATAAGAATGGCACGAAAATTTTTGAGGGCGATATTTGTAGTTTTTGTGATACAGACGGTGGACTTACTAATTATGAAGTTCTGTGGTTTGGCGGAAAATGGGTAGTAAGAGAAGCAAGCTCTAATGTGGTTGACGATTTAGATTTATTCTTTTGCGAACGCTCCGTTACTATCGGCAACATCTATGACAATCCGGAACTGCTGAAAGGAGTGAAATAAAACTATGGACTTAATTTTTAACGAAGATACAAAACAATTTGAACTTGCTAAACAGCCATATAAGACCGTTGAAATTAGATGCGAAACCGAAGAAGATTACAACGATTTTGAAAAAATATTAAATTTGAGTCAACCGAGAAAGCCTATTGAATCTGATGAACAGGTAATCCGCTATGTGCAGGCATATGAATGTCCAAACTGCGGAAAGGCTTTTACAGGAAAAGGCATATTAAATTACTGCTACCATTGTGGACAGAAGTTAGATTGGAGCAAAATCAATGACTAATTACGAGAAAATCAAGTCAATGAGCGTTGAGAATATGGCGGAAATGTTGCTTGATGCAAGTGAAAATCATTTTACATACTGCAACCATTGTTCACATCAAAGTTTTTATGCACCGCATTGTACATCTAACAATCTTAGAATAGATTGCGTATACGCAGTCAAAAAATGGCTTGAAAGTGAGGTAGAAGAATGACCGCAAAAGAAATCAAAGACATAAACCGAGAAATTACGAGGTTAAAAGCTAAGATTGCACGCATAGCCGCCGAGGCTGACAATACATCGCCTAAGCTGTCGGATTTACCGAGTGCAGGTCAAACATCTGACAAGGTCGGCAATGCGGTGGTGCAGATTGCAGATATTCAAAGGGAGATACAAAACCTTGAAATCCGCCGAAACGCAGCACTCAACAGCCTATCTCGTGACGATTTTGTGGAGAACTGCTTATTTATGCACCTTAGCCTGCGATACAGCTGGGCGAAGATAGCAGTTGATACAGGCGGAATAAATACACCGGATAACATAAGAAAAATGTGCAACCGCCACCATTGGTAAATTTGTCCGTTTTTCCGTTCTAAGGGTGATATAATATAAAATGAAGAAATCGATAATAAGAGGCATTTTGTAGTTCTCCTTTTTCAAAAATAACGGCAGACCGCTCTCATTTGAGGGCGGTCTGTGTTGTGTGTGGTTATTTTATACAAATAATTACTTTCTTAATTGTGCGGTTTACAGAAAAATGTAAAATCTGTTGAATTGTGTCAAATAATATGATAGATTAGTGATATATTACAACTAAGGAGAGTTGCATATGAGCGAAGAAAATAAGGCAAAAACCTGTTTTGTTATAATGCCTATATCAGACCAGCCAAAATATCCTGCAGGTCATTTTGATAAAATATACGGACAGATAATTGTTCCTGCTGTCCAAAAAGCAGGATTTGAACCTATAAGAGCAGATAGCGATCAAATATGTGATTCGATAATGCAAAAAATTTTGAAAAATTTAGTTGAATGTGATATGGCAATTTGTGATTTAAGTTCAAGAAATCCGAATGTTATGTATGAATTAGGAATTCGACAAGCCTATGGTAAAAAAGTAGTTTTGATACAGGATGATGCTACTGATAAAATTTTTGATGTAGCAGGAATTAATACTGTTTTTTATAAGAAAGATAGATTGTACGAAAATGTTATGAAGGCAAAAGATGATATTGCTAATGCGATAAAGGAAACTTATAAAAATGGTTCATTTTCGTTAATGAACATAGTCAATTTAGAAAATGCAAAAGTGGATAATTCCAAAGTTGATGAGGTCGTTTTCGATAGAATTATGATGAAATCAATATATTCAAAGTTAGATGCTATGGAAGACTCAATAAGACTGCTTTCTAATACGCAAAATGTAAGCGATGAATTAAATTGTGGCCTCAATAAACGTAGTTTTGCACGGCTGGTTATGGAATGCAAAGATGCATTGGGGAATTATCCAGATGATCTTGATTTACTTGTTTCATGTTATCAAAGATTATCGAGAGCAAACAATGTGATGCTTCATAATAGGAACGATAAATCTTTTACACCTAAAGACTATCTAAATGTGAAAAATACACTGATGGAATTGAATGACAGAATTAATGCTTTAACGAATGACAGAATTAATGCTTTAACGCTTAATACTGATTAATGGAGAGTGCATTTAGTACTCTCTTTTCTTTTGCTTATTTTACATAAAGAGAGGTGGTGACGGTGGCAAAAGGAAAGTATGAAAAATGGCTTAAAGAAGATAATTTATTACTGCTTGAGGGTTGGGCAAGGGACGGCTTGACCGATGAGCAGATAGCTAAGAATATAGGCATAGGCGAAAGAACACTTTATGAATGGAAAGAAAAATATCCGCAGATTTCGCAGTCCCTAAAAAAAGGCAAAGAGGTTGTGGACTATGAAGTTGAAAATGCTTTGTTGTCCTCTGCTCTTGAGGGCAACACTACTGCACAAATATTTTGGCTGAAAAACCGTCGCCCCGACAAGTGGCGGGATAAGCAAAAAGAGGAAACCGACAAGACCGCACTCGACAAGCTCGACAGCATTTTGAAAGAAATCAAATATGACGCAGAAAGGAGCACAAACAATGCCGTACACGATTAAACAAAAAGAATATATCGCAAACGCTACACATCGTTGGAACATAAAAAGCGGTGCGGTGCGTTCGGGCAAAAGTTTTGTTGATGTCACCTGTATTGTGCCTATGCGTATTCGAGAGCGAATCGGTAAGGACGGTTTGTGCTTTATCATAGGCGTGTCAAAAGAAACCATTGAGCGAAATGTATTGCAGCCTATGCGAGAGCGTTACACCTCTGATGTTGTCGGTACGATTAACAGCCGAAACATTGCAAAAGTGTGCGGTGAAGATGTGTACTGTTTGGGTGCGGAAAAGGTCAGTCAGGTTGCTAAAATTCAGGGTGCGTCGGCAAAATATATTTACGGTGATGAGGTTGCAAAGTGGAACGAAGATGTTTTCAATATGCTCAAATCCCGACTTGACAAGCCTTATTCGTGCTTTGACGGCAGCTTAAACCCCGAACACCCTACGCATTGGCTGAAAAAGTTTATTGACAGTGACGCAGATATTTATTTGCAGGAATACACAATTTTCGATAATAAATTCTTATCCGAGGAGTTTGTAAAAAATCTCTGCAATGAGTACGAGGGTACTATTTTTTATGACCGCCTTATACTCGGGAAATGGGTGCGTGCAGAGGGTGCGATTTACCGCAGATTTGCCGATAATCCCAAAAAATTTTACTGTCAAATTACAGACAAAATCAACACGGATTTACCGTACAGGCAGTTTTTGAAATCGGAACTTGAAGAAGTAACAATCGGCATTGACTTTGGCGGCAATAAATCGGGCCACGCATTTGTGGCAACGGCAAAGACAAGAGGCTACAATAATTTAATAGCGTTGAAAAGCGAACGACACTTCGGTGAATACGACGGAAACGATATTGACAGGCTGGCAATTAATTTTGCACAGTCTGTTTTTGATTTATGCGGTGTTGTGGACTTTGTGTATTGGGATAATGCCGAAACTGTACTCGGTCGAGGAATTAAAAGAGCGTTTGAGGAGCATTTTCCAAATACGATAGTCAGACCGGCACGCAAATGTCCTGTACAAGACCGTATTCAATGCACCTTGCGGCTTATGGGTGCAGGCAGGTTCTTTTACACTGACGGCTGCGACACGCTGAAAACGGCTCTTTGTGAGGCTGTATGGAATGATAAAAAACTTGTTGACGAAAGACTTGACGACGGTTCAACCGACATCGATAGCCTCGACAGTTTTGAATACACATTTGAACGGGATATAAAAAGATTTATAAGGGCGGTGTGAAATGCAATTCATAAATTTTTTGAAAGGAGTGTGGCAGAGAATGTTCCCTCTAAAGGATATTAAACAGGCTTTGGGCGTTAAACTTGCGATTACGGATGATATGATGCAAAGCATTGAAATGTGGCAGAAATGCTTTGCGGGGCAGGCTTTTTGGCTTTCCGACAGCGTTATAAGTTTAAGGCTTGAGCAGGCGATTACAAGAGAGTTTGCAAACATCACGCTTAACGAAATGACCGCAAGCGTAAGCAATGACAAATTGCAGAAAATCTTTGAAACCGCAACGGAAGACCTTAACTCCGAATTGCAGTCGGGACTTGCAACAGGCGCAATGGTGATTAAACCGTTAGGCGGCGACAAGGTGCAGTATATTTCCGCAAATGCCTTTGTACCGATTGAATTTGACGCAAGGCATAGGCTTGTAAAAGTTATCTTTCCTGAATTTAAGAAAATCGGCGACAACTATTACACAAGGCTTGAGTATCACAGCCTTGATACCGAAAAGGGATTGACAATTACCAACACTGCTTATGTGTCTGCAAGTGAGGGGCAACTCGGAAGAGAAATTCCGCTTGCGGCAGTTGACGAGTGGGCAAGCCTGCCGAATGCTGTTACATACCCTGCAATGCTCCGCCCTGCTTTCGGTTATTTTCGCACACCGATTAAAAACACGATTGACGGCTCATCTTGCGGTGTTTCTGTCTACGCAAATGACATAAATCTTATTCGTAAAATAGACACACAATTTGGCAGACTTGATTGGGAGTTTGAGAGCGGCGAAAGGGCAATACATGTTGATGCCGCAGCTTTCAAGAAAGAGGGTACTGAAAAACTCAACAAAAGGCTTTACAAAGCTGTAGATGTTGACCTCGGAGATAATGAATTGTTCAAAGATTTTTCTCCTGCAATTCGTCAATCTGATATTACCGACGGGCTAAATACATATCTTCGCAGACTTGAATTTTCAGTCGGTCTTGCATACGGTGACCTTTCAAACCCTGAAACAGTTGCAAAGACTGCTACGGAGATTAAGTCGGCAAAGGGCAGAAAGTACAACACAGTATCTGCAATTCAGAAACAGCTTAAATATTGTCTTGACGATTTGGTGTATGCTCTCGCCTTTTACAATTCGCTGACAACAAGCGGTTACACATTCGTTTGTGACTTTAAGGACAGTATTCTCACCGATGAACAGACCGAACGCACACAGGATATTCAGGACTTGAGTCTTGGAATTATGCGACCTGATGAGTATCGTATGAAATGGTACGGAGAGGACGAAAAGACAGCAAAAAAGAACCTGCCGCAGTCTTCGGAGGTTGTTGACTGATGTTTACTCCCGAAGTTACAGAGGCAATCCCGATTGCGCTCGAGCAAATTTTTGGCAGCCTGCAAATGAGCATAATGACGGAAATAGTAAGAATGTTACTTGAAGCTGCGGAGATTATACCGTCAACAGGCTATAAAATGAGCAGATTATACGATTTAGGTACAAGCAAAAAGCGAATCAAAGACATTGTCGCAAGGACACTTAACCTTAGCGATAAAGAAGTTGAAAACATCTTTACAAATATAACGGAAAGCGGATATAACGAGGCGGAGAGCGCTTTTATTGAACAAGGCAAGGAGTTTATACCATATTCAGAAAACGAGCCACTACAGCAATTTGTGAGGGCCGTACAAGAGCAGACACAAAACGAATGTAAAAACATTACACAGTCAATGGGCTTTGCAAAGCGACAGCCTGACGGTAGTTTGGGCTTTACTCCCGTTTCAGACTATTATCAAGAAACACTTGATAAAGCCGTCACGGAAATTGCAAGCGGTGCGAGTGATTATAATACCGTACTCGAAAAAACCGTAACCGAAATGACAAACAGCGGATTGCGTACGGTTGACTATGCAAGCGGTCACAGCAATAGAGTTACCGCTGCGGCAAGGCGTGCGGTGTCAACAGGACTGAATCAGGTTGTGGGCAAAATCAATGAGGAAAACGCCGAAAAACTCGGCACAAATTACTTTGAGGTATCGTGGCACAGCGGAGCAAGGCCGAGCCATCAGGTATGGCAAGGCAGAGTTTACAGCAAAGAAGAACTTGAGAGTGTGTGCGGACTTGGCACGGTAACAGGACTTTGCGGCGCAAACTGCTATCACTCATATTCGCCTTTCACTCCCGGCATAACTCCACGCACATACACAGATGAACAGCTCGACAAGATGAACGCAGAGGAAAACAAGCCTGTAGAATACAACGGCAAGACATACACAAAGTACGAGGCAACCCAAAGACAGCGCAGACTTGAAACCACAATGCGGGCACAAAGGCAGAAAATAAAATTGCTTGAAGAAGGCGGGGCTGACGAGCAAGCAATAATTAACGCTCGTGCAAGATATGTAAAAACTTCCGATGAATATGTGAACTTCTCAAAAAGCGTCGGACTTTCTCAACAATGGGACAGGGTAACGGTTGGCGGCAGCAGCGTTGAGGGTATTACAAAGCCTAAAAAAGCCAGTTCACCGATAGGCGGAATAAAAACTACTTCTTTGCCGATTAAAAACACAGAAAATCATACCTTTAAAGGTAAATTCGGTGTTGAAAAATCGGGCGGTAGTGGTATAATAAAAGAGGAAAATAAAAAGCCTATTACGCCAATAACAGATAAAGCTATCGAGCGAGTGCCGAAAGTTGATATTGCCGGATATTCTGAAGAACAAAGGGTTGAAATTCAAAAACAACATAAGGAACTTTTGAAATTTTCAAAAGAACAAAATGACAATAAAGAAGTTGCATTTGTTTTTCGCGACGGATTGGTTGACTATAAACCATTTACAGGTTCTGATGAAAAAATTGACTTTGGCACATACTTGGAGACAAAAGGAAAAAATTTAACTATTTTACATAATCATCCGAGAAACAGTAGTTATTCTATGAACGATTTGGATGTATTTGCAAATAAAAATGTTAGAACAATTACTATTGTAAAAAACAACGGCACAGTTGAATATTTAACTAAAACCGATGATTTTGACAACAATAGATTTGCTCTTGAGTGTAATAGATTGTATAAGAAGATAGTGGTTAAGGAAACCGATGAGGAAAAAGATAGATTTGTTAAAACTTTGCTAAATAAATCAAAAGCTGGGGTGATTTGGAGTGGAAGAAAATAAATCAAGAAACGCAATTATCGACGGACCTATTGAATTGCAAATAAAATGTATGGAAGAATTTCTTTCTACATTAACAGACGAAGAAAAAGAACGCTCAATGTCGAGTGAATTTGACTACTTGGAAGAAGACTAACCGCTCCTTGTGGGCGGTTTTGTTATGCGTGAATTTAATACAGAGATTAGCACTTAATCAATCAGATTGAGTGCTTTTTTAATACCCAAAATCAGAAAGGCGGTGACAAAATGAAAGTAAAAGTAGTTGTGTCGTTTAACGATAAAATGAACGGTCTTATCAACAGACCTGTCAATGAAGTCTTTGAATGTACCAAAGACCGAGCGAAAAGCCTTATTGACAGAGGTTTTGTGGTTGCTGTACAGGATACCAAAAATAAAAATATTGCTGATTAAGCACTTGTGTTGTGACTGCACAGGTGCTTTTATTTTACCATGCCGTAGGTTTATACGGCTGAATTTCTACCGCAGGCAAAGCGGAATACAAGCTATGCAGAAAGGATTTTTATTATGAAGAACATACACACACTTCTCTCTGAAATCGGCATTACCGTACCCGAAGAGAAAAAAGCGGATTTTGACAAGGCGGTGCTTGCAAATTACAAGACTGTTGCAGAGGTTGAAAAAATCACAACCGCAAGAGATAATTACAAATCACAGCTTGAAACAGCACAGACAGCACTTAAAGAGTTTGAGGGCGTAGATGTCGAAAATCTTAAAAGCGAGATTGCAAAACTGAACATAAGCCTTAAAGACAAAGAAACCGAGTATCAAACAAAAATTGCGGATATGGAGTTTAACGCTGTACTTGACGGTGCTATTTCAAAGAGCGGTGCGAGAAACGCAACGGCGGTTAAGGCTTTGCTTGACCTTGACAGTCTTAAAACATCAAAAAATCAGGCAGACGATATTACTAAGGCTCTTGAAAGCGTGAAATCCGAAAACGGCTATATGTTCGGCTCGGACGAGCCTTTCCAAAATCCTGTGAAAAATACAGGAAATGCAGGCATTAAGTCTAATCCGCTCGCAAGTATGAGGGCGGCAATGGGACTTAGTACAGACGAAAAATAATTAATGAGGTGAAAATTTATGGCAAATTCTATTGCACTTTTTAAAACTTACACTACTTTGCTTGACGAGGTTTACAAGCAGAGTTCACTTACAAGCGAACTTGACGGTGCGTCCGACCTTGCGACAGCGGGCGCAAACTCCAATGAACTTATTATTCCAATGATTTCAATGGACGGACTTGCAAATTATTCCCGTAACAGCGGATATGTTGGCGGCGATGTTACCCTTACTAACGAAACGGTTAAATGTAACTTCGACCGTGGCAGAATGTTTACTGTTGATACAATGGACAATGTAGAAACCGCAGGCGTTGCGTTCGGCAGACTTTCGGGCGAATTTATCCGCACCAAGGTTGTGCCGGAGCTTGACGCATTTCGCTTTGCTGCATACGCAAGTCACGCAGGTATTACCTCTGCCACACCTGCAAACCTTACCACAGGTGCGGCAGTAATCGAGGCACTCCGCAAGGGTACTACTCAGATGGACGAGGACGAAGTTCCGTACGAGCAGCGTTACCTTTACATTACACCAACTCTTTACGGACTTGTGCAGGATTTGGACACAACAAAGTCAAGAGAGGTTCTCAGCAGATTTGCTAAGATTATCACAGTGCCGCAGACACGCTTTTATACAGCGATTGAACAGCTTGACGGCACATCAAGCGGCAAGACCAAGGGCGGCTATCAGAAAGCCACTGCCGCCTCAAACATCAACTTTATGATTATTCATAAGCCTGCGCTTATTCAGTTTACAAAGCACCTTGATACCAAGGTCATCGAACCTGCTGTGAATCAGGATTCGGACGGTTACAAGTTCGGTTACAGAATGGTAGGCATTGCAGATGTGTACGAAAACAAGACCGCCGGTATTTACTGTCACACAGCGGTTAAGTCTTAAAGGAGTGTGAAGTATGACCGCTTACGCTGACGAAAATTATTATAAATCCGTATATCTATGTGGCAGAAAAGCGGTCATTACCTCCGCTTTTGCCTACTATGCAAGAGAGGCAACGCTTATTATTAATGCTTACACAGGCTCAAATATCGACGATACAAAGGATATAATCGAGCCTGTGAAACTTTGTTGCTGTGAGGTCGCAGAGCTGATGTATAAAGCCGATAATATGAGCGGCAGTGAGGGCATAACATCAGAAAAAGTCGGAGATGTGTCACGCTCGTATGAAAGCTGTGAGGTTCGCAAAAAGCAACTTACACGATGTGTTAAATCCGCAGTATATAAGTATCTTGCAGACACAGACCTTTTGTACAGAGGTGTTTGATTATGTTTACGGATACTATGCTGACCCTTTACAGATTTAACGGCAAAGGCTTTGACAGGCTTATTATTCCGCATTGCCATTGGCAGGAGTGCAAAGCCGCTAATGTACTTAAAAGCGGAATGCAGAACGCTGACGGAATAGCTATATACATTCCGTTAAATGCGCTTGTTCTTGCTCCGAATGATTTTTTATTTCCGAGCAACGGTCTGTTTCCAAACGCTGATATATCCCCTCTGTCCCCCTCTCAAGACATTATTGTAAAAGGTGAGTGTAATTTTATCTTTGATAATTCAAGCGACAGGAGCGTATCAGAGAGCCTAAAATCCTTGCGTGACAAATACGAAATTCACACAGTAATGAGTATTGACCGTTTGCTTTACGGCCCTGCGGATTTACAGCACATCAAAGTATCTGCGAGGTGATTAAATGCTTTTTAATGTAAATCAGCCGACAGATGTTAGCGGCACTCTTTCTCTCAAGTGGAGCAAGAACTTTGCAGGCAATCTGAATAATAACCTGTTACTTGCTCAAAAAGAGGTTGACGAGGATTGCATTAAGCTGATGAAGCCGTACACACCTTTTAAAATCGGCGTACTCGAAAATTCAGCAACTATACATACCGTTATAGGCAGTGGAGAAATCAAACAGGTTACACCTTATGCAAGGTATCTTTACTATGGCAAGGTGTATGGTCCTAACTATCCTATCGTGCGAGAAAAAGACGGTACGGAGCATATCGTATTCGGACACTATAGCGGTGACGGCATTATAATCGGTTGGCGAAGTCCTAAAGGCAAGAAAAAACACCCGACAGGCAGAGATATTCAGTACAGCAAGGACAAGCACCCGCTTGCGGGCAAAATGTGGTTTGAGCGAATGAAAGCCGACCGCAAAAGGGATATTCTGCAAGCGGCGGCAAGAAGACTTGGGAGTAATGCAAAATGAATATAATCGAACTTGTAAGGTCCGTTGTGCAGGAGTTTCCGAAAATCGGCGAGCTTGTGCACATTGATTATTCAACAAATAAGGTACAGGATTTTGGACTTTCCCCAACAGGCGACACGCTTGTAAAGGAAGATATTTTAGGAAATCAAACACGCAATCACACCTTTATCCTGTACGCTACCTGTCAGTCGCTCAACGACTATGACCGACTTGTAAACAGTGGAATGTTGCTTGAACTGCAAATGTGGCTTGAACGGCACGCAGAGGGTGACATAGAAGTTGAAGTCGGCGACAACATTTTATACGGTGAGCTTAAAAAACTCACTTGCTCAAACGGAATGCTTTACAGCATACCTGACGAAAACAACAACGGCGGTGTGCAGTACCAATTGCAAATCACCGCCCAATACACTATTGAAAATTGAAAGTGAGGAATTATTATGGCAGTATCAACACCCGATATCGGTAAACTCAAAAGAAGTTACCTTTTACATTTTATTGACGCGAGCTTTGGCACAGGCGAAAGTCCAAAGTGGTATCTTATCGGCAAGGACATTGACGATATGTCGGTCGAGCTTAGTCCGGACACAAGCACAGTAAAGAACATTCTTGATGAAACCTCTGTAAATGACAATGGCTACGAGCCTACCCTTGACGCAGGAACATATTACGCAAATACAGGTGACAGCATTTACCCGAAAATCAAGGATATTGCAATGAACCGCCTTACCGGTGATGACTGCAAAACCAAAATTCTTGAAGTGCTCATTGACAAGAAAACAGGCCCTTATGATGCTTGGATTGAGGACTGCATCGTTAAACCGCAGTCATACGGCGGTGCACAGGGCGGTGTAAACATTCCGTTTAATGTTACATTTGACGGCAACAGAAAGCAGGGTACAGCGACAATCTCAGATAAGGTACCGACATTTACCGAAAATGCGTAAGGAGTGATTCTATGCAGAGTTTGAATTTTAAAACACCCCTAAAAACATATGCAATCAACAATGATGAAAACACAGTAATCAAGATTAACACCACAGACTACTCACTCGTTGAGCGACTCAACAAGCTGACAGAACGCACAGAAGAGCTTGTGCAGAAGTACAAGAATATGAAACCCGAGGATGTAACCTTTGAAATTTTTCTTGATGTTGACAATGAAATCCGCCGAGAAATAGACTATGTTCTCGGTGCAGGTGTAAGTCAGGGTGCGTTTGGCGATGTAAATTGCCTTTCAATCTGTGACGATGGCAGTATGATTTTTGAGAACTTTCTCAACTGCGTTGTGCCGGTCATCGTAAGTGACATTGAAAACGCACACGCTCAGCAGAGCAAGCATATTGAGAAGTACCTCAATCAAGCAAAGAGGCTTGCAAAGTGATTGGATTACTTCCTACAAGCCTTGAAATAGACGGAGAGCAGTACGAGATTAATTCTGATTTTCGTATTGCTCTCTTGATTTTCGAGGCTTATGCCGACAAAGAGCTAACCTACGGCGAAAAAGCGGCAGTATGCTTGAATTGCTTATACAAGGAAGTTCCAAAGAATGTTGAGGAGGCACTCAAAAAGGCATTGTGGTTTCTTGACGGCGGAGATGTGCCGAAATCGAAAAAAGCTCCAGTCAAAATTATTGATTGGAGCTATGACGAAAGCATTATTTTCCCAGCACTTAACAAGGTTGCAGGCTTTGAAACAAGGTCAAAGGATTATTTGCATTGGTGGACTTTTCTCGGCTATTTCAGTGAGGTAGGCGACGGCTTGCTCTCGCAGGTAATGAACATAAGAGGCAAGCGTGCTAAGGGCAAAAAGCTTGAAAAATGGGAGCGTGATTTTTACAATGAGCACAAAGAGCTTGTTGACATCAAGGAAAAGCTCTCTCCCGAACAGCAAGCAGAACTTGACGCCGAAGAAGATTTTATAAACAATCTTGTATAGGTGTTACACAAAATTATTGTTGACAATACACAAACTTTGTTATATTATGTAACAAAGGAGTGATTATCTTATGTCTTTTATATCTTGGTTTAGAATGCAACCAGTGCAAGTTGATGACGAATTAATTACAAGGGCAGAACTTGATAAAAGAGTATTAGAAAAGAATTTAGAAGATGCTAAGTTACTTGAAACCGATTTAGTTGAGGCAGGGTATTTTTTAGGTTGTTGTTCCGAATGTGCTAAACGAAGAGGCAGAGTGTTTAGTTTATCAGGTGAAGATAAACGATTTCCTAAATTTGAACGAGAATATGGTTGTACTTGCCAAGGTATTGGTTTTACTCCCATTTCTGATTTAGATTTAGAAGATGATTTCTTTAATGTAAGTACATTTATAAATAAGCCTGTTGATATTATACAATACAGCAATCGTCCATTTACAGATGATAGAACAGACAAGGAAAAGAAAATATATGAAATGTTTGTTAAAGAATGTGAGGCTAACGAATGGTACGAACCGTATGGTAAGAGGTTAGACGAACTAAAGAAAGAAACTGAATTACAATACGATTGGATTTGTAAAAACTTGCCGGAATACGCACCTAAATCAAAATATGCTTTTTTTGATATGAAAGAAATTAATTCTGTTGAATTTCAAAAGATTTCTAAATTAGCAGAAGATAAAGGTAAAATAATATATTATACTAATGATGAACTTGCTGAATTAGAAATAATAAAGCCGATAAGAGCCAAATACTCAAAAATAATCGGTGAATGTATGCAGTTTAGATACGGATATAAATAGCAAAGCAGAACGCAACAAAAGCCACTCCAAACGGGGTGGCTAAAATTTTTCAAATTATTTTTAAATAGGTATTGACTTTTGCCCGACAATAGTATATAATTATGCCAGACAAAAGAAAGGAGGGCAGTTAGATGTCACCAAGAACAGGCAGACCAACCGATAATCCAAGACCAAACAAAATAAGTATAAGGATAAGTGATAAAGACAAAGCACTGCTTGATAAATATTGTGAACAAGAAAAAGTGAATAAAACAGAAGCAATTAGTCGAGGAATACAAAAGTTGGAAAGCGATATAAAAAAATAGAACATATGGGGTACAGTTTGACGACCAAAACCCAAATGTTCTATCCCGACAGAAGTATCTCTATCTGAAATCTATTATATCATTTAGCGGAACTTCTGTCAAATTAAAATTATGATAGGAGTTTTTATTATGGCTTGTGTAAAGAATGTAAAAAATGTAATCAAAAGTGTTCGTGACACTATTAATCCATATTATGATATGGGCTACGAGAACGTTACGGAAATTTATCGTACCAATTCAAGTGTATGTGATATGATTTGCGATGCATTCGCATTTGGATATGCTCAAGGCATTAAAGCTGCAAAAGCTGAAATGAGAAAGGCGGTTAAATGATATGAAAGCTATGGAATACAAAGGACAGAAAGTTATTACAACTGCAATGCTTGCAGAGGCATACGGAACAAGTACAAGTTATATCAGCAACAATTTTTCCCGCAATAAAAGTAAATTTGTTGAGGGAAAGCATTACTTTTATCTCGATGGTGAAGAATTTAAAGAATTTAAGACCAGTCATCTTAAAGATGAGTGGTTGAAACGAGCAAGTCATTTATATTTGTGGACTGAAAGAGGAGCAAATCACCACTGCAAAATTCTTGATACAGACAAGGCGTGGGAGCAGTTTGAAAATCTCGAGGAAACATATTTCAGAGTAAAAGAAGCGGTTAATGCATTTGTTTCTCCGGATACGGTAAAGTATCTTAACGGTGTTGCTAATTATCTGCGTATTCAGCGTGCAATTATGAAAGACAAAGGTTGCACACCTCTTGAAATTGCTCAAATGGATAAACTGACTTGCGATACATATGGAATACCTGTTCCGGACAGCCTGTCAGCCCCTAAGGCATACGAACAGCTTGCGATTGCAGGTATAACACAAAAGAAACTTGAAGCAAAGAACTCATAACAACTAAATAAGCTAATTACAGCGTACATCTTCGGGTGTGCGCTGTTTTTATACCAAGGGTGTAGCATTTTTGCAACGCCCTTATTTTTATGCAGAAAGGATGTGATTATATGGCGGTTGACGGCAGTTTGATTTTTAATACCAAAATCGACACAAGCGGTCTTAACAGCGATATTGCAAGAATCAATAAAGCTATCGAGGCGGCTCAGAGCAAGGCTCAGGCAGGTGCTAAGACTACTGCTCAGACTGCACAAAATGCAACTCAACAAGTGTCAAATTCTGCCGACAAAATAGTTGATGAAGTTAAAAACAACACATCAGATATTGGCGCTCAGATACAAAATATAATTGCTGATACAGAGAGAAGTGCAAAGTCGAAAGCAATGTCTATTGCTTCTATTCTGAAACGAACAGGAATGACACAAGCAGAGGCAATGCAGGCAGCTTGGGATAAAGTAAACAGTTCTGTTTCACAGCAAGTGAAAAAAACAAATTCAGAGGTTGAGCAAGAAACAGAAAAAACAGGCAAAAATATTAAAGAAAATACTGATTTATACAGTAAACAGGTTCTTGATGTGCTGAAAAGCATTGATAAAAATGTTGCAGACAGCTCAAAAAATATATCTGAAAAGGTACAGAAAGCAGTGACTTTGAGTGCAAATAAAGCTAAGCAGTCGCTTACAACAGTCAGAACGGCTGTTGACAGACTGCAAAGCAAGGCGAAAATGATTGGTAGAACGCTGCTTACCGCTTTCGGTACGGCGGCGGTTGTGAGCTTTGGCAAGGAAAGCATAGAGCTTGGCTCGGACCTTGCAGAAGTGCAGAATGTAGTTGATGTTACTTTTAGTCATATGTCTGCCAGTGTGGACGATTGGGCAAAGTCGGCACAAAAAGCCTACGGCTTGTCTGAAACTATGGCTAAAAAATATGTCGGCACTTTTGGCTCTATGGCGGAGGCTTTCGGCTTTACAGAACAGCAGGCATTTGATATGTCCACATCATTAACTGCTCTTACGGGCGATGTGGCGTCATTTTATAACATCACACAAGATGAGGCATACACAAAACTAAAATCTGTTTTCAGCGGTGAAACAGAAACGCTCAAAGACCTTGGCATTGTGATGACGCAGAACGCACTTGACAATTACGCAATGGCAAACGGATGGGGCAAGACCACATCTGCTATGACTGAGGCAGAAAAGGTAACGCTTAGATATAACTTTGTACTCGGTCAGTTGAGCAATGCAACGGGTGACTTTACCCGAACGCAAAACAGTTGGGCAAATCAAACGAGAATTTTACAGCTGCAGTTTGACAGTATCAAGGCTACAATCGGTCAAGGCTTGATAAATGCTTTTACTCCGCTGCTTAATTGCATTAATCAGTTTATCTCAAGACTTAGCGTTGCGGCACAGAAATTTAAAGACTTTACAGCTCAGGTGTTCGGCTATTCTACGGCAACAAGCAATGCGACAAGCTCAGCTGTAAGCGATATGTCAGACCTTGCAAGTCAAGCGGACAGCTCTACTTCTGAGATTGAAAAAACATCGGAGGCAGCTGAAGACTTGCAGAAAAACCTTGCAGGCTTTGATGAACTCAATGTGATGAGCGACACCTCGGACAACAGCTCAGACACAAGTACGCAAGCGTCAAGTTCTGAAATCAAATCAATGCAAAATGCACTTGAGCAATCTATGCTTGACAGCGACAGGCGTACAAGCAAGACTATTGACAATATTATAAATTCGCTTGACAAGGTAAAAACCGCCTGCGTAACGATTAAAAATTCGTGGGCAAAAGTGTGGAATAACGGCACAGGCGAAAAGGTGCTTGGAAATATTAACTCATTAATTAACACTTTTGTAGGCACAGTTGGTGATATTGCAGAGGCTTTTACAAATGCTTGGGACAAAGCAGGCTTAGGCGACAGCGTGGTGCAATCGTTTATCGACAAATGGAACAGCCTTGTTGAGCTTTTGGATACGGTAGGCGATACATTCAGGCAGGTGTGGAATGACGGTAAGGGCGAGAAAATTTGGAGCAATATACTTGAGGTTATCCGCAACTGCAATAACTATACTGAAACTCTCAGAACCAAAATTAAAGACGCTTGGGAGAAAAACGATACAGGCAGAAAAATTTGGGAGAGCATATTAGGCATTGTCGAAGATATAACAGGGCTGCTTGATGAAATGTCAGCTGACCGCCTCGAATGGCTTGAGGACCTTGACATTAACCCCGTTGCACAGGCGGTTGAACGCTTGACCGAGGGATTCAGAAATCTGCTCAAGGCTTGCGGAGATAAGCTAAAACAAGCGTACAAGAATGTTTTATTGCCGCTTGCAAAATGGACGATTGAGAAAGCTGTACCGACTGTTGTCAACGCTTTGTCTGAGGCACTTAAGTTTTTAGGAAGTGTAATAAAGAAAATTCCTATTTCTGTTATCACCGGCATTGCCGCTGCAATAGGTACAGTGGTGGCTGCTATTAAAGGCTTTAAGGTGTATAAGGAATTTAAGTCTGCGATAGAAAACATAAAGAAAAGCCTTTCTGCGCTTAAAACTGCGATAACGGCTCACCCTTACGCAGCTGCTTTTATGGCTATTGCAACGGCTGTAACTGCGGTGGTTTCTGCAATTAAAGTTTACAATCAAGAAAAGTGGAGCAATTCCTCTTTGAAAAATGAGCTTGACAAAACACAAGAGCTTACAGACAAATGGCAGACCTTGTCTGATGAAATGTCAAGCAAAATAAACGAGATTAACGATACAAAGCTCGATTTACAAGTCGATTTTGATACTGTTGACAAGCTAAAAGACAGGTTGGAAGAAATAATTGCAGACGGTACTATTGACGAGAGCGAAAAAGGCGAATACACAACTATCGTTGATTTGCTTTCTGAGAAAGTGGATGGATTTGACGAACATTGGAACAGTATAACATTTGAAGAAATTGACGGCAATATAGTTATTCATGACAACATAGACACCGTCACTAAAAATCTTGACGAACTTGTAGACAAATGGGAAATTGCTCAGGCGAAACTGACTTTAAGCTCTATGTATTCCGATTTAACAACAGAAAAGAAAAAGGCTGAAATTCAGCTTGAAACTGCAATGAAAGAGGATAATACAGGCAAAATCAAAGAAGAACTTGAGGATTATATCTATCAAAATTCTATTCTCAGCAAAAAGGAGGCTAAGTATTACACAGAGGAATTAATTAAGCAAAAGGGCGATAGGGTCAAAACAAAAAAGGCTATTTTGGAAAAAGCCAATAACGGAATGCTTGATAAAAACGAATATAAAAATTTGATTTACAGCGATAACGGACAAATTAATATGCTGTATGGCGGTAACGATACAATGGAGCATATGCAGGAGTCGGTTGACGAGTATTGGAAAGCAAGTGACGCTTTACAGGAATTGCAAAACAATGTGAATGCCTACACTGATGAACAAGACAAATGTTACGGCTCTCTCAAGGCTATTAACGGTGAAACTAAGGATTATAATGCTTATCTTCGTCTGTCATCGGAATACGGACTTGAACATGATACGGTTCTCTCGCTTTTGAAAGACGACGGCATAACTACTTGGGAGGAGCTCGAGGCAGCGGCACAAACAGGAACAGAATCAGTACACAAGAATGTGAAAAAAGCATCGGGTGCTGTTGTTGATTCACAAGAGGAAACACAGGGTGTGCTGATCTGCACAAAGCAAGCGTTTGGCGACCTTGACGGTACAGTTAATAAAACAAGCCAAAATTCCGCCAATGTATTTTCAAAAAATACAAACCGCATTTCAGGCTCGGCACAGACTATGGCAGACCGCATTTCTAACGCACTAACGGCAATCAAAACAGTCTTTTCAAATGTTTTTGAACCCTTGTATAACATCATCAAAAAGCCTCTTAACAATGTTTTAACCGGACTTGAAAATTTTATCAATGGCTTTATTTCAGCGTTGAACGGAATGTTAAGCGGTGTGGATACGGTTGCTAACGCTATCGGCAAGCTATTCGGACAGGAATGGCACGCAGGTCGGCTTGATGAGGTGCACATTCCAAAACTTGCCACAGGGGCATATGTACCTGCAAATTACGGTGAATTTCTTGCAGTTCTCGGCGATAATAAGCGTGAAGCGGAAGTTGTTTCGCCAATATCAGCAATGAAACAGGCTATGGCTGAGGTACTTGCTGAATATGGCGGAGCGGGCAACGGCGGTGATATTCACATTACCTTGACTATGCCTGACGGCAGAGTGCTTTTTGAGGCTGTTGCTGATGAGAACAACAAAATCAAGAAACGCACAGGCAGGTCCGCTTTTGCATAAGGAGGGATAGGATTGGGTGAATTTAAAGGCTATTTAATTAAATTCCCGAAAAACGGCTTGCAGTTTCCACATAAGCTCATAGCTAAAGAGAGTTATCAAGCCACACCTTTACAGCGTACGGAGATTAAAGCTTATCGTGACAGCAACAACCTTTTAAGGCGAGTAACATCACCGAACAACAAAACTAAGATTACATTCAATACCAAGGACGGTCTTACCCTTGCTGAAATGAGAACTATTCGCAGTGTTTTAAACGGTGCTATGTCAAATTCTCAGCAACGCAAGCTCAATGTTGAATACTGGGACGATGAACTACTTGCTTATCGTACAATGACCGCATATATGCCCGATATAACATACACGCCAAAGCTTATTACCGCAGACAACATTAAATATGCGGCGGTAACATTTACATTTATTGAATATTAAGAGGTGGTTAATTTGCTTGAGGTTTCAAGCCTGCACAAAAAGCAGACTATTGAAAATCTGATTGAAAATATACTGACAATCTCATTTCCCGACGGTGAATATCCGGATATAACAGAGAAAAATATAGCGAGTGAAAGTATGAGCCTTACACAGTCAATTTGCGACGAAAGTAAATTAAAATTCGGCGGTTGTATTGCTTCTGAATTTGATATTGACCTTGTAAATTCAGACGACAGAATTTTTACAACAGACCTTGTCGGTAAATGGATAAGTGTAAAATTAACGCAGCGTTTCCCGAGTGGAGAAAAGCTGCTGCCATCTGCAAAGCTGTTTTTAGGTACATCACTTTTGCCGGGAGAAACCGTAGCTGCAAAGGAATATTATTTGTTTAGCGGTATTATTGACAGTGCCAAGCTTGACAAGAATAACCGCAATAAGCGACACATTGTCGCTTATGATGCACTCTCTATGTTATATGATATTGACGCAACAAATAAGCTGTTTAATTTATGGAAAACTTATCCAAACGGCTATAAAATTGGCGAATTGGTTGTGCTATGCCTTAACTACAACGGAAAGCATATAATTCAGGTTGAGGATAACAAAGATATTCTTGATGAGGTGATAGACCAATCAACAGGCTTAACTGTACGGAATTTTCCAACATACAACAGAGCGTGGCTTGAGGGCTCAAATACTATTACATACGGCGAACTGCTCAAGAATTGCTGTGAATTGCTCGGAGTATTTGGAACAATTATTCCTAATGCAAGCTATGGCGTTTTTAGATACATCGAACTCGGCAAGAGTACAGAAAAATACAATTTTTACGAAAACTTATACGCAGAAGAATACGATTGCAGCGGCTACAACAAATTTGTGTTTATCAACGATTATTCGTCAAGGGAGAAAAAAACAATCGAGTTTGAAACTTTGTGGGGCGATGAGTCGAACAGTTATGACTTAACAAAAAATACAGTCTGCCGACAGGAGGATGACGGCACAGGCGGTTCGGTAATACACAATGTACAAAATCTTCTTAACGGCAAAACAGGCGAACGATTTTATAATTGTTCCTACACACCGCTTGCAGCTACTCTTGACGGCAGGCCTTGGGTGCAGATTGGTGACGGATTAGAAATTGAAAGCTATGTTACTGATTCAAACGGTGATTTTGTCTATGATAACGCAGGACAACCTAAAAAAGAGAAAGTAAAAGCCTATGTGTTGAGCCGTACACTGAGCGGAATTAAAGCTCTGACAGACAGCATAGAGGCAAAGGGGGAATAAATATTATGGCATACACAAAAACAAATTGGGAAGACGCACCGAGCACAGCTACACCACTTTGCGCAGAAAACCTCAACAAAATCGAAAACGGCATATACGAGAACAGCATAGAAATAGCGCTTGCGGGTGACAACATCAACACGCTAAGTGAGAGAACAATTGCGATTAACACAGCCTTATCTGCAAAGGCAGATAAAACCGAGCTTGAAGATGAAATAACAGACATTGACGAAACAGTGACAATGAAGATTAATCTTAAAGCTGATAAGGACAGTGTAGACAATGCAGTCGCTCAGCTAAGCAAGCAGATTGCAGACAATAAGTCCTCAGCTGATGAGTCAATCAGTACTCTGAGTCAGACAGTAACAGACAACAAAGCAGCGACAGACAAGTCGCTTGCGGCAAAATATGATAGCTCAAATATTGAGAGCGGTACGGGCAGTCTTACACCCGGACAGGCGATTTATGACGGCAACGAGGGCGTTTTTAACTATGTGAAAAACGGCAAGGTGGTTACGGTGTCGGTAAATATTACAAAACTTGTTGCGGATAAATCGTATATTCAGATGGCAGGCTTGCCTTTCCTGGCAAAAAACGAAAGTCGATTTTCGAGTATTGCTGTGTACTCAACTACAAATAAGCTGAGAAATATCCGTCTTGACGGCTCATGGCTTTACATCAGCTCGTTAACGGATAAATTTACAGATGACGAGAAAATCAATTTTACAATTACATATATCAGACAGTAGGAGGTAATTCTATGGAACTTAAAGAAAAAATCACACTCGATATGCTTACAAAGGACAGCGTGAGTGTGTTAAGACAGAAGTTTGTTAATCTCGGTGGCGAAGATGTGCAGGTTGGTGAAAATGTCCGCAACGCTTACAAAAACTGTGATGAGGATAAGTCAATCTTAAAAGAACAGCTTTCGGAGGAATATTATAACGCTATTATGGTGGTATGGGAGGTATAAATATGTCTTATAAATTTAAAGAAATATGGTGCAATAAAGGTAATTTCACAGAGAGCAACAGAAAATCTTCTGAAATTGATACACTTGTTATTCATTACACCGGCAACAACGGCGACACAGCAGAAAACAATGGTAACTACTTTAAGAATAATGTAGTTGAAACATCTGCACATTATTTTGTTGATGATACAACTGTTGTTCGCTCGGTTGCTGACAAAAATATTGCTTGGCATGCAGGCGACTGGGATATTAATTGCCGTTCAATCGGAATTGAAATTGCAGGTTCAACAACAGAATGCACAGGCAAGACACTTGAAAATGTAATCTTACTTGCTCAACGACTTATGAAAAAGTATAACATCAAAAAAGACAAAGTAATTCGCCATTATGACGCTAACGGTAAAATCTGCCCGGGCTTTTGGTGCGGTTCATCAGCAAAGGACAAGCTATGGAAGGAACAGTTTTTAAATAAACTTGAGAGTAACTCTGAAAGCAAAGAAGACTCTAAAGTTGAAAAAGATGATAAACCTACGATTGAATATTGCGTATTTGCATGCGGTAAGTGGTTACCAACTGTAAAAGGTTTATCAGACTTCGCAGGCATTGCCGGCGAGGCAATCAGCGGTCTTGCAATCAAAGTAACAAAAGGTAAGATTAAGTACAGAGTGCATATTAAAGGCGGTAACTGGCTTAGCTGGGTTACAGGTTTTAATCTTAATGATGATGTAAACGGCTATGCCGGTATTCTCGGAATGGATATTGATGCTGTACAGATTTATTATACAACTCCTGCTGATGTTAAATCCGCACACGGCAGCTACTATAAGGCTACATACAGAGTTTCTGCAGTTAATGAAGACTATTACGATTGGCAGCACGATGACGAAAAAGACAGTAAGCAGGACGGCTATGCAGGAACAAAGGGCAAGGCTATTGACCGTATTGAGCTTACTTTAACTTAACGAGGTGTAGTATGTCAACAGAAATAATTACATCATTAATCATTGCAAGCAGTAGCATTATATGTCAACTTCTCATTAATGCTTCAAATCGTAAAAAGCTCAAAGCGGACAATGAAAACACTAAATCTCTTATAGTGTATCGTATAGATAAACTTGAGCAAAAGCAAGATAAATACAATCATTTGCAAGAGCGAGTGTTTAATCTTGAAAAAAATTCAGCTGTTGCAGACGAAGAAATCAAAGTCGCAAATCACAGAATTGCAGACCTTGAGCAAAAATAAGGAGGTAATAATATGAAAAAAATTACAAATTGGAAATCGTGGGCAAAATGTGCAGGCGTAAGAGCAGTAAAAACCGTTGCTCAAACTGCAATTTCGGTTATCGGTGTATCTGCCGTGTTAAGCGATGTGAATTGGGTTGCGGTCGCCTCGGCAAGTGCATTGGCAGGTATTTTATCAATTCTTACCAGTGTTGCAGGCTTGCCGGAAGTGTCAGAGTAATAATACATAAGTTTAGCCCCTCGGATACCAAAGTGGTATTTGAGGGGCTTTTACTGTGCAATTTACTGTGTAACTTTATTGATTTTAGCTGATATTGTTTGATACCGAAATTCACTCAAAAAGCAAAGGCTGAGTGATTGAAAAACATAGCAAATAAGCTGATTTTTCAGTGTTTATCACAAAAAATAAGCACCCGATTGCTCGAGTGCTTTTGGCGGAGATGGAGAGATTTGAACTCTCGCGTCGGAGTTACCGACCTACTGGTGTTCGAAGCCAGACCCTTCAGCCACTTGGGTACATCTCCATATTAAATTATCGTACTCAACTATTATAACGGCTCAATTAAAAATTGTCAATACCTGTAACTAAATTATTATTTTATCATAAAATGAAATGAATAAGCAATACCGAATTATTTTTCGTAAGGCGGGTGATTTTATGGCTTTTGACACAAGAGAATTGTTTGCTCGGTTGTTAAAATGCGAAAGCGGAGGAGAGGGGATTGAAGGTATGCGTGCGGTTGCCTCTGTGATTATCAACAGGTCAACTGTTCCTTACGGGGAATTTGCACGGATAAGCAACGGTGGAGATGTGCGGGCAATCATTACACAGCCAAATCAGTTTACCTGCTTAAAGACTTCCGTAGGGGGTCAGTACAATTCTCAAAATGTGTATAATATTGTACCTGAAGATATACACTACGAAATTGCAGATTGGGCACTTGCAGGCAATACTGACAGCTCGGTCGGCAATTCTTTATTCTATTTTAATCCTTATTCCTCAACCTGTCCAAACTATTTTCCTACCAATATCGGCGTGATTTACAATCGTATCGGTAAACATTGTTTTTATTCTCCGACACAGGCTTACAAAAACACATAGGAGTGATTTGTTTTGGTAAATTACATCAACAATAAAAAGGCGCAGCAGCTCAACCCAAATACTCTGTATAATCTCGACACCAATCCCTCAGCCTGCAATAATTATAATTGTATAAACAACCAGATTCCAAATACCATACAGCAATACGGTTACGAAATTCCATCCATACTTGACCTGGCTACATTGGTTAGCCCCACAAGTCCGAATTATCAAAGTTTCAGTCCTGATCAACAGGCACTGAATAGAAGAAATCCTGCGTCGGGGCAGTCGATAAATCAACTTACACAGACAATCCCTGCCGAAAGTCAAAATAACGAAGTTGCAAATGATTTGGCGGTTCGTGAAATTCAGAACATAGATTCAACCCAGCCGTACAATCCCGAAACATTGCCGACCCCCGCAATGATAAACGAACAGAATATGCAAAATATGCAAAACAATCAGACTGCAATATCGACGGCAAGCCTTTTGACCGACATAAAAAATCCGTATGAGGTAACAGCCGAAAGTGTGCAATATCTAAACGGTTTTATACGCACTCAAATCGGAAGAAGAGTATCCATTGATTTTCTTGTGGGTTCTAATACAATTGTCACAAAATCAGGATATTTGCTCGGCGTTGCGGCAAACTATATTCTTATAAACGAGCTTGACACAAACGACCTTACAACCTGCGATTTCTATAATATAAAATTCATCAGATTTTATTTTAATTAAAATAAGATGCTTTTTCAAAAGTTGGGGTGAATATGGTTTAGCCGACTTTCGGTCGGACAACAAAGTTAAGAGAAAGAAAAATTTTCTGCCCGAAGTTAAAAGTTTGGTCAACCTTTTCAAAGGTTGTGGGTGTGGGCAACGCCCGCAAATAGTTTTCTTTTATACAATGTCTGACAGCCAAATGGCTTGCCGTTTGCGGCTTGAATACAATGGCGAGAGCCTTTTAATTGCGTAAGTAGGAATAAGTCAGAAAGATTATTTTATAAGTTTGTTGCCTGTAAACTACTTATACATTATAATAAAATGCCTACCATTCCGCTTTTCTTTTGCGTGAAAAGAAAAGCTCCAAAAGAAAGCACGCTTAAGGGGAAAGGGATTTCGAGTCCCTTTCCCCTTAAGTATCCCTTTTCCTTAGACGACCAAGGTCAGTGACCTTGGAACCTCTAACTTATATTTTTCTAATAAAATTTGTACTTGGCAAAATAAGTTATTTAATTATTTCCTTTTTAAACTTACACTTGCCTTTTGTTGGCTCTGCTCAAAACAGCACCTTTTAAAAAGGGTTGAACTAAATTTTGATTTTATAAAATTTACCATAGAACCTACTTTTTATTGCACTATGTAGTCCTTGAAAATCTTTTCAAAGCGTTTAAAGAAAACATTTTTGTTGCTTTTTATCATAAAGCCGAATAACAGTGAAACAGCAATTATATCGAATACGGGCAAAAACCATATAAACGGCAGTTCTGTATAGATTTCGGGATAGCTTAGGAAAAGGACAAGGCAGGTTGAAACCGTAACCAATACAAGAAAACCGATCCAAAATATTATATCTTTTTTGTTTGTGTAAGATTTAACGCATACATCAAGCTGAGTTCCACGCTCTTCGGCTGTAATTTCATTTATCGGATTAAAAGGCTTGTATTTGTCGGCAGGGTGAGGACAGAGTTTTGCGGATTTACCGTTTACAGAGCCGTAAAGTGTTGTATCGCTTGCGGTGTTTCTGTTTAGGTTTGAAAGCGGCATATCTTTTAGGGTGTGATTGCCGAGAATATTAAAAAATTCTGCCTGCGATATGTTCATTTTATAATTGTGTTCTTTCATTTCAGTCACCTGTTTGTAATTATATTTAAGTGGATTTGAATAATGTTTGATTATTTGTGATTATTTAGAATTTCTCGCATTTTCAATAAATGTTCTGACAAGCTCAAAATCCTTGCCCGATTTGTCGGCAAGCTCAACGCCTGAGCTGACATCTACCGCAAAGGGGCGCAGCTGAGCAACGGCTTTGGCTACATTGTCGGCTGTAAGTCCGCCTGCAAGGAAAAGCATTTTTTGGTTTTTCGGGAGTCTTTCAAGCATAGACCAGTCGAAACTCTTGCCGCTGCCGGGTACTGCCGAATCAAATAAAATTCCTTTTACATTGTCAAGATTTTCAATATCGCCAATGCTTTCAATTCCGCTCACATTAATTGCCCGAATAACGGGGGTTTTGCACTCGCTCAAAAGCTTTTCGCTGATTTTGCCATGAATTTGCACATAGTCAAAGCCGAGGGTGTGTATCTGCTCAAGCTGTTCTTCGGTTGGTGATACGGTAACGGCAACGCTCTTTATATTTTTGTCAAGCAAAGCGAGCAATTCCTGCGCCGTTTGGACAGAAATATTCCTATGGCTTTTCTCAAAAAACATAACAAACCCTGCAAAATCGGGGGAGAGTGTATTAATACATTTTATATCGGTCGGATTTTTAAGTCCGCAAATTTTTACTTTTGTCATACTTGCCTCCTGTACTTTAATAATATGTTACCATAAGGAGGTAAAATGTCAATAATCAAAGAAAAATTGCGGATTTTTTCCGAATTTTTTGATTTCAAATATTGACAAAAGCAAAAATAATGGTATAATAATTTTGTTATGCAATATAAAGAGTATAACATCCTTGCGGCGAAAGCCGCCATAATGTCCAGAAGGAGGTGCAATATAATGGCAGTAACAGCTAATTACGAGACAGTAATGGTAGTTTCTCTTAAGAACGGCGAAGAGAACGTTCAGAAGGTAGTAGAGAAATTCAAGGCTCTCATCGAAAACAATGCCACTTTAAAGAATGTTGACGAATGGGGCAAGAGAAAGCTTGCTTACCTTATCAACAAGGAGAGCGAAGGCTACTATGTTCTCTTTGATTTTGAAAGCACAGCAGAGTTCCCTGCAGAGCTCGACCGTATCTACAAGATTACAGACGGTGTAATGCGTTCAATCATCATCAAAAAAGAAGAAGAATAATTTACGAATGAACCTTTGTAGGGGTTATTCCTCGAACACGAAAGGAACTTAAAAATGCTTAACAGAGTGGTTTTAATGGGCAGATTAACTGCCGATCCGGAACTTAAGACAACCCCTAACGGTGTCAGCGTAACATCTTTCAGTATTGCGGTTGACCGTTCATATGTAAAGAGCGGTGAAGAACGCAAGGCGGATTTTTTCAATATTGTTTGCTGGCGTCAGACTGCTGAATTTGTTTGCAGATATTTCAGCAAGGGTTCTATGATTGCTGTTGACGGACAGCTCCAGAGTCGTTCGTTCCAGGCAAAAGACGGTTCTAACCGTTATGTAGTAGAGATTGTTGCAGACAATGTTAGTTTCACAGGCGAACGCCGTGACAGTAATGCTAACGGATACAATAATCAGTCTTACGGCAACAATCAATCATATGGCGCACAGTCTTATGGCTCTAACCAGTCTTACGGCTCGGCTCCATACCAGCAGGCACAGTCTCCTGCTGAGTCATATCAGAGCGGTTCAAATTCAGATTTTCAGGATATGCCGCTTGATGATGATTTACCATTTTAAATTTAACTGAATTATAATATAATTCATTGAAAGGAGTTCTCACAATGGCTGACAGACCAATTAACCGTGGTAGAAAAGCTCGCAAGAAGGTTTGCGGTTTCTGCGTTGATAAGGTTGAACACATTGATTATAAGGACATCGCTCGTCTTCGTCGTTATATGTCAGAGAGAGGTAAGATCCTTCCTCGCCGTGTAACAGGTACTTGTGCAAAACATCAGCGTGAAATTACAGTTGCAATTAAGCGTGCAAGACACCTTGCTTTGCTCCCATACACAGCTGACTAATCTATAATCAGTATTTTAAGCACCGTTTTTACACGGTGCTTTTTATTTTGCTTTTGTAAGTACAGTTTTTAAAAAATCTAAAAACTCTGACATAAATCAAAGAATATTTGTTTGTTTTGGTCAAACTTTAAAAAAGCCTCGAAAATTAATAAACAAACTTTACTCGCAAATTATGTGCAATTTGCCTTTTTGGCTTACGATTCCTACAAATACAGCAAATAACACTTGATTTTATGGCGATTTTCGGTATAATATTAAAGTAGTAACTATATATAGTTACTGTAACATTGTTGAAATGTGCCTGTTACGAACGGGCTTCATTTTCATAAAACACACAATACAGAACAGACCGTTTGCCAGCGGTCTGTTTTGTGTTTTACGGAAATTTATTGTATTACTTAATTGTAAAAAAATGCACCTGTAAATCATGCGGCTTACAGGTGCATATATTTTTTAATTAACCTACGCTGTAAATTTCAAGAGTATCAATATATCCTGAAAGGTAACGCTGAATTTCGGTTACATTATTAATTGTAATTGATGTGATGTAGTGGGTAACAGCTGAATTTTTGTACTGAAAATCGTTAAATTCAGCATTGCCGGCTGAATAGTTTTGCAAAAGAGTAACATCGTTTACATCAATCTTATTGTCAAGATTGATGTCCCCTGCAACAAGGTCGTTTATATATGTATAAGTCTGTTCTGTATCAGCGGGTTGATTATTAAGGTCTATAAACTTAATTTCGTTTTCTTTTGCGTATTTTTCGGCTGCGGTAGAGGAATAACCGTTGATTACATAATATGGGTTCAATATATTTGAATTTCCTTTGTTTGATAAAATATAATCGAAATATCCAAACGCTTCATCACCTATGTATTCAACATTTTTGCCGATTAATACTTTATTGAAAGAACAACCGATGAATGCATAATCGTCTATGTATTTTGCACTGTCGGGAATTTTTATCTCTGTCAGTCTTGCGCATCCACAGAATGCATCTTTGCCGATTTTGGTTACATTGTTACCGAGTTTTACATTTTCAAGATTATTCATATAGTTTGCAAAACTGTCGGGGATTTCTGTAATTCCGTTTCCGATCACAAGATTTTCAAGAGTGTAAATCGGTTTAATATTTGTATTATCGAGAGTTGTAAGGCTATCGGGTAAAATAAGGGTTTTAACATTGCTTGTATCTGTTGTTACAAATATAGATGAGGATAAATTTTTCACCTGTCGTCCAAGATAGGTGGAAGGGATTTCAAGAGTTTCTGACACTGTATAATTAATTGAAATAAGAATCAATGACTTGTCACTTAGGTCAACCGTATAATTGTAATCATTGTTACTGTCTTTATAATCGATGTTCACAAGTACAAAATCGTCATCGTTGAGAGTGCTTTTATCAATGTAATAATAATCACCTGATTTTTCTACGCTGACCGTATCTGAACTGCAGCTTGTTACGCTATGCAGTAATGACGAAACTCGTACATAATTGTCCCGCATTTCAATAAAAATATCACTGTTTGCCGGAGCAGGAATAAAGGAGAGGTTACTCATCTTTGAGTTTGCCTCATCAAATACAGACAATGATTTTGTTGCATAAACTTTGTTGCTTTTTTGAGTGCAGTAACCGTAAATTGATTGTACGGAAAAAGCAAATTCACTTGCGTATTTGCCGTATATTGTATTGCCCTCAACATTGCAGTATGAAACGCTTGAGTACCACGATTCACCGCATATTGCTCCCGATGATTGAGTATCGGAAAAGTAGTTGTAATTTACAGTGCTGTTTTTTACAGTGCAGTTTAAAATTGCGGCATACTTAGCGTAAGCACCAAGCACACCGCTAACATTTGCAGGTGCGACATTTGCGTTTTCTATTGTTAAATCATATATTTTTGCACCTTGCAAAGAACCGAAGAATCCGCTGATATTGTTCAATTCATTTTTTGTTGAACCAATTTTAATGTTTTTGATTGTATGGTTATTTCCGTAAAATACAGAACTGAAATAACCGTCGCTGTTGCAGAGCGGTGGTACTTCTTTATCATAATCGGCGAAATCAAGGTCGGCATTTAGATTTATTTTTTCCGGAATATAGCCGTAATTATTGCAAATTTCAATAAGCATAAAGTAATCGTCAATACTGCTTATTTCATACGGAGCGTCAACGGCTTTTTCTTCATAGTATTTTAAAAGGATAACAGCATTGTTCATATCTTGAACAGAGCAAGATGAATTGCTTAAAAGGGATTTTGACGCTTCAATCTGATTATTCAGAAGATTTGCGTATTTCTCGGAGGAGATTTTGCTTTTATCTATGTTTTCGGCATCTGAAACGGCCTTTTTTAGATTTTCTGTAACTTCACTGTTATCTAAATCGGAAGTAAAAGCTTTTATAGAGGCATATGCCCTTGAAATATCAGGCTGATTATATGCATCACTCCATTGGTTATGGCTAAGTATATAGGAATTATTTTCTTTGCAATTCTGATTTGTAAGTAAAGAACTCGAAAAAGACATATAGCTTGAATCGTTGTTTGACTCAATTACAACCGAAAATTTTTCACCCGATGTAAGGTAAACTTGATCTTTTACATCTATGTAATGTACGCCGTTATTCTCAATTTTCCCGCTGAAAGCAGTGAGAAGTCTGCCGTCTTTTGGGTTATCAAAATCAGCATTAAGTGCATAAACAGAGGCGGTATAATCATAAGCACCCAAGGTTTTGAAACTGATTTGTTTTAACTGTTCGTCGGATTGGGCGGTAAATACATTTGCTGCACCTTCATAATTGTAACCGTACCCTTGAGTGACAAAGCAGTTCTGATATTCGTTGTCATAAGCATTGTTGTCTTGCATTATATATTGAGAAAAAGCAAGATTGGTTGTATCGTAAGAAATCCAAATGTAACCATCATTGCCGTAATGCTCACCCCAACTGTTTTTGCACAGCCATGCACCGTCATTTGAAGGCTTGACTTTACCGGTAAAATTATCTTTGCTGTAATTATCGTCCCAGCCGACAACGACTATTAAATGCGAATCTCCGATTCCAATGCAGGTATTATCGCTGTAATAGTTTGCGTAGTCGGAAGAATAGCAGTCGGTAATGCTTGGATAGTAAACGGTAACGGCACCGTTTGACACAATCTTTGATTTTAAAGTATCTTTGTTATTGCTTATTTCACTGTAGTCTTTGAGTCTGTAGTCTGAATAATATCTAAGGGTTTCTGAAAAGCCTTTCTTCACTTCATTGTAAGGGCAAAGACTTTGCGGATATGTACCAAACCCCGAGTTAAGCGAGATGGCAAGAGTATCGGAAGTGCCTCCGTTACTGCCTTTTGACGAATCGTCTATGTAATCGCCGTAAAAAGGAGATGACTTGTCAACTATGCCTGAATGTATGTACCAGGTTTGTCCTGCCTCTGATAAGTCAATAGTGTCTTGCGGATTTTCTCCGAGCTTGCTTTTTAGGTCATTTTGCGAGAGAATGCTCGATTCCATTGATGCTACAGATGCAAATGCCCAGCAATATCCCTCGGAACCCTGATTTTTAACCTTAGATACTCTGCCGTAATCTCGCAAGTCATATTTTTGCGGAAGTTTTTTGTTTATATTTTCAGTATCGTCATTAAGTTTTTCAACAGGAATTTCGTTGTTGTTTTCGTCGTATAAAACGGTTCTGCCTTCCTCAATCTTTTCGTAAATAGCTTTAACGGATTCGTTATCTTCAACAGTGGCGGCAGAAAACGCAGTAGAACCGCAGCCGAGAATGAGCAATGAAGAAAGCATTAATGATATACATTTGAATGATTTTTTCATATTCTCCTCCTTTATGATTACTTTTGATATTATAGCATTTAATTTATATTATTGCAATATTTACATATAAAATATATTATGCCGTTTAAATTTATGGTATATTTATAAAATATAAAGCTTATTGTCTATTTAATTATTGTATTTATAATCATAGGCTTGTACTTTTGGTATTGCGTTTTATAAATTATATGTTATAATAAAAATAAAAAAAGTTAGTTAAAACTAACTATATGGAAAGGACAAAATACAGATGAAAGCTGATTATAAAAATTGGGTACCGAAATATATGGTAAACGGACTTATTGCAGGCACAATTGTTTTTGCGGTTTTATTTGTAATTTTCGGTATAATCGGGTTAGGACTTAGCGGAGTGTTAAGGTGGATAATATTCGCTGCGCTGCTGATTGCCATGATTGGCATAGGTATGTTCTTAAAATGGAGTGTTATGGCTTACAAAGCATTTTCGTATGACGGAACCCGCCAACTTTCAAAGCAGATTATTGAGGGAACCGCAAATTACATAAATATACCAAACGGCGGTAAATGCCTTGATGTCGGCTGCGGCAGCGGTGCGTTGACAATTGCGTGCGCAAAAAGAAATCCGAAAGCCGAAATTGTCGGTCTTGACCGATGGGGAAAGGAGTATTCTAATTTCAGCAATATGTTGTGCTGTAAAAACGCAAAAGCAGAGGGTGTAAGCAATGTGAAATTTGTAAAAGGCGATGCCTGCAAACTTGATTTTTCCGATGAAACTTTTGATGCGGTTACAAGTAATTATGTTTATCACAATATTACCGGCGCAGATAAACAGGAATTGTTGCTTGAAACATTGCGAGTGCTTAAGAAAGGCGGCACATTTGCAATTCACGACTTAATGTCAAAGGCAAGATACGGTGATATGGAAAAATTCAAGCAAAAACTGCTTGATATGGGATATGAAAAAGTAGAATTGATTGATACTGCAAACGGTATGTTTATGACAAAAAAAGAGGCAAAATATTTACAACTTTGCGGTTCAACCTTGCTTGTAGGTAAGAAATAAATTTTAAAAAATATTAAATTATGGCTTAGCGGAGTGTCTATATGTTTGCCGTAAAAGATTACGGTGTAGGTATTAGTGAAGAAGATTTGCCGAGGGTGGCAGAAGAATTTTATATGGTTGATAAATCAAGAGCAAGAAAACAGGGCGGTGCCGGAATGGGACTTGGATGATCAGTTTTGTTATGGACGATGAGTCGCATATGATATTTAATTTAAATATAAGCTCTGTAAATTCAAAAGCGTTGTTTAATAAAAACGAAAATATCAGCGTCAGTTTTGCTAAAGGGCTCGGAAAGTATTTTGACGCAAAAAATATAAATGCTGATTTTTACGATAATGTTGACTTTAACGAACTGTTTTTAGATTATTCGTTTGACAATGATATTGATGCCGAATGTTTGGTAAGTTTTAATACAAATTGTTCCGAAATCAGCATTGTTTTTAAATTTGGAAATTACCGAGATGAATCAGAAGAAATAGCGGAGTAAAATATACAAATACGGTATTTATTTTATCATATTTTGTATTCTGTCTTTTTAAGTAGTTTTAACACTAACAGTCAGTTAAAGTTTTTGCTTTGACTGACTGTTTTGCTATAGTATGAAAACAAAAAGGACAGTCAACGGAACTTACAGCAAATAGTTCGGATAAAAAGCTTGCATTAAAATCAAATTTGTTTTATACTAAAAATGGAAGATTTTTGGATAAACTGTATGATCAGGACGGACAAGCCGATACATACAACTATAATTCAAAAACAGGCTATCTTGACAGCGTAAACGATCTGTTTTTTGCTGAACATTATGCGGTTTTATAATATTTAATCCTGCATCAATTTCGGACAATCACAACGTGCGGGGGCATTTTGAAGTCTTTCCTATTGTAGCGGATGCTATCTTACTTGAAGAATATGAAACTTTGAGCGGTCTCTCATTTTCATTTGGAATCGGTGCAGGAATAGATTGGGTTCATTGGTATACTACAACTAATCAAACCATTTTTAAATCTAATGATAATCCAACAAGTAACTCAAAAAATAATATCAAAAGTAATACTAACAATAAATCAAATACAGTTAATCAAAATTCCCACAAAGTAAGATGTTGCAGAGCTTGCGAAAGACCTATCGGAAAACAATATTCTTGGCAATGCAGAAGTGGTTGGACATATTAAAATTATTTGAATAATGACTATGGGGGGATACATAAATATGTTTGATGATTCAATTTTTGGATTGTTCTTTAAATTGATTGAAAACTTGTTTTGCGAGGTCTTACCGAGGAAAATTTGCGGTAAAAACAAAACTGTTTTGAGTAGAATAATGTCAGCAATAATAATATTCTTATTAACTGGATTAAGTATTATTACTGTAATAGTTGCAGCATTTGCTTTGTTTTTCATATTAGATTCTCCTACAAATATTATTAATTCAATAATAATACTTGTTTTGTCATTAACAATAATAATAGTAAATATTTTACTATTAATTATATTGCCAAAATATTTGTTGGAATTTGAATCTTTTGAAGATGAAATGGATTTTTCTTATAAAAATGGTTTTTCAAGACATACAGTGATTTTAATTTTACAACAAACAAAAAATGACTGTTTTGTTTTAGCTCGTTTTTGTGGTTATCTTGGAATTCGTCCTGCTGTATATAAAAAACATGGCAAAAGAATAGGACTTATAGACATTTATAAAGAAAATATTTACTATAAGACTTTTTATTTATATGAGTCAGATGCAAATAAAAATTATAGTGTAAGGGTTTATAGAATAAAAAATAAGCTTACAAAAACTCAAATGATTGTTTTTGCATCAGAAAATGCTACCTTGAATATTCGTATTAATAATACAGTAATTCCCCCGATTGTTCCTGAAAATAAGATAGCTAATTTTTCTATATACGGAACAGTCGAAACATATGATACAAGAGGCTGTGAAGAGGTGATTATAAATAGTTACAAATACCAGTTAATTGAATGTAAAAGCAGTAAATTTATTGGCAAAAACGAAATAGTCATGTAAGGAAAATAAGAGATAGTTTTATGTTTTTATAAAATTACATTTTTTACCTATTATCTTTATAATAGCTTTTATTCTTTTTGGCGTTATAATATTTAATATTATAAATGCTTTTCTTAAAAATCTAAATTATATATCAATAATATATCCATTAATTATTTGCATTGTTTTTTTAGCGTTTATTTGTATTATTGTAAATATGAAATATTCTGATATGAAATTTGAGATTGAAAAAATTTTAAATAAAGATTTTAAAGGAAAATTCAAAAGAATAATATAGTTTTATTAATACTTTTTAATATTAGTTTTATATGGAATATGTAATAGTAATATTGAATTTATTTTTTGCTTAGGAGGCTCTATGATTAAATTATATAACAAAAATTATGATTATGAATTAAAAACAACTAAAGAATGTCTAATTGGAAAATTAAGAAATTCGACATTTCAGGGATTGTTTAATTATTATAAGCATTATAAAGACTATACTTTTTACGGAAAAATTTTTGAAGAAAATTTTGAAATAAAATCTGTCCCGGCAAGTAGCAGAAGATCTTTATTTAACCCTTTAATTATCGGAAAATTTTCAAGCAAAAGTAATAAAACTGTATTGTCAATTAACATGAAACTACCGTCTTCCGACTATATTTTTATTGGAATGTTTTTTGTTGCTTGTGTTTTTTTTGGTGCAATAATATACTCTTGTTCGTTAGAAAATTCTAATTTAATTCCGCTTATTTTTATATTGCCTTTTACATTTTTCTTGCTTGTTAATGCATTATTTTTCTTTTTTGCAAAAATGAATTTTAGTGATGCAATATACAATATTGAGAACATTTTAAAAGAATGTATTATAATAGATGATAAAGCAAAACCGTAAACGGAGTTGAATACACATACGAATACCTCAACGGTAAGCTTATGCACGAAACAAGGGGAGAAAAAGTATTTGACTATTGTTACGATGCAAACGGTCAGCTTTATGCAGTAAGCTACAAGGCAAATTCTTCAACCGACGCAGTAACATATTACTATTTTTAGTGTTAATGCTTTATTAATTGCAGCGATTTTATACGGTTACGATTCATCATACTCAACTCAAACTGTTCCTGCAACATAAAAATATCAGAAAGGTATATTATATGTATAGTATAATTAGAATAATAATCACTATAATAGTTTTCATTTTCATAGCAAGGATTTGCAAGCCCAAAAAGAAAAGAATGTATTTCCTAATCATTGTTTCAGCATTATGCTTTTGCACAGTATTGGAATTCTTGCCGATTGAAAACCTATTTATAGATTTTCAATCTCCTCAACAGGTTATTAACTATTTATATCCATCAAGCGAAAGAATAGCTGATGTTGTTTATGATGAAAAATCTTGTATGGTTATTTTAGAAAAAAGCAAGAACAATTATACTAACACATATTTGGGGACAGACAATAATTCATATAAAATTACTACTGTATTTGATTATTCAACAGAAAGCCAATATGATGATAGATATGTTAACTTAAGCATAACTCATATTAATAACTCCGCTGACTATTATTTATGTGGCACATATTATTTCGGTGAAGATATTCAAACTATAAAAGATACTTCGGACTCAGATATTAAATTTATTCCTATTGGAGTTATTAATTCTAAGCAGTCTTCTAAGGTATATAAATCATATTTAATTTATGGTACTATAAATAGTTACACAAAGAATTATTCTTTAGAAATAAATAATCAAACTATAGTTTTTAATTAATCGCAACTTACTATTGCAATTTGCGAATTATTTTTTTTAAAAATTTAGCTTATGTTTTGGGAATTTATTTAGGTGTTGGCTCTATACTACAATCAGTAAAAAGAATATGCAAACTTAAAAAGGCAAATTTCTTAAATGGGAACGAACAAATAGCAATGTTTAGAAATGATAGAAATAAAAAAATAATTGCATTAGCTGTATTTATTTTATCATATTTTGTATTCTATCTTTTTAAGTAGTTTTAACACAAACAGTCAGTTAAAGTTTTTGCTTTGACTGACTGTTTTGTTATTAATTGCAAAACTATACATAATTAAAGACAAGATGTTCATTTGCTGAATATAAGAACAAAGGGTATCAATACTGTTTTGTATTGATACCCTTTGTTGTTTGGTGCGAATGTTCATATAGGATTTGGCAAAATACAGTTTTACCGATAGTCGAACATCATATTCAAACAATAATCCGCACATTCGCAATTTTTCTTTGTTTTTCGTATAATGAATTTACTAAAAATCAAGGAGGTTTTAATATGAAAACAATTTTTGAAAATAACGGTGGTACTTATACGCAGGTCGGCGCTTATTTATTGCCTAATCTTTCGTTACCGGTAGAAGAAAAAGAAACAAATATCGGCGTTTGGGCAATGAGGCACAAACGATATTTGAAGCAAAATCGTAAAGTGCATTACTACAATTTGCTGACAAGCGGTAAGCTCGATTCATATCTTGCCGATATCGAAGAACAGGCTCAAAATCTTTTTTCTAGGTTGGTAAAAGACATTGCCGAAAAAGAAAATGTTACGGAAAAATTGAAATCGGATAACCCAATGTTATGGGTGCAAAAGATGAACAATATCCGCAATCGAGCAACGGAAATTGTGAACGAGCAAGTAATATATAACTAAAAACAAGGCACAACTTACGGAGAAAAATCCAGTAGGCTGTGCCTTAATTTCATTTGTTTGATTAGAATGTATAATCTTAGCGAGCAGACCATTTGGATATCCAAACGGTAGCTTGCCCGCTTTTGCACAATCTTAGCACCTCGTTATGGGTACCCTAAGACCTGATTAATGATTAAAAGAAAACACGGCAGAGAACAAGTCTATACCGTGTTAGTTCATTATTTCTTTTTAAACAATAAGTATCTGTTTTTTAGAGCGTCTTAATAGTTCTCCTCAAAATTTTCCACTTGTTCCATAACCTTATTAAAAACTTCGGGGCTATACTGTGGCGGATAACCATTCTTAACCAAACAAATCTTAATACGAAGTTTTAACTGGTCACGCACATTCTGATTGTTAAGCCAGTCAGCATAAGAAGATTCGTCATCAATAATTTCTTTAACTTTTTTGGCAAGATATTTACACTTCTCGTTTACAACTATGCCGTCCACTTTTTTGTCAGTTCCATATTCAAAGTTGTATCGGTCTCGAAGACTGATTAAAATATCATAGAACGCTTTTTCCTCGAAAGTTAATCCGAGTTTACGGAAGCTCTCTCGGTTTTCATTCATTTGGCGTAGAATATCCAACGCTTGTTCGGTAGCGGCTCTTATAATATCGTCGGAGGCTATATTCTGCGCCTCTCCGGCTTCTTCTGCTGTAAGGTGTTTGCGCCTTTCATGATACACGGCAATTGTCTTTTCAAGCATTTCTTGGAATGTCTTTGCCGCTAATTGATTGACTTTGCCAAACTCCTTAATCTGCTTTCGAAGCATTTTAATAAGCAATTCTAATTTTGTAGCGGGCATTTTAACATCAGATAATTTCTCAAAATATTCAGGAGAAAAAATATCTTCTTCCTCACCGCTTTCCAAAACGCTTTCAACTTGATTGTATCTTAACGCTTCTTCCACCATTTTAGAAACAGCTCGGTTCATAGTATCTGTATCAACTTCGCTTGTACCACTCATCTTACGGACAAAACCTGCGATTGCCATAAAGCACTGAGCCAAAGCCGACTCATCTTCTTTGAGATTTCCGGAAGGCTGACAGATGTCAAAAGCTCCTCTCATTCGTTTAACGGTTTTCAAGAAATACGTTTTGAATGACACTTGATATGAGCCGCCATTGCCCTCGGTATTCAGGAGTTTTGTTGAGAGAAAAACATATTCCGCAGCTTTTGAAAGCAACTTATACCTTTCTACCGGATCACAGCTTGGATTTAGAAACGGCGTCAAATCATAACCGGTAAATTGGGATTTTAATATTTCAAGTTCTTCTCTAAACACAGAGGTTGCCTGCTCTACATCGTCGGAAGTAGGCGCAACAGAATTGTTACCGCCGTAAACTTTCATAGCTTCACGCATATTATTGCGAATACCGATATAGTCAATAATCATGCCATAATCCTTACCCGGATATTTTCTGTTTACACGGCTGATTGTTTGAATGAGCAAATGCTTCTTCAAAGGTTTATCGTTGTACAAGTATGTAAGAGAGGGAACATCAAAACCCGTAATCCACATATCAACAACAATTACAATATGGAAATTAGACTTTTCCTGTTTGAAAGCTGCATCTAATTCTTCCGAACGTTTATCATTTTTAACTCCGCCGAGATAATTATACATTTCAGCTTCGTCATTACTGCCCACGCTGGACACCATAGCCATAAACGGCATAGGCTTTAATTCATTCAATTCCTGTTTAGTTGCGGTTATCCAATCAGGCGTTTTCTTTTCTTCAAACCATTCAGGATATTTTTCTTTGAATTTCAAAAGCAGGGAATACGCAATTTTTCTGCTGGAGCAGACTATCATTGCTTTTTGCACTCTGTCGGGATTACATTCGCAAGACATAACATAATGGTCGTGAATATCCGTTGCAAGTCTTTCCAAACGGGAAGGCTCTGCAAGTATAACTTCCATAGAACTCATAGCACGCTTACTTGCTTCAATATCATCTTTTGTTGCGCCGTCTTCGGCACATTTTTTATAGTAGTTTTCGATTTCTTTTACTTTGTTGTTGTCGAGTAGTACTTTGGCAATACGAGGATGATATTTTATAGGAACCGTAAGACCGTCCGCAACTGCTTGGTCCATAGTATATCTATCAATTTCATCGCCGAAGGTTTGATACGTTTCGGCAATGGGTGTGCCTGTAAATCCTACGAATGTAGCTTGCGGAAATGCTTCTTTCAATACTTTTGCATATGGTTTTGACAACATAGCTTTCATATTTTCGTCGGTATCTTTACTGAATTGAATTTTTTTAGAATGTTCAAGCTGAGTTCTGTGGGCTTCGTCGGAAAAACATATAATATTTTGGCGGTCGTTGATAAGGCCGATTTTGTCATCTTCTCGGTCGCAAAATTTTTGTATGGTGCAAATATAGAAACCGCCGCTTTGTCTTGCTCCCAGTTCTTCTCTTAACTGAGCCCTGCTTTTAACAACAGATACTTCACCAAGATTTAAGAATTCTTTACTCTTGGTAAATAGCTTTGCGCCTTGCTTTTGCAGTTCATCTCTGTCAACGATAAGTATAATTGTCGGAGAGCCTATTTGCGGAATATCGGTACAGCGTAGCGCAAGCTGACGGGCAAGAAAAGCCATAGTATATGTTTTGCCGCAACCTGTTGCGCCAAAATATGTACCGCCTTTACCGCTTTTTGTAACAACGGAATTTATAATACTTTGTTTCAAAAGCTTTGAAGCGAAAAACTGCGGATACCTACATACAATTTCAACTTCATTCTTGTCGTAAATGCTGTCTTGAAAATAAATGTAATCCCTAAAAATTTCCAAAAATCTTTCAGGGGAATACACACCCTTAATCATAGTTTCTGTTTCAGCAAAAGGCAGCGTCGAGAGCTTATCACCGTCATTAACTCTTCTCCAAGCGTAGAAGTGTTCGTATGGGGTGCGTACTGTTCCAAGCCTTGTTTTAACCCCGTCAGAAATACAAGCCAGGGGACAGTAGTGTAACAAATGCGGAATATCTCTCCAGTAGCGAATATTAATCTGTTCCCAAGCGTCATAAACGGTGGCGTTGGCATCCGCCGGATTTTTAAGCTCTATAACGCATAAAGGCATACCGTTTATATATAACAGCACATCGGGTCTGCGATTTTCTTTCTGCCCATTATTTGTATATTCTATGGTAAGTTGATTAACCACACGGAAAATATTGTTTTTCGGATTGTCAAAATCAATAAGCGGTATCATTTTTGCTACTCCGTTTTGCAAAGTAAACTGAATACCGTCAACCATCCAACCATAGACTTTATGTAAAGTGGCAAAATCACTCTCCGAACCTGCAAGACGAATATTATCAAATATTCTAACAACTTCATCTTCGGTAAGTTCGGGGGAAGAGGCAGAAATGAATTTTTTGAAATCATCGGCAATCAGAACATCCCTTTTACTTTCACGGTTTATCTGTTTGCCGGAAATATAATTCCAATCTTCAGCCTCCAAAAGCTGAATAAAAGCATATTCATATTGCGATTCACAGTAGTGGTCGTTATATTCTCTTAACTTTGCCACGAATTACACCTCCTTCGATTTTTTATTTTTATATTCTTCAATTAGATATGTATTTAATGTACAAGCTAAATTAAATGAAAGATTTGCCAATGATAATGAAACATTATTGTCATTCGCACCTGCACCATGTCCACTGCATTGATTTCTTATTTGTGGCAATGACATCATTACTGTGCTCCTAAAGCCTTCTTCGTTAATTGTATCTGGCAGAGTAATGTTGTGCTTTGAAATCATATCTTTTGTTAATCTTTCGGCATTTCCTTTACTTGCAGAAAGTATAATTTTCATAATGCTTTCATAACTTTTAGCTGAGTTGATGATAGATTCTTGATAATCGCCTTTATCTAAAAATTCTTTAGCCTTAATTAGTTCATCGTATACAGACTGAAATATTGGTGCAGAATCCTTCAACTCATTTAGCTGTGCAAGTGTCTTTCTTTTTAAATCTTGCTCAAATTGAATAGAATCAATTTTAATCATTCTCCCATCAACCAAAACCCAAGGGACATCGTATGTGTGTAATGTATCATTCAATGCCTTAGAAAAGTGTATCTTTTCTTCATCTGAGAGGATGTCATACATTATTTCTATTAAATCAAATATATGTGGAGTAGAAGTGCCTGCAATATTATATGCTGATTCATCTTCCATAAAAGCATATCCATTTTCTGGAATAACAGGATAACCAATCTTATCTGTCAGAATTGCAATTGCGTACAAAACAGCATTAGTATGTTTTGTTTTATGGCTATAGCGATCTATTTCAAGTGTTATCGGCTCATGAAAATCTGTTATTACATTCGCTATTTTTTCTTTTATCTGATAATTAATATCGCCACAGATGTTATCCTTGCATTCACCATGTTCGATATGTATTAATTCTTTATATCGTTCAGAAAACATCATTACACAACACCTGCCTTTCTTCCTTCTTCAATAGACCCTTTAATCAAAATAGGGCATATATTTTTTATTTGTGATTTGAGTTTTTCGTTGATTTCTATTCTAACAACTTGCATTTTATAAAGTTTAGAAATAATTGACTGTTCCTCATCAGTGGCATTTGGTATTTTTAACTTCATAAACTCGTCCCACGATAAACTACCACGTGCGCTTGTATCACAAGAAAACCAACTACGCCTTTCAAATTCGGGGCGGTTCACACAAGTCATAAAATATTCGGGCATAATCCCTGTAATTCTAAAAGTATAATATGCCGGAGAAATCAAATACCTTTCATTTGATGTATTTCTTGCAATGGTAAGACGTGCATCTCTACCAACTTTCATTAAGACAGCGCCATACTCATTAGGTTCAACTATTTTGTACTTTGTAAAATCTAATTCAGTATCATCGGCAATGGAATCAATAAAATAATTATCCATGCTTAATCCAGCAAATCGATATTTTTGGTTATCAATATTCTTGTTATTTACCTGTTGAATAAAATTCCCAATCTCTACCAATGTTCGATTGTGCTTTAATTTATCAATATACGCATCGCAAGTAAGTTTCAAATCATCCAAGCCACGTTCATAGCTTTGCTGATTTGCAAGCATTGCATTGTAAACATCAACATATTTCTGCTGAATTTCAATAGGCGGGAGTTCAATATCCATATCGCAAAAGACTTCCCAATCAAGATTTGAGCGAATACTGCCATCACTACAGAACGCACCATATCTATCCTTTTCTTTTGTCAAAAATCTCATAAAAAAATATAAAGGAAGTACAGTGTTTAATGCAGTTACTTCGAAAGTAACATAAGCAGGCGAAACAAGAATCGGTTTATCTTTTGTGTACATACTAATTCGTATGCATTCATCTCTTCCAGTTTGCATACCACTATATACAAAACGATTTTTTCTGACTACTTTATACTTTCTTTCGTCAAGACCTTCAGTATTAGCAACTGTTGGCATAAATTCTTTATTTATATTAATGCCATAAAAATCACGAATTCCAATTGTGTTTCTTTCATCAACGGTTGTTATCAAATTACCAATTTTATACTTAGTCAATGCCATATCCAATCCCCCTAAATGCGTCTTCCAGCATTTGCTGGGATTCTTTTTCCTGTTTCATAATTTCCTGCATTTCGATCTGAATACGAGCCATTTCTTTTTCATAGTCAATTTCCAAATCGTGGTCGATAAACTCAATATACTTACTCGGAGTAAGTGTATATCCTTTTGATTCGATTGTAGGAACATTGTTTTTTCGTTCTTCGTCTGTCAACTGGCTGTCATACACCTTTACAGAGCGATACAATTCAGGTACCGCATATTCTTCGCTGACAGTTCCTTCACTTTGCCAAGTGTGATAAATTTCAGCCGCTTTTTCGATTTGTTCGGTTACTAATTTTACTTTTTTCTTTTGTTCACCTTTTACCGGATTTTCTTTCCATTGACGCAAATCCATAAAAAGAATTTCGTGTTCACGGTTACGGAGATTTCTGCCGTGATAATTTCCGCCCTTTTTATTTCTGTTAAGAATCCAAAGGGTAACGCTTATATCTGTTGTAATAAACAATTCTCTCGGAAGAACAACAATAGCCTCAACCTTATCATTTTCAATAAGTTTTCGGCGAATATCCAAAGTGTCGCTGTCATTCAAAGCTCCGTTTGCAAGCAGGAAACCTGCAACGCCGTCAGGTTTCAAGTGGGAAAGTATATGTAAAATCCAAGCATAGTTTGCGTTGCTTTCGGGCGGTGTGGCATAATCCGCCCAGCGTGGGTCATTTTTTAAGTTGTCGTTATACCAGCCTTTAAGGTTAAAAGGCGGGTTAGCCATAATATAATTAAAGTGCAAACCCTCGTGTAAATCGTGAGTAAAAGAAGAATCCGCCTCGCTGCCAAGATTGTGACTTATGCCACGGAGAGCCAAATTCATTTTTGCAAGACGATAGGTTGCCGGCTCTTTTTCCTGACCGTAAACATTGATACTGTTAAGGTTGCCCTGCTTTGATTTTACAAGTGCGGCGCTCTGCACAAACATACCGCCGGAACCGCAGCAAGGGTCATATAATGTTCCGTTATAAGGCTCAATCATAGTGGCAATAAGCTGAACAACATCGTGAGGAGTATAAAATTCGCCCTCTTCCTTTGTGGCATTAACAGCAAATTCTTTAAGGAAGTATTCGTACACATAGCCGATTAAGTCTCTATCTTTTCCAAACTCTTTATGACTGATTTTATTAACCTCATCCACAATTTTCTTTATATCATTCGGTGCTAAATTTCTTGTTGTAAATGTACCGTTAATAAAACAGCCTTTCAACTGAGGGTCTTCCTCCTCAAGTCTGATTAAAGCGGTATCAAGAGCAACATTAAGTTTTGGCACAGGCGTGTTTATTATGGTTGACCATCTTGACTCTATGGGAAGATTATATGTTCCGTCTGCAAATGTGGCATCATCAAAAAATGCCGCTTTTATATTTTCATCATCAGGGTCAAGTCCTTTTTCAATTAAGGTTTGGCGGAGTGCCTTAATTCCGTCTTCGTATTTTTCTCCGATAAAGCGTAAAAATACAAGCGTAAGCATCATATCTCTTTTTTCAAAAAACGAGCCTGAATTTCGTGCGGCACGCAAATAGTTTCTGCAGTTAAATAAAATATTGTCTATGTTCAGTGATTTTTCATCAGTTTTCTTTTTAGCCATTTTCGTTTACCCTTCTAGATGATTATTAAAGTTAAAATTTCAAAGTAATGAAAGCTATGCTTTGTGCATCGATTTTGATATATAAAATAATTATAGCATAATTGAATACTGATTTCCACCATACAAATTCATTCGGCGTACTGTAATTCGGACTGAAGTTCAAATTGCCGATTAAAATTTAATACAAAACTCAAACTCACTTTTCCCATTCGATTTATTAAATCGGAGGGATTTTTTTATTTTCGGAAACTTTTTCTCTTCGGAGGGGGTACAAAACGGCTCTCCCAGTTCAAACAAGTGAGTGGGTAAGTAAAATTTTTTGAAAATCAGGAAAATGGGTGTGCATTTCGTCACCCTTTGTCCAAATGAGTAGAGAGGTAAATGTTAAATGTTTATGAATTTTCCGGAAAGCACCCCCAAAAAAGCGTTCCCGGTTCAAACAAGTGAAGGGGTAATAAAAAAATATTGGTCAGATGGTTAATTTTTGACCGTTTTCGTTGCCTACCAAGTGAGAGGAAAAATTTATTTGCAAATAGGGGGTGCAAAATGCCTCTCCCGGTTCAAACAAGTGAAGGGAGTTTTTACAATGCCGAGATTATCAAAGAAAGCAAAACAAGAATGGGATTTTTTCATAAATCCCAAAACAGGCAGAAGAACATACAACAGCCTTTGCCTTAAATGCAAAAACAAATGCAAGCAGAGCCATAAGGCAATCGTTGTTTTCTGCCCGAAGTACAAATCCAAAAGAGGTGCAAAAAGCGTTAAAAATCGCCGTGAATATGATGACAGCGGTTAATTTAATATAGCGATACTTGTTTTCAATAAAAAGCCGATACAAAAGAAAAAATTACCGATTTCGACACCAAATCAATACAGAAACAGAGGTGATACAGTGAACAAATA
>UMLR01066754.1_pt1 | contig 53868 bp, 49 predicted proteins | sample 1966741 | NCBI WGS metagenome assembly UMLR01 (sample SAMEA4836207, study PRJEB28245) | human gut metagenome | biome: gut microbiome; material: fecal sample | place: Denmark | collected 2008 | reverse complement strand
GGCATCGGCTTCCACGCTGCCGTCCCCGATCAGCTCCGCACCGAGCTGTGTCATTTCTTTTAAATGTCCCTGAAGGCTTGAGTTGTTTACAAACGTATTTCCCATGTAAGAAAGCCGGACACCCAGTTCCTCATTGGAAAAATATTTTGCATAGGCTCTGGCGATCGCCGGTGTCATATCTGGGCGAAGTACAAGGGTGTTTCCCTCGCGGTCAAAAAATTTATACAGATCTTTGGACGGAGTCGTTCCGATCTCTCTGCTGAATACATCAAAATATTCAAAGGTCGGTGTCTCAATATCACAGTAACCGTAACCCTCTACGACTCTGTGCAGTTTCTGTAAAAGTGCTTTCTTTCTGGCGTACTCTCCGCTGTAGATATCACGCACGCCCTCCGGTGTGTGCAGCAGTCTCTGTTCCATAGGTTCCTCCATTCTCTTCTGCCCTTGCTCTTTCTGAGAATATGCAATAATCCCGTCATGTAAATATCGGCATTACCGTATAAAATCATGCATTAGATCCTTCAAATTCTCCATCTGTTTCACTTTATTGTATTAACGTGTTACCTAATTATCATGCAAAATCAGATGTTATTATATGCTCAATTCTGATTTCTGTCAATCCCTGGCATCCAAATCTTTTTGAATCGCTTCCAGATACGGTACAAATACGCCGTGTCCGGCTTCAATCTGATAGGAAAGATCTACTTCTTCAAAACGGAAACTTTTGCGTCCTCCATTCTGTGCCCGTTCCCAGAACCGTATCATATCCTTGAACGGAAGATATAAGATCAGATTTCTTCCGGTATAATAGATCAGCAGAAAGGCGATCCCGCCCTGTTTTTCAAAATCCTGCATAAAAGCGACCTGATGCGGATGGATATTCTGGAGAGCAAAGGTATCTGACGCACATTCTTTTGCATCAAAGCAGACCGGGATCCCCTGCACTGCCCCGATATAATCGACCGTACTTTTCTGATCAAAATACGCCAGCGTGATATGACGCTTTTCTTTGTCGATCTTGATCGGCGTGATCGGAGTCGGGATCTTCTGGATCAGTGCCAGCCCTTTCTCGCGATACTGTTCGTTCGTGCGGTTGATCAGTTCCTCAAGTGCGGACCCTCTTAAACCTCTGGAATTCCATGTTCCCATGTTCCAAGTCCTCTTTTCTGTGCAATACTCACAAACTGCTTCGGTGCCGGAGCGTAGATGCTTTTACCGGAAAGTCCTTCAAAATCACCGGAAAGCTCTGGAAATACCAGATGCCAGGCATGCAGAAGCTGCATGTGAAGTCCGTACCCGGAAGTCAGTTTTTTATTCAACACTGCGTCTCCGTATTTCGGATCACCGAAGATCGGATGTCCCATATAGGACAAATGGGCACGAATCTGATGCGTACGTCCTGTCAGAAGCTCGATCTCCAGAAGCGTCTCCTGCCCATTGTCTGCAAGCGGACGGTATTTTGTGTGGATCGGTCTGGCATCCTTTGTCTCGTTTTTGAAAATTCTGACCTGGTTGGTCTTTTCGTTTTTCAGAAGCCATCCTCTGACATCCTGTTCTTCTTTGATCACGCCTTTTACGATACAAAGGTAATATTTGTGCAGGGTACGTTCTTTGAAAAGCCCGGAGAGCATCTGCAAACCCTGCAGCGTCTTGCCCGCTGCCACGATTCCGCTCGTATTGCGGTCCAGACGGTTGCACAGGGACGGCCGGAATGTTTTTAACATTTCTTCGGTCACTTCGCCGGTATCCAGAAGATGGGAAATCAGATGCTCCACCATGGAAATATCGCCTTTTTCCGCCTTCTGCGAGAGCATCCCTGCCGGCTTGTTGATCAGCATGACCTGCTCATCTTCATAGAGAATATCCAGCTTTGCCCCGGTATGTACGGCTCTTTTTTTCTTTTCCCGGAATCCTTCGATCGTCTCTTCGGAGAGAAACAGTTTCACTGTATCTCCCTTTTCCAGTTTTTCATTTCCTGCTGCTTTTTTACCGTTCAGCGTGATGTTTTTCTTTCGCATCATCTTATAGAAAAAGCTTTTCGGTGCCAGTTCCATATATTTTGCGAGAAATTTATCAAAACGCTGCCCTGCCTCGTACTTTGAGATCACAAGTTCTCTCATTGCTTTTCCTTTCCCGGTATTTTACTGTTGTCAGGCGGATATTCGCAATCCTCTTTGCTGCCTGATTTTGTTAAAGTACAATTGCACGCAGCACGTCGCAGATATATTCTGCCTTCCGGCTGCCCGTCGTCTCATGTTCACTCTGTTTCTGGTTCATCTGCTTTAACTGATCCAGAAAACGTTTTTCCTCCCGGAACAGTTTCACACCGACCGATTTGCATTTATTGTTCTTTAAAATCTCCCGGATGTGTTCTTCTCCAAACGAAAGATCCGCTTTTTCACTGCTCACATAACCGATCACCTGCGTCCCGCTCACGGCAACTGCATCAACCGGAACTGTTTTCTGATAAGCAGTAAAGGTCATATCATATAAGATCCGTACATTTTCGTTTACCTGCTCGATCTTTTCTTTTAATGCTTCCGATGCCGGTTTTTGCATCAGCATCATGATAAACCCGGTTGCTGCTCTGGCTGCCGGGATACACCCCATGATCGCCACAAAGGTAAACATATTCAGCCTTGTCTTTGTGATAAAAAGCCCGGTCAGAAAAATGATGATCGGGATTGCAAACATCACCAGCGTGATCAGTCCGCGTTTGATTTTCTGGGATTTGATATACCCAAATTCTCCTTTGTCTCTCTTCATGATTTCCTCCAGTTGTTTCCGATTCACAGTCGGTCCTTTCACAGAGTCTGGCTGCCGGTTGCGTTATGGTTTAAAAAATATGGCAGTCAGGTCGATGATCAGACGGTGCGGCAAAATCTTGCACGCAAGAAACAACGCTTTCATCGACCATCCGTAAATGGACAATGCCCGCCCGCAGGCCGCATCATAAATGGCCTTTTCCACGACAGGCTTTGGATCTGCCATAGATTTTTTCTTAAACAGCGGCATTTTATGGTATTTCTCGGCTCCTTCAAAAAAAGCCGTGTCCACCGGTCCTGGGCACACACAGGTCACGGTGATACCTTTTTTTCGCACTTCGCTTCGCAGTGCTCTGGAAAAGCTCAGCACATAGGCTTTTGATGCCGCATAGACGGCAAATCCCGGCTGCGGCACAAACGCCGATGCCGATGCCATCTGAATGATATGGCTGCCTTTCTCCATATAAGGAAGGCACAGATACGTGACGGTCATCAGTGCTTCATCGTTCAGCCTCGTCGTCTGCTGATGCTCCGGAAGTGTGATCTCTTCAAATGTTCCGATCCGTCCCATTCCGGCGGCATTTACCAAAATCTTGACCCGGACATCCTCCGCAAAGAGCCTGCATCTTAACCGCTTCTGCTGTGCTTCCTGCAAAAGATCCAGCGGCAGAAGCACGATCTTTGTCCCAAAACGTTCCTGCCACATCTCTTTTTGCAGATGCCTTGCAATCACCCAGATTTCATCGAGTCTGCGGTACTTGTCCATGATCTGCTGTACAAATGCTCTTCCCATACCGGAAGAGGCTCCCGTTACAATGGCAATCTTTTTTCTTTCTGACATATCACTTCTTCTTTCTGTTATGCGTGTTGCGGATTGTCTTCTTTTTGCCTGTCGGACGCTCTTTTGCAATATTTCGTCCATTTTGATTGCTGCTGTTTCCTGTATTTTTCCTGCCTGCGTTTTTGCCGCCCATGTTTCTGTCATCTTGTCCCCGGCGATTTTTATCCGTGCCCTGATAATTTTGACGATTTTTATCCGGACGCGGGCGGATCAGACATTTAGCGTCAAATCCGATCAGGTCGCTGCGGTGTGCCTTTAACAGTGCCTCTTTGACCAGCTCATAATTGGCCGGATTGCGGTACTGGATCAGAGCTCTCTGCATCGCTTTCTCATGCGGATTTTTCGGAACGTAGACCGGCTCCATCGTCCGCGGATCGACACCGGTATAGTACATACAGGTCGAGATCGTGGACGGTGTCGGATAAAAGTCCTGCACCTGCTCCGGCATATAGCCAAGATCACGGAGATATTCTGCCAGTTCCACAGCTTCTGTCAGGGAACAGCCCGGGTGGGAGGACATCAGATACGGCACCAGAAACTGGTTCATACCCTCCTGTCTGTTGAGCTGTTCATATTTTTTAACAAATTTCTGATAAACAGCATGCTCTGGTTTGCCCATCTTTGCGAGCACTTTGTCCGCCACATGTTCCGGAGCCACTTTGAGCTGTCCGCTGATATGGTATTTGACCAGTTCCCGGAAGAAACTCTCATCCTTATCTGCCATCAGATAATCAAAGCGGATACCGGAACGGATAAACACTTTCTTGACTTTCGGGATCTTCCGCAGTTTACGCAGCAGGATCAGATAATCTTTGTGGTCTGCCCGCATATTCTGGCACGGCTTTGGAAACAGACATTGTTTGTTCGGGCACACGCCCTTTTTCAGCTGTTTTTCGCATGCCGGATGGCGAAAGTTGGCGGTCGGTCCGCCGACATCGTGGATATAGCCTTTGAAATCCTTATCTTCCGTCATCTGTTTCGCTTCTTCGATAATGGACTCATGCCCTCTCGTCTGGATGATCCGTCCCTGATGGAACGTCAGTGCACAGAAACTGCATCCGCCAAAACAGCCGCGGTTGCTGACCAGGCTGAATTTGACTTCCGAGATTGCCGGAACGCCGCCCCTGGCATCGTAGGACGGATGCCAGGTTCTTTTATAAGGCAATGCATAGACATCATCCATTTCCATCTGCGTAAGTGGTTTTGCTGCCGGATTCTGCACAATATAAAGATGCTCTCCGTAAGGCTCCGCAAGCCGCTTTCCGGCAAATGCGTCGGTATTACAGTACTGTGTATAAAAACTTCTGGCATACCAGAGTTTGTCTTCTTTTAATTTTTCATAGGACGGCAGCACGATCGTATCGACGGCTTCATCCAGCATCCTTGTTTTGTAAACGGTTCCCGCAATAAACGTGATATCGCGTACATGGATTCCCGCATCCAGTGCTTCCGCAATCTCTATGATGCTGTGTTCTCCCATCCCATAAGAGATCAGATCCGCCCCCGAATCCAGCAAAATGGAGCGTTTCAGGCTGTCCGACCAGTAATCATAGTGGGCGAGTCTGCGAAGACTCGCCTCGATCCCGCCAATGATGATCGGGGTATGCTTGTAGGTGCGGCGGATCAGGTTGCAGTAGACGATCGTAGCATTGTCCGGGCGTTTTCCCATCACACCGCCCGGTGTGTAAGCATCTTTCTGTCTTCTTTTCCTGGAAACCGTATAATGGTTGACCATGGAATCCATGTTTCCGGCCGACACCAGAAATCCAAGACGCGGCTTCCCTAAAATAGAAATACTCTTTTCATCCTTCCAGTCGGGCTGTGAAATGATCCCCACCCGGAAGCCATGTGCCTCCAGAAGCCGACTGATGATGGCATGTCCGAACGACGGATGGTCCACATAGGCATCTCCGATCACATAGACAAAATCCAGCTGCTCGATCCCTCTCTCTTCCATATCTTTTCTGGAAACAGGCAAAAAATCTGTGCTCATTCTTTTTCCTTTCTTGGCGGCTGTAAAAGTGCCGTAATCTCTTCTTCGGTCAGTTTGCGGAACGCTCCTTTTTCCAGAGCCGGATCTAAGGTAAGGCTTCCCATGGAAAGTCGTTTCAGATAGATCACTTTGCAGCCGATCGCCTCAAACATCCGTTTGACCTGATGGTAACGTCCTTCGCAGATCGTGACTTTCGCTTCGGAAATCTCTCCCGACGAGAGGATCTCAAGGTCCGCCGGAAGAGTCTTCTTTTCATCTCCGATGTCCAACCCTTCCTTGAATCTGTGGATATCTTCTTCATGGATCTGCCCGGTCACTCTCGTAAAATAGCATTTATCCACATGTTTTTTCGGGGAAAGCAGACGGTGTGCCAGCTCTCCGTCGTTTGTGACAAGAAGCAGTCCTTCCGTGTCTTTGTCCAGCCTTCCGACCGGGAACAGATCCTTTTTCTGCTGCAAAGTAATCAGATCCATGACGGTCTTTTCTTTTTTATCTTCGGTTGCGGTGACCACACCTGCCGGTTTGTGCAGCATCAGATAGCAATGCTCTTCATAATATACTGGTTTTCCGTTTAGCGTGATCTGCTCGTTCCCCAGTACTTTTCTCTTTGCCTGCTTTTCGGTGATACCGTCCACCTGGACAAGTCCCTTTTTCAGGAATTGTTTCACCTGGGAGCGACTTCCTTCGCCGGCAAGTGTCAGATACTGATCCAATCGATAACTCATGACTGCATTCTCCATCCTGCATAATACTTGTTTTTTAAGGTACCGCCGGCCGCTTTGCCCCAGCCCAGCCCGTAACCGTCCACGCAGACCAGTACCCAGCCTTTTTCGTTTTCCGCCTCTGTGTCGGATAAATCCAGGGTCTCTCCTTTTAAGTAACGGATCACACGCTCATCGTCCCCTTTAAAAGAGACGCTCTTTTTAAAATCTTCTGCTTTTAAGCACATGGCAAGAACCTGCGACGGCTCAAACCGCTTTTTCTTCTGATCTCCAAGATAAAGCCCGGTGCGAAGATAACGGATACCCCGCTCGATCTTCGTCCCTTCCGGAAGCAGATAGATGCGTTCTTTCTGAACTTCCGTTTTTCCGGATAAAGGCTTTGTTATCTGCTGCATAAATACTGCAAATTCCGGGCAGTCCTTGAGGTCAGACACCGGTGTTTTTTTGCTTTTCGCCGGTTTTTTCAGATATTTTTTACTCTGTCCTTCGCCGTCGGTGCGTTTTCCAAGCAGAGCCGCAAAATGGCCTTCGCCCGGTGCCAGATGCGGGAAAATGCGGATACAGTTCTCAAATCCTTCCTTTTTTCCATGGGAGAAATATTCATCCCATTCTGGCATCAGAAGTTCCATATCCGGACGTTCCTGCAAAAGATAAGCGATGTTTTCTTCATTCTCTTTTACAGAAAATGTACAGGTCGAATACAGGAGCATTCCGCCTTTTTTCAGCATATCTGCCGCATCGAGCAGCAGCTTTCTCTGGATCGGCACATAGTAATCCGGTCCTTTTTGCAGCCAGTCTTTTACCATTGCCTTATCCCGGCGGAACATCCCTTCTCCGGAACACGGTGCATCGATCAGGATTTTGTCAAAATACGCCGGATAAGCTTTTTTGAGCTTATCGGACTCTTCACTTGATACAAACAGATTCGAAATGCCAAAAAGCTCCAGATTCTTTAAAAGCCCTTTGGCCCTGGAATTGCTGATGTCATTTGCAAGCAGCATGCCTTTTCCTTTTAATTTTGCACCAAGCTCCGTCGCCTTGCCGCCCGGAGCCGCACAGAGATCCAGCACAAAATCGCCCGGCTCTACCGGAAGGTGTGATGCTGGGATCATCGCACTTGGCTCCTGCACATAATAAAGCCCCGCATAATAATATGGATGCTTTGTCACCGTCTGCTTTTCATCAAAAGCAAAGCCGTTCTCACACCACGGTACACATTCAAGAGAAATATCTGCCTTCTGCCTGAAGGTTTCCGGTGCGATCTTCGCGGTATTTACACGAAGTCCCTGTCTGGTTTTCTGCTCAAAACTTGCAAGATATGCCTCATACTGATCACCGAGCAGTTCTTTCATCTCTTCTAAATAATTTGAAGGCAGTTCCATCTTTTTATCCTTTCTCGTTTCTTATTATTTGCTTTTCCTATACCACGTCTGCTCAAAAATGCCTCTGACATTCTTTATGCATCAAGATCACTCAAATGCCTGCACATGATAACCTTCTGTGATATTGTCCAGATCGCTGTGAAAACGACGCAGCTGTTCCAGATCCTTTGTCTCATAGATCCGGTAAAACTCATCCTGAATCTTGACAAGTTCCCGTTTATTGGCAATCGTATACAGATTCTGGATATTATTTAAAATATCTTTGACCAGATTCGTCTGGATCTGGCAGGAATTCTGTGCATCCATGATCTCGCTGCGTACCGTTGACATCTCATTGTCCAGCACAATGATCGCATCGGCAACGCGGCTCAGTTTCTCCCGGATGTGATCCGGCATATGCTGTTTATATTTATACTGAAGCGAATGTTCGATCGTAGACCAGAAATTCATCGCCAGAGTACGGATCTGGATCTCCACGCGGATGGTCTTTGTTCCGGAAAAGGTCTCCACCGGGTAAGACACGATCATATGGTAACTGCGGTAACCGCTCGATTTCATATGATTGATATAGTCCTTTTCCGTAACGACCTGCATATCGTAACGGTTTCTTATAAGATCCGCCACCTTCTCAATATCCTCCACAAACTGGCAGATGATGCGGATGCCTGCGATATCATCCAGCTGTTCTTCAATCTTGTCAACTTCAATGTTTTTCTTCTGTGCTTTATCTAAAATACTGGAGATCGATTTGACTCTGCCGCAGACCTGCTCCATCGGCGAGTACATACCCCGATCCTGGTACTCTTTGATCAGATGATTAAATTTTACCAGCAGTTCCTCCACCGCCAGCTCATATGGATTTAAAATATCCTTCCATAACTGTATTTCCATAAAAACCACTCCTCCTACATTACTTACCGTCCTTCCTCAGTCAGACCAGTATAGCATAATTTTTCCTTTTTTCCAACTGTCACCTCAAGGTTCTCCCTCCAGACCTTTTAAGATCCAGTAAGGATCGACACTGACTTCCCGCCCGTCTGCCGTCTGTATGTAAATGCCAAAATGCAGATGTACGGCAAACTGACCGACCGTGCCCTCTTCTCCGTAACCGCTGTCCCCCATATAGCCCAGCATTTCGCCGGCTTCTACTGTTTTCCCTTCTTCCATCCCCGGTGCATATTCCGAGAGATGGGCATAATAAAAGTAACCGCCCTGTTCACTGCGGATTCCGATCCGCCATCCGCCCTTTTGAAGCCATCCCATATGCTCAACCGTCCCGGCTGTGGCAGAAAATACCGGATAAAACCCTCTCTGATTTGTCGGCGGCATCAGATCCGTCCCCTCATGCCCCCGTTTGCCGCCGTAGGTGCGTTCTTCCATCCAGGAATCCTCATAAGATACCCTGCATTTTACTGGAAAGCAGACAAGATCATCCCATACCGCACAGAACGCATTTTCCAGCATCTCATATTGTTTCGGGCGATAACGGTACATCCACTTCGCCGTCTGCTGCAACTCATCGATCGTCGGCATTTTCTTTGGAAAAGACGCCTGAGCACCCGCAAAAGCAAGTGCCAGCAGCTTTCCTTTCGAAAGTCCGCTCTGTTTCTGAAGTTCTGCTGTTTCTTCCTGCAAGCTGCCGCCTGCCTGCATAGAACGGAAATGTTCCATTTCAATGACTCTGTCATGCAGAGCATATTTTCTCTTTTCATGATGGAATATCGCCATTCCGACAAAAAGAACAAGCACTGCAAGGAACAGAAAACAGATCCTTTTTCTGATCGTATCATCCGGTCGCTTTTTCTTCATCCGAAGCTCCCCTCACAAATGCTGTCTTATTTTTATATGCATATGTTTTTGGATTGATGCATACGATACGCAAAAAGAGGAATTTTTTATGAAATCTTTCTTTTCTTCACTTCTTGGTGCTACCCTGTTTGTGATTCTGCTGTTTTTCCCTGGTCTGGTCTTTGAAGGTGCAAAAACGGGACTGAACCTGTGGTTTTTCACTCTGGTTCCCACCCTTCTGCCGTTCATGGTCTTTTCCAACATCCTGATCCAGAGCCGCCTGATCGAACATCTTCTCTTCCTGCCCGGACTTTTTACCCGAAAATATCTCCATCTCTCCCCGGCCGGGCTTTATGCGTTCCTGTGCGGCTTTTTCTTCGGTTATCCTTCCGGTGCCAAAATTCTTGCCGATCTTTTAAAAACCGATCAGATCGATCCAAAGGAAGCTTCCATGCTCTTCGGTTTCTGTAACAACGTAAGTCCGGCTTTTCTTATCACCTATTTTCTGACACTGCACTTAAAACACCCGGAGAAAGCCGGGATCACCGTCTCTTTTCTGTACATAATACCTGCTTTTGTCTGTCTGATGGCATTTTTCTTTTGCGGCAGTTCCTTTTCTCTCCGCGAAAAAAAGACATCGAGTCCCGTGCTTTCTCTTGCACTGCTTGATGCCTGCCTCCAAGATGCCCTCTCAGTCCTGTTAAAGCTTGGCGGTTATATTATATTATTTTCCGTCTTATCCAATGTGATCACACACATACCACGCATGCGTGCAGAAAGTGTCGCTTTTTTCTCCTGCTTTCTGGAAATTACAGGCGGAATCCCTGCCGTCACTGCCGCATTTGCTTATCCGCAAAGTTATGTGATATTGCTCCCGTTTCTGGCTTTTGGCGGTCTTTGCTCTTTCATGCAAACAGGGAGTGTCATAAAAGACACCCCCTTATCTCTTCGTAGCTATTTTTTTACCAAAATACTGCTCGCTCTGCTGATATTTCTGTGTGAAATACTCTGCATTACGCTGCTTCCGGGCCTTTTTTAAGCCTCGTCGTCATCGTAATCCGCATCCTGCTGCGGTGCTGCATAAGATGCAGGGTTTCCGCCCGGTGACAGCTCGCGTCTGTTCTTGTTTACGATATCGTAGCAGGACTGGACCGAATTGATGAAAGTATTGTATTTCTCGCCTGCTGCATCGATCGTATGGCTCATGATCTTTTCCAGATTTGCCAGCATCTCATCGGTGTACTGCAGTGCACCCATACGGATGTTGTTGGCATCGGTTGTTGCATTGTCCATGATCTCCTGTGCCTGCTGGTTGGTGTTCTCCAGCAGCTCATTGGACTGTGCATATGCCTGCTGCATAACTTCACTTTCCGTAACCATCTGCTGTGCCTGTGTCTTTGCGTCTGCGATGATCGCATCTGCTTTGGACTGTGCGTCTGCCAGGATCGCATCTTTGTTGCTGATGATCTTCTGGTAACGTTTGATCTCATCCGGTGTCTTCATACGAAGCTCACGCAGAAGCTCTTCCAGTTCTTCTTTATTTACCACGATCTTTGTAGAAGAGAGTGGCTGGAATTTACAACTGTCTACATACTCCTCGATTTCTTCAATAATCTGCTCAATTCTGCTGCTCATCGTTATCACTCCTATTTTTTATTCTGATTTCTGGTTCTAGTTCTAATTTAAAGATGCCTTACGGATTGTTTTGTACTTCGCACTTTCTCAATCCTGCTTTGACACTTCCATTTTTTGATATATCTTCTCAATCACCGACTCCGGCACAAATTTGGAGATATCGCCATGGTAGCTGGCGATCTCTTTGACCGTTGTCGAACTTAAGTAGGCATATTCCAGACTGGTCGATAAGAAAATCGTATCAATATCTGAGCGCAGGATGCGGTTGGTCTGCGACATCTGCAGTTCGTAATCAAAATCGGTGATCGCCCGCAGACCCCTCACCATAAACTGTGCTCCGCAGTTCCTTGCAAAATCTACGGACAGACCATCAAATGCCTTTATTGTCACATTTCCGATATCCTTGGTGACATCAGCTAATATATTAACACGTTCTTCGGCAGAAAACAACGGCGTTTTTGCACTATTTGTCAGCACACCGACGATCAGTTCATCCACCAGAACAGCGGAACGACGGATGATATCAAGATGTCCGAACGTAACCGGATCAAAACTTCCAGGGTAGACAGCTCTTCTCATAACTCCTTTTTCTCCTTCTCTATAAACATATGAACATTTGTCTTATATTCTTTGCGTTTCAGTACACGGAACCCAAATTCCTTAAGATAGGAAAAATCAGTCTCCAGAGATGCCTCTATAATGATCAGGGTACGCTCATCTGCCACTTTGCTGTCTTTTAAGCAGGAAAGGACTCGCTTTTCCAGCTCCTGGTTGTAAGGAGGGTCCATAAAAATGACACCAAAGCTCTCCTTGCCGTCCTCGATCTCACGTCTCAGACGATCCAGTGCAGCAAAAACATCTGACTGCACAACAAAAGCATCCGCGTCCAACCTAGTAAACTTCAGGTTTTCGCGGATGCAACACACTGCGGCAGGATTTTTTTCCACAAAGACTGCTTCCTTTGCTCCTCTGCTGAGTGCCTCAATCCCTATCGCACCGCTCCCGGAAAACAGATCCAGAAAACGGATACCGTATAGTTCATCCTGTATCATATTAAAAAGCGTTTCTTTAATCCGGTCCGTGGTCGGTCTGGTCTCCATTCCGGGAACCGTCTTAAGTGCCAGTCTCCTGGCTTTGCCTGCGATAACTCTCATAATTTCTTCCTTTGTTCTGTGTTTTTTCTATTATAAAGGTTTTCACACTTCACGTCAAGCCGAAAAAACAGGAAAACAACGGAAGCAAGCAGCATTTGTGAGCTTATGTATCAAAGGATTCTTTCGTTTTTGATGCTTCCGGTCTCTTTAAATACTTCCCACTCTGAGATATTGACTGCATGGTCACCGATACGTTCCAGATATTTTGCAACCATCAGAAGATCCACACAGGCATCGGTGTCTTTTTTGCCTTCTTTCAGGCAGGCAACCAGTTCCTCTTTCACCTGGTTGAAAAGGTCATCAATCTTATCGTCTCTCTTATAAAATTCTTTTGCCTGCTCTTTATCTCTTGCCATAAAAAGCTCTACCCCATCACAGAGGATCTTTCTGGTCTCTTCGAGCATCTCCGGCATGGACGGTGCATACTCTTTGTAGCTGATACCGTTCAGACGCACTGCCATATCTGCGATATCCGCTGCATGGTCACCGATACGTTCCATGTCACCGACTGCTTTCATAACAGAAGATACGATACGCAAATCACTTGCCAGCACCGGCTGCTGCCTGGTCAGAAGCAGCAGACATTCTGCTTCAATCTTACGCTCCATCTCATTGATCTTACGGTCATTTTTCTGGATTCTGTCCAATTCTTCCAGATCATTAAGTGCAATCGCTGAGAGCAGATCTGCAAAAGCCTGCTGAATCCCCTTTCCCATGGCATCCATGTTTTCGCGAAGAGTCTCCAGTTCGTGTTCAAAATTCATTCTCACTGACATTGTTTTTCCCCCAATCAACCAAAACGTCCTGTAATATAATCTTCGGTCCTCTTATCCTGCGGTCTCGCAAAGATGTCATCGGTATGGTTAAACTCGATCACTTCTCCTACCAAGAAGAATGCGGTGTCATCCGATACACGTGCTGCCTGCTGCATGTTATGGGTGACAACAACAACCGTATATTTTTTCTTCAGCTCTACCATCAGCTCTTCAATTTTTAAAGTAGAGATCGGATCAAGTGCCGATGTCGGCTCATCCATCAGAAGCACGTCCGGCTGTACGGCCAGTGCTCTTGCAATACAGAGACGCTGCTGCTGTCCGCCGGAAAGCCCCAATGCTGATTTTTTCAGGCGGTCTTTTACCTCATCAAAGATCGCTGCTCCACGCAGACTCTCTTCCACGATCTGATCGAGTGTCGCTTTATCTTTAATGCCATGGATCCTCGGTCCATAAGCGATATTATCATAAATGCTCATCGGGAATGGATTTGCCTGCTGAAATACCATACCCACTTTTTTTCGAAGCAGTGTGGTATCTGCCTTCGGACTGTAGATATCTTCTCCGTCAATCAGGACTTTTCCTTCTATTTTTACGTTCTCAACCAGGTCATTCATACGGTTTAAGCACTTCAGAAAGGTGGATTTACCGCATCCAGACGGACCGATAAATGCAGTGATCGCATTTTCCCGAATCTCCATATTGACATGTTTTAACGCATGATTCGTTCCGTAGTGCAGGTTCAGATCCTGCACACTGATTTTTGTATTTTCCATGGTGATGCTCCTCTTTCTTTTATTTCATCCGCGTTACATCGAAACGCTTCGCCAGATATTTTGTCAGGAAATTGATGCACAGTACGATCACAAGAAGTACAAATGCAATTCCAAACGCTACATTATATTCTGCTTTTGAGCTGCTAAGATACAGCTGGATCGTCAAAGTTCCGCCCGGCTGCAGGATCTTGGAAAGCCATCCTCCCGCTTTCGGGAGCAGATAACCGCTTCCTGCCGTAAAGAGCAGAGCTGCCGATTCTCCGACGATACGTCCGATCGCCAGAATCACTCCGGTGATGATGCCGGGCATGGCAGACGGAAGCAGGATTGTACGGATCATGTGCCATTTTGTTGCTCCCATGCCAAGTGCTCCGCTCCGGTAAGAATCCGGAACCGTACGCAGAGCTTCCTGCGTGTTTCGCGTGATCAGTGGCAGGATCATAAGGCTCAAAGTCAGAGCACCGGTCAGCAGAGAATAACCAAGTTTCAGCGTTGTTCCAAAAAACACGCTTCCGAAAAGTCCGAAAATAATCGATGGGATACCGGAAAGTGTCTCCGTCGTAAATTCAATGATCCTTACGATCTTGCCCGGTTTGGCATACTCATTCAGATAAATGGCACTTCCCACACCGATCGGCGTTGCGATCACCAGCGTGATCATGATGATATACAGCGTATTGACAATATTTCCGGCAATGCCGACCGTTCCTTTTCTTGCACTTGTTACCGTTGTCAGAAACTCCAGGCTTACACTTCCGATTCCTCTTACCGTTACATAACAGATGATCATCAGAAGAACAGAAACTGCTATGGCTGCTGACAGATAAATGCATCCGTACAGGAACTTGTCCATGCCATGTGTTTTTTTATTATAAATTGAATTCTCACTTTGCATCGTCGTCTATTCCCTTCTTCAGTATCCGTGTCAGAACCACATTGATCAGCATGATGAATACAAACAGCACCAGACCGATCGTGAATAAAACCTGTCTGTGTAAATCTGCTGCATATCCCATTTCACTTACGATCGCTGTTGTCAGAAAACGAACCGAATTGAATGGGAACGGCGGATTTACCGAACTTCCTGCTACCAAAGTGATCGCCATCGCTTCGCCGATTGCTCTTCCTGTTCCAAGTACGATGGCTGTAATGATACCGGATTTTGCCGCCGGAATCATCACCTTGAAAATAGTCTGGATATGGGAGGCTCCCAAAGCCAGCGATGCTGATTTCAGATTCTGCGGTACTGCTTTCAGTGCAGACTCACTGATATTTATTACCGTTGGGAGGATCATAATCGCCAGTACGATCACAGCTGAAATCAGGTTCGCTCCTCCGGTGAACTGGTGTGTTTTTGAATTTTGAAAGAGAAACAGCTCCAGTTTGTACATTACCGGATTGAGCACCAGGATGCCGACCAGTCCGTAAATAACCGAAGGAATGCCTGCCAGAAGTTCCACCGCCGGTTTTACAACGGCTGCCAGTTTTTTCGGTGCAGCTTCCGCAAGAAAGACTGCGGTCAGAATACCGATCGGCACACCGATCAGGATGGCAAGTGCCGTTCCTACGATCGATGTGAGGATAATGTACAGGATACCGTAGGATGGCGTTGCCGCCGTCGGTGCCCAGACACTTCCAAAGAGAATGTCAAGGAGACCGACTTTGAAAATCGCAGGGGTTCCGCTGATGATCATGTAGAGTGTGATCGAAAAGACTGCCACAACTGCAACGACCGAACATATGGTAAAGATGATCTGTGCCGTTGTTTCTATCGCCGAGCGAGATCCTTTTGCACTTAAAATACTGAATTTGCTTTTCTTATCGTCCATTCTTTACACCAAGCCTTCGTTTTTTCCAGTTAGTCTACAGTGATCAGACCTACGGAGCTAATCAGATCTTTTCCTTCTGCGGAAGAAAGATAGTCAAACAGTGCCTGTACCGGTTCGCTCTGTTCTGAGATCTCTCCTTTTGTCGCCATAACAAACGGGCGGCTCAGGAAATAGTTTCCTGCTTTGATGTTTTCTGCTGTCGGCTCTACACCTTCCAGTTTCAGGGCTTTTACCGTGTCATCCAGGACATCCAGAGATACGTATCCGATGGAACCCGGTGTGGAAGCTACTTTTGCCATAACAGCTCCGGTGCTGTCCAGTTCGCTTGCATATGTACATTTATCTGCAACATCCAGCAGTTCTTCAAAAGCTCCTCTCGTACCGGAACCTGCTTCACGTCCGATCACAACGATCGGCGCGGAGTCTCCGTCTACATCTGCCCAGTCTGTGATCTCACCTGTGTAGATCTGTGCCAGCTGTTCTTTTGTCAGATTCTCTACTTTTGTATCCGGATTTACTACAACTGCAATACCGTCGATCGCTACGATGTTTTCTACTGCACCATTCTGTTTTTCACTGTCTTCCAGTGCACGGGAAGAGTTTCCGATATCTACGCTTCCGGAAAGAAGGGATTCAATACCTGCGGAAGATCCGGTAAATTCTGCATTTACGGTTACATTCGGATATTTCTCCATAAAAGCTTCTGCAACGGCGTTTGCCAGTTTCTCCATAGAAGTACTTCCTGCCATGGTAATGCTGCCGCTCAAATCTGCGGAAGCTTCACTTGCTGCCTGTGTATCTTTGGCACTGTCTGCAGTGCTTTCAGCCGCCTGGCTTCCTGCCTCTGTCTGTGCTGCGTTTGTATCTGCCTTTGTCTCTGTTGTCGTGCCTGACTGTCCGCATGCTGCCAGACTTGCTACTGTCACTGCACAAATTCCTGCTAAAGCTGTCAATTTCTTAAGGTTCTTCATAATAATAATCTCCTCTCCTGACCTGCTGTGCCGTTTTCGTTTTATTTTTACCAGTTTTTCATTCGGCATCTGTCAGTTTCTGATTTTTCTGTTCTTTGTGAACAACCTTAAGATAACACAAAACCAGCCCACAAAAAGCATGGGCTGGTTAATCCTTGGTTATGTTTTTGTAAAGAAAATCTGCAATTGTAAAGAAATCGTAAAGCTTATCGGAATACGATCTCTCCGGTTTTTTCATCCATACTCTCTACGATAGCGAGAGATTCCAGGTGTACTCCCTGATCACGCAGGGCATCGCCGCCTGGCTGGAAGCCTTTCTCGATCACAATACCGGCTCCGACCAGCTGTGCACCGGAATCTTTTACGATCTGGATCAGTCCCTCCATTGCCTTTCCGTTTGCCATAAAATCATCGATCAGCAGCACTTTGTCATCCGGTCCGAGAAACTCCCTGGAAACGATGATGTCGTAGATTCTTCCGTGAGTATAGGACTCCACCTGTGTGGTATAGACATCTCCTGCGATATTTTTGGTCTGCGTCTTTTTTGCAAAGACAACCGGAACGTTGAAAACTTCGGCAACAACACAGGCAATACCGATACCGGATGCCTCGATCGTCAGGATCTTTGTGATCTCTTCCCCTTCAAATCTGCGTTTGAACTCTTTTCCGATCTCACGGAACAGGGATACATCCATCTGATGATTCAAAAAGCTGTCCACTTTCAGCACATTGCCTTCTCTGATCTTGCCGTCTTTTCTGATTCTGTCTTTGAGTATCTGCATTTCTTTATCCTCCATCATCGTTTCGTTCATTTTATTTTGATATACATCATCAGTTTTTTCAATTTTACCCTCTATAGCCTTAAATGTCAATGTACAGAAAATGTATTTTGACCCACAACGTTGAAGTCACTGAACAATTACCAGAATTTTACAAAATCTTCTGACCTTCTGCCAGCAAAACTTTCAGAATACCGGCCAGAAACATAACGGTCACCGGATTCATTTTACATTTCCGAAGCAGCACGATGCAAAGGCCGAACAGAATCACCATGCCCCAATCGGTATCCGGCAGACGGATCACAGTCTGTCCGTTCCAGAAGGCAGAAACCAAGATGGAAATGCCGGCCGATGCGATCAGTGCGATCACTGCCGGACGCAGTGAAGAAAGAATACCCTGAAGTGCTGCAAGCTTTTGATATTTTAAATAGAAGTAAGCAATAAATGTAACCAAAATACAGGACGGCAGAATACATCCAAACGTTGCAATCAGAGCTCCCGCAAGCCCTGCCGTGTTCATTCCGACAAACGTAGCTGCATTTGTGGCGATCGGGCCAGGTGTCATCTGTGAGATCGTGACAAGATCTGCGAACCCTTTCCCATCTAACCAGTGATACGTGTCCACTACCTGGTGCTGTATCAGAGGCATTGCCGCATAACCGCCTCCAAAACTGAACATTCCAATCTGAAGAAATGCAAAAAATAATTTCAGATAAATCATGATGTTTTCCTCTTTCCGTACTTTGAACGTAAGAATCCCAACAGACCGCTTGCGATCACAATGTATACAACATTGACTTGAAACACCGTTGCCGCCAGAAAGGCAACTGCCATAATGATCCAGGAAATGGCATCTTTTTGTTTTGCCACCTCACCCGCCATCTCATATACCACAACAGCGATCACTGCCCCGACTCCGGCCTGCATGCCAAGCAGCATCTGGCTTACAATAAAATTTTTGCAGAAGATCTGATAACAGACCGAGATTGCCGCAATGATCACAAACTGCGGAAGCAATGTCCCAAAGACGGCTGTCACCACGCCGGTAAGCCCTGCCAGCTTATAGCCGACTGCGATCGCTCCGTTCACTGCCACAGCTCCCGGTGCCGACTGTGCGATCGCCACCAGATCCAGCATCTCATTCTCATCGATCCAGTGATACTCATCAACAAATTTCTTTTTCATCAGACTCACGATCACATAGCCTCCGCCAAACGTGAATGTACTAAGATAAAACGTAGACAGAAAAAGTTTCCATAAGACAGTTTTTTTTGATTTTGACTCCATATCTATACCTCTTTTGTGCTTTTTATGCTTAAAAGGATGTCACAACGAAAAGTCTGAAATCACGATGTACCTGTGCAGAAATAATGTTATGACTTGATGACCTGATCAGGCATCCCCTGACAATTTTAGCACATCTTCTTTGCAAAATACATCTTTTTACATAATCTTTACGTTTCCCTTCGTGACGGATCATTCCTCTTTTTCACAGGACTTGTGTCTCTGCCCCAGCAGCTGATCTACATACGTGCTCAGTCCCGCCACAAGGATTCCCTGCACGACCGCCGTAAAAACTGCCATTGCGATCTCCTGTCTTGTTTGAAATTCTGTCGTTGCAAACACATACAGACCGGCAAGCAATATACCGAGAATCCCGAGAACTCCGGGAACATACTGGTTTTGTATGGTCTGAGAATGTTTCAGCCCAATGCCAACAAAATATAAAACCAGTGCCACTGCCAATAGCTCTGGTTTTATATAATCGGTGATCTGCATGATAGACTCCCCACACTGTTTTTACTATAATATTCCGAAACAAGCAGAAAGTTACATTTCTATTTTCATCCGAAGTTGTCCGGTATTTGGGTCAATATATCCAGCAAACCATGAACGAAGAAAACAACAGATAAAACAAGAAACAGCAATGTATAATTCGTTGGCAAAAATATGATACTTAAAACTTTCTGTTTTTTTGTGCTGCACCATTTTATCGGAAGAATGATACCCAATGCCTCAGAAACTATGATTCCTGACAACATGATACATACAGGCAACATTGAATTTGTCAGCAATCGATCACTTAGATAAAATAAGCAAAAGCTTATAATTTGAATGCCAGCTGTAATGGCCAGTATTTTTAAATATTTCTTCATGATCCTCCCCAAAATTATTCCAACTGTAAATGTGACTGAAATCAACGTAATCACTTGTATAAAAGATCCTCATGGATTTTTGTGCTTTCGAAGCACCCTACATAGAATGAGTAAGTACATAGTAAGTTGCCGGTGCATGACCATCACCTATTAATGATATACCTATTCGTCCCTCCTGCCACAGCTCCTTGATATTGGTCGTTCCACCGTCATTTACTAAGAATAACAATATTACGCCGGTATATTTGCTATTCCACAGTTCTGTTATCAGGGAGAGTTCAACCGGCTGTCCTGCAATCCCCTCTGCTCCTAATTGAAAAACAAACGCTGTAGTTGGATACAATTTATATCCTAAATGTGTCCATAGCAACTTGCGTTCTTCCAAAACACAATAACGCTTTGCTCTTGCAGATATGGCATTATACTGTTTATCATTGATATCTTGTGCTCCGGCTAAATCAAACACGGATGCCCATGTAGGACTGCAGGATTTTGCGATCCTGGCAGTTGCTATGCGAATCAAACTTTGATTTAGTGCATTATAATTGGATTCCCCTGTCTGAGCTTCCCATACGCTCTCTAACCCAGAGCTTTCAATGCTGAGCTGATAGGTTATCCCAAATCTGTCAAAATCCCATTCAGCAAGTGGGACATAAGTTACAAAATCACTGGTGTTCGCAAAATTGAAAATAGAATGATATCTCGCATCATTTTTAGACTGACTGATCGTTGTAGAAGGAGTAGCAAATGTATATGCATACACTGTATTTCCGTTGTCGATCAATCTAGCCGCCAGAATATTCGCCAGAGCTGCTCCTCTAGAATGTCCTGTTATCCAATATGTGATATTTCCTTTACCACTAAGATATTTATCACAATATAACTCAACAAAATTTTTAATACGTTCTTCCGTGATATAAAATCCTTTATGATAAACAGAATACCAATTGGCAGGATCTCCCATGTCAAAATTACTGCTCCATTCCTTTACCGTTCCATCTGTTCCACGAACAACAATACCGACAACCGTCTTTGTGATGCCATGATAAGTAACATCATGATAGCCAATCCCTATTTCCGAAATATTATCATCTGTATACGCATCCACATCTATTCCATTCGAATGATAACCTTCTGCAAGTTTATAGTCAATTACATTTTCAAAACCATGATATTTCATTATATCCTTTATAGTGGATATGTTAGAATTTGTTCCAGCTTTCTGTACTTTATCATAAACAAAAGACGCCTCATTATAAATAGTATTCGCCAAAACCAGAGAAGCAGAACAAAGTTCTTTGCTGTAAATATCACTTGACTGGAAAAATTTTCTGAAATCCATGGTATATTCCGCATGGTTAACTGGATAATATCCCATCATTTTTCCTGTTGCCTCTGCATTTCTTGGATCAACATCTTCCCCATCATCAATTCCATCATAATCCGTATCCACAAGGATTGGGTTGGATTTGTAATTATATACTTCTAACGTCTCAGGACCGGTGTACATATCTTCAGGTATATTATACTTGCTTAATACCCAATTAATGTAAGGCGTGATATCTGATTTAATTTTTTCTCCCAGTTCTCCTTGATCTGATTTATGGTCACCATCGCTGTCACCATTTTCTTTCAATGGCTGATTTAATTTAATGAATTGATAGTCACTCAAAATCACCCACGTACCATCGTTTACAACTTCGCCAATCTTATCTGCCAGCTGCATCAATATGTCACTGAAATTTTCATATATATTTGCATAAAATCCACCTGTTTCCTGATACAGATCCTTATAAGCAGATTGTTGTTCACTGGTGGTGATAACAGATGTAACAATCCCGGCATTTTTAAGTATTTCAATCATTTCCGGCATTGACGAAATGTTATAATTATTATCCACTTTATATCCGGCATCCGTTACTAAAACAACAAATTTATCTGCATTTTGACGAAAATCTAATTGACTCGCCATAGCCAGGGCATCAACAACAGTTTCATCATCATCTCCGCCACCATCGACATAAATTTTGTTGATTTCTTCTTTGTATTTATCTATATCATGAAACCAGTTTGAAGTTCCATTCTTTATAAGCTTTGTTTTCTCACCAGACTCCGTAATATCTTTATAATCAATAAGTGCAAAATTAGCCTGAACAGAATAATCAGAAGTAAGGGCAGTTACAAATGCCTGAATATTTGACGCAACATTATCAATTTCTTCATCCATTGATCCGGTAGAATCTATGACAAACACAATATCTGCCTGTCCGCCAGTCGCTCCATAGGCAGCTGATCTCATTCGCATGCTTTCCTTATTTACAGCATAGTCATGAACATTAACCCCAAGATTTATCAGTAGTTCTTCCGCATCCATTACAAAGTAATCACCAGCAGATGCGGTTGTTTTCAATACGTCCCCATTTACAGTTGTCTCGCACGGTACTATCGTATTATTTTCATAACGGCAAATCATCAAATTGTCTATTCTGTCTTTCTCAGAAGTACAGTCAAAACTCAATTGCAGATTGCTTTCGTCGGAATAGTCCATATCAATATGCACCGGTTTGCCAACTACCGCTCTATTATCATCCAATGCATTAATCACCGTTTCCTGAAGTGCCGTATGATTGTCTATTACATCTGATACATAACCTTCTAGACTTGGAATTGCACTGTTATCCTGTGTTAATGATATATCTGCTTTAGTGCTCTGAAGGATTTTACGCTCTGCATCCGGAGTCATTCCGTCACTGCATTTCTGTAATGGATTTAATCCTAAAATAACTTCGTTTCCATCATTGATACCATCATTGTCTGTATCTTTATTTAAAGGATCTGTATAATATATTTCAACTTCATCCCAATCAGAAAGTCCATCACCATCACTGTCCACTTCCATAGGATTTGTTCTCAGTTCAATCTCTCTTAAATTGTTTAAACCATCCGAATCCGAATCATCCTCACCATCGTTAATTCCATTTTCATCTGTATCAACCAAAACAGGATCCGTTCCTGTCAGATAAACTTCCTGATAGTCAGTCAAGCCATCACCATCTGTATCCTCAAGATCAGGATTTGTACCTAATAAGCTTTCCATATCCGGTGACAATATTTGTTTTTGAGAATGATCAAATTCTGATTCTGTGTTTACTGTCACTTTGCAGGACAAACTGTAAGTTTTCTTTGCCGTTTTTACTTTTACTTTTATGTTGGCTGTTCCTTCTGTTTCAGCCACTACTTTTCCTTTTTTATTTACTGTAACAATTTTCGGGTTGCTTGACCGCCAGGTATATTTTGCTTTCTTTGGCTTATTTCTGACAGATAGATTCGCTGTTTTTCCCAAAGTCAAAGACAATTTACTTTTCGATAATTTAGGTTTTTTCACGTTGACTTTATAAGTCAGTTTGGTTGTTTTTAAATTTTTCTTTACAGAAATGATTATTTTTGCAGTTCCACTTTTGATTCCTTTCACGATACCTTTCTTTGATACAGTAGCAACCTTCTTTTGGGCAGATTTATATGTAACCCTGGCTCCTTTCGGCACATTTTTTACCTTGATTTTAGTTTTCCCGCCAACTACAATACTGACCGATTTTTTTACAAGTTTCGTTTTCGCAGCTGCATCAACCGTCAGCCCCGTACCGGACATTAACGAAATTACCATTAGAAGGGATAGTAACAGAGCTGCCAATTTTTTTGTTTTTTTCTTCATGATCATTCAATCCTTTCTTAGATATTATAATACGCCCAGTGTACCATGCAAATTTTAAGTTTCTGTTTCATCAGAACCTTCTGATTTGTTAGTTCAAATATAACATATTCTTTTTTTTAAGTAAATATTCTTTATTTAAGTCGTTTTTTTCTGTTAAATAGCACAAAAATTCAATTATTTTTTGCATTTTTACGACTTACTTTTGTTTATTTCGTATAATCTCGACTAAAAAAGAGCTACTCAACCGAAATTGAATAGCTCTCTCTTTTAATCTTTTAACAATTCTTAGAATTTACCAGCTTTTGCTGCTTCCTCGATGGAAACTGCAACTGCAACAGTCATACCAACCATTGGGTTGTTACCTGCACCGATCAGACCCATCATTTCTACGTGAGCCGGAACAGAAGAAGAACCTGCAAACTGTGCATCAGAGTGCATACGTCCCAGAGTATCTGTCATACCATAAGAAGCAGGACCTGCAGCCATGTTATCCGGATGCAGTGTACGTCCTGTACCACCACCGGAAGCTACTGAGAAGTATTTCTTACCTTTTTCAAGACATTCTTTTTTGTATGTACCTGCAACCGGATGCTGGAAACGTGTCGGGTTTGTGGAGTTACCTGTGATAGAAACGTCAACGCCTTCTTTCCACATGATAGCTACACCTTCCGGTACACTGTTTGCACCGTAGCAGTTTACTTTTGCACGAAGTCCTTCAGAATAAGCTTTTCTGGATACTTCTTTTACTTCGTTTGTGTATGGATCATACTCTGTCTCAACGAATGTGAAACCGTTGATTCTGGAGATGATCTGTGCAGCGTCTTTACCCAGACCGTTCAGGATAACACGCAGCGGTTTTTTACGAACTTTGTTTGCTTTTTCTGCGATACCGATCGCACCTTCAGCAGCAGCGAAAGATTCGTGACCTGCCAGGAATGCGAAACATTCTGTTTCTTCTTCCAGCAGCATTTTTCCTAAGTTACCATGTCCCAGACCTACTTTACGTGTGTCAGCAACAGAACCCGGAATACAGAAAGACTGAAGACCTTCACCGATTGCAGCAGCAGCATCAGCAGCTCTTCTGCAGCCTTTTTTGATTGCGATTGCAGCACCTACTGTGTAAGCCCAGCAAGCATTCTCAAAACAGATCGGCTGAATGCTCTTGACCTGAGCATATACATCCAGTCCAGCATCTTTTGTGATCTTTTCAGCTTCTTCGATAGAAGCAATTCCGTAACTATTTAAAACAGAATTGATCTTGTCAATTCGTCTCTCATATGATTCAAATAAAGCCATTTCCTGTTACCTCCTCTAATTATTCTTTACGCGGGTCAATAATCTTAACAGCATCAGCTACGCGGCCATACTGACCTTTGGATTTTTCCCATGCAGTATTAGGGTCATCACCTTTTTTGATGAAGTCTGTCATCTTTCCAAGGTTTACGAACTGGTATCCGATGATCAGATCATCAGCATCCAGAGCGATGCCTGTTACATAACCTTCTGCCATTTCAAGGTAACGAGGACCTTTCTTTAATGTACCGTACATTGTACCAACCTGTGAGCGAAGTCCTTTACCCAGGTCTTCCAGACCAGCACCTACTGCCAGACCATCTTCAGAGAAAGCACTCTGGCTTCTTCCGTATACGATCTGCAGGAACAGTTCTCTCATAGCGGTATTGATAGCATCACAGACAAGGTCTGTATTCAGAGCTTCCATTACAGTCAGACCCGGCAGGATCTCAGCAGCCATAGCAGCAGAGTGTGTCATACCGGAACATCCGATGGTCTCTACCAGAGCTTCCTGGATGATACCTTCTTTTACATTCAGGCTCAGCTTACATGCACCCTGCTGAGGAGCACACCAGCCTACACCATGTGTAAATCCGGAAATGTCTTTAACTTCTTTTGCCTGTACCCACTTTGCTTCTTCTGGAATTGGAGCAGCGCCATGATGAACGCCCTGTGCAACTGGGCACATTTCTTCTACTTCACGTGAATAAATCATTTTAAGACTCCTTTCAAAAATAAATTGCATATAGTAATTAGCCGCCTCCCTTTTTTGCGATCACAGGAGGCTGCAAAATACTTTCACATTATTTTCTCATAAATCGACGATTTCGTCCAGTCTTTTTTTAACAAACCGGATTCTTTTGTCTTTTTCTGTCCGGAAATGCCTCTAAGATTTGGCTTCTTCGCTTCGCCAGGATCCTTTCAGGCCTTTTCTGCGGACGCTGAAATGACAGTACATGGCTGTAACAGCACTGACGATCAGCAGAAAATAGAAATTCAGACCTCTTGTCAGGCACATGGACGCCGGAAGCAGTGCCCCTTTAAAGACCTGTCCAAAGGATGCTTTGTACATGATCTCTGTGATTCCCTGTGCTCCCGGAAGCGGCAGCATATCAACTGCAATATAAACAGATGCCTGAAGGATCATGATACTGAGCACAGATTCTCCGGTAAGCCCCATGCCTTTGTAGATCAGCCAGGTCATAAAAAACACACTGCATCTCTGGATAAACGTCAGGATCAGCACAAATGCAATCTTGTTTTTATGCCCGATCAGAAATACAACTGCTTCATGGTACTGATCTGCCATTTCGATCAGTTTTTCTTTTCGTTTTCCTGACTTTTTGAGAATGTGCAGTTTTTTGAGCACTGCTTCGCCGCCAAGCACCAGACTCTTAAAGCAGCGCGGGCTGATCATGACAAACAGCAGGATCACCACCAGAGCCGTATTCAGAAACAGTCCAAGATAATAAAGATAAATATAGTTTCCAAGATATCCCATCAGCTGCGTGCGGTAAAAAAGCAAAATGGCAACGCCCATAAGGGCCAGTACCAGTTTGTATACCACCGCCACCGTCATAAGCACCACGCTGCTGTCCGATACTTTATGCCCTTCTTTCTGCATGTAATAAAGCTGCATCGGCTGTCCGCCTGTTGCAGACGGTGTGATACCGGAATAAAAAAATCCCACAAACGAATATTTGATGCAGGAAAAAAGAGGGGTTTTCCCCTCCAGACTGCCAAGAAGATACCAGATCATAATGCCTTCCGCGGATGTAAAGAACAAAGCCGTAAGAGCTGCAGCCACCAGATAAACCGGGCTTAAAGTCTGCATGGCAGCAACTACGGTATTCATATCATTTCCCTGAAAAATAACCACAATAGTAGCGGTCAACAGTAGCAGGAAAAACGCCGCACTGATCAAATTTTTACGATTCATAAGCTGCTCCTATCATTAAATAAACCTTTCTGTTAAAATCATGCAGAGATCCTTCGAAAATGGTTTCTGTCTGTTCCAGTTCGTAAAAATCCCTTGGTGTCACAAGCGAGAAATGCTTCTGGAAAAGCGAAATGCCATTCTGCTCCAGGATATTCGTCACAAAAGAAGAACAGGTATAATGATTCTTCTGATAAAACGGTATCTGAAACAGGATGAAAGGCAGTCCGATAATACAGTAGTGATATCGCTTTCTTTGTTTATAGCACTGCAAAAGCTGTCTTGCAATACTTTTTTTCTGTTCTGCCGTACACTGCATACGGACTACTTTATATTTTGCATGCGGAAATACTGCCTCGATCTCCAGCGTATTTTCTTTTTCAAAGCCGGCGATCAGCGGAACGGCCGGATTCCTTCTCCCCACACTGTAGGCCTCTCTTAGATCGGCATCCATCGAAAGGACCACATGCACATAAGGGATCCCGATCACCCTACGGATGATGGACGCAAAGAATCCCGGTGTATCCACAAAAGCCAGATAAATCTGTTCCATAGCTTCTCTCCTTCCGATCAGTTAAAATGATAGCACTGTTTTGCCAGGCGATAACCTGCCAGTGTAAGTGCCGTCCCTGCTTTTCCAGGCAGATAAGTAAAACCGCTCACGGTCCCGAAGCGAAGCTTCCTATAAAGACCGTTTCCTCTTCTTCTCATATACTCCCACAGTTCGTTTCTTTTTTCCATTGCCTCTTCCGTTCCGATCAGCAAAAGATGAATGGAAGAAATCGACAGCATGATTGACAGATTCCGTACCAGATAATCCGCCAGTTTTGGATGTTCCTTCTGTACTTGCTTCAAATCCGCACACCCGGAAACCATTTTTGTGACCAGAATCTGTTGGTCGATCCTTTTCATCAGCACCTGCTCATTGACCGACTGATCCTCTCTTCCAAGGAAATAATGGTAGAGATCCAGATCCAGGTACAGGATCGTCTTTACAAACGGAAGCGGCTGGTTGGCAAACAGATTGTCCACATAAAACGTATGCCGCGGCAGGCGTACGCCTGACCTTCGAAGTACTTCTGTCCGGCAGATCTGAGCGTGCATCACAAGGTACTGCGATGGATGAAATTTCCCGATGGTATCCCAAGTACAGACTTTTCCATCGCGAAATACATTCTCATAGCCCATCCGTTTCTGTTTTCCTTCATATAAATGGTCGTACAGATAGTTGCAGATGATCAGATCCGCTAAAGCCCCCTGTCTCTTTCTTTTTCGGATCTCCGTCAATAACTTTTTCAGAGCTTCCTCATCCAGCCAGTCATCCGAATCCACCACTTTGAAATATTCTCCGGCTGCCAGAGACAGTCCTTTGTTCACTCCGGCTCCGTGACCACCGTTTTTCTGATGTACCGCTCTGACTGTTTCCGGATACTTTTCTGCATAGCAATCTGCAATTTCACCGGTCCGATCCGTGGAGCCATCATCGATCACGATGATCTCCACCTCCTCGCCTCCCGCCATCAGCGACCTCAGGCATCGCTGCATGTAATCCTGCGAATTGTAGCATGGCACTGCAAACGTGATCAATTTTTCTTTCATCTATTCATAAATCCCTTCTTAATAGTTTTTGTGTTCATCTTGGTATCATGATACCTGTGAATTGCTCCGTTATAAAGTAACTTCCATCTGATATATTATACATAGTATAATATGCCGCCGCAACGCCCGCTTTCTTAAACTTTATTTAATTTCTTATTGCATTCTTCAGAAACCACAGCTTCCCGGATACGCAAAAACAGGAGATGGAACATGGAAAAACAGCGCTCCTTCTCCTGCTTTGGTTTTAAAATATGATGTTATGTTTCAAAGATGTCCTGCCATTACTTCATGCTTTATAGCTTCAGATCCGGCATCTCAGATATTTAAGAACTGTTTTACGATCTTTGGCATATCCTCTGTCTCTACCACATTCTTGTGAAGAACCGGTGCGGTACGGATCTCTTCGATCGCCTGCGGAACTTTCACACCGGACAGTTCGCTCAGTGCGTCTACCAGTTCGAAATCACCCATGCCTTTGTACTTTTCTGCATCAATGGCATCCATAACACTTCTGGTGAATTTATACGGACTTGCTGTGGATGCGATCACGGTCTTGGTCTGATCACCGGTCTCTGCCACATACTTGCGGTATACTCTGGAAGCAACAGCGGTATGTGTGTCCATAATATAACCTGTTTTTTTGTAAACTTCTGCGATTTCTTCGGCAGTTTCTTTTTCGCTTGCATAGTTGCCGTAGAAATCTTTCAGCTGAGCTTTCATCTCATCTGTAATCTCATATTTGCCTTCTGCTGCCAGATTCTGCATCAGAGTTACATCTTTTGCTGCATCTGCACCTGCGATCTTGTAGATCAGACGCTCCAGGTTGCTGGAGATCAGGATATCCATGGACGGAGATGTTGTCAGAATAAACTCACGATTTCTGTCATACGTTCCGGTGCGGAAGAAATCATAGAGAACCTTGTTGTCGTTGGAAGCACAGATCAGCTTGTCGATCGGCACACCCATGTTCTTTGCATAGTAGGCTGCCAGAATATTTCCGAAGTTTCCGGTAGGTACTACGACATTGATCTTTTCTCCCTTTGCCACTTCACCGTTTGCATACATTTTTGCATAAGCATATACATAGTAAACAACCTGCGGAACCAGTCTTCCGATATTGATGGAGTTTGCGGAAGAGAACTGATATCCTGCCTTGTCCATCTGTGCTGCCAGTTCTTTGTCACCAAACATTTTTTTCACGCCTGTCTGTGCATCATCAAAATTGCCATGGATCCCTACTACAAAAGTATTGGCACCTTTCTGTGTTACCATCTGCTTTTCCTGGATCGGGCTTACGCCGTTTTTCGGATAGAATACAATGATCTTTGTTCCAGGTACATCTGCAAATCCCGCAAGTGCTGCTTTTCCGGTATCTCCGGATGTTGCTGTGAGGATCACGATCTCATTCTTCACCTGATTTTTCTTTGCGGATGTGGTCAGAAGATGCGGCAGAATGGACAATGCCATATCCTTAAAAGCAATCGTCTTTCCGTGGAACAGTTCCAGATAATAAGCCTCATCTTTTTTTACAAGCGGAGCAATCTCCTTTGTATCGAATTTCTCATCGTATGCTTTTGCGATGCAGTCTTTCAGTTCCTCTTCCGTAAAATCGGTAAGAAACTGACGCATAACTTCATATGCAGTCTCCTGGTAGCTCATCCCTGCAAGGGTGTCCATATCTGCTTCCAGTGCCGGAAGACTCTCCGGTACAAACAGACCGCCATCATCTGCCAGTCCTTTCAGGATTGCCTGGGATGCAGTTACTTCGACATCGTTGCTTCTGGTACTTTTGTATAAAAGATTCATAACAGCCGTCCTTTCCTTCAAACGCCATATTTTGCGATAAACTTTACGGGAGTCACCTTACATCTGATGCAGTCTCTCCACGCTTAATTCCAGATTATAACATACCTTTTTTCACTGTGCAAGAGCAAAGGAACGAAGTTGAGAAAAACCGGAGACACTTCTTACCATGCCCCCGGTTTTTTCTCATGCAGCGGATCATTCATCCGCAAAACAGAAAAATTCATGTCCGCCATATTCAAACATCTGCACCAGATTCTGGTCAAACCAGACCATATTCTGGGCTTCCGCACTGGCACGTGCTGCAAAGAACAGTGCCCCCTGCGAATAATCTTCCCCGGCCAATGCCCGGTCTACCGCCTCGATCGTATCATCCGTGATCGAGACTGTATAGATCCTGCCGTCGTAGGTAGGGGAAAACTGCGGCGAACCGCCCGCCGTCTGCCAGACAACATCGTAGATCGTATCTGGAAATCTGGAATCCTTTACACGATTGAGCACGACATTGGCGATCAGGATCTTACTTTTGATGTCTCCCCCTGTCGCCTCCGCTTCTACGATCTGAAGAAGTGTGTAATAATCATTCCCATCCATCTGATTTTCCAGCACTTTCTGCTGTGCATAATAGCCGATGCTTCCGATGTTTTTTGCACACTCCTCCACGTACTTCTGGTAGAGGGCATTTTTTCTGATTCGTGATGTTCCGGCAAGGATCTCCTGATTCGCCGTCTCAAGATCAACGCCATCCGCTGCCTGCGAGTACGCTTCCAGCTTGTTTACGCTGGCAACAATTCCCATCAAACCTGCCTGAAGCTCCTCTTCCTTCACATCCTCACCCTCACCTGCTTCTTCTGCATTTCGGGAGGCTTTTACAGCATATACCTGATTCTTTCCTCCTCCGGTAAAACTGCCCGCTGTAAAAACCAATACAGCCACCACAACTGTACCTGTCATAAGAACTGCACAGTTGCGATAAATCTGTTTGCTGAGTGTACGTGAAAAACATACCTTAAAAAAACCACAGATATTATCTAAGATCACTCCCAGCAGCCACATAATGCCATTCCTCCTTCCGCAGTTGATGTACCTGCATTATAAGTGAAGAATTTGTTACATGTCAAGGTAAATGTTACAGATTCGTTACATTTTACAACATATTTTTTTCGGTCACATACAATTTTATGAGATGTTTCCATAATTTTATCACATTTCAAACATTATTTGTTGCAATATGTATAACCTGTTTTCTTGATTTTTGTCATTTTACCCAAGTAAATTTTCGGCATTTTTCAACTTTTGAACAATAGATGTTTCATTTTCGTTTACTCAATTGTTGATTATGTCATTTTAACATTTTTGAAATATTTGTAATATTTTGTAGTTATCCACATTTTCCTCTGAGCAGCTTATTCACTTTCTCCTTTACAAACAAATTCTTCCATTATATAATGACTGCCGGGAATGAGGTTCTCCCTGGTTTTTAACCAAACCGCTTGTATATAAGCTGATGACTTCTGCGATTTCGCAGGATCACCAGCTTTTTTTATGCGAGCAACAAGCCAAAGTCCGTGCTTGCACGAGACCTTGGCGACTGCCGCGATAACTTGAGAAACCCGCAAAGCGTGTTTCTCATAGTTTCATTATAATAAAGGAGGTCTTTATGTTAACATCACTTGCACTCATTTTTCTGACCGGCCTGCTCCTGGCATCTCTTTTTGAGAAGCTGAAGCTGCCCCGTATCATCGGTATGCTGCTTGCCGGCATTTTGCTTGGTCCGTATGTGCTGAACCTGCTGGATGATTCCGTATTATCCATATCATCCGATCTGCGGCAGATAGCACTGATCATTATCCTGATCAAGGCCGGGCTTTCTCTGAATCTTTCTGACCTGAAAAAGGTCGGTCGTCCTGCGATTCTGATGTCCTTTGTTCCCGCCACATTCGAGATCATCGGATATGTTCTGCTGGCACCGACTTTGCTCGGCATTTCCAAAATCGAGGCAGCAGTCATGGGATCTGTGCTCGCTGCCGTTTCCCCTGCCGTCGTCATCCCGCGTATGGTCCAGCTCATGGAAACAAATTATGGCACCGAAAAAAGTATACCCCAGCTCATTATGGCCGGGGCATCCTGTGATGATATTTTTGTCATTGTACTGTTTTCTACATTTTCGAGCATGGCTCAGGGCGGTTCTGCAAACATCATGGATTTCGTAAACATTCCGGTATCCATCCTGCTTGGCATCGTGATCGGTGCCATGATCGGTTACCTGCTCGCCCTGTTTTTTGAAACCTGCCATAAACAGGGGCATAGCATCCGCAGCAGTCTGAAAGTCCTGATCCTGCTCAGCCTTGCTTTTCTCTGCATGGCACTGGAGAACCGCCTCAAAGGAATCGTTACCATTTCCGGACTTCTTGCCGTTGTCAGTATGGCATGCGTGGTAAAGCTGAAAAGTCCCATCGATGTCACCAATCGTCTGTCACTGAAGTTTGGCAAGCTCTGGATCGCTGCCGAGATCCTGCTCTTTGTACTGGTCGGTGCCGCTGTAGACATCCGCTATACGATGCAGGCCGGAATCGCCGCAGTCGCCATGATCCTGCTGGCTCTTGTTTTCCGTGCCGTCGGTGTCTGCCTGTGCATGACAAAAACTTCACTGAATTTCAAAGAACGTCTTTTCTGCGTGATCGCCTATCTTCCAAAAGCAACCGTTCAGGCTGCGATCGGTTCCGTCCCGCTTTCCATGGGACTTGCCTGCGGACAGATCGTGCTCTCTGTCGCAGTGCTGGCGATCCTGATCACCGCACCGCTTGGAGCGATCGGTATTGACCGGACTTACAAAAAGCTGCTTGTTATTACTCACCACTTGCAGAAGTGAGAGTCTTCTCGACTGAGATAAACTCTGCAGATTTTATACCCGTTCTGCTCTCTGTCGTACAGAAGCATCCGATCGTCCCTGCCCATCTTGCGTTCTTCTTCCAGAACGCTTCGGATTGTCTCCAGATCCCTCTGGATCGTCCGCTCTGTCACCTGATAGTGACGTGCTTCCTCTTTTTTCTTCAGGATGTCACCATATGACAGTTTCACAAACAGGCTCAGAACCCTAGTATTTCTGCCTTCCTTTTCTCCCATGCTATCCTCCTTCCATATGATCTGAGAGCAGTGTAGCATGTTTTCTCTCCGGCGTTGTGAAAATGATTTAATCTTCCCTTTTGAACTCAATCTCCCCATGGCAGTATGTATCCACAAACCACGTAAGCTCCCTGCGAAAGTCTGCTGCTTTGCTGCTGTTCCAGAAATCTTTCATCTCATCATATTGAAGCTCATTCTGAATATTTGACAGGTGATCAATCTGCTCTTTTGTCACACTTTGATGCAGTGCCGTCTCAAATGTTTTATATAATAGTTTCCATTCTCCGGCAAAGTACCGATCCAGGCTGTCAAAAAACGGTGCATCCTGCTGATCTTCCACGGATACGATCACGGACATGCTGTAAAATACAAACGCTTCCTGCTGCAGTCCGATCTCCGCCAGAATGTCTGCATAGTGTTCCAGATCTCTTGAAAAATAATATTTTCTCGTTTCTTCATCATAATTTGGCCAGGCATCCTCTGGTTTTGGAGTCTGATACTCATGCAGGGTCAGCGTGTATGCTTTCCGGATGATCTGAAGTACATTCTGAAATTGTTTCTGTCTGCCCGCACACCTTACACGATCCTCTGCAAACCATTTATATTGCTTATAGTCCGGCTCTGCCCCTTCTTTTTGCATCCTCTGAAATAAAAGTTCCATCTGCTGATAACACTTCTCTTCCATCGGATCTTCTTTTCTGTCACGATAACTTCTTGCTGCATCTTCCCAGATTTCTAACTGTTTTTCTGTTTTCTGACCTTTGACATCCGTTTTTGCCACCAGAAAATAATCGCATTTCTTCTGCAATTTTTCTGCCCTTTCATCCAGCACACTGTATTTTTCCCGATAACAGGATGCAAGTATTTTGTATCCGAGACTTCGCAGATAGGCATCCTGATTTTTCACCTGTTTCTGACGTTTCAGAGCTGCAAAAGCATCCCACATCGCTTCCTTTTTATAATCTCCCGGAAGGTTCCGATAACAGCTGCTGCGGTATAAAAGTGCCTTTATCTCCTCTGCTGCCAATTTTTCTTTTCCTTTCGTCTGCTCCAAAATGTAATCCAGAAAAATCATGTTACTTTCTGCATCTGCCCACTCCGTCCGATGATGCATATAGGCAAATGCCTGCTCAATCCTTTTATCCTCTGTTTTTTCACGTTCCAGTCGTTCCAGAAGATAGGCTCGGTTCTCTTCAAAAATGCTGTACTCATCCGAGATATTTTGCCAGCATGTTTCACACTGTTTCCAGTAATCCTCTTTCTTTTCTTCATCTGTTTCCATCTGATATAGCTGATACATTCCTGCAAGGCGGTAAGACCACTCATAATCATCCTGTTCTTCTGAAGTATGGCACTGCACCAGTTCCATCGCATAATGACGTGCCTCGTCCATCTGTCCACGTTCTCTTAGAAACTGTATCAGCCGAAGGCAAACATTTCCATCATACCAGAAAAATTCCTCATCCCGCTGCTCCATATCAGCCTCCAGAATCTGTTTCCAGCAGTCTGCTGCTTTTTCCACCTCTTTTAAACGAACCAGGTTTTCCGCAATCTTCTCCAGTGCCCTGGTATACGCAATCTCCTCCACCTCGTAAGCTTTCTCATAACACTCAATCGCCCGGAGAGATTCCCCTTTCTTTTCCAGCTCCTCTGCAACAGCCGAAAGCCCCGGCATATCATCCAGAACCATCACTTCGTCTTCTTCTGAAATATCCTCATTCTTTGTCAGTTCTGCAGCTTTTTCCCGATAGAAATGGGCACGTTTCTGATCTCCGTAATATTCCTTCCGGGCATCCATTTCCAGAGTATCCATCATAAAAAATTTCGCCATATTCTTATACAGTCCGGCTTTTTCCTTCTCATTCATCACAGCCTGATCCAGATACGTTTCAGCCTGATCCATAAAGTGCACCGCTATATCCAGTAAACAATGAAAAGCTTCCACATTGCTTTCCCCTTCCGGCGGAAACAGTATAAAATCATCTTCCAGTGCATCGTTCACTTCCAGTGCCAGATCGATCATACTTTTCCCAAGAATCCCTACATCTTCTGTATCACTCTGGATTTCCCTCTCCGCCTTGCCGGCAAGTTCATAAATCTGATTCTGAAACTCTTGCAGATACCGGTTTTCATCAAAATCTTCTTCCATCATTCTGTCTATGAGGTCATCTTTTTTGCCCACCTTTCGGATCTGAAGAAGATAAATCCGGAACAGCAATGCATGGCATTTTTCATTCTGCATGGACAGACAGATCTCTTCCGCCTGTTTCAGATAATACATTTCATTGTGGATATGCCCACAATACGCCTCACAAAGCCGGGCATAGGCAAGATTTTCTCCTGAAATCCGCTCCATGAAATATTTTAAAAACTGCCACCTTACTCCATCCAATGCAGACGATTCCAGATCCTGTCTGGCATAAGCCGTCATTTTTTCTGTGATCGCCGGACAGCTTTCCGCAGTCGGCTTTGAATCATGATAGACCAGATCCAGAATGATCTGATGAAGAGAAATCTTATCTGTTTTTCTGTTCTGTTCCACCCAGCCCAATCGAATCAGTTTATCCAGAGCCTCTTTTGCACCCGCAAGCGGCACATAGGAAAGGAACGTCTCTCTGGCGATCCGCACATAGCCAAGCAGCGAAAGGCTTTGCATTAGTTCCAGCTGAACATTCGAAAATCCGGACAGATCAAACAGAGCTTTCAGATGCTCCTGCACTTTTTGGTTTTGCATTTTTCTGTCTTTTCGATGTTTCACTGAGACTTCTTCCGTTCCGGTGATGCCTTCTATCATTCGCATCTTTTCCAGAAGCACATACGGCTCTTCTTCTGCCTCACGTAGATATTTGGCAATCAATTCTACTGTCATTGTGTGATATTCTACCAGTTTCAGTATTTCCCGGATCTGTCCTCTTTCTTCCTCTTCATAACTTCTCGGATTGTATACGGCAAACAATGCCTCCACGTCATTGATATCCTCCATCTGCTGCACATCGATCTGACAGAAATCATAATCCCGGAAATCTTCTCTGGTCGTGATCAGAAAACGGCAGGGACATTCCAAGAATCGCTCCAAATCTTCATCCTCTTCCACATCAAAGTTGTCCAGAATGATCAGATCATCTTTCGTGGTCTGCTCTTTTAGAATTTTAAGTTTCCGCTCAAAATATTCCTCTTCTGTCTCCAGACCCTCTTCACTCTGCTCCCGGTGAACGTTATGGATATGGATGTCTTCCCCGCAGACAGTCTGTACGATACTTCCCTGATATGGCACAAACACGATGGTTCGATATTCTTCCCCATAAAGGTAAGCATAACGTTTCGCCAGCTCTGTTTTTCCGATTCCGCCCATTCCCGACAAAAACAGAACCTGCTGCCCGGAAGAAAATATCGTCTCGATCTGCCGCAGCTCGTTTTCCCTGCCAACAAAATTTGCAGTATTGTAAGCAAAACCGTGATATAAAAACACTCTTTCTACATCCGACTCCCGGATCAGTTTTTCCAAAATTTCAAGCACTTCATCCACAGACGCATAACGTCGTCGAACCGTTGCCGCCAGCGTCCGGTGAAAAAACTCCTGCATCAGCCGGAACAACACCGGCTGATAGCGTGCATCCTTCCATTTCATGCCCGAAAAATCATATATCGCACCCACCGCACTGTCCATGGCATTCGGCGTTCTTCCAAAAAGCTTATAAAAAGCGATCGCCCCGATCGCATAAACATCAGTCGCTTCACAGATTTTGCTGCATTTTCCACGCACCAGTTCCGGTGCCGCATAACCGTCCGACACAGAAAATGTCCAACCATTTGGCTGTGTCTGTATTTTTTCTTTTCTCACCATAGAATCAAAATCAAATAGAACCATCTGCTCTTTTGTTTCCGGGATCAGCAGCACATTTTCCGGTTTGATATCAAGATGTAACATCCCGCAGTCATGGTATTTTTTCACAATCCTGGCAAGCGTCCGCAGATGCAGAAACAACGACTGCAGATTCTCATCCGCCTCGCTTCGATAATCCCTGCCCTCGATCTCCGTCATGACCACATAGCAGGTATTGTGATATTCATAAATATTTGTTGCATTTGCGGTGGAGTTCACAAATCCGAGCGTTGTTTTCAATGCCGTATTTTTCCGGTAAGCTTCCAGAAATTTCTGCTTTTCTGCAAGAAACGTCTGCTCACAGGACAAATCCGGTGTCAGATTTTCCTCGGCATCCCGCTCTATTTCCAGGCGGTACGGATAACATTCTTTTATTTTAACCAGATGTCTTTCACCGATCCGGTCTCTGTAAAATCCATTGTATACAATACAGCTTCCGCCACGCCCGATCTCCTCCGCAATGACATAACGGTGTTCTTCCCCAAAAACAAGCTCCCATCCCTGTGGCAGCGGTTTTCTTTTATCAAACATCCTCTCACCTCATTTTTTTCTTTTCTGCCGCAGCAATTTTGTCACTTTCCAGTCACAAATGGGAAATTCATCTCACATTGGCTGTAAATTTCAACTATTTTCCACTCTTTTCTCCAACATTTGTCTTTTTTATAGTATAATCTATCTATAAGGCAGGACGCAAGAACCTGCATGCACAGAAGGAGGATTTTACTATGACAAAGGATCATCTGAATCTTTCAACAGACAATGCCCAGGATAGCCTGTTTTCCATCGATGACTGTAATGAAGCTTATCAATATTTACAGAATTCGGCAAACTTTGTCTCTTTCCATACAGGACTCACAACTTTGATGCAGCGATGCGGATATACCGGCTCCAGCGAAGATGTCGAAGAAAAAACGGCATATCTCCAGCAGAAACTTGCCGCTATCCATGTAAAGATCACGGAAATCACAGTCCGTGACTGGTTTTCTGGCAAACGCCGCCCATCCCTCGACTCCAGAAGCCGCAAACTCGTCTATGAAATCTGCTTTGCCCTTGGTGCTTCTTTTGAGCTTGTACAGGAATTTTTCCGTCAGGTTTACTTCAGCCGCAGCTTCAACTGTCATACCATAAAAGAGGCCGTTTATTACTATTGCCTCCATCAGAACCATTCTTACGATCATGCTCTCGAGCTTTACGAAACCATCAAAGCCATGCCGGAAACGGCAAAATTCGAAGCTTCCGATCCCGTCTACACCGATCAGATCCGAAATGCTCTCGACAACTGCCGCAGCGACGAAGAATTTCTCGCCTACTTTTCCAGAAATAAATCCATCTTTGAACGCTGGAACCAGAGAGCACTTTTTTATATTGAAGAATTTATCCGCCAGATCCGCGGAACAAAAGAAGATATCGGGCGGATTGAGGCATTTGGGAAAGTTGGCACGATCCCGGATGCAAAAACATTGGCTGCACCTTCGGCTTCCGGTCTGACCATCCAGAAATTTTTCATGCACGCCCGGCATGATTCCGATTATCCATGGCAGTACAGCGGCAGGAATGTTACTTCCATCGATTTTATGTTGGAATTTATCATAACCTTTACCACCGGAGTAACGAAAGATGCCACTCTTCCGGATATCGTAAAATTGAATTTTCCATCCAAAAAGACCTTCTCCAAAATCTTAAACCGCAGTCAGTCCGAGATGAGCACCTCTTACGATTCCATCCGCAAGTGCCTGATCCTGTTAAAGTTTTACCACTTCTGGGTCACACTGGAACTGATGATGGATTCCGGCAATGCTGCCGAAAATCCACAGTCCGATTACGCTGATTATTTCGATGACTTCTGCGAAGAAATGGCTCAGCTGCTCGAAGAATGTGGCTACGAAGAACTTTACGAACGGAATCCTTACGATTGGATCTTTCTGTGGGCATCCACAACAGAACAGCCGCTTGAAAGCTTCCGCGGGGTGATGAAAGCAATTGATTTTGATGACTTAGAGAACTAAAAAACTACGAAAAAATTGTGAATGTGTAAAGGAACGAATTCCCCGAAGGCACGTAAAAGTGCCTTCTTGGGAATTGTTCCTTTTGCACATTGCCAAAAACTCTTGACTTGCCAGAAATCTCGGAAGTGAAAAGAATCTCATACCACAAACAATTTAAAACACCTTCCTGTTCATTCTTGTCTCCTCCTTAGTTTTGTTTTGTATTACTAAGGTAACATAAATGAAAGGAAGGTGTGTGAAAGTGGTTTTCACCACTCTTAGTACTCAATCAAACTCAATAATCATCATCTGGTGTATCCGTAATCGAATCTAAATTGCCATCAGAATCATACCACGAAGTTGTTCCGTCATCACTGTCGTAACCATAAAATGTATCACCATCTGATTCATTTGTTGAAGTTCTGTCATAATCCTCACCAAATGGTCCCATACAAAAGCACCTCCTTGTTTTAATCAATCACTTTAACTTTTTAGTTCTTTTGCTGATAGTAACATATTGGAAAACGTGTTTTGACCAATTCCCTGCTCTTTAAATTGCTTCTCCATAACTTCCAAAAGATTCCCATCCTCCAGGTTGAATTGAGACAGAGCTAATGATCCCCCGCTCATCACTATATCTGGTCGTTCCAGCAATAATCCTCCAATACCGATTCCTGTTCCGGCTACCGCTCTTTGCACTACTTTTCGCCTTAATCTATATGGATCGTATTGTATCATCATATTACAATGATTTCTTACTTCATTCATATTTACTTCCGGTAACTTAAGCGAAAATTCTCTTATAATCTTTCTTCCAAACTCCAGATAATACCTTTGATCTCTATTAATTTTATCATACCGCCTGGCATTATCTCTTAAAAGTTCTTTTGCATGATTTCCTGTAAAGCCTAAATAGTCATAATACTCCAATAACCGAGCCATACCTTTATATGTAAAATCATTATTGGCAATGCACTGTGCCAACACACCATTTTGGTCGCCATATTTATAACAATATAAATCAAATAGCTGATATGTTAATGCCTCACATAAATTATTATCGCTGTTTAATGCTGATATACTATCCATATTTGCTAAAGAAACGGGAATGGTATTTGATACTGTATAATCTCTTAACTTATTTTTTTCCTTCTCTGAAATTGGCAAACCGTTTCTGATTTTTGCCAATTCCATTTTAGCCTTTTCTGTATTACTAAAATCAGCATCCAGATATACATAATTATTCAAAAATTTATATACTTTTATAGCAGCATCTCTATTCGCTTTTTTTCCCATATAGCCATACACCCCTTGTGCCGCCAGTTTAAGCACTTTCTCTGTTGCAGCTGCTGCTATAATTCCTACCACTTCCTCACTCGCCTGTTTTTTAAATGTCTCCATTGGATTTTGATACAAATTTCTGTTGACCCAATTTTTAACTTTTCCGTTGCTTTCATTAAAATAATCTCTATTCCTTTTCTGAGTGATTGCAACATATCCGGCAAGATTTCCAGCAAATTGGGTTATTGCATTTATTTGTTTTTCATTAATTTCTATAAAGTCTGCTAAAATTTCATAGTTACTTTCCCCTTCTCTAAATCGATACGCTTCTTGAAATTTTCGAGACTCTATAACAGTACTTTCTATTATGCTTGTATCTGCCAATTTTCCCATTTATTTTATCTCCTGTTTTCAAATTATATCATTTTTTCCATCCGTATTTCTGTCCAAAATCTTCGTCCATATATTCAATGTCTTCTCTGCTATTTTCTCCCTTATTAGAAATTTTTACTATTCCAGCTAATGCTGCCATTCCAACTATTCCAGTTCCAATTTTTCCCACAATATCTGCTACTTTTTTTAATTTCTCAATATCATAATTTGCCATAATCTTCTTCTCCTTTAAAAAATATGTTCAATATCAATTTCTTCTTCATCCCCAAAATCTTCTTTTTTATTATTTGGCTTTTTTTCTGTGCTGTTCTTTTCACGATCTCGAAAAAATTTTTTATGTATATCTCCAAGCCTATACCGAGGAAATCTTTGCTTTTTCCCGAATATTTCTTGATAATAATCAATACGCTCCTTCATATCTGCAAATTGATTCGAGAGGCTATACCAAAACTCTTTTTCTTCATCTTTTTCACAATACTCTGCCATCAATAAAGCATCGCCATTATCACACAAATTTCTTTCTATCTCATCGCACAAATTTACAAGTACCCCAACTTCATCATTTGCACAAATTCCAGCTAAAACTTGTAGTTCTAATGCTCTTAAAAGATTTTTTGTATAACAAATTGCATTTCTAGAATTCCACCTACAATAAGGTAATGTCAAAACACTACTCACTCTAAAACTAAATTTATCTTGATCATCTATTCTTTTAATTACGCTTATGCTCTGTTCTATACCCTCTTCCAATTTTCTAATGCAATTCCTGAATCTTTCCACAGCAACATCTAATTTTTTATTTCTACTCTCATTACTCTGATCTAATGCATATTCAAAACTGTCACATGCCGCCTTAAATTCTGCTCTCAGCCACCTTACTGAATTTTCTCGCTGTTCGTACACTTGTTCAAGATATTCGTCTACTAAAATAAAACTTGCTTTTGTAATAAATTTTGCAAGCTGCTGTGCAGTTTCCAATTCATTATTACTACTATTAATAATTGCTTGTTGACCAGTCGCTTGTTTTACTATTTCTGCATCTCCCAAAAGTTTTACTTTTCCATATTTCCATGATTTCTGCAAAAAACTTTTTTTAAATGCATTTGCACAAGCCTGTATCGCATTTTCCTTTTTTATCTTCTCCACCTTCTCTTTTCATGATTATATTTTCTTTTTTATTCATCATCACAAGACATTTACATTTTTAATATATCATTTTTATTACTATTTTTCAATATAATATTATTTATTTATATATTTTCAGAATTTTATGTGATGTTTACACAAATAAACAAATATTCTTAATAAACTATACTATCAGATTCTCCTCTCAGATTTTGTGAAATTTTCTGTATGATATTTTCTATCTGCCAGTTCTTTCCTTTTTCCTAATGTAAAACTTTTATCTTCTGATAGATATCCGGATACTCTTCTTAATTTGCGTATATGATCAGATTTGCACCATGGACAATGATCTGCAATTCTCCCTATATATCCACACTCCAAGCAATTATCCAACGGAAAATTAATTCCCATGTAATTACAGTCCCTGGAATACGCATATTCAATAATTTCTTCAACTGCCTCTATATTTTTTCCAGGCATTTCTTTTAATTCTACATAAGTAATTGCTCCTCCATTGCAAAGTTTATGAAATTTTCCTTCAAAATCTATCTTGCTTCGATAATTCATTTCTACTGAAACTGGTACATGAAATGAATTGGTATAATATCCTTTTTTACAAACATCGTACCCTTTTCCTGCATTTTGAGCATCATACTGTGCAAATTTTCCGGTAACTCCTTCCGCTGCGGAAGCTAAAAGCGAGAAATTTAAATGCTCTTTCTCTGTAATTTTATCTGTATATTTACGCATATACTGTACAATTTCATATGCTTCATTAGCATATTTTTTCATTTTTTTCTCGCAGTTTAAATGAAATCCATATAAAACCGAAACTGCATCCCACAAACCAATAAATCCTATAGAAAGAGTTCCATTTTTCAACATTGCTTCCGCATTATGTCTTTCAGAATCAAGATAGTATCTCTTATCATAAAATTCATCAAACTTTCCTTTGGATATAAGAGTATAAAATCTATGTAATAAAAGTTCCTTAGCATCTTCAAGATTCTCATCTAAAAGCTCATAAAATTTCTCTCTATCTCTCTTCGCTAAATAAGACAACTGCACAAGATTCAAAGTTGCACAGGCAACATTCCCTCTGTTAAAAGCTCCTTGCTGTCCATTTATATTTGATGCAACTCTTGTCCTGCATCCCATAATTCCTATATTTTCAGCCGACAAATTTTTATTACTTGTACTGTCACAATTAAAATATGTTGGAATCATTTTCTTAGCAGTAACACTTAATGATTTTTGATATAAATCATAATTCACAGAAAATTTCTCTAAATTTATTCCCGATTTCATTTTAAAAATTAAATTCGGAAACACGAATGGATTGTTTTTCTCATCTCCCAATTCAAATGCTCTGAGCATTAAAAAGCTTGCTCTTCTAGCTTTTTCGCCTGTGTCTACTCCATAATTAAAAGTTACATAAGGTTTTTCGCATCCTTTTCGTGTATTCATATTTAAATTCAAAAATAATCCTCTAAACGAATCAATAATTTCATCATCGCTTTCATTATGAATATATACAGCTATATCAGAGTCAAAATTAATAAATCCAATTCCCCCTGACTGCATATTGGTCAGTTCAACAATTGATCTAAATAATGCCGAAAGCATATTGCTAAAAGATCTGTCTCTATCCCCAATCAAATCCCTTACGGATATCCCAATGCAATTATATGTTATATCATAATATTCAAGATCATGAATATGACAAGTTCTGTTGTTATGTTTCACGGCATTTTTATTTGGAATGATTTTTTGGAGCACAAACTTTTTCCTATACTCCTGTCCGACTTCAATAATATCTCCAGATGCATTTGATTTTCTGTTAGCTAAGTCATTTTCTCCACTCATGTTAATCCCCCCCTACTCGATTGATAAAACCTGTTCCTTCAATTCTCCATTATGAATTTCGTACATATGCTGATTTGACGATCCCACATATTGTAGATTTTCATTTTGCAATTCTCTGATAAACTCTCCTGTTTTTAAAAAATCAATATTTTTTATTAAACTGTCTGGAACAAATTCAAGTTTCCATCCCGTATATACACAAATATTAAATTTTTCTTTTTTAAGAATTTCTACCAACTCAAGTAAACTTTCTAATTGTTCTAATGGTTCACCACCTGAAATAGTAATTTTCTTATTATAACTGTTTTTCTCTATTTGCTTAACCAGCTCTGTAACTTCAATCATTCTTCCCTTCCCATGCTCTTTAATTTGAACATTCTGACATCCTGCACAGTTTTTGCTGCATCCCTGCAAAAATAAAACGCTTCTTATCCCTGGTCCATCATCACAACTAGACTCTACAAATCCTGCAAGCTCAATTTCTTTTGCCATTATCAATCTCTCCCCTTTTGTAAACTTTCAGAATATATTATTTGGCAGATTCAATTTTATATTATTCTATTTCAGACAACGTTCATATGTGCATTTGTGCTTTTTTATATAATATATCTTTTTTTTGTCTTTTTACAAGATAGTTTTTATAAAAATTATATATCCTACTTTCAAGAAAAAACATTTTATTTTTAAATTATTTGTAAAAATTTTATGATATAAAATTACATTTTCCAGTAGTACAAAACCCCCGATACATCCATACCGGAGGTTTTATGTTGCCATGTGCCTGAAAAAGCTACATCATTTTCTTTCATTAATCTTTTTCTGTGGCAAACAATACTGCCCATTTTTCTCTTCTGCATTATGTTCCTGGATTCTTCTGCTTGCTTCATACAGTCCGCCAAGCACAACTGTACCATTTGTCACGGTATATACCAGAGCTGCCGCACCAGTCCCTGCCAGTGCAAATGTAGTCGCACCGGCAAGTACCGGTAAGAAAACAAATCCAGCCATCGTAGCTCCTGCAACGGGTGCTAACAGTTTTGCATATTCGGATATTTTATCTACATTGCGATCAATAGCTTCCCAGTCATAAGAACAATTTACAATCTCTACGGACTCTTTCACTTCTTTGATCTCAGTCAGATGGTTTTCTTTCGGTTTTTGAGGTTTGCCATTGATCACCCTTTTTCCAGCCTCTAAACCAACGGTTTTGACAAATGCTCCAACTAATTCCATCCCTGCTTTTTCTATAAATGCTGCCGGCATAATCATTTCCTCCTTATCCAAAACTTAAAATTTACCGTTTTTAATAATCACGTCTTCTGCAATAATCATTGTACTCCTCAAGACTTATGTTCTCTTCCCAGGCTTCTCCATATCGCCACTCGTCATAATATTCATACTCATCTCTGAGAAGATCTTCCTCTTCTTCTGTAAGTTGTTCTTTTAATCTTTCGCTCATATAGCCTCCTAAAAATGTTTTTTCCTATTTTTTCAATCTGGATACTGCTTTAGAAGCCATTTCTGTGGCATATATCTTTCCCAGGGATGATCTGGATACTCCGATTGATTTCGGATGCGTCATCTTCTCCAGTGCAAACATGTTAAATCCCATTTTAAATGCTTTCATAAATTTCATATATAAGCTCTCCTTTCCTTTTGGTACCATTTGCTTTGTTGTATCATTAAGATAACATAGTCAAAATAAGTGTACGTGAAAATGATTTATATACTATTTTCATTAGTCTTTTTGGATATTCCTGCCTGGAATTCAAGCCATTCATCAAAAAAAGGCATAAAAAATCCCCGGTGTGATGTACCCAGAATCCTGGACACATCACACCGGGGTGGGATTTATTCTTCTGTGCACCTCCGCGATCCGCTGGAGGCTATATCAGATTCCTATTACTTTTGTTTTATCAGATATTTATATTTGCGAAACTGCTGTCGCATCAGCTGTTGTATCCTTTCGCAAATCACCGGAGAATACTTTTCCGTCAGCCTTGTTATCTCATTTTCCAAGTCTTTCATTGAAAAATCAAACTGTACCTGAACACCATACAATGCTTCTGCCGCATCAAGCTGTTCGTCAAAATCTGTGCTGAACGGTTTTGCCTGTATTTTCTTCATACATTCTTCTAATGATAAACGGAGTGGATAATCCAGTCTGGTGTCTGCAAAAAGACAAAGTCCCTGATCAAAAATCGGACTGAAAGAGTATTGTTTTGTGTTTTCATTATAAACAACTGCAAGATTATTCGTATGACGATCCTCATTCAGAAAAAAAGCGTCTATTTCCAGTACTGCCGTAATATATTTTCCAAAAGCGTTTATTCCTGTAAGTTTCTCAACCTCTTCCACCAAATATTGAATCCGCTCCGAGGGCTCTGCAAATTCAGCTATCTTTGTTGCCAGACTTTCATATCCCATATAATCTGCCTTATACCATCTGTCTTCAACTTTCCATTTTCGCTGATCTCCTTTCGAAGTATGACCTGTTTTATGAAATGGAGAATGGTTATCGAAATTCCGTCTTTTCATTTCATTGCTCCTTTTTCAGAATCATAATCCACTGGTGATCTCCTTCCATACGTCCCTGTGTTTTCTCTACAATCAGCAGTGGATCATAAAATGGAAGATTCATTTCTCTTAAAATTTCATTTGCATGGTCACGAGTCCTTGGAAAACAGCGATCTTCCAGAAAATATTCAAAATCTTTCCAATCCGGATTTTCTATAACTCCAAAAGCTCTTAACAAAATCTGTTCTGTATAATTATGGATTGTGATCTTCTCATGTCTAAAATCAATATCAATGGTAGTACATAAATCATTATGATTCATAAAGTTCATTCTCATTTTGACATCTGGATCTTCACTGAATCGATGGGCACGTTTTAGCTGATTATAGATTGTCTGACGTGAAACCTGATATTTTCTTGCAAGATCTGAGATACTCTCTCCCTGACTGTATAATGCCACCATTTCTGCTGCTTGTATCTCTGTAAAAGAATTCTTTCTTCCGGAAATATTTCTCTGCTTTTTTTGATTATAAGATGCCACATCTCTTGAAATTTTCTTCAGCTGTTCCAGATCTGTTGTTCCAAAAATTTCCAGTATTTCATTTTCAAATGTTGTCCCCATGTGACCATTCCTCCTTTTTTCAAGTATAACATGCTTTACATGAATGTTAAGAAATTATTATTTGACACTTATTGTCTCCAAAAGGCATAAAAACCCCCGGTGTGCCAGCACCGGGAGTTTTTTCAAGTATAGTTCTTTTTATTATTTTTTATTCACAAAATATTTTTTTATTTCTCTTAACTTTTTTCTCCTGTTTTTCTTTCCTTTATGCTACAGTCTCCAGATAGGTCTGACCTGCTTTGCCCTGCACGGCATCTACGATATTGATACAGCAGTTGCCCATTCGGTCAATATGGTGGATAATGCGGTTGTATGGCTCGGTAAGTTTTGCCTTGCATTTTCCTTCACCGACACGTTCTACATGGGATTTTCGCATCTTGATGCCAAGATCGAGGATCTTTTCTTTCTGTTGCAGAATATCTTTTGCCGCCTCCGTATTTCCGGTCGCCATCATCTGAACGGCTTTCGTAAACATTTCCTGGATCAGCTGCAGGCTGTGCCGCATATCACGCATGGCATCTTTGGAATATTTATATTTTTTCTCCTCTTTATCTTTCAGGGAGAGACAGACTTCTCTGCAAAGGGCACTCATACGATCCACATCACTTAAAATATACATGATACCTGCTGTCTGGTTTGCCTGCTCCTCGGTCAGTCCGCCGGATGCAAACAATTCGGAGAGGTATTCGGTGATTCGTTCGTAAAGTTTTCTGGTATCTTCGGAGTTCTGGATCACTGCTTTTATTTTCTCGCTGTCACTTTCTGTGGATACTGCGATCAATTCTTTTAAGTTGTCGCTAACCAGCTCGATACATCTTGCCACTTCTTTTACGACCAGCTGAAGTGCTGCGGTCGGCTGTGAAACCAGTTTGGAATCCAGAAACTGCGGTTCTGCGTTGCTGTAGACTTTTTTCTGTCCGTCCGGAATGATTTTCATAACGATCTTGACCATCAGCCAGATCAGCGGTACCCAGATGACCGTCATGGTAATATTAAACAGGGTATGTGCATTTGCAATCTGTCTGGAAATAACTGCAATCTCCGCTCCTTTCGGAGAGATGTACTGGATCAGGGCTGCGTATGGTTTTACAAACCAGATAAACAGAAAACATCCGGAAATGTTGAAAATGCAGTGTGCAAGTGCGGTTCGTTTTGCATCTTTGGTCTGTCCGATACTTGCAAGCAGAGCTGTAATCGTGGTTCCGATGTTATCACCAAGCAGAATTGGGATTGCTCCGACAAGACCCAGGATACTGCTGACGCCGTCCGGTCCAGGCTGTTCTGCAAAGTTCTGTAATACTGCGATCGTGGCACTGCTGCTCTGTACGACAAGTGTCATCAGGGTTCCTACGGCTACACCAAGAACCGGAATATGAGAAACCTGCTCGATCATGTCTGTAAATATCGGGCTGGATGCCAACGGTTTCATGACGCTTCCCATCGTCTCGATTCCAAGGAACAGAAGGCCAAATGCAAAAATGGTTTGTCCGATGTTTTTTGCACGTTCGGATTTTACTACAAAACTAATGATAAATCCGATAAAAATAATTGCATAAATATAATCACTTAACTTAAAGGCAATGATCTGTGCCGTCATCGTCGTTCCGATGTTGGCTCCGAGGATGATGGAGATTGCCTGCGGCAGATTCATCAGTCCTGCACTTACAAAACCGATCGCCATAACGGTTGTCGCACTGCTGCTCTGCAGAACGGCGGTTGTCAGTGCTCCTGCCAGAACGCCAAGGATTGGATTCTTGGTAAGCAATGCCAAAATCCGTTTCATTTTTTCGCCTGCTGCCTTCTGAAGGCAGTCGCTCATCATATTCATTCCGAAAATGAACACTGCCAGACCACCGAGCAATCCAAATATTACCTCTAATGTACTGTTCATGATTTCTCCTTCTTCGCTTTACATACGTTTTTCATTTCAGATTCGTTCTTTATTCGGGATGCAGCACATTTTTTCAGGGGCTTGGAACTTTCGCCCCGCACCCCCTGCATCACCAAAGCATCTACAGTATAACGATGCAATGTAAAGTCCACGACAGTGTAATGTAAAATCTGTGTAAAGTCTCGTAAGGACAAAGCCACTGTTCTTCAATTTTTTTCTTATTAAGTTTATGTAAAGCAGGCAATGGTATGCTTCTGTATGCATCAAAAAGATCACATACCAAAATGCTTTTGTACATTTCAGTATGTGATCTTTAAGGTATGTATATCTTATTTCAAGTCGAACGTACGTGAGATTTGGCAGGCAATTCTGGTCAGCTTTGCTGACATTTACCTACTTTGCAGCAATATCTGTTTTTACATAATTTTACGGAACAGATCTTTCAGGTCTTCTACGCTTGCATCTTTGGGATTGCCCGGTGCACAGGCATCTGCATGAGCAGATTCTGCCAGGAAATCAAGGTCTTCTTCTTTGATTGCTTCCAGTTTTGTCGGGATTCCGACATCAACAGAAAGTTTTCTTACGGCATCGATTGCTGCTTTTCTGTATTCTTCTACGGACATATCATCAACACCTTTGACTCCCATCGCACGTGCGATCTCACGGTATTTCTCGCCTGTGCAGTCCTGATTGTATTCCATAACGATCGGCAGCATCATTGCACATGCAACACCGTGCGGTGTATCATAAACAGCACCTAAGGTATGTGCCATGGAGTGTGCGATTCCAAGTCCTACGTTTGAGAATCCCATGCCGGCGATGTACTGGCCAAGTGCCATGCCTTCGCGGCCTTCCTTTTTGTTTTCTACTGCATCTCTTAAAGAAGCGGAGATCAGTTTGATCGCTTCCAGATGGAACATATCGGTCATTTCCCATGCAGCTTTTGTAGTATATCCTTCGATTGCATGTGTCAGGGCATCCATACCGGTCGAAGCAGTCAGTCCTTTCGGCATGGAGGACATCATTTCCGGATCGATCACTGCGATGATCGGCATATCGTGCGGGTCTACGCAGACAAACTTACGTTTACGCTCTACATCGGTGATAACATAGTTGATCGTAACTTCTGCTGCTGTTCCGGCTGTGGTTGGTACCGCAATGATCGGTACACATGGGTTTTTGGTCGGTGCAGTTTCTTCCAGACTTCTGACATCTTCAAATTCCGGATTGGCAATGATGATACCGATTGCTTTTGCAGTATCCATGGAAGAACCGCCGCCGATGGCGATGATATAATCTGCTTTGGAATCTTTAAATGCCTGAACACCATGTTTTACATTGTCGATGGTCGGGTTCGGCTTGATATCAGAATAGAGCTGGTATGCAAGTCCGGCTTTTTCCAGCAGATCTGTCACTTTTGAAGTAACGTTGAATTTAACCAGATCCGGATCAGAGCATACAAATGCTTTCTGAAAACCGTGTGCCTGTGCTTCGTTTACGATCTCTGTGATCGCACCTGCACCATGAAAAGAGGTTCCGTTTAAGTTGATTCTGTTTGCCATAGTTATTACATCCCTTCTGTAAAATTTTAACGTTTCCGGCAATGATTTTGCTGTATCTATGTAGCTGTGCATCATCATTCCGTTTCACTTTGTTATTATCTTAACACTTTTGCACAAAAAGAAAAGTGACAAAACAGACTAAATGTAACATTTATCAAAAATACTTTGCAACGAAATCACAGGCAGATATCTGCCTGTCAGAATCCGGGACAATCTATTGTTTACCTGACCATATCCAGTTTCTCAAACAGTTCTTTTAGTTTTACCGGCATCGCTTCTACCATCAGTTCTGCCAGTCCTTCTGGTGCGGCCATCTTTTTCCCAAGCACCCATTTTACGGTCATATAGACAGAACTTCTGCAATACATTTCCAGCAGATCATGCATCTCTTCTTTCATTTTACATCCGGTTTTTTCCTGGATCAGATTTTCATAAAATGCCAGAATCAGTTCAAAATCATGTTCCCTCAGAGAATTCTGTTCATCATAGCGGAACGCTGCAGCAAAAAACTGTTTTTCCTGCTCAATGTAGGTAAATTTCCGCACAAGTGCATCGTAAACACTTGTTTCTCTTCCCATATGCTCAAACGACTGATCCAGGATTTTTCCAAAATACCAGTTGATAAGGTCAAATTTATCCAGAAAATTGCGATAAAAGGTCTGTCTGGTCAGACCACATTTTTCTGCCAGCTGCTTTACTGTGATCGCATCCACTTTGGAAGTCTTCATACATTCCTTCATGGCTTCTGCTAATTTATACTTGGCTTTTTCGTTTTTCTCCATCTCCATTCCCTCGTCTTCGAATACTGAGGTGGCGGCTTTATCTGTTTTTTACTTTTCTGACTGCAGACCATGCACCGAATTTTTTCGTTCCGTTTATCTTCTGATAAGCCCGTATCCTCACATAGCATCCTTTTTTATTTTTTAATTTCTTATTCTTTACGACGAGTTTTTTCGTATTTTTCGTTATGAACTTCGTTGTTATTGCACCTTTGTTTTTCTTTGCTTTTCCTGAAGTCGGATAGACTTTGATCTGATATCCGGAAGCTTTTGCCACTTTTCTGACAAGCGTTATGGTCACTGTCGGGGACGCCTTTTTCTTTTTTGCACTTTTGATACTCGCTTTTCCGACTTTTATGCTGCTTTGTGTATCCGGCTTTCTGTCAGGCGTCTTTTCATCATCTTTTCCGGTTGTCGTTTCCGCCTTTTTCTGCACCACTGTAACTTTGCAGTTCGCTGTGATATTTCCCGCCTCGCTTACCGCTGTGATCACGGCAGTTCCTGCGGCATGTGCTGTAATTTCTCCACATTCATTGACGGTTGCGACTGCCGGATTTGTGCTTGTAAAATAAATTCTCTTATTTCTGGCATCTTCCGGATGTATGATCGCTGTCAGTTTTTCCGTGCTTCCCGGCGTCAGCTCCATACTGTCCTTATCAAATAAAATCTGCTGCGGTTCTTCCTTTCCATCTGAAGAAAGATATGCTTTTTCATATACCGTTCTGTAAGTATAGGAGGCATCTTTTCCATCCCGGTCATTCAGATGCTCATAAGTGATCTCATAGACGCCGCCCACTTTAAAAGCAATGGAATTGTCCGCATATGAGATCAGCGTACCATTGACCTGATATGCCTGAGAATCCAGAAGATTCGCCGGATCAATTTTCCAGACTGCTCCACTGTTCAGACATCTGACCGTCACTGTCGTATCTGACGTCGGTTTCAGTCCATTGTAAAACTGGCATGTCCACATTCCGGACGGTGCAAAACCACTCTCTGAAATGGTAACTCCTTTTGCCGGCCATGCCACAACTTCTGCATCATAATCCTGTGTTCCTGTCATTTTGTGGCATCCCTGCTGCAATGTATTTCCTACACCGATGTATTTCCATGACGGATTCAGCAGATTATAGCGATGTCCTCTGCTATAATATTGTCCGGTTCCATAACTGTCGTCCAGGGCATTACTGATACTTCCAATGATGTTTGTGCTGAGAATGCCGCACATAAACAGATTTTCTCCGGAACCGCTCTGGCACTTTGCATAGTATTCATCGCTTAATCCGTCCAGTTGAGGCGGAAAATGCGGATTTGGATTGCTGATCTTGTTTTTGGACAGATACACCGTATAGGTTGATTTGCACTGTGCATCTGCGGATAACTCTTCTGAATACTCCAATGGATTCAGTCCACCGCCTGCACGGATCGCATTCAGAAAATCCACTGCCCCTTTTGCAATTCCTTCGCTTAATTTTCCTCCTTCTATTGTATCCAGAGAATCATAGGACGGTTCTACTTCATAATAAGATTTTTCTGCATTAAATTCTTCTACTGATTTTGCATAATAATCTCTCGCCTGTTTCAGCTGCTGCTTTTCCTGTGCCGTGTACGCTACAGGATTCCATTCTGCCAGCAATTCCTTATTGACAAATCCATTGATCACCCAGTACTGGCTCTTGTCGCTTCCTTTTGGATAATACATGAGTCCTATCGCATTTCCATTTTTACAGGTATAGTTTTTCCCTTTTTCTGCAAATTCCAGCGGATTTGGATAGCGATATTCCGGGAAACTGATCAGGCTGCTTCCCATCAGCTGATAGCAGGCACTCTGCCCGGTATCATTACAATAATCATATACCGTGCTGTAATTATCTGCAAGCTGTGCCCCCACATTAAACAATTGTTCGTCAAAACAGGTCGGCGTGTCATATCCATGCAAATAAGATACTGCATTCCACATCTCTGCCGCATGTTTATTGAGATTTCGGTTATTTTCCGTCAGATTTGCCCCAAATCTTTCGTAGGCATCCGAATGATACTTTGTATAATAAATCACACCATATAAATTATCATCATAATCTATGGCTTCATAACCCAGGCGTACATAATGGTCTACCTTATCTCCATAATTATATACATTCGTCTCAAATCCCGGGCTGACGCTTCCATAGCAGACGATCACACCATCCGCATCTGTCTCCAGATACAGATAGTCACTGTACTTATCCCCGTAAAACGTATAAGCATATCCGCCCCAGTAAGATGGCGTTGTAAGCTTTGGTTTCCCAAACAGCTTTTCTACCTCTGCGATCTTCATGCCACTGTTTACTGTTTTTCCTCCTACTGTGATCAGTCTGCCTTCTATATTTGCTGCAGCACTTACAGTCACAGACATTGCAGGAACAAACGTCATGATCAGAAGCAGCACTGCCATAACAAGACATCCCGTTTTCTTTCGCAAATTTTTCATTCTGCTCTCCTCCTTTTGCCAAATATCCGCTATTGTGAAGCTTTTTAAAAATTATAGCATCTCCCGGTCATTTCTTCAACAGACAGGTTTGCAAAATACCATGAAATAGTTTCTCCGAAAGCTCTTTATATCATGTCTGAGATCCTGACCGCCCGCAGCGAATCTTCATATATCTTTTGTACTTTCAGGAATGCTTTATGCACGCTGCAGTAGTCTGTGGCATTCCTGAAACAAAATCCATCTTCTTCCAGGCATCGGTTTATTTTCATCGTGACTTCTGTTGATGATATGATATCAAACAGAGAAATGTTTTCCGGATTTTCAGAAAGCAGATATCCGCCTTTGATCCCTTCACAGGCTGTGATGATATTTGCGTCTTTTAATCTTTTTGTGATCTTTGGAATATAACTTTCCGGTATTGTGAACTACCCATTGTCTAAAGCCAATGGGCTTCCTGCTTC
>UMLR01010261.1_pt1 | contig 54687 bp, 51 predicted proteins | sample 1966741 | NCBI WGS metagenome assembly UMLR01 (sample SAMEA4836207, study PRJEB28245) | human gut metagenome | biome: gut microbiome; material: fecal sample | place: Denmark | collected 2008 | reverse complement strand
ATCAGGATTAACCATAGGAACAAGATAAATAGTAGAAACATTAAAAAGCCAACTAGCGGGATATCCGAAAATAGTTAAATTATTAGAATAGCAATAACAATAATCAGCTAAAAATTTCATTAAAACAATGCTTGTGATCCATTCGTTTGCATGATATGAAGCGGAATAAAAAACTTCATTAGAACCATTACCGATTTTTATAAAAGGAATATCCTTTCCCATAATAGATTTTCCAATACTGCCAACAGAAATAAATGGATATAAGCTTGTCAATTTGTGCAAATCCTTAATAAAAACATTGTAACTATAATTAACATTTGTAGAAATAATAGAATCTTGTCTAAAATAATTCATAAAACCCCCATTCTAATATATATACTTATAATATGAAAACAAATAAATTTAGTGACAAATAAGCAAAAATATGATATAAAAATAATGAAAACTTCAACAAAAAGAAAGGAAAGAAAAATTATGAATAAATTTATGAAAATAGCAAAAGAAAGATCAATAAATGGATGCAGAAATCATGAAGGTGGACCATTTGGAGCAGTAATAGTAGATAAAGAAGGAAATGTAATCGCAGAAGGAAATAATAGAGTTTTATGTGATTTAGACCCAACAGCACATGCTGAAGTAACAACAATAAGAGAAGCTTGTAAAAAATTAAGAACATATGATTTATCAAATTATATTTTATATACATCATGTGAACCATGTCCAATGTGTTTATCAGCAATAATTTGGTCAAATATAAAAGAAGTATATTATGGATGTACTAAAGAAGATGCTGGAAATATTGGATTTAGAGATGATATAATTTATAAATATCTTGAAGGAAAAAATAAAGATTTAATAAATTTAAAACAAATGGATAGAGATGAATGTATAGAAGCATTTAATGAATATAGTAAAAATAATGGAACAATATATTAAAAAGAAAAGATGAAGCTGATATTTATCAACTTCATCTTTTTGTGCTTAAATTATGTGAGAACAGATAGCAACTATATCACTTTGTTCTTATTGATTTTTTCTGTCTTGCCAAAAATAATAGCTAACTGCAAAATTGATAACCCAAATTGCCAAAGTAACAAGATCTATAATAAAAGATTTGTTAGAAAAATAGTGAATTGTAATGTAAATTAATTCGTAAACAATCAAATATGAATTTGAAATTATCCGAGATGTTTGCCAATTTGATTTTTTTGATAATCGTTGGCAAAAAAGTGTAAGTGCAAAAGTAGCTATTGCTAATACAGCTAAGAGATTAATCAAAGTTTCAAAAATTTTTAACATAATTTCCTCCTTATAACTTTTATTGATGTAAATGGTTATATATGTAAAACTAAAAAGTCAGAGGAAAACCTCTTACTGATTAGTGAAAACTTGGTTCACATGTATAGTATTATATAATGGTTTTCAAGAAAATGCAAGGGATTTTACAACAAATAAAAATAATGCAATAGTTAATGCAATAGCAGAAAGATTTTTAATTAAACTTAAATAACTTCAAATAAAAAACATTGAAAAATAGCCATTTTTGATATTGGCAGATATAAAAAAATACCCTGAAATAGAGTATTTTTGGTGGAGATGAGGGGAGTCGAACCCCTGTCCACTATAAGATTCACACAAACTTCTCCGAGTGCAGTTTATTTTTAAAATTCATCTAATAACCACAAACAAACAAGCGATTAAAAAATATATCTATTAAATACCCACTATTTCCATAGAAAAAATAGCTTTGTTTCCCACTAAATGACACCAACTAAAAATATGTGGGGATACTTTTAGAGGCGACGTTGCAACTAAGCAGCGTATGCTAATTCTGTATTATCAGCGTTTATATTTAATTTCCCGTTTTTATAGTGGCAAACGAGAATCCACTACTCGCTATTCATGCTTCAGATATAATGTCGAAACCATTACATCCCCATATAACATATATTATACAGTAACAAATAAAAATATTCAACCCCAGCATAAAAAATATTATAAATAAAGTTATTCAATAAAAAAAACAATTTGCTAAGCATAAATTACCAAGAAAAAATGTACGAAAAATCTTGTCAAATAAAATGATAAGTGATATAGTATGAAAAGATAAAAAAATGTCAAAGAGGGGGAAAAGATGAAAATTATAAATTTAGCAAAAAAATATAGACATTTAGCATTAGTATTAATAGATGTAATAGTAGTAATTGGAAGCTATGTAACATCATTATTATTCCTAAATACACAAATAACAGATTTATTAGAATTTACAAAAGAAATGTGTATTGCAGTATTAGTATATGAAGTGTTTTTAAATGTTTTTCAAATGTATAGGGATATGATAAGATATGAAATAGGAGAAGATTACATTAAATATCTAATTAGTGGATTTTTATCAACAATATTAATGATAGTAATAAGCAATATGTTAAAATTCGATTATTTTGGAGCAAGAATAAACATATTGTCAGGAATATTCATATCAGGAATATTCGTATTATATAGAATTGCTGGAAGATCAATATTATCAAGAATGTCAAATGTAAAAAGACCCAAAAATGCAGAAAAAGAACCAAACAAAATAGAAAACTTATTAATAATTGGAGCAGGAATGGGAGCTAAAGAAATAATATTAGCTGTTAACAACACAATGAAAGATAAGTATAATATTGTTGGAATGATAGATGACAATAAAAATAAACTAAATAAAAGCATACTAGGAGTAAAAGTATTAGGAACAAGATATGATATTCCAGATATAGTAAAAGAAAAAAATGTAAACATTATTTATTTAGCAATAGATAATATAACACAAAGATCAAGAAAAAATATAATAGAAATATGTCAAACAACAGGAGTAAGAACAAGAGTATTACCAAGTACAGAAGAAATGATGAAAAAAGGTGGAGTAATGAATAACTTAAGAGATGTAGAAATAGAAGACTTACTTGGAAGAGACACAATAAAACTTGATAATAAAAACATTACAGACCTAATAAAAGGAAAAAATGTATTAGTTACAGGTGGAGGAGGATCAATAGGATCTGAACTTTGTAGACAAATAATGAAATACAATCCAGCAAAATTAATAATATTTGACATATATGAAAATAATTTATATGACATTCAAATGGAATTAGATGCACATTATCCAAAAACAAAAATAGAAGCAATAGTTGGAAGTGTAAGAGATAAAGAAAGACTAAGAAAAGTTTTTGAAAAATATTCACCAAAACTAGTATTCCATGCAGCAGCACATAAACATGTACCATTAATGGAAAATAGCCCATTAGAAGCAATAAAAAACAATATATTTGGAACATATAATGTAGCAAATTGTGCAGATGAATTTGGAGTAGAAAGATTTGTATTAATATCAACAGACAAAGCAGTAAACCCAACAAATATAATGGGAGCATCAAAAAGAGTTTGTGAAATGATAATACAAGCAAAAAATAAAGTAAGTAAAACAGACTATGTTGCAGTAAGATTTGGAAACGTATTAGGAAGCAATGGATCAGTAATACCATTATTCAAAAAACAAATAGCAGAAGGCGGACCTGTAACAGTAACACATAAAGATATAACAAGATTTTTCATGACAATACCAGAAGCAGTTGGATTAATATTACAAGCAATAACATATGCAGAAGGTGGAGAAATATTTGTATTAGATATGGGAAAACCAGTAAAAATTTATGATTTAGCAATAAGCCTAATAAAATTATCTGGATATGAGCCAGGAGTAGATATTCCAATTCAATTCACAGGACTAAGAGAAGGAGAAAAATTATATGAAGAATTATTAATGGCAGAAGAAGGATTAACAGCAACAAAACATAATAAAATCTTTGTATCACAACCAATGAACTTAGGAATGGAAGAATTAGAAAGTAAACTAAACAAATTAAGTAAAATAAAAGATAATGACATGAATCTTGAAGAAGAAGTAAAACAAGTAATGAAACAAGTTGTTCCAACATATAAAGAGCCAGATGAAGTTAATAAAAAGATTGTTAACGAAAAAAAGGGAACAAATGAAAACACACAAAAAGTAGAAGCAACAGCAAATACTTAAATACCAATAATTGAATAAATTCTAGTTAAATCAATAATTAGAATTTATTCATTATAAATAAGAAATTGTAATGAAGGAAGGAATGTTGAAATATGGAAAATAAAATGAACATTAGATTTTCACCACCAGATGTAGGTGAAGCAGAAATTGAGGAAGTTATAGACGCAATAAAATCAGGATGGATTACAACAGGACCAAAAACAAAATTATTTGAGCAAAAAATAACAGAATTATGCAAAACAGAAAAAACAGTATGTTTAAATTCATCAACAGCAGCAATGGAAATGACATTAAGAGTATTAGGAGTTGGACCTGGTGATGAAGTAATAACATCAGCATATACATATACAGCATCATGTAGTGTAATATGCCATGTTGGAGCAACACCAATATTAGTAGACATTCAAAAAGATAATTTCGAAATGGATTATGACAAATTAGAACAAGCAATAACAGAAAAAACAAAAGTAATTATACCAGTAGATATTGGTGGAGTAATGTGTGATTATGATAGAATACAAAAAATAGTAGAGAAAAAAGCAAACATATTTAAACCATCATCAGAATTACAAGAAAAATTAGGAAGAATTGCAATAATGGCAGATAGTTCACATGCTATTGGAGCAATGAGAAATGGTAAAATGGCAGGAGAATATGCAGACTTTACATGTTTCTCATTCCATGCAGTAAAGAATTTAACAACAGCAGAAGGTGGAGCTGTTACATGGAAGAAAAATGATAAATTTGATAATGAAGCAATTTATAAAAGATATCAATTATTATCATTACATGGTCAAACAAAAGACGCATTACATAAAAATCAATTAGGAGCATGGGAATATGATATAGTAGAACCAGCTTACAAATGTAATATGACAGATATAATGGCAGGAATGGGATTAGCACAAATAAAAAGATATCCACAATTAGTAGCAAGAAGACATGAAATAATAAAAATATATGAAGATGCATTAAAAGGACATCAAGTAAAAACATTAAATCATGAAGATGAAAAAACAAATTCAAAATCATCAGGACATCTATTTATAACAAGAGTAGAAGGAATTGATGAAAAAACAAGAAATGAAATAATAATAAAAATGGCAGAAAGAGGAATTGCAACAAATGTACATTATAAGCCATTACCAATGCTTACAGCATATAAAAATTTGGGATTTGATATAAAAAATTATCCAAATGCATTTGATTATTATAAATGTGAAATAACATTACCATTATATTCATTATTAACAGATGAAGAAGCAAAATATGTAATAACAAATTTTGTTGATATTTTAAAAGAATATGGTAAATAAAAAGGAAAATTTAAAATGATATTAAAAGATTATGAAAAATTACCAGAAAAAATGAAAAATGAAAAAGTGAAAGAATATTATGATATAATATCAAAAAAGAAAATTAGTTTAGTAATGAAAAGAATATTTGACATATTCTTTTCATTAGTCTTATTAATAATACTTTCACCAATTTTATTAATATTAGCAATATTAATAAAGATAGACTCAAAAGGACCAGTATTTTATAGACAAGAAAGAGTTACAACAAATGGAAAAATATTTAGAATATTTAAGTTCAGAACAATGGTACAAAATGCAGACCAAATAGGATCATTAGTAACAGTTGGAAATGATGCTAGAATAACAAGAGTAGGAAAAGTAATTAGAAAAGTTAGACTTGATGAAATACCACAATTAATAAATATTTTAAAAGGTGAGATGACATTTGTTGGAACAAGACCAGAAGTAAAAAAATATGTTGACAAATATACAGATGAAATGATGGCAACATTACTTTTGCCTGCTGGTGTTACATCAATTGCAAGTATAAAATATAAAGATGAAGATGAAATATTAGACAAAGCAGTAAAGGCTGGTAAAGATACAGATGTGGCATATGTTGAAGATGTTTTACCAGGTAAAATGAAATATAATTTAGAATATTTAAAACAGTTTTCTGTTTTACATGATTTGAAAATTTGTATAGATACAGTAATAGGAGTATTAAGATAGGAGAAATAGATGTTAGTATCTTTTATAATAATAGCATATAATGCAGAAAAATTTTTGGATAAAAGTTTAGAATCATTAAAAAAACAAGATTATCCACATAAAGATATAGAAGTAATATTAGTTGATAGTATATCAACAGATGGAACAAGAAAAGTTTTTGAGGAATTTAAAAAAGAAAATGAAAAAGATTTTTATCAAATAAAAATACTTACAAACAAAGGAAAAACTTTACCTAAAGGATGGAATGTAGCATTAAAAGAAGTTACAGGAGAAGTTGTACTAAGAGTTGATGCACATACATTTTTTGACAAAGATTTTATTTGGAACAATGTTAAAGAGATTGAAAATGGAGAAAACATTGTTGGAGGAAAATGCATAAGTGTAACACAAAATAATGATTGGAAAGAAAAATTATTATTAATAGCAGAAGAATCTATATTTGGATGTGGAATTGCAGATTTTAGAAGAAAAGAAAGTAAAGAATATGTAAGTACATTGGCATTTGCAATGTACAGAAAAAAAGTATTTGATGATGTTGGACCATATAATGAAAATTTAGCAAGAACAGAAGATAATGAAATGCATTATAGAATGAAACAAAAAGGATATAAGTTTTTACTTTCACCCAATATTAAATCATATAGATATGCAAGAAGTGATTTGAAAGGAATGATAAAACAAAAATATGGTAATGGAAAATGGATTGGAATAACATTACATTATTGTCCAAAATGTTTTTCAATATATCATTTAGTACCATTTTTATTTGTGTTAGGAATTTTATTTTCTGTAATAATGGCATTTGTTAATGTTCCAATATTTGTATATTTATTAACAAGTGCATATTTGTTATTTAATATATTAAATATTATACTAATAACAATAAAAAATGGATTTAGTATTAGCTATTTATTACTCCCATTTATTTTCTTTGTATTGCATTGTGCTTATGGAATAGGTACTGTTGTGGGAATAGTAAAGGGATTTTTTATGAAAAGGAAGAGAAAATAGATGAAAACAATTGGAGTTATAATACCTAATTACAACTCAGGAATATATATAAAAAGATGTTTAGATTCACTATTAGAACAAGAATATAGAGTAAATGAAATAATAGTAGTAGATGATTGTTCTACAGACGAATCAACTAAAATTGTAAAAGAATATACAAAAAAATATAATAATATTATTCTTCTTGAAAATGAAAAAAATATGGGAGTATCATATTCAAGAAATAGAGGAATAGAAAATACAAAGTCTGAATATATAATGTTTTGTGACTCAGATGATTGGTATGAAAAGCAAGCAACTAAAAAAATGATGGAAAAAGTTGAAGATGGTGCAGATTTTGTATTTGTAGGTTATTATATAACATATAAAGATGGAAGAAAAATAGAAGCAAAATATAATACTTTTAATAATATAGAAATAACCAAAGAAACATGTATTTCATATTTACCAATAACATCTTGGGCAAAATTAATAAAAAAATCAATTTTAGTAGAACACAATATAAAATATCCTGTAGGAATAAAGAACTGTGAAGAATTGCCAGTTATACCTGTTGCAGGATTTTATGCACAAAAAATAGTATATATAGATGAATGTTTATATAACTATTTTCAAAGAGAAAACTCAGCGTCTAACCATAGGTTAGAAGATTTGAGTTTTTATGATATAACATATGAAAAATTTAAAAATCAATTACCACAAGAATATAAAAAATCAATAAATATAAGAATGGTAGAGCATTTGCTATATAGTAAAACATATAGTTTGATAAAAGAAAAACATTTGAAAAAAGAAATAATAGAAAATATTAATAAATGTAAAAAAAATTTGGATGGACAAGATATTAATACAATATTAAAACAATTCCCTGTGCGCAAGAGAATTTTTATAAAATGTGCATTGGCAAAATTTGTATTTCCATTGAAATTATATGTAGCATTACAACAAAAAATGATAGGAGAATAAAATTAGATAATTATAAAGATTATTCACATTATTTAGAAAAAATAAATGAGTATATAGCAGAAAAAATGAAAAGGGAATCAAAGTTATTAAATAAAGACAATTATAAGGAATATTTCTCAAATGCAAGAGAATTTTTTATGAATTATAATTATGATGAAATATTCTATTAATGGAGGGACAAATGCTAAACAAATTGAAAAAAATAAAACCAAAACATATCTTGGAAATGCTTGTTATTTTAATATCTTTTATACCTGGAATGATATTAAGACTGATAAAAAGGGATATATGGATAGTAGCAGAAAATGGTGATGATGCCAAAGACAATGGATATGCATTCTTTAAATATGCAATGGAAAATAAAAGTAAAAAAGATATATATTATGTAATAACAAAAAAATCAATATATTATGATAAATTAAAAAAATACAATAAAAATCTATTATATAAAAATAGTTTAAAACACAATATATATACAATAGCATCAACAAAATATATAAGCTCGCAAATAGGTTCTGGATTACCATTTCCAGAATTAGTATTTAATTTTCAAGGAACATTTATATATAGATTTAAATCAATATTTTTGCAACATGGGATAACACAAAATAAAGTGCAATGTTTATTAAAAAACGAGAGTAAAGTAGACTTATTTTGTTGTGCAGGAAACAAAGAATATGATTTTGTAATAAACGAGTTAGGATATAATGAAGAAAATGCCAAAAAAACAGGATTTTGCAGATATGATTTATTAAAAGACGAGTCAAAAAATAGCAATAAAATCTTAATGATGTTTACATGGAGAAAGCAATTTGAAAATGATGAAAAAGCATTTTTAGATTCAAAATACTATTCAACTATACAAGATTTAATAAAAGATACAAGACTGTCAGACTTATTAGAAAAAGAAAATTTAGAATTATATATGTGTTTACATGATAAGATGATTCCATACAAAGATAAATTTATAACTACAAATTCAAGAATAAAGATAGTTGACAAAACAGAAAAGAGTATACAAGAACTATTAAGAGAGTGCAAATATTTAATAACAGACTATTCAAGTGTAGCATTTGATTTTGCATATATGAAAAAGCCATTACAATATTTTCAATTTGATTATGAAGAATTTAGAAAAAATCATATACCAGAAGGATATTGGAATTATGAAGATGGTTTTGGAGAAGTAACACATACTGTTGATGAATGTATTAACAAACTAATAGAAAGTGTAAATTGTAACTTTGAAATGAATGAAAAATATAAAAATAAAACAAAAGATTTTTATATTTATACAGATACAGAAAATTCAAAGAGAACATATGAAGAAATTGAAAAATTGCCAGTTGAAAAGCATAATATAGATTCAGTTTGGTTAATTACAGTAATTGCATTTATAATAAGCTTTTTTACTAAAAATTTGTATTTATTATTAATTACAGATGTAATAGGAGTAATATTAAATATAATATATTCAAGTAAAAATATAAGTCAAAGAATATATTTATTAATATTTAATATAGCAATGTTTACATTTTTATTAGCCAAGCCAGTTATAAGCATATTTAAAGCTATAAACTGGATAGAAAAGTTCTCAATAGATTCACAACAGCATGTATTTTTATTAGTTTTTATAGCAACATTTTCAATATATATTGGAAGTAGAATTTCTGAAAAGAAAAATAAAATTACAGAAAATATAAAAGAAAATACAAACGAATCAAAATGTAAAGATAAGAAAATATTTACTAATATAGCTTTAGTATTATTTTTGTTTTGTGCTATTTTTTCAATAATAACAGAATATGATAAATTAATATATATGAATGGAAAAGACTATGTAGAATATTATCTAACATATGAAAATACATTTAATCCAATAATAACACTATTAGCAGGAATGTCAGATATAATGTTATGTATATTCCTTGCATGTATGCCAAGTAAGAAGAAAGCAATAATACCAGTTGGAATTTTTATGATATATAATATCCCAACATTTTTAATAGGGCAAAGAACACCTATTGTTATATCAGCATTGTTTATATTTTCATATTTTGTAATAAGAGATTATTTGAATAACAAAGAAAGATGGATAGGAAAATTCGAAAAAATAGCTTTAATATTACTTATACCAGTAGCAATAATAGGACTTGCAATTTATAATTATTCAAGAGTAGATGAAGAAGTACCAACAACTAATATAATATCTTTATTTGGAGACTTTTTCTATACACAAGGAGTATCTTATGATGTATTGAACATAGGATATGAGATAAAAGATAAGATAAAAACAACAACAAACCATAATTATACATTTGGGCCTTTTATTGACTATTTTAAATATAGTACAATATCACAAAAAATATTTAAAACAAAGCCATTACCAACAGGAAATAATGTAACAAAAGCACTTGAATCAAGTAGTTATTCACATATAATATCATATTTAACAAGAAAAGATTATTTAGAAGGACATGGATGGGGATCATCATTTATACTGGAAACATATACAGACTTTGGATATATTGGTGTAATTGTATATAGCCTGATTTTAGGATATTTATTAATGGCAATTCCAAGACTATTAAAAAAGAACACCTTTATAGCATCAATAGTATTAATAAGTACATTAAATATATTTATAATTCCAAGAGCAGAAGCATTACAATTTTTGCAATTTATAATAACACCACAGTTTTGGGGTGCATGGATTATGTGTATATGTGGATACCAAGTAGTAAAAATAATTATAAACAAATATGAAATGAGGAAAAATTAATGAGAGCACAAAAATCGGCAAAAAATATTATAGTTGCACTAATAAGTAATGCTCTAAATATAGTATTAGGAGTAGTAGTACAATCAATATTTTTAAAAACATTAGGGGAAGAATATTTAGGATTAAACACAGTATTAACAAGTATATTGTCAATGTTATCAATTGCTGAACTAGGATTAGGTTCAGCAATCATATATAATATGTATAAACCAATAGCCAATAAAGATAAAGAAAAAATAAAATCATTAATGAAATTTTACAAAAAGTGTTATAGCATTATAATAATAGTAATGCTGGCTATAGGTCTTATTGTTAGTATATTTTTAAAACAAATTGTAGGAGAAACACAGACAATTCAAAACTTATATTTACTATATTTCTTATTTTTAACAGATGTAATATTTTCATATACAATAGCATATAAAAGATCAATAATATATGCAAACCAAGAAGAATATCTTACAAATATAGTTCATTTAATTTATTTAGTAGTAATGAATGGATTACAAATATTGTTTTTATATTTAACACATAATTATTGTGTATTTTTAATAATAAAATTAGTATGTAGAATATTAGAAAATGTATTAGTAAATATAATCGCAAATAAAAAATATCCATATATAAAAGAAAAAGATGTAAAAGAATTAGACAAAGAAATAAAAGATGATATTATAAAAAATATAAAGGCATTATTTTTCCATAAAATTGCCGGATTTATTGTAAGCAGTACAGATACAATATTGATTTCAGTATTTTTTGAAGGACTAGTTACAGTTGCCTATTATTCAAATTACAATTTAGTACTTTCAGCAATTACAACAATATTAAATCAATTTTTATTATCAGCTACGGCAAGTATAGGTGATTTATTAACAGAAAATAATAAAGAAAGAAATTATGAAATTTATAAAAAACTAAATTTTCTTAATTTTGTAATATTTATAATAGGTGCAACAGGAATGGCATGTGCAATAGAACCATTTATAACGATTTTCTTTGGAGAACAATATATATTATCAAAATTTATATTAATCTCATTAATATTAAAATTCTTCATTCAAGGAATGAGAAGACCACTTATGGCATTTAAAGAAGCAGCAGGCATATTTTATGTAGATAGATTTGTACCAATATTAGAATCAATAGTTAATCTAGTTGCGTCAATAATATTATTAAAAATATGTGGATTAGCAGGAATATTTTTAGGTACAGCAGTAAGTTCTTTAGTAATACTATTATATAGTTATCCAAAATATGTATATAGACCAATATTTAATAAAAGATTAAAAGATTATTATTTAGAATTTATTAAAACAATATTGTATGCAACAGTTATAATTGGAATTACAATGGGAGTAAATCAATTAATAAGAGTAAGTAATATATTTGCTGAACAAGTATTGAGTGTTGTAGTAGCTATAATAATACCAGTTATAATAATAACATTAGTATCTGGGAGAACAGAAGAATATAAATATTATATAAATATAATAAAAAATATACTATTCAGAAAAAAGGAGGTAAAACAATGATTGATGAAGAAAATGGACAAACAAGAAAAACAAAAGGTGGAAAAAGATATCAAAAAAAGCAAAAAGGTAAAAAAGGAAAAATAGCTGGAATTATAGTAGCAATAATTTTAATATTATTAGTAATATTATTAGGTGTCGGAACTGGAATGGTTGCTGGAAAAATATCAAAAATAAATTTTGATAAATTAGATAAAGGTGATTTGGATGTAAATGAAGATTTATATACTGAAGTATCTGATAATGTAAGTAAAGAAGAATTTGAAAAAATAAAAAATGTAGCATTATTTGGAATAGATGGTGGTAGAAGTGATGCAATAATGATTGCCTCAATAAATCAAGTTGATAAAACAATAAAATTAATAAGTATTCCAAGAGATACATATGTTTCTGTTGCAGGACATGGAAAAACAAAAATAAATCATGCTTATGCATATGGAAAAGAACAATTAGCATTAAAGACAATTAATTCTAATTTTGGATTAAATATATCTGAATATGTAACTATTAATTTTAAAGGATTAATAAATGTTATAAATAAAATTGGTGGTATTGAATTAAATATAAGTAAAGCAGAAAAAGATTATATAAATGAGTTTGTTCATGAATCTTATGAATTGACTAAAAAACCTGTACAATTATTGTCAAGTTATGGAAAAGTAAAATTAACAGGTGAACAAGCATTAACACATTCTAGAAATAGAACTATTGGAAATGATTTTACTAGAGAGGAACGTCAAAGAGATGTTCTTACAGCTGTAATGAATAAGGTTTCTACAATGAGTATAACACAACTTTGGAGCTTGAGTGATAGTGTATTATCAGAGGTAAAAACAAATTTGAATGTTTCTGAATGTATGGGAATTGCTTCAGATGTATTAGGAAATACAAGTTCATATTTGAATAATATTACATCAAAACAGATTCCTTCTGAAGATGATGGTGGAAAAGGTGATAATATAAATGGTATATATTATTATGTTTGTGATCTACAAAAGGCTAGTAAGAGTATGAAAAATATTATTTATGGGGAATAGAAAAGACATAATATAAGAATAATAGCTTAACGTTAATACTTAAATCGAAAAGTTTTAAAAGGCTTGACATGGTATAAAAAATATAATATAAATTATTCGTATGCAAAGAAGCTAGATTAATCTGGCTTCTTTATTTATGGAGAAAATAGTAAAAAAATCCTAAAATTAGTGTAGACTTTTGTTGAAAAATAGCACATTGTATATTGACAAAATCTTAATATAATATTAAAATTATATAGATAGAAACAGAGGAACAAAAATGAAAAAAAATAAGATTAGCAAAATAAATATAATAAGAGCAATATTAATAATATTATTACTTGCAACATTTGTACGAATATTCTGTTTTTCAAACCAAAATGGAACAAAATCAAGTGGAGTAAGTAGAAAATTTACAGAAATAGTTACAAGTAATATCAAAAAAGTACAAAATATGCCTAAAAGTGAGAAAGAGCTCTTTTTAGAGCATACAGAAAAAATAATAAGAAAATTAGCACATTTTTCAATATATACAGTAGTTGGATTACTAATGATGTCACTTATGAATACATATAAGTTAAAGCAAAGTAAAAGAATATGGATAAGTTTAATAGTTGGTGTATTGTATGCAAGTTCTGATGAAATACATCAATATTTTGTGCCAGGAAGGTCTGCTAGAGTTTTTGATGTTATGATTGATTCAGCAGGTGTTTGCCTTGGTATATGTATTGTGATTTTTGTATTGTGGATTGCAAGAAAAGTGATGGAGAGAAAAAAGAAAGAGAATAAAGAAGTAACATCTGATAGAATGTAACAAAAGTATTACAATTTATATTTAAGGGGGAAATATAAATAATGGATGTAAAAGAAAAAGCAGCTGAAATAATAGTTTCTAATAATGAAACAGCATTAGAACAACCACAACAATATATCCCAGAAAAAACAGATAGTTTATTAATCAGGAAAATTTTAAAAAGATTAATAGATATTTTAGGAGGAATTGTTGGAACAATTGTATTAATACCATTAACAATTGGAATAGCAATAGCAAATTTGATTTGTAAAGATAATGGCCCAATATTTTATAGTCAATATAGAATGGGAAAAAACGGAAAGCTATTTAAGATGTACAAATATCGTTCAATGGTTGTAGGAGCAGATGAAAAATTAAAAAAATATTTAGAAGAGAATGAAGAGGCTAGAAAAGAATATAAAAAATACAAAAAATTGAAACATGATCCAAGAGTAACAAAAGTTGGTGAGTTTATAAGAAAAACAAGTTTAGATGAATTTCCACAGTTTATAAATGTATTAAAAGGAGATATGAGCTTAGTTGGACCAAGACCTTATCTTGAGAGAGAAAGAGAAGATATGAATGGCTATTATAAATACATAACAACTTTTAAACCAGGTCTTACAGGATTATGGCAAATAAGTGGAAGAAGCGATGTTGATTTTGCAACTAGAATTGATTTGGATATGCAATATTATTATAACCATAGTTTGAAGGGTGATATTAAGATATTGTTTAAGACTGCAATGAAGTTGGTTAAAAGAGAAGGAGCTTTGTAGAAAAATAAAAAGGGAGTCAAAAGTAAATGAAGATTGCAATGATTCGGACATAAAAGAATTCCTAGTAGAGAAGGTGGAGTAGAAATCGTTGTTGAAGAATTATCAACAAGATTAGTAAAACTGGGAAATCAAGTGGACGCATATAACAGAAAAGGAAAAAATGTTCAAGACAAAAATGCAGACAAAGATAAGAAAAAGTTAAAAGAATATAAAGGTGTAAAAATACTTACAATTCCAACAATAAATAAAAAAGGAATTGATGCATTTTTATATAGTTTTTTTGCAAGTGTAAGAGCTTTATTTGGACACTATGATGTTTTACATTACCATGCAGAAGGTTCATGTGCAATGCTTTGGATTCCACATTTATTTAAGAAAAAAATTGTAGTAACAATACATGGATTAGACTGGCAAAGATCAAAATGGGGTGGATTTGCTACAAAATATATAAAATTTGGAGAAAAATGTGCAGTAAAATATGCAGATGAAATAATTGTATTATCAGAAAATGTAAAAAAATATTTTAAAGAAACATATAATAGAGAAACAATTTTTGTTCCAAATGGAATAGATACGCCAGTAATTAGACAAGCAAATATTATAAAAAATAAATATAATTTAAATAAAAATGATTATATTTTGTTTTTAGCAAGAATAGTACCAGAAAAAGGTTTAGATGATTTAATAGATGCATATATGCAAATTGAAACAGATAAAAAATTAGTAATAGCTGGTGGTGCAAGCCACACAAATGAATATTTAGAACATATAAAAGAAAAAGTAAAAGATAATAAAAACATAATAATGACAGGATTTGTACAAGGTGAAGAATTAGATGAATTATATAGTAATGCATATTTATATTGTTTACCAAGTCATATTGAAGGAATGCCAATATCATTATTAGAAGCTTTTAGTTATGGATGCAATGTTTTAATAAGTGATATTGATGAAAATGTACAAGTCGCTGAACAATATGCAACAAAATTCAAGATGGGAAATGTTGATGATTTAGCAAAAAAATTAAAAGAATGTCTAGAAGATAAAAATAGATATGATTCAAAAGAAATTCAAGAGTTTATTTTAAATAAATATTCTTGGAATGATGTTGTAGAAAGAACAATGAAAATATATAAGGAGGAAATATAATGAAAATAGCAGTAGCTGGAACAGGGTATGTTGGACTATCATTAGCAACATTATTAAGTCAAAAAAATGAGGTGGTAGCATTAGATGTTATACCAGAGAAGGTAGAAAAAATTAATAATAGAATTTCGCCTATTCAAGATGAATATATCGAAAAGTTTTTTAAAGAAAAAAATTTAAATTTAAAAGCAACTTTAGATTACAAAGAGGCATTTAAAGATGCTGAATTTGTTATTATAAGTACACCGACAAACTATGATGAGAAAAGGAACTTTTTTGATACATCAAGTGTTGAAGACATTATTGAAAAAGTATTATCAATGGGGGATAAAAATATAACTATGGTTATAAAGTCAACAATTCCTGTTGGATATACAGAAAGTGTTAGAGAAAAATATGCGATGGATAGAATATTTTTTAGTCCTGAATTTTTGAGGGAAGGAAAAGCATTATATGATAATCTATATCCATCAAGGATTATTGTTGGAACAAGAGGAGAAAAAGGAAAGGTGTTTGCCAAACTATTAAAAGATGCTTCATTAAAGCAAGAAATTGAAACACTATTTATGAATAGTACAGAAGCAGAGGCTGTAAAATTGTTTGCAAATACGTATCTTGCTTTAAGAGTGGCATATTTTAATGAATTAGATACATATGCAGAAATTAAAGGATTGAATACAAAAGATATAATTCAAGGTGTTGGATTAGATCCGAGAATTGGAACACATTATAATAATCCATCATTTGGATATGGAGGATATTGTTTACCAAAAGATACAAGACAACTATTAGCTAATTATAAGGATGTTCCACAAAATTTAATTGAAGCAATTGTAAAATCAAATATAACAAGAAAAGAATTTATAGCTCATGAAATATTAAAAAATAGTCCAAAAGTTGTTGGAATTTATAGACTAACAATGAAATCTGGTTCGGATAATTTTAGATCAAGTGCCATACAAGATATAATAAAAACATTAAAATCTGAAAATCAAAAAATTATCATATATGAACCAACATTAAATGATAATGAATTTTTTGGATGTGAGATTGTGAATGATATAGAAGAATTTAAAAATAGAAGTTCAATTATTATGGCAAATAGGTTGGAAGAAAATTTGTTTGATGTAAAACAAAAAGTTTATACTAGAGATTTGTTTTCTAGAGACTAGTTAAAAGGAGAAAAAAATGGCTGAAAAAAAATTAAATGGTACAGTAATTGTTACATATAGATGTAACGCAAGATGTACAATGTGTAATAGATATAAAGCACCATCAAGACCTGATGAAGAAATAAGCATAGAAACAATAGAAAAATTACCTAAAATGTATTTTACGAATATAACTGGTGGTGAACCTTTTATAAGAGAAGATTTACCTGAAATTGTAAGAGAATTATATAAAAAATCTGATAGAATTGTTATTTCAACAAATGGATTTTTTACAGATAGAATAATAAAATTATGTGAAGAATTTCCAAATGTAGGAATAAGAATATCAATTGAAGGTCTAGAACAAACAAATAATGAAATTAGAGGATTAAATGATGGATTTAATAGAGGATATTCAACATTAAAAAAATTAGTTGAAATGAAACATCCTGATGTTGGATTTGGAATGACAGTTCAAGATAAAAATGCCAAAGATTTAGTTGCATTATATGATTTATCTAATGAAATGGGAATGGAATTTGCAACAGCATCACTACACAATAGTTTTTATTTTGTTGAAGCAAAAAATATTATTCATGATAGACCTATGGTTGCACAAGAATTTGAAAATTTAATTAATAAACTTTTAGAATCAAAATCACCTAAAAAGTGGTTTAGAGCATATTTCAATCATGGTTTAATTAATTACATATATGGTCAAAAAAGATTATTACCATGTGATATGGCTTTTGATACATTCTTTATAGATCCATATGGAGATGTAATGCCATGTAATGGTACAAAGTGTAAAGAAGTAATGGGAAATTTAAATGAACAATCTTGGGATGAATTGTGGAATTCTGAAAAAGCAGAAAAAGTAAGAAATGTAGTAAGACATTGTTCAAGAAATTGCTGGATGATAGGTTCTGTTTCACCAGCTATGCATAAATATATTTGGAAACCAGTTTGGTGGGTAATTAAACATAAAGTAAAATTCTGGACAAATAAGAAATACTCAATGTATGAATTACCAATTGTAAGACAATATAGAGATGGAAAGGTAACTAAGGAAGAACTTGATAAGCTTTCTACCTGTGATTTAAATGCTACTATTGATAATGGTTTGTCAGAGGCTTCTAAAGAGCAGTTGAAACATAAGTCTGGTGAAGAGATTGTCGATGAAGATATAAAAAAACAAGAAAGGAAAAAATAATTTTATGGAAAGAATTGCTTTAATAAGATCTGCATCTTCTAATGTGCCAAAAAGCTCATACAATGTTCAAGAGATTGGACTAGCTAAGGAATTAGCCCAAAAAGGTATGTATGTTGATGTTTTTTTAATTAGTGATACAGGAAGAACTTATTATGAGAAATGTGGAATTGATGATAGAGTTACTGTATATAGATTGAAAGGAATAAAAATTCCAGGACAACAAGGGATTTATAGAGAATTAACAACTATTTTAAATAAGAATAAGTATGATTTAATTCAAGCATTAGATGATAGTCAAATAACAACAGTATTTGTAAGTAAATATTGTAAGAAAAATAAAATAAAATTTGTATTATGGCAGGGAATGTATGAAAATTATCCTGAAAAATTTAAGAGAATTATACAATATGTATATGATGCAACTTTATTAAAAATATTAAGAAGAAATACAAAATATACAATTTCTAAGACAACTTCTGCGCAAAATTATTTAGTTTCTAAAAAATTTCCTAGAGGTATAGTAATACCTGTAGGATTAGAAATTTCAAATTTCAATGAAAATAATAAAATTAACTATAGAGAAAAATTAGGAATAATGCCTAATAGAAAGATTTTATTATATGTTGGAAAAGTTGAGGAAAGAAGAAAACCAATATTTTGTATAGATGTTTATAATAAGGTAAAGGAAAAATTTCCAGACTGTTGTTTAGTATATGTTGGAAAAGGACCAATGCTTAATCAAACTAAAGAGTATGCTAAACAAAAGAATAGTAAGGACATATTTTTTATAGATAAAATTCCTCAAAGTGAACTATCAGGTTTATATCAAGAAAGTGATATTTTTTTATTGCCAACAAGATATGAAATCTTTGGTATGGTGTTAATGGAGGCAATGTATTTTGGAACGCCAGTTATAACATATAAAGCAGCAGGACCAATTGATGTTATTTCGGACGATATAGATGGATTCACAATGAATAATTTTGATAGTGAGATTTGGTCACAAAAAATAGTAGAAGCATTTGAAAAGAGAGACTTAAAAGAAATGGGAAAGAGAGGAAAGGATAAAATATTAGATGAATACTTATGGACTCATATTGCTTCAAAATATTTTGATGAATATAAGAGAATAGTTGAGGAAAAATAATATTTTATAGGAAATTATGAATATATTAGTTATAACACCTACATATAAAATTGAAGGGCGTAAAGACTTATTTAGGGATTCAGAAGCAGTACATTATTTATGCAAATATTTAACGAAAGAAAATAATGTATATGTAATAGATACATATTTAAATGGTTTTAGTAAAATATTTAAATATGTAAATCCACAATATATAAAATATTTAAAAAGTGGATATAATTATGTAACTGATGGAATAAAAGTAACTTTAATTGAAAGACAACGATTTTTTCCCAAACAAATTAATGGATTTAAATTTGAGGAGAAAAGATTTTTAAAAATATTTAAGAGAGAAATTTCTAATAATGAATTTATTCCCAATATTTTTGTTGTACATATGCCTTCAATGAATATGTTTTGGGTAAATAATGAAAATATAAAAGGGAAAAAAATAGCTATTTTACATAATACGGATTTGAATTATCTTTTTACAAATTCAGATGAATTTGTGAAGTATTTAAATAATAATTATGAAAAAGTATTTTGTAGAAGTAAAAAGATATATGAAATAGTAAAGCAATTTGATTTAAATAATCTTAGTAATGAAATTATTTCTTCTGGTGTACCAGAAACGGAATATACTTATAGAAAAGAATTTAGTAATAGAAAAAGAATTCTTTATGTTGGTAAATTAATAAAAAGAAAAAATTTAGATATATTAATAAATTCTCTACATAATTTAGAAAACTACAATTGGAAATTAACTATTGTAGGAAAAGGGAAAATGAGAAATAAATATTATAAATTAGTAAAAAAGTATAAATTAGAAAATAATGTTGATTTTATTGAACAACTCGATAGAAAAGATGTTTTTAATTTAATGCAAAATTCAGATATTTTTTGTATGCCAAGTCAGAATGAAACATTAGGATTAGTATATTTAGAAGCTATGTCTAAAGGCTGTATTACAATTGGAACACAAAATGAGGGAATAGATGGAATAATAGTTGATCATAAGAATGGTTTTTTAGCAGAACCAAATGAAGCGTCTTTAAGTAAAACATTGAAGCAAATATTTGATATGAAAGAAGAGGAATTAGTGAAAATTTCAGATGAGGCAATAAAAACAGCTAAAATATATACAGAAAAAAACATGTCAAAAAAATATTTTAATTTAATAAAAGATGGGAGCAAATTATGAAAATTGTTGCTGTAGTTGTTACATATAATAGAAAAAAACTTTTAGAAGAGTGTTTAGAGGCAATTTTAAAGCAAAGTGAGGAAATTTTTAAAATTGTTTTAGTAGATAATAATAGTTCTGATGGAACCTATGAGTATTTAAAAGAAAAGAAATTTTTGGAAAATTCAAAAATAATGTATTTAAAATTAGAGCAAAATATAGGAGGCGCTGGAGGATTTCATGAAGGTATGAAAGCGGCTCAAAAATTTCAACCAGATTGGCTTTGGATTATGGATGATGATACAATTCCTACTACCAATTGTTTAGAAGAATTAGTAAAACCTATAACGAGTATAAATGAAAAAATTGGATATTTAGCAAGCTCAATATATGGTGAGAATGGAGAATTTATGAATGTACCACATATAAGCCAGGAAATTTCTGAAAGTGGTTATCAAGATTGGTATAAGTATTTGAGTAAAGGTATTGTTAAAATAACTACAGCTACTTTTGTATCGTTATTAATAAATAATGATGCTGTAAAAAATATAGGATTACCTGTTAAAGATTATTTTATATGGGGAGATGACACTGAATATACGTTAAGATTAAACAGATATTATGGAAGATGTTATATGATAGGAAAAAGTGAGGCAATACATAAGAGAAAAATTGCAAAAACATTATCTATTTATGAAGAAGATAATGAAAAAAGAATAGAGTTTTATTATTATAAAATTAGAAATACTCTTATAAATAATAGAACATATTATGGAAGAAAAAAAGCGATTTCATATTTTATAAAAATGCAATTAAAATCATTAAAATTATTGATATTTCCAAATTGTAAATATAGATTAAAAAAATTTCGAATAATACATAAGGCATTGATAAATTACACTTTAAAAAACTATAACTTAAAGGATTTTAAAAATAGATTTTATGAATTGAAGGAATATAATGATGAAATTAAATAAAATAAAAAATATAAAGTTTTATAAATTGTTATATTATACATTTCTTTTTTTGTATTTTGGATATTATATAATAATTATTAGTTCTAATTATGGAAGTAACGTATCTAGTACAACTATTAAATTCTTAAGATATTTTATATATGCAGGATTTATATTAAAAATATTAATTACAACAACTTCAATAAAGAAAACGTTAGAACAACTATTATTGGTAGTTTTAACATATATGGTGTATTTAATAACTAATGATCTAAAAATTTTCGAAATATTACTTATTATTTATGCATCTAAAAATATGGAATTTGATTCTATCGCAAGATTTTTAGAAAAAATAATAGTTATGTTTTGTTTTGTGGTAATATTATCTGCAATTTTGGGAATAATACCTAATTATCAATTTTTTGATACAGATGTTGGAAGATTTAGATATTCATTAGGTTTTACATATGTAAGTCAACTTCCTGCTTTATTATTAGAAAGTATGTTTTTAAATTTATATAACTCCACCAAAAAGAATAAAAAAAATATAAATTATTTAAAAATATTTTTTTGGGGGGGATTAATATTTGTAGTATATAGAATTACAATAGTACGAGCTATGCTTATATGTGGTGTATTATTAATAATTTATATTTAATTTATTTTTATAATGATAAATTTTTCAGTAATAATATAATAATAACAAAATTTTTTGAAAGTATTTTTATTATATGTGCAATCTTTTCTGTTATTGTAATGATTAGCTATAATCCACAAAGTATGTTTTTTAAAAAATTAAATCAGCTTTTATCAACAAGATTAGAGTTGACAGAACAAATAAAGCAACAATACAATATAAAAATTTTCGGAAATAATATAAAAATGAATGGAGGAAGTTCGACTAAGTATAGTGAAAATACATCTGATTATATATATATAGATAATTTGTATATTCAATTATTATATAGAAATGGACTAAGTAGTTTTGTTATATATTTAGTTTTGTGCACAAAGTTAATGAAATTTTCTATTGAACAGAAAAAATATAATCTTATAGCAATGTGGCTTTTTATGGCTGCAGTGTTTTCATTAATTGGAGATACTATTTTTTCTCCAATTTATAATTGTACTTGGATACTATTTTGGAAGATGGAGAAAAAAAATAAATGAAAAGAAGAATAGAATTTTTAGATATTGCAAAAGGTATAGCAATTATATTAGTAATAATAGGACATTGTTTAGATAACAATAGTAATTTAAAAGAACTTATATATACTTTTCATATGCCACTTTTTTTTATAATAAGTCGGATATTTTTATAAGAAGACAGATGTAAAAAAAGAAATAAAAAAAGATTTTAAAAAATTAATATGCCCATATTTATATACGAGTGGAGTAATTATATTAGGGAAAGTGCTTGTAGGAAGTTTAAAAAGACGAAACATATTAGAAATAATATTAACATGGATTGGCGCAACGCTATATGGAAGTGGAGAAAAAATATATTTTTTCAATATAAAATTTGAAGTAATTGGCGCAATTTGGTTTTTACTTTCTTTATTTTGGACAAAATTGTATTATAGTTGTATTGATAGAATAAAAAATAAAAGAGTTAAATATATTACTCTTTTTATATCAAGTATATTTGGATTTGTATTAACTAAATATATTTGGTTACCATTTAGTTTAAATACAATGTTTATTTGTGTTGTATTTTATTCAGTTGGTAGAATTTTTTGTGAAGAAAAAATATTTGATAAGAAATATTCTAAAATATTCTTAATAAATAGTATTATTGGATTTATTTTTTGTTCTTATTGGTGTAAAACAAATGTTGCTACTAATTATTATAATTTATATTATTTTAATATGTTTGATGGAATTTTAGGAGCATTTTTATTAATATATTTTTGTTCAAAATTAAAAATAAAATTTTTAAATAGTTTTTTTGCATGGTGTGGAAAAAATTCATTGTATATTTTATGTTTTCATACAATAGAAGGAAGAGGATTAATACCATGGAAGTCATTAATAAATATTGAAAATACGATTTTTACTATTTTTATGAGAATTAGTGTTGCAATTGTTGCAACATACATATATAAATATTTTATGGAGAAAAAAAGAGGAAATGAAGAAGTCGATAACAAAAAATTACATATATAATTTATTATATCAGATATTAGTACTAATATTACCACTAATCACAACACCTTATATTTCCAGGGTATTGGGAGCTGAAAATATAGGAATTTATAGTTATACTATATCAATAGTTACATACTTTATACTATTTGGTTCTTTAGGTGTAGCATTATATGGTCAAAGAGAAATTGCATATAATCAAAATGATAAAAAGAAATATTCAATGATATTTTGGGAAATTGTAATATTAAGAACTATAACAATGACAGTATCATTAATATTATTTTATTTTATATTTGTAAATGAAAATCAATACCAAGTATATTACAGAATATTAATATTGGAGTTAATTGGAAATTGTATTGATATAAGCTGGTTCTTTCAAGGCTTAGAAGAATTCAAAAAAACAGTTATGAGAAATACAATTGTAAAATTAGTAAGTGTTATATCTATATTCCTTTTTGTAAAGAGTAAAAATGATTTACAAATATATTTTTGGATATATGTTTTATCAACAATACTTGGAAATGGATCATTATGGTTATATTTACCAAGATTTTTGGAAAAAGTAAAGTTAAAAGATTTAAAAATTATAAGACATTTGAAACCAACATTGGGGTTATTCATTCCTCAAATTGCAGTACAAGTATATACAGTATTAGATAGAACAATGATAGGGGCAATTATTTCAGATAAGTCAGAAGTTGGTTTTTATGATCAAAGTCAAAAAATAATAAAAGTATTAATGACAGTAATAACATCATTAGGAACAGTAATGCTACCAAGAATAGCAAATACATTTGCAAGTGGAGAAAAAGAAAAAATAAATGAATATATGAGAAGATCATTTAATATGGTATTTTTATTAGCATTTCCGATGATACTTGGAATAATATCTGTATCAAAAGCATTTGTTCCAATATTTTTTGGAACAGGATATGATAAAGTGGCAACATTAATGAGTGTAATTAGTCCAATAATTTTGCTTATAGGGCTAAGTAATGTAACAGGAACACAATATTTATTGCCTACAAAAAGACAAAAGGAATATACTATATCAGTTATAATTGGTGCAATAACAAATTTTGTAATGAATATGTGCCTAATATGGAAATTTGCAGCAATAGGAGCATCTATAGGAACTGTAATTGCAGAATTTACAGTTACAGCAGTTCAATTATATTTTGTAAGAAATGATTTTGATTTTAAAGAAATATTAAAAATCAGTAGAAATTATATAATTTCAAGTTTTATAATGTTTATGATTTGTATTTTTATAAGAACAATAATTTCAGATAATTTGTTATCAATATTGCTTCAAGTAATATTAGGTGGTATGACTTATGGAATATGTTTATTAATATTAAAAGATAAATTTGTTTACGAAATGATAGAGAAAATTAAAGGAAAAGTATTGAGGGGAAAATAAAGATTATGAAATATGATTATTTAGTAGTAGGCTCAGGATTATTTGGAGCAATATTTGCAAATGAAGCAAATAAAAAAGGAAAGAAATGTTTAGTAATAGATAAAAGACCAAATGTAGGAGGAAATATTTATACAGAAAACATAGATGGAATAAATGTACACAAATATGGAGCACATATATTCCATACAAGCAATAAAGAAATATGGGAATACATAAATCAATTTGCAGAATTTAATAGATATACAAACTCACCAGTAGCAAGATATAAAAATGAATTATATAATATGCCATTTAATATGAACACATTTAATAAATTATGGGGAGTAGTAACACCTGAACAAGCAAAAGCTAAAATAGAAGAAGAGAAAAAAGAAGCAGGAATAAAAGAACCAAAAAATCTTGAAGAACAAGCAATAAGTCTAGTAGGAAAAACAATATATGAAAAACTAGTAAAAGGATATACAGAAAAACAATGGGGGAAAAGAGCAACGGAATTACCAAGTTTCATAATAAAAAGATTACCAGTAAGATTTATATATGATAATAATTATTTCAATGACATATATCAAGGAATCCCAATGGGAGGATATACACAAATAATAGAAAAAATGCTAGAAGGAATAGAAGTAAGATTAAATTGTGATTTCTTTGAAAATAGAGAAGAACTAGAAAAAATAGCAGATAAAATAATATTTACAGGGCCAATAGATAAATATTATAATTATCAATTTGGAGAATTAGAATATAGAAGTTTAAGATTTGAAACAGAAGAATTAGAAGAAGAAAATTATCAAGGAAATGCAGTAGTAAATTATACAGAATATGAAATACCATATACAAGAATAATAGAACATAAGCACTTTGAATATGGACCAAGTCTAGGAAAAATAGCAGAAGGAGAAACAGCAAGAAAAACAATAATAACAAGAGAATATCCAGATAAATGGGTACAAGGAAAAGAACCATATTACACAATGAATGATGAAAAAAATACAAAATTATATGAAAAATATAAAGAATTAGCAGACAAAGATAAAAAAGTAATATTTGGAGGAAGATTAGGACAATATAAATATTTTGATATGGACAAAGTTATAGTAGAAGCATTAAAATGTTTAGAAGGAGAAAAGTTATGAATATTTTAGAAAAAATTTTTTCTATTCCCAAAACTATATATTTTAATTTTAAAGTTTTAAAATTCCGACAAGCTATTTTATTACCATTTTTAGTATCATATAAGACAAAATTTGGTTCATTATATAAAAATGTTATAGAATTTGAAAGATTTAAACCTAAATTTTTTAAAATAAAGCTTGGAATTGGTGGTTCTGAACACGTAATGTCTAATAGATATTCAAGGATTTCATTTGGCAGGAATTCAAAGATAATATTTACAGGAAATACATTTATATGTGATGGTTTTTCAATTAGGTGTGATAACGGAACTATTAATATAGGAAAAGATTTTCATGCAAATAAAAATATGTTAATTAATTGCGAGAAAAATATTAAAATAGGAGATAATTGTACTTTTGGAGTGAATGTAAATTTAAGGGATTCTGATGGTCATACTATAGTAGTGAATGGTATAGAGAAAAATAATAAAAAAAGTATAACTATAGGAAATCATGTTTGGATATGTTCGAATGTTGACATATTAAAAGGAAGTAAAATTAGTGATAATTCAGTTGTTGCTTTAAGAAGTGTTGTGTTAAAAAAATTTGAGGATGCTAATTGTTTAATAGGTGGGTATCCAGCGAAAGTATTACAAAATAATATAAACTGGATAAAATAATTGGAGTATGCATATGAAAAAAAGTAAGGTTATAAATTTATTAGTTAGTATTATTATAGTTGTTTTTTCTATATTTTTTGTAAAAAATATAGAAAAAACATATTATAATAGGAATGTGGTTATAGTAAATAAAGATGGATATGAATATGAGAATGAAAGTTTAAATTATATTATTTTATACAATACAGTTATGATTCCAATGGATGAGGTATTTGGTCAAATTTTTGGGAATGAATATCAAAAAGGAATAAGCCAAGAACTTATTTATGAAGATATGATATTAGAAATCAATTATAATGAAGGAAATATAATAATTCCCAATAGGCATTTAGTAAATAATTATACATTGGATGATAGTGTAACTGTAGAAATTGAAGAAGAAGATAATGTTAGATATATTCCTGTATATTTATTAAGTAATTTACCGAGTGTAATAGTAAAAATTGATGGCAAAATCGTATATTCAAGTGATAAATATATTTCAGCTAGAGATATAATAAAAACTAAAAATGAAAAACATGAAATAAAAATATATTTATCTAGCGAGTATAAGAAAAATGCATCAGCTGAATATATTGGAGAAGAAAATGGAGCTTTGTGGAGAGAAGAAGCTTTAAAAAGAATAGAAAAGTATAGAAAGAAAAGTGTATCATTTAGAATAATAAATCAAAATGATCTTATAATGAAAGATAGTAATATTAAAATAGAAATGAAAAATAATAATTTTAATTTTGGAACTGCTATAGGTGAAAAAAAGATAGAAAAAATAAATACGAATTTATTTAATATCCTAGTAAGCGAAAATTATTATAAATGGAGAGTTATTTCTCAATCTGGTTATGATGATGCAGATTATATATATGATTATATAAACAAGAATAATATGAATTTAAAAGGACATAATTTATGGTGGGATTGTGTATATAGTAATGAATTACAACAATTAATAACTAGTGACAAAGATGATGATATAACGTTTGAATATATATATAATAATTTTAATAATAAAATTATAACAAAAGAAGAGGCTGATAGTTTAATTGAAAATTTAATTACTAAATTTGAAAAGTTAGTGTATAAACATATAAAAGAGGAAGTTTCTAGATATCCTAAAGTATCAGAATGGGATGTAATTAACGAACCAATTAATTATCAATATTTTAAATATTATTTATATGATAAAAATCTTTTATCTGATAATTCATTTTTAAATGAAACTAAGAAAATTATTCAAGATTATAGTGATAACGAAAGATATTATCAATTTATGTCAAAGTGCTTTGACATTGCTCGAGAAAATAGTAATGATGCCAAGTTAATATTGAATGATGAAAAAATAAATGGTAATTTTACTAGTCCATATATGAATAAAGTAATTAATATAATAAAGAGAATTCAACAAAATACTTCAAATATAAATGCATTTGGAATTCAATATCATGTAGGGGATAGTTATAAAGCTTCAATTCAAAGTAGATACAATGAAATAAATTATATATGTGATGTAACTGGAATAAAAGACATAATAATATCGGAATATGATAACTATTTAAATAATAAAATTGGCAAATATACATTAGCAGAAAAAAAAGTAAAAGCTGATTATTTACGAGATTCACTAATTATGGCATATAGTAATCTTAATGTATCAGAATTTACAATGTGGGTATATAATTCAAACCATTTCTGTGATGAAGAACGTAAAGCATATGAAGAGACAGTATATCCATGGTTAAATTATACAGAAGAAGGAACTGCTGGAAAAGATGGATATTCTACAAGATTATACAAAGGAACATATACAGCAACAATAACATTACCAAATGGAAAAAAGAAAGAAGTAGAATTTGAAGTTTCAGATGATAGTTCAGATACTATAGATATAATTATAGATAGCGAAATTACAGATGTTAAATTAAAGCAAAAACCATCAAAAACAAAATATTATAAGAATGATATATTAGATTTAACAGATGGAATATTAGAAGTAGCCTATGATGATGGTACAACAAAAGAATTTCTAATGACTGAAGTTAATGCTACAGTAACTGGATTTGAAAGTAATAAACTAGGAGTGCAAACAGTAAAACTTGAATATGATGGACATACTATAAAATTTGATATTTATGTTGAAGAAAAAGAAGAAGTCTTAATAGCACAAAATATTGAAAAAATAAAGCAAAATAATATAGAAATAAAAAATAAGTATCAATTTATTTTTGCTAATGAAAGCATTTTAAATAAGTATAATTTAATTATTACAAATTTAGAAAACTTAGAAAAAGATATAAATAGTAATGTTATAAATAATGAAAAAATAAACAATACATACAAATCAGAATATGATTTTATTTTAGCTATAGTTAATGAATATGATAATAGCAAATTATCAATAAGTCAAAATAATTTACAGCAGATTATAAATGATATAATTAGTACATCTAGTAAATACATTGATTTATATAAGTACTATGTAAATAATGATTCTATTGAAAATGATATAATTGTTTCAAAAATAAATAATGTAATCAATAAATATAATACTAATTTAGATATTGATATTCCGATTGTAGATGATTTAATAAAAGAAGTAAAGGATATATATACTAATAATCTAGATAGTGAAAATGTTTATGAGAACTATTTAAATAAGCAAAGAATATTAAATACGTGTGAAATAATTGAAACAATACAAGATAAAGAAATTCTAAAAAAAGTACAAGAAGAATCAACAAAAGTAAAAATAGCATACAATTATGATAGTAATACTATTACAAATCAAGTTGTAGAAGTCCAGGTATATTTACCAAGTGATAAGTGTATTATAAGGGATAATGTAGAAAATAAAACATATAAATTTGATAGTAATGGAAGTAAAAAAATAACGATTAATATAAGAGGATATGAATATAGCTATGAGATAAAAGTAACAAACATTGACAAAACATCACCAATAATAAATGGAGTAGTAGACGGAAAACTATACACAAGCAAAATAACACCAACAATAACAGATGAAAACATAGATACTATAAAACTAATTTTAAATGGTGAAGAAGTAAAGAACTTTAAATCAGGAACAACATTAACAGAAGAAGGCTTTTACACATTAACTGTAATAGACAAAGCAGGAAACAAAACACAAATATCATTCCAAATAATGGAAAACAATAATCAAAATTATATTATTCAAGACAATATAATAAAAAACATATCAGAACAAACTATAAAATCAGATTTTGATAATAAACTAAAATTAGGAATAACATATAAAATAGCAAGAAATGAAAAAGAAATTTCTAATACAGATAGTATTGCAACAGGAGATATATTAACAACATCTGCAGGAGATAAATACACAATTATTGTTACTGGAGATATGAATAAAGACGGAAAATTAAATCTAAAAGATTTAGTCAAAATGAGAAAATATCTTTTAGACGGCAATAATTTAGACGAAAATGAGATGTTATCAGCTGATTGTAACTTTGACGGAAAAATTAATTTAAAAGACTTAGTAAAAATGAGATTAATGTTATTAAACCAAGATGCAACAAAATAATGTTGCATCTTTTAAAATAGGAGGAAAAATATGGAAGAATATTTATATCAAAAAGAATATGTAATGTTAAATAATATGCAATTACATTTAAGCAATCCAGAACCCATGTTAAAATACATTGATGAAAAAGTAGAAAAACTAATAAAAGCCAAAAGTAAGAACGAAGAAATAAATATAAAATTAGAAATATTAGATGAATTTTATAAAATATTAAAATATGATGCAAAAAACACAATATGTCCAGAACCATTAGGATACTTTGAAACAAAAGAAGAAAAAGACGAACTTATAAAAAAGAAAATAAAAATAAATGATTTAGTTTATTATTTAGGAAATATATGTATAAATTATCATAAAAAATTAATATCAAAAGAATATAGAGGAAGAGTACCAATAATTACAAATGAAGCAACAATAAAATTTAATGAAATATATATAAGAGCATTAAACGAATATTTTGAAACATTAAAAGGAAATGAATATAAAGGAATATTTGAAAAACTACCTAAAAAACAACAAAATTTACAAATTATAAGAATGATTGAATATAGAGGTGTAGTATTTCCAATGGCAGAGCCATTAACAAATAATAAAATTGAATGTATAAGAGATGAACATGCATATGGAACAGCATTCATATTACCAACATTAATAGAAAGATTTCTTATAATCCAATTAGATTCAAAAATCCTAAAAAACTTAATGAAAGAACTAAAAGATAAAATTGAAAAAGCAAATATAAAATTAACTGATGAAGAAAAACAATATTATAATATTATTACTGAAAAAGGAGATAAAACAATATTTGCAAGTGAAAAATTTATTAGAGCAAATATCTATAAAATGTTCATAAAATATCATATTATCAATGAAGAAGATGAAGATATAAAACTATTGATTTTACATGAATATATTAAAAAAAAAGATGGTAAAAAGATAAAAAATAAATTAACACTTGGAAGTGTTATAGTTTCACCATATGCGAATTCTTTAATAAAAAAACAATATACAAAGTTGTTGAATTTAATATTTGATCCAAATGAATTAAATATGAGAAATAATATTGCACATATTAATAATGAAAGCTCTGATTATTTATGTTTAGGAGATACAGCTGTTTTAATGCAATTATTATGGGATATAATAACAGAAGATATTTTTGAATAAATTAAAAAATATTTATTTACACTAATGTTTAGTATTAATGTGACATAATTTTACAAAATTAGTAACAATAAATATTATAATTTACATAAAATGCACAATAATTTATTGACAATGTCATAAAATAATAGTAAAATGATAATAGATTTTGCAAAAAACTCGCAAAATCGAAAGAAGGGTAAAATATGTTATTAGAATTTAAAATGAAAAATTTCAAATCATTTAGAAATTTAGTTGAATTTAAAATGACGCCAGCTCAAAAAATAAAAGATTTAGAATATAGTTTGCTAAAAGAAGAGGCAAACGGTAAAGAAGAAAAAGCACTATCATCATCTGTTATATATGGACCAAACTCATCAGGAAAAACAAACTTAATAGGTGGATTACAAGTATTTAAAGCAATTGTATTAAGAGGAAATATAAAAGATGCAGATGATTTAACAAGTATTAATATAGCAACAGAAAAATTAGATTTTATACCACATATAGACAGCAAAGAAAATGAACCAACATATTTTTATATAAAATTTTTAACTAATAATATGATAATTGAATATAGTATAACTTTTTTAACAGAAAAATTATTATCTAAAGAAAAGGATAAAAGAAAAATATTAGAAGAAAAACTTAAAATCGATGGAAATAATATTTATATAAGAAATGAAAAAATTCAAATAGAAAATTTAGAATATTTAAAAGAAAAAGAATTATTAATAGAAAACTTTCATGAAGAAGTGGCAAAAGATATTATAAATTCAAATATAGAGCCACAAGAATTACTATTAAATGTAATGTTTAAAACATTATATAGTAAAAAGATTTATGAAATTATAACAAATTGGTTTCAAGATAAACTAAGAATTATATATCATGCAGATAAAATACATTATGCACCAAACTTAGAATCAAGAATAGATATAAAAAATTCAAATAAAAAATTATTCTCTAATCCACAAATAAATGAAGCAGTGAAAGAAATTGGATTAACATCTGAAAAAATAGCATATCCAATAACAGATAAAAAAGACTTAATATTTCCAGTATCTGTAATAAAAACTATAGATGAAAAAGGTATAGTTGTTCCAGCAGAGTTTTTTGAGTCATTTGGAACACTTAGATTATTAGATATTTTTCCACTTATGATGGCAACAATGAAAAGAGGTGCAACATTATTAGTAGATGAGTTAGATGCGTCTTTGCATCCAATGATAATAATGAGTTTTATAAAAATTTTCCATAATGATGAAATAAACAAAAATGGAGCTCAATTAATATTTAATACACATAATCCAATTTTCTTAAATAAAAATCTTTTTAGAAGAGATGAAATAAAATTTGTAGAAAAAGAAGAAAAAGAAAGTATATTATATTCATTATCAGATTTTGGAACAAGTGGAAAAAATGGAGTAAGAAATGGAGAAAATTATTTAAAAAATTATTTTATAAACAAATATGGTGCAATCACTGATGTTGACTTTTCAGATATATTTGAAGAATATATGAATCAAGAAAGGAAGTAATAAATATAAATGTGTGCAAAAAAATTAAAAACAAATAAAAATTATTATTTTTCTGTTGAAGGAGATACAGAAGGCTGGTATTTAGACTATTTACAAAAATTAATTAATAACTGTTCTAAAGCAACTTGTACAGTAAAATTAAAACATAAAAAATTAATGCCAACAAGATATGCCAAAACATTAGCAAATATAACTGAAGAAGAGGTATATCATTTATGTGATTATGAAAGTGATTCAGAAGATGATGTAAAAAAATTTCATAAGATTTTAGATGATATGAAAGAAGTTTCGAAAATTAATAATAGTTTAAAATATAAATTAGGATATAGTAATTTTACATTTGAACTTTGGATAATTTTGCACAAAAAAGATTTAAAAGGACCATTAACAGATAAAAAACAATATTTAAAATATATAAATGAAATATTTGATGAAGATTTTAAAAGTCTTGATGAATATAAAGAAGAAAAGAACTTTAAGAGAGTAGTTGAACAAATTACATTGGAAGATATTATAAATGCAATAAAAAGAGCTGAAAAAATAAGAGATCATAACAAAGAATATAACAAACAAATAAAATATGGAAAATATATTTATTATAAAGAAAATCCAGATTTAGAAATAAATGAAAGTATTGAAAAAATACTAAATGATTGTGAGATATTATAAGAAAAAACTTAGAATTGATTGTTTTTAAATGACAATTCTAAGTTTTATTTTTTGTAATAATTCTGTAACACAAATGTAACAAAAACTTAAACAAAAAAATATTGTCGAATACGGCAAAAAATGTTACAATTTAATGGATAAATAAAAAGAAGGAGGCAAAAGAAAAATGAAAAAAATATTAGCAAGTATAATTATAGCAATGATGCTAATAAGTGTAGGAGTTAATGTATTTGCAGACGAAACAAAAAGTACAGAACAAACAACACAAACAACAAGTGAATCAACTTCAAAAGACTCAAGTATAACACTAAAGACAACAGAAAAAGTTGAAGTAGAAGATGTAACAAAAGAGGTAAAAGTAGTAATAGGATATGATAAATTAGAGTCAATAGATACAAGTGGAATATGTATGTTTAAGGGAATTTTTAAATATAGTGATATATATTTTAATCAATTAACACAAAATGATATAAAAGCTTTAAACGGTTATACAGTACAATTTAGTGAAGAATCTGGTAGACTTCTTGTAGAAGCAAATAGAACACCAAAAGATGGTGAAGATGTTGCAGAAATAACACTTACATTCAAAGAAGGATTGGAAAATGTAACAACAACAGGAGTTTTTTTTGAAGTTGAAGAACTTACAGATGGAAAAAATGAATATGACACACCTAAATTAGTAACACAAGTAGCTGTTGTTCCAAAGGCAGACAAAACAGAAGAAACAAAAGATGAACAAAAAAATACAGAAACAACGAAAGATGATCAAAAAAATACAGAAACAACAAAAGATGATAACAAAAAAGATGAATTAGAAATAATAACAAATACAACAAAAACAGATAATACAACAGAAAAAACAACACAAGACACAACAGTATCACAAGAAAAAGAATTACCAAAAACAGGTGCAACAACAGTAGCATTAATAGTATTAGCAGTAGTTGCTATTGGAACAATAAGTTTAATAAGATATAAAAATATCGAAATTAAATAAAAAAATCAAAAAAAAGTATTGCATAAAAAAACATATAATGCTATAATGAAGAAGAAAATTTTAAAAGAAGAAAGGGAGAATGAAAATGAAAAAGACATTAACAATAGCTTTATTAGCTATAATAACAATAATGGCTTTAGCAACAGGCGTAAATGCTGCTACATCATCAACATTAGCTGATGAATTATATGCAAAAGGATCAAAATATGGAATGACTTCAGCAGATAAAGTAAAAATCGAAAGATATTTAAAAGAAAATCCAGTAACAGATGCTCAAGCAAATGAAATATTAGCAAAAGCTGACGAAGCAATAGCTGTAATGGAAAAAGCTGGAGTAACAAATTATGACAAATTAACAAAAGCTCAAAAAAATGAAATAAAATCAGTTGCAACAGAAGCAGCAAAAATTGTTGATTTAAAATTAGTTTTCAACAAAAAATCAGTTGCAATATACAACAAAGATGGAAAATTAGTAGAAACAGTTTCAAATACTAATGGAAAATTAGCTTATACAGGAAATGTTGTAAACGTAGTAGTTTTAGCTACAACAGTGGTAGCATTAGTTGCTGTATCAGCAGTAGTTGCAAGAAAAAGAATTGTAAATGCTTAGTAAAATAAAAATCTTCTGAATAATCAGGAGATTTTTTTATTTTGAACGCAAAAACTCTTGCATAAAACGTTCTAAAATGTTATAATTTTTTTATGAATAAAAAAGGAGTATTACATATGCAAAAAGAAAAAGTGGTAAAAGCATGTAAATCAACTATAGGAACAATTTTAATTGCAATATTTATAGTGATAGGAGTATTTCTTGCTATAAAAATATGTTGGGGGACAGAAATAGAAAATATATTTATGTTAGCAAATAAAGTCTCAATAAATATAAATAAAGACAAAGAACAACAACCAATAACAATAGATGAAGAAAAAAAATCACTTGATAGTTATCCAGAATATGGAACCCAATATGCAACAATTGAAATTCCGAGAATAGGAGCAAATTTACCAGTGTACTTTGGAGATACACTAGAAATACTAAAGAAAGGTGTAGGACACTCAAGCGGAAGTTATTTTCCAGGTGAAGGTGGTTCTATATTATACATGGGACACAATTCCAAAAAAGTATTTAGAAGATTCTCTGAATTGCAAATTGGAGATGAAATAAAGGTAACAACAACATATGGAGAATACAACTACAAAATTTATGATATGCAATTAATAAAAGAAACAGATTTGGACAAAGTTCCAATACAAAGAGATGAAGAAATACTAATGGTATATACTTGTTATCCATTTAACAATGTTGGATATGCAACACAAAGATATGTAGTATATGCCAAATTAGAAAAATAGAAAGGAATAAAAAGATGAAAGTAGGAAAGAAAATTTTAAATTTTATATTTGTTCTAGTTATTGCATTAAGTTTCACATTTATAGGAGTTAAAAGTGTTGTTTTTAAAACAATATTTAACAAAGAATATGTATTAGAACAAATGGAAAACAATAATTTTTATTCTGAAACATATAAACTTGTAGAATCAGGTTTTGAAAATTACATAGGACAATCAGGACTTGACGAAGAAGTAATAAAAAATATATGTACAGAAGATAAAATAAAAAATGATATTAATATAATATTATCAAATATTTACGAAGGAACAAATGAAAAGATTGATACATCAGAAATATCAAACAACTTAAATTCTAATATTGATAAAGAAAATGTTAGAACATCAAGTAATAGTAAAGCTATTGATGAATTTGTAGAACATATCTGTCAATCATATAAAGACACAATAATAAGTACAAGCTATGAAAACACAATAAATGAAAAATATAGTAAAATAACACAAAAAATAACAAAAGTTCAAAACATATTGATAATTGCAATAATAATAAGTATTATTGGAGTAATTGCATTAAATGTTAAAGATATTTTAAAACTATTATTTTGGACAGAATCAGCTGTTTTATCTTCAGCAGTTATGCAATTAGCAATAACAACTGTAATAAAATCAAAAGTAAATATAGATGGAATAAAAATTTTTAATGACGCATTTTCAAATATTGTAGTAACAATAATCAAAGACATATTAAGTAAAATAAATATAATTGCAGGAAAATTTATTATAGTTTACTTTATATTAGTAGTAATTTATGCAATTATTATACTTTCACAGAAAAAAGAAGAAAATCAAAATAATTAATTTGAAACATAAATAAGAAGGGATTAAAACAAAAAAATGGAAGAACTAGATTTAAAAGAGCTAATTCAAATATTTTGGGAAAAAAGAATACAAATTTTATTAATAACAGCAATTTTTATAGTTTTAGGAATAATTTATACTGTTGGATTTGTAAAACCAAAATATCAATCAAAAACAAGTCTTTTATTAGCAACAAATTCATCAAGCCAATCTAATGCAAATGGAATAACTACAAATGACCTTACATTAAACTCAAAACTTGTTTCTACATATAGTGATATGGTTAGTGGAAATAAAATAATCAGAGAAGTAATAAAAAATTTAGGAATGAATCTTCAAGAAGATGATGTTAAAAAAAGTATTAGTGTAAAAGCAAGAGATAATGCAGACATGATAGATATAATAGTAAAAAATGATGATCCTGTAGTAGCTCAAAAAATTGCTAATGAAACAGCAAAAGTATTTATAGAAAATGTAAAACAATATTATAAAATAGAAAACTTATATATTTATGATGAAGCAGAAGTTGAAAATGAACCATATAATATTAATCATAAAAAAGATGTTTTAATATTCGCTGTAATTGGTATAGTAATTGCATTTGGATATGTATTAATACTAAATATGTTAGATACAACAATAAAATCTGCACAAGACATTGAAAAAATATCAGGAGTTACAGTATTAGCTAGTATTCCAATATATGATTTAGCAGAAACAAAGTCAAAAGGTAGAAGAGGAGGAAAAAGATAATGAGAAAAGAATTAGTTACACATCTAGATCCAAAATCACCTGTTTCTGAAACATTTAGAACATTAAGAACAAATATACAATTTATGAATTCTAATAGAAGATTAAGAAGCTTGCTAGTTACATCTACAATGCCAGGAGAAGGCAAAAGTTGGGTTGCTTCAAATTTAGCAGTAACATTTGCACAAGCAGGGAAAAGAGTGGCATTAATAGATGCAGATATGAGAAAAGGAAGATTGTGTTCTATATTTGGAGTTGAACCAAGACCAGGATTATCAAATTATTTGTCAGGATATTATGAAAATCAAGAATCTGTAAATATAGATAAATATTTGAAACAAACAGATGTAAATAATTTATATATAATTCCAGCTGGAAATATTCCACCAAACCCATCAGAATTACTTGTAAGACGTCAAATGAGAAATTTATTAGAACAATTAAAAAATCAAGTTGATTTAGTTATAATTGATGGAACACCATCAAAACTTGTAACAGATTCTGTTATATTATCAAGAATAGTTGATTCTACACTAATAGTATCAGCACATAATCAAACTAGAAAAGATGATTTAGAAAGAGTAATAAAAGACGTAAGAAATGTTGGTGGAAATGTTGCAGGAGTTGTTTATAATAAAATTCCAGTAAGCAGTAAAAAATATAATCAAACATATTATTATTCTTCAAATGTAACAGTTCAAAAAAATAATCAACCAGATTATGAAGCAGAAAGAAGAAAATTGCAACAAAGAACGCAAAATGCTTTATCACAAAATTCAAAAAGAAATGGAAATCATAGTGAAACAAACAATAGAAATTCACAAAATACAAGACAAGAAAATACACAAGTTCCAAAAGCGTTAAGAAATAATATTGATAAAGATAATTGGAAAAAAATAATAGAGGAAGAAAAGAAAGACTTTTAAATGATTTAAAGGAAGGATTTTATGATAGATTTTCATTCACATATATTACCAGGAATTGATGATGGTTCTAAAAATTTAGAACAATCAATTTATATGGTAAATGAAGCAAAAAATGTAGGTTTTACCAAAATTATATCAACATCACATTATATGGAAAATTATTATGAATGTAATGAGCAAGAAAGAAAACGATTATTAAAAGAGGTACAAGATTCTGTTGATGGAATTGAATTATACCTTGGAAATGAAATATATATTACTAATAATATGATAGATTTATTAAAAAATGGACAGGCATCATCTATAAATAATACAAGATATGTTCTTTTTGAATTTCCATTAATTAATACAAAACCTATGAATGATAAAGAAGTTATATATAGATTAATTGAAAATGGATATATACCAATTATTGCTCATCCAGAAAGATATCCATTTGTTCAAGAAAATCCAGATTATTTATTTGAATTAGAAGAAATGGGAGCTCTTTTTCAAGCAAATTTTGGTAGTATAATAGGAATGTATGGTGGCAAAGCTAAAAAAACACTAAAAATTTTATTGAAAAATAATTTGATTAGTTTTTTGGGATCAGATGTCCATAAACCAGAACAAGTATATAATAAAATTCCTAAAATTATTAAAAAATTAAAAAAAGTTATTTCAGACGAAGAATTTATTGAATTTACAGAAATTAATCCTCAAAAAGTTTTAAATAATGAAGATATTATAAAATAAAGGCAGGAGCACAACTCCTGCCTTTATGTATGCTTAAACCAAAACATATCTAAAACCAAGAATAATACTTCTGCCTAATAAATATATTATGAATACATTATTAAAAAACTATTTCATGTTGTTTTCAACTTGTTGGATCATTTTTCTAACCATGTTTCCACCTATTTTACCAGCATCTTTTGCTGATATATCACCATTATAACCATCTTTTAAAGTAACACCAATTTCAGAAGCTACTTCATATTTGAATTTGTCTAAAGCGCTCATTGCTTCTGGTACTAATTTCTTATTGCTGTTTGAATTTGCCATTGTATTCACCTCCGTCATATATAACATCATTTAATTTCTTTTTGAAAAGTAAAAACTTTTCTAAGAATAGAATGTGCAATTTTTAATAAAATAAACAAGAAGTTTTTGGAAAAAACAAATAAATTACAAAAATATCTTGAAAAAAACAGATAAATTTATTAAAATTAAATATGTTTGAAAATTAAAACAAAAGATAGGAGAAAGATATGTATAAGTTAGTAGCAATAGATCTTGATGGAACAATGCTGAACCAATATGGAATAATTACTGAAAAAACAAAGAAAGCAATATCAAAAGCACAAGAAAAAGGTGTTGAAGTAATGATTGCATCAGGAAGAGCAATCACATCTGTAAAAAGGTTTTCAAAAGAAATTAATAGTAATAAATATTTCATTTCAGGAAATGGAGCTATTACATATGATATAAAAAATAATAAAATATTATACGAAAATATTTTATCCAAAACAAAAGCATTGAAAATCATAAAAATTTGTGAAGAAAACAGTATTTATTATAATGTTTATACTGAAAATGGAATAATAGCCAAAAACTTAAGCTATAACACATTATATTATTATAAAGATAATTTAACAAAACCAGATGAAAATAGGACACATATAAATATTGTTGAAAATGTTTATGATTATTTTGAACAAAGAGAAGAAAAAATTCTAAAAATAATGATTTGTGATGAACATAAAACTGTATTTAATTCTATTGTAAGAAAACTAAAAGAATTATCTGAAATTGAAGTATTAGAAGTATCTCACATGTCTAGAAAAATAATAAAACAAGGAACAGACGAAATAGCATTAGAATACTTTTATACAGAAGTATCAGCTAAAGATGTAGATAAATGGAATGCATTAGAAGAAATAATATGTTTAATGAATATATCAAAAGAGGAAGTTGTAACAATTGGAGATAATGCCAATGACTTAAAAATGATAACAAATGCTGGACTTGGTGTTGCAATGGGGGAAAGTGCCCCATATGTAAAACAATCAGCAGATATAATTGCACCAACAAATGATGAAGATGGAGTAGCAATAATTCTTAATAAAATATTTGATTTAAACTTGTAAATAGTAGTAAACTAAAGGCTTTAAAGAAATATTACATTAATATTACAAAAGCATTAATTTTATATTACAATAGAAATATTTTGTTGATTTTAGTATAAAAATATTGTAAAATAAAATAGAAATAAATTAAAAAATAGGGAAGGAACGTGGAAAAAATGGCAATGAACCCAATGCAAAAAAAAGCAAGAACATCATTTATATTAGGAGTAGTAATAACACTATTATTAACAGGAATTGTAATAGCATTATTATTGTTTTATGTAAACAAATTGAATACAGAGATTTCTACATTAAATGCAAATAGAAAGAAGGTTTACGTATTAAGTCAAGACGTAAAATCAGGAGAAGAAATAACAGAAGATATGTTTGCCCTAAAAGCAGTAGATCAAACAACAATACCAGCAAATGCAACATCAGTAATATCAGTTATTGAAAGTTGGTATATGCAAACAAAAGATGGAACTATGTTAAATAGAGATGAAGAAGGTCTTTATTATACACAAACAGATGCTAATGGATCAGATAGCATAGTAAGAGTTTACAAAGAAGACACAACGGAAAATTATTATATAAAACCTACATCAACAACAAAACAATATATTGAATTAAACAATGTACCAGTAGTAGCAAAATTAGATATGAAAAAAAATACAGTAGTAACACCAAATATGGTTCAACAAACTGATAATATTGTTTCAAATGATGTAAGAGTAGAGGAATATAATGTTGTATCTTTACCAGTAGATTTAACAGATGGAGATTATGTTGATATAAGATTAATGCTACCAAATGGACAAAATTACATAGTTGCTTCAAAAAAAATAGTTGAAATACCAATGGGAGCAGAAGGACGTTTAGCAGATACAATAAGAATGACATTAAGAGAAGATGAAATTTTAGCAATGTCTAGTGCAATAGTAGAAGCTGCTGGAATTAATGGTGCAAAATTATATGCAACAAAATACAAAGAAGCAGGAATACAAGATGCAGCTGTACCAACATATAGACCAAATGATTCTGTAACAGCATTAATAACAGATTCAAACGGAAATGTATCAAATCCAAATATAGTATCAAGTGCAGTAGAAGAATTAAAGAAGAGATATACAACATCAGCAACAAATGCAAGAAGATACTTAGAACAACAAATTGGAGCTGACTATGATACAAATGTAAAAAATTCAATGGAAGAAAGTATTTCTAATGCACAAGATGCAAGACAAAAATATTTAGATTCACTAGGAGAATAATTAGTTATAGTAAGGGCATGTTATGCCCTTACTATATGAATTATTATATAGAAAGGATAATAACATGAAGAAAGTTGGATTTATAGGGGTATATGATAAAACAGATCTAATTTTGGATATATCCAAATTATTAACAAGAAATGGAAAAAAAGTTTTATTCATAGATTCTACAAAGGATCAAAAAGCAAAATATATAGTTCCTAATATATTACCTACAGTATCTTATGTAACAACATTTGAAGACATTGATGTTGCTATAGGTTTTGAAAATATAGAACAAATAGCCCATTATTTAGGTGTTGACACTGAAAATGAATTCGAATATGAATATATATTTCTTGATACTGATAATTTTGATGGAGTTAGAGATTTTGAAGCTCTAAGCTTTGATAAATTATATTATGTAACATCATTTGATGGATATTCACTAAGAAAAGGAATTGAACTTCTAAAAGAAATAAATTTACCATTAAAAATGACAAGATTATTTTTTACAAAAGAAATGTTAAAAGAAGAAGATGAATACTTTAATTATTTAACACTTGAATTAAAAGAAGAATGGACAGACAATAAATTATACTTCTTATTAGAAAACGGAGATTTAGCAGTACACATGGAAAACCACAGATTGCAGTGTATAAAATTAAAAAACTTAAGTAATGAATATAGAGAAAACATTGTATATATTGTAAAAGAATTATGTAGTGGATTAGATGAAAAAATGCTTAGAAAAATGACTAAGGAAATATAAAAAAGGAGAGAATAAGATGTCAATTGTAACATTTTGGAATGCAGATAGAGAACAATCAGGAGTTTCAATATCAACAGTTGCTGTTGCAACAAAAATGGCTATCGAGCGTAACTTAAAAGTTTTGATTGTTTCAGCAGCATATAATGATTCAACAATAAAAAATTGCTTTTGGAAAGAAAATGCTGTAAGAAAACAAATTATGGCTGATAGATCATCAAGCATTGCAATAGAGAATGGTGTTGAAGGATTATCTAGATTAATAGCAAGTAATAAGATAGAACCAGAAAATATAACAGATTATACACATGTTATTTTTAAAGACACATTAGAAGTTCTAGATGGATATATGGAAAATCCTACAAAGACAAAAGAAGAAAATCTACGAGACTATAAAACAATATCAGCAGTTTATCCTGCAATACTAAATGTAGCAAATCAATACTATGATATGGTTTTAGTAGATTTAAGTAGAGAACTAGATGAGGGCGTAAGAAATGAAATCTTAAAAATGGCTACTATAAATCTTTATATTGCAGGTCAAAAATTAAGAAGTTTAGACTACTATATACAATTAAAAATGGATAATCCGATTGTAGCAGAACCAAAAAATATTATCGTTATAGGCAAATATAGTCATTATTCAAAATACAATAAAAGTAATTTGCAAAAATATTTAAGAGAAAAAAAAGAATTATCAGTTATTCCATTTAATATTTTATTATATGAAGCAGCTGAAGAAGTAGGAGTTGTAGATTTATTTTATAGACTAAGCAAAATAAAAGATACAACAGATTCAAATTATATTTTTATGAAAGAACTTGATAAATTAGTAGAAAAAATTATAGAAAAAATAAAAGAATTGCAAATGAGAATGAGGTGAGAATAAGATGGCAATTTTATTGTGTATTGTCGTTTTGATTATTGGTGGAGTAGCATTAATATTTTGGCTTAAAAATAAACAAAATGCAGAAGTCGTACAAGAAATTGAGAAAGATGATAAAACATATACTCTTGAAAAAATGAGAGATTATGTAAAAAAGAGACTTGATGAAATTACAAAAATAAATCTTTATGATATAGGATTATCAGAAGAAGAATTAAAAAGAAGAAAAAATAAAAAATATGCATTAAAGAAAGCCTTAAAAGGTTGTACATATGGAGATGTTAATGATAAAAGATATGTAAAAGAATTAATATCAGATTTATTATCAAAGGAATATGGTGTTGATGAAACAAATATATCAAAGGCAATTCCGTTTGATGTTCCATCATTGTTAACTGCACAAGACAAATTTGATATTATCATATATATGTATAAAAAAGAATTTGGATATGAAGCATTAACAGAACTTATAAAAAGATATAATTTAGCAACATTAAAATATCTTCAAGGTGAAAGTAAACCATCTTATGTAATAACAGAAGATGAAATTTCAGATATTTATGAAAAAGAAAAATTAGTATTATCATTTAAAGATAAACTAGAAATTGTTGTTCAAAGAATATATCAACATTATAAAGGATATAGTTCAATTGACGAAATAAGAGATATGAATATAGATGGTGTATCTGGTGGTGTATCTGGTTTACCAGAAAGTTTTATAAGCCAAGTTGCACAAACAGGAACAACAGATTATATTGAACAAGTATCTGAACATAAAGTTCCAAGAGCATGTGATAGTATTTGGATATTTTTCCAAGGTAAATCAATTCGTTTAGCATTTTTATCATTTGGAACAGAAGCAGAATTAAAAAGAGTATGTCAAAATATTTATAAATATAATAACCCAGGACAATTATCAGACACAAATGGTTATAAAGTAAATGAAATGAAAGATGGATCTCGTGTTGTTGTTGTAAGACCAAGTATGTCAGAAACATGGGCATTCTTCGTAAGAAAGTTCGACGTAAAACGTGCTACTGTTGAACAATGGACAGGAGATATGGCTGGAAAAGAAAAAGCAATTGAATTATTAAAATATCTTGTAAAAGGTGCAAGAATAACATCAATAACTGGTGAACAAGGTTGTGGTAAAACAACACTACTTATGGGATTGATTGAAAATATTTATGAAACAATGAACTTACGTATCACTGAAATGGCATTCGAGTTGCATTTAAGAAAAGTTTATCCAACAAGAAACATTTTATCAATGCGTGAGACTGATACAATTTCTGGACAAGAGTGTTTGGACGTTCAGAAAAAGACAGATGGTTCTGTTAATATCATCGGTGAGGTTGCAACAGACCCAGTAGCATCTTGGATGATTCAATCAGCACAGGTTGCTTCAAAATTCACATTATTTACTCACCATGCTAAAACATTCCCAGATTTAGTTACAGCATTAAGAAACTCAATGTTAAGAGCAGGAGTGTTTAAAAATGAAAAAACAGCTGAGGAACAAGTTGTACAAGTATTAAATTTTGATATACATTTACAAAAAGACTTTAGAGGTAGAAGATATATTGAGAGAGTAACAGAATGTATACCTGTTAAAGATTCAAAGACTTATGACTTTGAATATAAAAAAGAACATGATATGGATTCAAAAGTTACAAAATTCTTTGAAAACGCAACAACATATTTTTCAAAAGTAACAGAACAAAATTTATATACATATCAAAATGTTTTAGAATATGTTGATGGAGAATATCAATTGACAAATAAAATAACAGATCAAAATATTCATGATATGAGAGCAAATATGGATGAAACAGATGCAGTTGAATTTGACAAATTTATTGAAAAATATTGGGGAAAAACTAAAAAAGTATAAAACATAGATGAAAGGAGAGTTGTTATTAAATGGATGCTAGTGTGCTAAAATATATAATATTTGGTTCTATTGGTTTATTAGTAATTGCTGGAATTGCATATTTTGCTTTAGCAAAACAAATGGGAAAATCAGAATATGCAAGAATAAAGAAGTTACAACAAGGAACTAAAACAAGTGGCTTTTCAATGGATGTTTTATACCAGAGATTATATATAACATTTATTAAAATACCTTTCATCAAAAGATATTTATTTAAACTTCGTAGAAGGCTTGAAATTTTAAATATTGACGATGAATATAGTACAAGAAGAGATTCAGCAAAAATTTTAATGAATGCAATATTAATACTTATACCTATTGTATTTATAACAATTATAATCACAAAACAAAATATATTACTTATGGCAATTTTGTTAATCTTCGAATTGTTTGTTGTAGATTCAATGACAGAGGGAATGGTTGACAAAATTGACAATAAATTATTAAAAGAACAAATAGACTTTTTCGCTGAAATTAGACATGCTTATCATGAGTTTAATATGGTTGAAGAAGCTATATATCAAGTTTCTTTGGATGATGAAAAAAATGTTTCAAAACAAGGTGAAAAAATTTATGAAATATTAATTTCAGATGATCCAGAAACAGAACTAGAAAAATATTATGATACAGCACCAAATAGTTATTTAAAAGAATTTGCTGGTATATCATATTTGACCAAGGAATTTGGTGATAGAAAAGACAAAGATGGTTCATCATTATTTTTGAAAAACGTAGATAATATTACACAAGAAATGCAAATTGAAATTTTAAAAAGAGATAAATTAAATTATGTATTTCAAAGTTTGTCAATAATATCAATATTACCAGTATTATTACTAGAACCATTAAAAAATTGGTGTCTTTCAAACTTCTCTTTTACAGGAGAGTTTTATAATGGAAAGATGGGGCTATTAGCCCAAATAATAATAGTTGTTATAACAATTGTTTCTTATATATTAACAAGAAAGCTAAAAGATAACGGAGGGGTTCAAACAGAAGTTTCTCATACAGATCATCCTTGGCAAGAAAAATTGTATAATATTCCTTTAGTAAAAAAAATTGTTAATATGTTTATTCCTAAAAAGGGAACAAAAGATTACAAAAAGATGCAACAATTATTAAAAGATTCAGCATCAAAATCAAAAATGGAATGGATATATGTAAATAGAATTATTTTAGCAGTTATAAGCTTTGTGGCAACAATAATTCTTACAACACAGCTACATAAAATAGCAATAAATTATGTATATACAGAGCCAACAACTAGAACTACAGTTTTAGGAACATTATCAGATAAAGAAAAGAAAAAAGCAGAAAACTTAACAGAACAAGATAATTATTTCTTAAATAAATTTAAAGGAAAATTAGATGTAACAGTAGATGATATTAAAAAAGCAATGATAAAATCAGACTATTATACAGAATCAGACGAAAACCTAACAACAGACTCTGAAAGAATTTTGAAGAAATTAAAAATTATAAATTCAGAACAAATGAAATGGTTTGAAGAATTAATTGCTATGGGAATAGCTGTTATGGGATATATGGCTCCAGTTTGGTTAATGATATTCCAAAAGAAAATGAGACAAATGGAAATGGAAAATGAAGTAATGCAATTCCAAACAATTATTTTAATGCTTATGAAAATAGAAAGAATAAGTGTTGAAATGATTCTTGAATGGCTAGAACGTTATTCAAACATTTTCAAAGAGCCGATAGCAAGATGTGTAAACAACTATGAAGCAGGTGCTTGGGAAGCACTTGAGGAATTAAAACAATCAGTAAGTAATCATGATATGATTAGGATTGTAGAAAGTTTACAATCAGCAGTAGAAAAAATACCAATTAGAGAAGCATTTGATGAATTAGATGCAGATAAAGATTATCATAGAGAAAAACGTAAAGCAACAAATGATCAATTTATTTCTAAAAAAGGAATAATAGGAAAATTTGTAGGCTTTGCACCAATGATTTGCTTATTCGTTGGATATTTGATAATACCATTAGTATTTATTGGTCTATCAAGTATGGGAAGTGCATTCGCAGGATTACAATAATAAAGAAAGGAGTTTGATTATATGGAAAATGCAACAAAAGCATTGTTGATAGCAGCTGGTGTTTTAATAGGAATTATAATATTATCAATGTTGTTATTAGGATATAATCAAATTTCTAATTATTATCAACAAGAGAGTGACAATTTAAGCTTAAGACAAATTGTCGAATTAAATAAGAAATTTACAAATTATGATGGAAAAACAATTCGTGGAAATGAAATGCTTTCTGTTATAAATTCTGTTGTTGATTATAATACTTGGGTTACGCAAAATGCAAATGAAGGCTATGAGGAAATACAGTTAAACATTTCATTTGAGATGTCAAAAACAGATACTAGATGGACATCATTTCATATAGAAGAATCATCATCATATGATTATTTATTTCCCAATAATTCACCTATAACAAATACTAACATGAAAAAGATTTCAACAAGAAAAAACGATTTATTAACAAAATTTAGCAATTTATCACAAACTGGATTTGTAAGTTCTAATGTTGTATCAGAAAATACTTTACAATTACTTTCTTCAAATGTTCATACAATAAGAGATTGGCTAACAAGATCAACACAAAATACTAATGATATGTCTCAAAGTCAAAAGGAAAGATATGATGAAAATAATGTAAAGGCTGCAAAAATAATTGATAAAATATTACAAACAAAGTTTACAGATAATACAGCAGAGGAAACACAAAGAAATATGCTTGCACAAAAAAGTAAAATTGAAAAAATAGAACAAATAGCAGCAGAATATTATGAACTTACACAATTTAAAAGAACATATTTCCTATGTGAAGGTGAAGAAACTGGTAAAAGTGGAGTTTTAATTGCTTCAAATGGTAAAGTTAAAGCAATGAATTTCAAAATAGTTTTAAATAATGATCAAGGTCATACTATAAAATTTAATTAAATTGATGAAAGGAAAAGTTAATGGAGAATGCAACAAAAGCTTTGCTTATGGCAGCAGGAGTACTAATTGGAATAGTTATACTATCGTTAGGAGTATATTTATATGGGACTATAGGAAATTATGTACAAATGTCACAAGAAGAAATGAATAATCAAGCATTAATTAAATTTAATACTCAGTTTTATAATTATACTGCAATAGAGAATCAACAATATACTTTTCAAGATATAATTACAATAGCAAATATTGCATATGAAAACAATTCTGAAAAAGAATTATTAGATGAAACAGAATCTAGTTATGGAACAGACTATGTTGATGTAATAATTATTGGTGCAACAGATCCATCATCAGGTATTGAAACAGGAAAAAAACATTTAGAAAAAATAGTTGGAGATTCAAAGCAGTTAGCAGATTGGTTAGCAAAAAATTATTCAACACATTATACATGTAAGGCTGAAGACATGACAGTAAATTCTGCAAATAGAGTTAATAAAATTGTTTTTAAAAAAGTAAATGATTAATAAAAATTATATAAAATATTGAAAAAAAATTATATAAATGATAAAATGAGGAAGATATGAAAAAAATATTTATATTTTTAGCAATAATTGTAGTAATTTTATGTGTTATATTATACCAATATAATTCATATCAAAGAGCGCAAAATGCTATTAATAGTGAAAATAGTGAATATGAACAATATCTTGATAAAGAAATATATGGAATAGATATTGCTTCATTAATAAATAAATCAACAGACAAAAATGAAAAAAATTCTGTTTCAAAAGATGACAAAGGTTACTTTATACAAAATGATGAAAATTCTATTGAAATAGAAATATATATAAAAGATAGTGATACAACATATAAAATGGAACAAATTTATAAACAAGGAGTAGAACAATTTGTACAATTCTTCTTAAATGATAAATTTAAAAGTTCTAAAGTTGAATATCATGAAAAAACAAAAAGAATAAAATATATTCTTTTTGAACAAATATAAATTAGTTATTAACATTTTTTATAAAAAAATTTTAACGAAAGAAGGTGAAATTACATATGGAGAACGCAACAAAAGCTCTTTTAATTGCAGCCGCAGTTTTAGTAGCAATTATAATCATTTCTCTAGGTGTATATGTAGTATCTTTGGCTCAAAACCAAATGAAAGGAGCAGAAAGTGGATTAAATGACGTCGAAATTCAATCATTCAATTCTACATATAAATCATATGAGGGAACATCTGTATCTGGAACTAAAGTAAAAGCATTAGTAGATGCTGTTTATAATCATAATTTAACAGAATCTGATGAATCAAGAAAAATTGAATTAGTTGATGGAACTAATGCTACTATATTAGCAAAGGAACAAGAGGATCCAACACAAAAACCAGCAATAAAAACAGGAAAAAGATATTCAGTAACATGTGTACCTGAAAAAAAATCAGGATTAATTACAAAAATTCAAATACAAATATTAGAAGATAATTAATTTTATATAATGGGGGGATATATTATGGAAAACGCAGTAGATTCACTAAAAATTGCTTTTGGAGTACTAATTTTTACTGTTGCGCTTTCTATTAGTATATCCACTTTTTCAAATGCAAGAAGAGCAATTGATGGTATAACAACAATAAAGGACAAAACACAAGAATATGTTTATTTAGAACCATCTACAACTAGTAATAGAGATGTTGGAATTGAAACTATAATTCCAGCATTATACAAAGCTTATTCAGAAAACTATAGAGTGGAATTTTGGGTAAAAGATTCTGCTGGAGCTGAAAAAAAGCTTATTTTATATTCCAGAAGAAATGTAGAAGCCAGAGAAAATTGGGAAGAAGTTAATTATATAGATCTTATAGATGAAAATTTTGGTAGTGAATCATTAGCAATAGATCATTTGAATGCATTATTAACAAATGGACATACTAAATTTTATATAAATTCATCAAAAGCATATGGAGTTAAAGATATATCGGCTTATAAAAGATATAATAGTACTAATACAATACTTTTATATGATGAAGAAATTGGTTCTAAATCAGGAGATATTGCTATTGGCAGTGAAGGTTTATATGAATTTCTAAAAGACAAAAAATTTGAAGAAAGACTTGGAGAATATTATCAAGAAGACAAGAGTGAAGGAAAAGTGTCAGACACTCTTGAAATAAATAAAACTAAAAAAAGAATTATAACTTATGTTTGGAAAAATTATTAAAAAGAAAGGATAATACTTTATGGAAGAATCAACGACAGATATAATAGGTATTTTTGCAGCAGTTGCACTAATGTTTTTAGTTCCGCTAGTTCTTTTAGCAGATAGAAATGATGATATATCACAACTTATTGCAAATAGTGCTACATCATCTTTTGTAGAAAACATTATAAAAACAGGAACAATAACATCAGAAGATTATGCTAATTATATAAATCAATTAAATAGTTCTGGAAATACTTATGATGTAAGTATCGAAATTAAAGTATTAGATCCAAACTATGCACAAGAATATACAAATAGAAGAAATGAATTAGGTTCAAATCAATATTATTCAATTTATACAACACAGATAGAAGAAAAATTATCAAACAATGGTGGTAATGAATCAAATAAAAAGATTGTTTTAAAAGATGGTGATGTTATTTCAGTAATTGCCAAAAATAACAATTTGACATTATCACAATCATTAAAAAATATTTATTATACAATTTCAGGGGAAGAATTACATATTGTTGCAGCAACAGGTTCTGGAATAATTGCAATAAATGGAGCAACATAAAAATAACAGGATTTTTAATCGTGTTATTTTTGTTTAATAAGATAAGAAAGGAAATCATAATGAACATTATATATATTTTAACTTCATTAGCACTAATAATATCATATTTATTATTAAATAAAAGTGAAAAAAAAGAAAACTTAATACATAGTGTAATTATAAGTGTTATTCTATTTTTAACATATAATATTTTTATTACACAGGTAATGTTTTTTGTACATTTAAAATCAACATTATTAAATTTAGCAATTGTTAATATTGCTTTTTCTGCTGTTTTTATAACAAAAGAAATAAAAACAAAAACCATACAAAAATATTATATAAATAAATTAGATATAATAGCAGTTATAATTATATTAGGATTAGCTATAACGATTGTTATTATGAATTATGGAACAAATATTGCAGTAAAACATGCAGTAACAGATGCTGCAACACACTATTTTGCATCAGATGATTTTTATAGATATTCAACATTATTCTCAAGAGAAAGTTCAGACACGATAAAATGGTTGAATACTCCATATCTAATGACAGGAGCATATGTAAATACTGGTATATTCTTAAAACTTTTTAAAGGTATTATTGATGAAACATTTTTGGTAAAATTATATTTTATATTTGATATGTTTATATGGATGTTATCAGGTTTACTTATGTACACAGCACTTTCAACTAATTTTAAAAATAAAAAACATCAAATATTAGCATTAGTACTTACAATTTTTTATATGTTAGCATATCAATTAAACAGTCTATTTGCAGGTTTTTCTTATTTAGGTGTAGGACTAGATATAATAATTGGTATAATAATTATTATGAAAAGTGAAATTAAAACAAACTATAAGATTAGCTCTTTATTTTTATTAAACTTAGGAATAATGTTTTCATATTATTATTTTGCTCCAGTTTTATTTTTAGCAGAACTTTGGTATATTTTAGCAACAAATAAAAAGCAAAATATAAAAATATTTAGTAAACAGAATATTTTTGAAATATTAATTACACTTGTAATTCCAGGAATGATAGGAGTAATATATTTCATAGGATATCCATTAATGCAAGCAAATAATAAAGCATTTGATTATGTAGGAGCGATAGCAACAGATGGATTTATATATGAAGACTTAATTATGAATATATTTCCATATTTATTATTAAGTGAAGTTTATATAATATATATAGCATTTAAAAAGAAAAATACATTTATTGATAAATTATTATATTTAACGGTAATATTTACATTGTTAATATATATGCTTATGAGACTTGAATTTGTATCTAGTTACTATTACTATAAAATATATTATATGTTATTTTTAGTATTAACTGTAAGTAGTTATGAGATCTTAAAAATATTTGTAGATAAAGGAAAAAATGTTACAATTATAGTTTCAGGAGTATTGATAATTTATTCTTTTGGAATTTTTTCAGCAATGATATTAGATAAAAATTGGTTTGTATTTGATATTTATCTAACAAATGGCGAAGAAATAAAAGATGATTATGCATTAATAAAAGATAAAGAATTTTATTTGTTTGAATATTATAATAACAATATTAATACAATGCAAAATGATGATACACTATTTTGCAAGACAAAAGGTAATACTGGAAGAGATAGATGGGTTTATAGTATAACCAAAAATGGAAATAATTTAACAAATGCATTAACAAACGATAAGATAACAACAGTCGAAAAATTTATGGGAAATTCAAAATATCATTATTTTGTTTTATTAAAAAATGATTATGGTGGAGAATATGATAAAGTTCAAGATGAAGTAAAAAGATATAATTTAAAAATTTTAATTCAAAATTCTGCTGGAATGATTTTGGAAAAGCAAGATTTGGCTGAATAAAAAAATATATAATACAAATAATAAAAAAAACTTTTTAAGAATGTGAGGAAGAAAATGAAACATTTAAAAAGAGTATTTCTATTATTTGTATTATTTTTTATATTTATATATGTAGTTTCTATTGATAATATTCCACAAACAATAGAAATTTTTCAAGGAGAAGAAATAAATATTCCAACATTATGGGGAATTAAAATATCAAATGAAGACGAATCAATAGAAACATCATCAACATTATATTCAAGTACATTTAATGAAATAGGAGAAGAAAAACTAGAAGTAAGTTTATTTGATAAAATAAGATTAAAAACGATAAATGTCAATGTTATAGAAGATGTTGATGTAATACCAGTTGGAGAAATTGTTGGAATTAAATTATATACAAATGGTGTTATGGTAGTAGGAATGGCCTCAATTGAAGGTGAAGATGGTAATATATATAAACCATATCAAGATACAGGAATACAAGAAGGAGATTGTATAACATATGTTAATGGTACAGAAATTGCTTCAACAGAGGATTTAACAAAAGAAATAAATAAATCATTAGGAAATGAAATTGAATTAACATTTAATCATAAAGAAGAAACAAAAACAGGTAAAATAAAGTCTGTAAAAAATAAAGATGGTAAATATAAACTAGGATTATGGGTTAGAGATAGTGCTGCAGGGGTTGGAACAGTAACATTTTATAATGAAGACACTAAATGTTTTTCAGCATTAGGCCATGCAATAACAGATATAGATACTGGAGAAGTTTTGACTACATCATCAGGTGAAATTGATACAGCAAGAATATTATCAATAGTAAAAGGTCAAAAAGATGAACCAGGAAGAGTAGAAGGAGCAATAAATAGTAAAACATTAATTGGAAGTATTTATAATAATACAAAGTTTGGAATATTTGGAGTAATAAAAAATACTGAAAACATACAATTAGACTTTAATAAAAAGATGAAAGTAGCATCAAGAAACGAAATAAAACTAGGAGAAGCGACTTGTTTAAGTAGTATTGATGGAGAGATAAAAGAATATAAATTAGAAATAACCAAAATATATCAAAACAATAATTATGATAATAAAAGTATGCTTATAAATATAACAGATGAAAATTTATTAGAAAAAACAGGTGGAATTATACAAGGAATGAGTGGAACTCCGATAATACAAAATGGAAAATTTGTTGGAGCAATAACACATGTATT
>UMLR01056032.1_pt1 | contig 56553 bp, 68 predicted proteins | sample 1966741 | NCBI WGS metagenome assembly UMLR01 (sample SAMEA4836207, study PRJEB28245) | human gut metagenome | biome: gut microbiome; material: fecal sample | place: Denmark | collected 2008 | reverse complement strand
AGTTCAGAAATGCAACAATGGAAATGTGTAAAAAATATCCAGAATGATAGAATTAGTTGAGTCAGGTGTGGTTTTCAATGAAGAGAACCACACCTATTTCCTGGGCGACAAGCAGCTTTCAGGAATAACGGGAATGATTAAAAGACAATTATTTCCGGATAAGTACAAGGATGTTCCAAAGTATATACTTGAAAGGGCAGCAGATAGAGGTACAAGAGTTCATCACGAATGCCAGTTTGTTGATACAACAGGATTTGAGCCTGAAAGTCAGGAAGCAATGAACTATCTGCTTCTTAGGACTGGTGCAGGGTATAATGCACTTGCGAACGAATATACAGTATCTGATGGAGAATACTTTGCTTCCAATATTGATTGTGTGTGGGAGAAGAATGAAACGATTGCTCTGGTAGATGTAAAGACTACTTATGCACTGGATGAGGAATATCTTGCATGGCAGTTGTCTATTTATGCGTATTTCTTTGAACTACTTAACCCACATCTTAAAGTAGATGCTCTGTTTGGTGTATGGCTCTACAATGAAAAATCAAAACTTATTCCACTTTTCCGGAAATCTGACGTGGAGGTCAAAAGGCTGTTGCAGTGTGAGATTGAGGGAACACGTTACCTTGATACTGAAACTGCACTTGAACACAAGCAGGATGAAGTACAGCTATTGCCAAAGGACGTGATAAACAAATATCTTGAAGCTGTAGCGGAAGTTGAGAGAATACAGCCGTTCATTGACGGTTTCAAGGATTCGTTGAAACGCGCAATGGTTGAACACGATGTCAAGTCGTGGGACACAGGTGTATTGAAAGCTACCATAACACCTGCAGGAATCAAAAAATCTTTCGACACTAAGAGGTTTCAATCTGAGCATCCCGAGTTGTATAAACAGTACATCAAGGAGACTGAAACTGCTGCATCTATAAGAATCACATTAAGAAAGGAGGAAGAAAATGCTTAATAAGGTAATGCTGATAGGGCATCTTGGAAAGGACCCTGATGTAAGAACGCTTGATTCCGGAACGAAAGTCTGCCAGTTCACACTGGCAACGACGGAAAAGGGATACACGTTGCAGAGTGGTACTCAGGTACCGGACAGGACAGAGTGGCACAACCTTGTACTATGGAAGGGGCTTGCTGAGGTTGCAGGTAAATATCTTCACAAGGGAGACAAGGTTTTTATCGAAGGTAAAATCAGATCCAGAAGTTATGAAGATAACAGTAAGGTGAAGAGATATATCACAGAGATATTCGCAGATAACATGGAGATTCTTTCCACAACATCTAAGAGTGGTTCACAGAATAATGTTTCTGAAGCTCCATTACCATCAGAGACTCCAAGTGATGATTTACCGTTCTGATTATGGAAGCTACTATAATTAAGAAAGACGGTAAGGCCACCATGGACAAGGATTTCAACTTCATGCTAAGTCTTCTCCGTAATGGTGAATATACTCTTACCATCAAGAGAAAGACTAAGCCAAGGACGCTTGACCAGAACGCGCTCATGTGGATGTGGTTCAGGTGCGTGGGTTGTGCATTACGTGAGTTCACCGGTGAAGCGTACTGGAGTACAAAGGAAGGGGTGGAAACGATACATGACCTGTATTGTAAGAAATTCCTTACGAAGATGGTTATCACCCCGAAAGGTGAGAGGACGGAACTTGCAAGGGGCACAAAGGGACTTAGCACAATGGAGATGTCACATTTCCTGGATTCCGTCAAGACTGATATAATGACTGAATACGGAATCCAGCTACCGTTACCTACAGACCAATATTATTCGGCATTTGCAGCCGAGTACGAAAACAAATATTAATATGGCAATAATTAAAGATTACGAACCGGAAGAACTGAAATTTGTTCTTCCGGAAGCAGTTCGGGAACAGTTTCCATTGGAACTGCATTTTGAGAACGCTGAGAGTGAGAAAGACATCCTTAAGGCAGTGAATGAACACTTCAATGCTTTGTTCCCTGAGAACGAGATGGCGCTGCGTTACATGGATGATGTGGAGAAATCGGACCTTCGTGGGAAATACTGCAAGCTTGTAGAGCAGGAGCTTACTGAAGCTGAGAATGCTTTGTTGAACGCTAAGGAGGAAGCCAAACGCATCAAGACGGATGCTGAGGAAAGGTTGAATTCATTGAGCAAGCAGATTAAGGATTACGCTGCAAAAGTACAGGAAGGAACGGATGAAAAGAAACTTCCGGCTACAAAGACATTCTGTATCGCTTTGAATGGGTATTTCCTGTATTATTCCATTCTTAACGGTAAGGTCGTACTGGCCAAATCTGAAAAGATTCCATCCTACGATAAATCATCATTGTGGGCTCAGGAAGATAAGAACCGTGTAGCAATGATGGAGCTGTTCGGTCTTGACTTCCCTGCTCCTGAGAAACCTTCTGATGAAGAGTTTGACAAGGAACATGACATGCTTCCAGACAACGATGATGGAGAAGTGATGGGAGAGGAAGAATTCAATCAAACTGTAGGGGATGAGTAGATTACAGCATAAGCGTGGCCGCAAATCCAATTATGCACGTTCGCTTAACAATCCATATTGGGAAAAGGTTGCAAGGAATGTGAGGTTAAGGGATGGGCATAAGTGCAGGATTTGCGGTTCACGCTATCCTTTGGAAGTGCATCACAAACGATATAAGGTAAATGGTGTATCAATCGTAGGAAAGGAACTTGAATACCTTGACTGCCTTGTCACTCTGTGCGCTTCCTGTCATGAAAAAGTTCATAAAGGAATAATCAGAATATGAAGTTTCAATTAAGAGATTATCAGCAGAATGCCAGTAATGCAGCTATATCACACTACAAACTGAAAAACGGTAGAAATTATCTTATGGTATTGCCTACCGGTGCCGGGAAAAGCCTCATCATAGCTGACATAGCAGCAAGGCTGAATGAACCGTTGCTGGTGTTCCAGCCTAACAAGGAAATCCTGGAACAGAACTTCGCAAAGTTGCAGACATACGGAATCTTTGATGCCGGATGCTATTCTGCCTCTGTCAAGAGAAAGGATATAAACAGAATTACCTTCGCCACTATCGGTAGCGTATATAATCACATGGAAGATTTCAAGCATTTCAGGTATATTCTTATTGATGAATGCCATTTGGTTAATCCGTCACAGGGAATGTATTCAGATTTCTTTGCTGCAGCAGAGAGGCGTATAATCGGACTTACTGCTACTCCTTATAGATTGTGCAGCACGATGAACGGTTCGATGCTTAAATTCCTTACAAGAACCAGACCGAGAGTATTCAGTGATGTCATATATTATTGTCAGGTTAGCGAACTCTTAGCAAGGGGATTTCTAACAAAACTGAAATATTATGACCTGACAAGGATAGAACTCGTGAATGTCAGAAGAAATTCAACTGGTGCTGACTTCGATGAAGCGAGTCTTTCAAAGGAATTTGAACGTGTTGACCTGTATGGCTATCTGATTAGCATGGTAAGAAGGTTGCTGGCTCCTAAGAGTGGAATACCGAGACGTGGAATACTGGTGTTCACGAGGTTTGTAAAGGAAGCTGAAATGCTAACCAATGAGATACCAGACAGTGCAGTGGTCAGTGGAACGACTCCGAAGAAAGAACGTGAACGGATCTTGTCAGACTTCAAGTCCGGAAAGATAAAGGTTGTCGCTAATTGCGGTGTCCTCACTACTGGATTTGACTACCCGGAGTTGGATACAATCGTTCTTTGCCGGCCTACGATGTCACTTGCTTTATACTACCAGATGATAGGTCGTGTTATCCGTCCATACCCAGGGAAGGAAGGATGGGTTGTTGATTTGTGTGGAAACATTAAAACATTCGGTAGGGTAGAGGATTTGAGGATTGAGCAGCCGGAAAAAGGAAAGTGGATGATAAAGACTAACGGAAAACAATTAACCAATGTAATACTATAGCTTATGTATGTGATAAGAGGACAGATACCAAGTAAGAGTAACTGTTATAAGATAGTAAATGTCGGTGGTCATGCAAAGCTGGCCAAACAGAAGGTTCTTACTGAATATGAAAAGAATTTCTATATCCAGTGTCCGGAACGTGGTAGGATGGTAAAGGGATATTTCAAGCTGAAAGCAAAGATATATTATTCAAGTAACCGACCGGATTTGGACAATTCTCTTAAGATTCTTCTTGATTGCCTGCAGCAGACCAAGACGATTGATAATGACAGATATTGTGTTCAAATAGACATTCAGAAGTTCATCGACAAGAAGGAACCACGTATCGAATATGAGGTAACTCCGATTGAGTTCTGAAAGTAGGAGGTACTTATGGCCAGACCAAACAAGCAGGGAATTGATTATTTCCCATTTGATGTTGATTTTTTCTCAGACATAAAAATCAGGAAGATTGCAAGGGCATGCGGTTCACAGGCTACTTCCATACTAATCTGCCTGCTGTGTAATATCTACAAGGATAAAGGGTATTACATTTTGTGGGATGAAGATTTGCCTTTTGTTATTGCTGACACTGTTGGGGTTTCCGAGGGCGCTGTAAAGGAAGTTATATTGAAGGCTCTGCAAGTTGATTTTTTTGACCAGGACATATACAATAAGCATAATGTACTTACCTCGTTAGGTATTCAGAAGCGATTCAAGTCCGCGGTTTACAAGAGAGAAAAAATTGAGTACATTGAAGAATATATGGTTTCTGATGTCAGAAAAATAGTTTCTGACGTCAAAAACCAAGTTTCTGATGTCAGAAGTACACAAAGTAAAGTAAAGAAAAGTAGAGTAAAGAAAAGTAAAGAAAATGATAAAGAAATATCTCCAGAAGGAGATACAAAGAAAGACGAGCTTTCTTTGAATCCTCATCCGCAAATAGAGCATGTTGATTTTGTCAGATTGCAGGAATACTTCAATACTACTTTCAACGGTAAATTGTCAATGGTCGTGAACATTACCGAAGCAAGGCGCAAGGCTGTCAAGGCAAGAATAGCCCAGTACGACAAGGAAACTGTATTCACCGTATTGAAGAAGGTGGCTGCCAGTCCATTTCTTTTAGGGTGTAACGACAGAAACTGGAAGTGCGATTTTGACTGGATTTTCAAGGCTGGAAACTTCACTAAGATATTGGAGGGTAATTATGACGAAAAACGAAATAACAATACGGCAGGAGGCAGAAAGGAATCAGTTAGCCGTCTTAAAGGCCTCGCCGAAGCAATACTTACAGATTCTGAAACCTAAGAGTATCGATGATGTTTTTGCATCATCAGTGCCGGCACTTGTAAAAGTTGCCATGGAATTCGGAGAAAATCATGCACGTGCAATTGTTGTGATATTGCTGTCGGAGGTTGTGGATTTCTTCAATGCGTCAAATACAATGAATGATTCACAGGTAGCCATTACAACTGATTTAATTATCGAGGAATATCCGTATTTCAAGATTGATGATTTGAAGTTGGCTTTCCGAAATGCTATGAAGGGTAGATACGGAGAGATATATAATCGTCTGGATGGCTCTGTTATCATGGGATGGCTGAATCAATACAATCGTGAGAGATGCGCTAAGGCTGACGTAATATCGTACAATGAGCATAAGGTAAGAGTTCAGGAGGAATCTGGGTTGTATTATGATGATTACCGCAAACAATTGAAGGTTCTGGCATCACATGGAGACAAGAGTGCACAGGAAGCGCTCCGTAGATCTGATGATATACTTTCCTTCATGAAAGAGAAGAAACTTGAAAGACTGAAAAAACAGCTTGAAGAGTATGACTGCAAACATAAGGGTGTATGAAATAAAGTTCAACAAAAAAGGGCTTAGGAAAAAGGATGAGATATGTAGTCATTTTGAATGGTACAATGTCCATCTTACAGTTAACGGACATTGTATTGTACGTGTTAGCATGGATAAGATGAATGCGTTTGAAAAGACTGTTGAACGTGAATTTATTTCAGTGATTAAAAGGCTTTAAAATGGCGAAGTTTCTGTTTGCAAAACTTGTCATTCTGAACTATCTTTACTGATGTAATAAACTAAAAGTCAAACCAATAAATATAAAATTATGGCAGAAATTCAAAAACTACCGGTGATGCTAATACAGACGTCACCTATGAATCCTCGTAAAACTTTTGATGAAGCGAAGATTGAGGAACTCGCTCAGAATATTGAAGAACAGGGCTTGTTACAGCCTATCACAGTCAGGAAAATCAGCGATGAAGAAACACATATTGATGAAGAAACCGGCGAGGTTGTATCTGTAGAACCGAGGTACGAGATTGTATGCGGTGAAAGACGTTTCCGAGCATGGAATATGCTGGCTAAAAAATCTGACAAGTACAATGAAATACCTTGCATAGTAAGGGAAATGACTGACGAACAGGCTTTCGACGATATGATAACAGAGAATTTGCAGCGCCAGGATGTAGATCCTGTTGAGGAAGCGATAGCATTTTCCCTTCTTCTTGAAAATGGAAATGCTGTTGAGGACATTGCTGTCCGATTCGGTAAGTCAATCAGATTCATTCAGGACAGAGTTAAGCTGAAAGGGCTTATTCCTGAGCTTATAGATATGTTAAGACAGGAACTTATCCCAATATCAGGAGCAATGTTGCTGGCTAAACTCGATATAGATGCTCAGAAGGAATTCTATAATGAGAACGTGAATGGTGAGAGTGCTGCAAGCATATCTGATATAAAGGAATATATTGATGACTTGTTCTGTGTTATTGATAAGGCACAGTTCTTTTCTGAGGATAATTTCAGTGATTCGATTCCATCATGTTCCGGATGCATCAATAATACGGCAAATCATGGGTGCCTTTTCTATGAAATGAAAGGAAAGGAACAGAAGTGCATTAATCGTGAATGTTTCGAGAAGAAGCAGCAGGAATATGTCAAATACCGTGTCATGAAGGAGGCTGACAATCTTGTTAAAAAGGGAGAGCCGCTGACATTCGGAAAATCAGTCATTCTAATTGAATCTCCAAAATCATGGGATAATGAAAATGAGAAGAAGAGAAAGGAAGATGCAGTCAGGATGTACAATGATATGGGCTTTGAGGTAGTGTATGATAACGTATTCGACCATCAATGCTGGTATAATGAGGGTGATGAAAGGATTGCAGAGAAGCTCGAAAATAATGAGTTGTATAGATGTATTGAGGTACTTAATTATAGAAGACCTGAATTCAAGGTTTCTTTTTATTATCTCAAGAAATCTTCATCTGTTAAAGGTGCTTGTACTGTATCAAAGCAGATTGAGGCAGAGAATATCAGACAGAAGATTAAGCGCAATAAGGAACTCATGGTTGAGAAGTCAACTGAAACCATGCGTAAATGGGCAGATGATATGACTGACTATACAAGCAAATCCGATGGAATGACATTGAACGAGCAGACAATTTTGGATGTGTTGGTGTTGAAGAATTGTGGGTATCAGTTCCTTAATTCAATAGGACTGAAAACAGGTCAGATGGATATGGTGAAATATGTTACAGATAATGCTAAGGATAGAAACAGATGGTACAGAGAATTTATTCGTACAAAATTATCTGAAGCTTCTGTAATGTATGACAGTCAGTTGAAGGAATTGCAGAATATGCTTTTCAGCGAGCAATATCCTGAAAAGTACAATGAGATGACTTCAAAACTCAAAAGTGCATACTCCAAGAAGGAAGAGAAGATGAATGAGAGACTTAAGGAACTTGAAAGTGAGCAGTAAATTAGAATACGGAGGAGTCATTTAGACTCCTCTTTTGTTTAACCTTAACAACCATTATGGAAAAAATTCATTCGCCCTGAATCATTTGCTTAATTGATATATAGTCCGATAACAATAACTTAGATAATTATGATTACGTTAAACAGACTTGCAAAAAGATGTTTTGATATAGCGTTGAAGCGAAAAAAAATGACAGAAACTACTTCTCCTAAAGCCGTAGTGCTGGCCATATCGTCAGAATGGAGGGAACTTGCTGAAGCTGGTAAGGAGCGAAGCAATCATATACCATCCTGGAGTGAACGTGAGGAAGAAGCCGCAGATGTCATAATAGCTACGCTTACCTATCTTGAGAAGATAGGATGCAATGACATCGAACAACTATTGAAGGATAAGGTTGAGTTTAATTCATACCGCGTTGACTAAGTGATGTTCCGGCTATTGTGTGATGTTGATTATTAGTGTTGTTGATTTAAATAGTTGGTATATGACAACAGAATTTGATTTCAAAACAATCCAGATCAGTTTGCTGGATTTCAATAAGGGCCAGCTTGATGGCCTTCCGAAAAATCCCCGGTTCTTCAGGGATTACCGTTATGATGCAATGAAGAAAAGCATAGAGGACAGTCCTGAGATGCTTAATCTTCGTGAACTAATTGTCTATCCTGTAGGAGAAAGATACATTGTAGTGTGCGGTAATTTAAGACTTAGGGCCTGCAAGGAACTTGGGTACAAGGAACTTCCTTGCAAGGTTCTAAATTCTGAGACTCCTGTAAAGAAGCTGCGTGAATATGCGACAAAGGATAACGTGTCATTCGGTGAGAATGATATGGACGTGATGATGAACGACTGGGATAAGTCTGAACTTCAGGACTGGGGTATTGAGTTTGCTCCGGAACCTGAAAAGGACGAATTCAAGGAGCGTTTCGAAGCCATAACGGATGAAACTGCTGTTTATCCACTTATACCCAAGTATGATGAAAAATATGAGCTATTCATCATTATGTCGGCTAGTGAAGTGGACAGTAACTGGCTGCGTGAAGCACTTGACATGCAGCACATGCAGAGTTACAAGACCGGCAAAGTGAGCAAAAGCAATGTAGTTGATATTAAGGATGTACGCCATGCAATTGAGAATCGTAATACCAAGTCATAAGCGACATGACAGGGTGTTCGCTAAAAAGCTGGTGAACGACCCGATAATCTGTGTGGCAGAGAGCCAGGCGGACCTATACAGACAGTTCAATCCGGATTGTGAGATAGTCACTCATCCGGACGATGTTGTAGGACTCATCCCCAAACGTAACTGGATGGCCAAGCATTTCGGAAATCTGTTCATGCTTGACGATGATGTCCACGCCTGCAAATCTATATGTGTAGAAAAAGGAGAACCGTCGAGGATTAAGGATAAGAACGAGATAACGCGTATAATATTCAATCTTGCCGAGATTGCTCAGATGCTGGATGTGCATCTGTTCGGATTTACTGCACGAATATCTCCGGTCATGTACGATGAAACTGCATTTCTATCGTTGTCAAAGATGATAACCGGATGTTCTTATGGCGTGTTTTACAACAAGAACACATGGTGGAATGAAGAGCTCAGGCTTAAGGAGGATTTCTGGATTTCCTGTTACATGAAGTACAAGGAAAGAAGAATACTTACTGACCTAAGATACAACTTCGAGCAGAAATCCACATTCGTCAACTCCGGAGGACTGGCAGCATTCAGGAATCAGGCTGAGGAACAGAGGTCGATAATGCTTATAAAGAAACATTTCGGCGACAGCATCAATCTCAAGGGAACTACCAATAACGGTAAAGACAAGACCAAGCAGCTTGTTCAGTACAATATAACGTGTAAGTTCAAGTATTGATAAATGGCGTAAAAATGGCGAAGTTTCTGTTTGCAAAACTTGTCATTCTGATTTAATTTTACTGATGTAATAAACTAAAAGTCAATGCTATATGCTTATAAGAACCGTTAGAGGATATGATTTTTTTGAGGTTTCTTCAGCCATGCAGAAGGCGATAAGGAGAGCTGATGCGGCGGTTGCCGGATATTTTGCTCTTGAGTTGTGGACCAGTGGATATAGGGACTATGTATGGAAGAGACTTTTTACCATAAGTGCTGAGGATTGTTACGGTGTGATAACGAAAGAGATTGAAGCCTTGTGGCAAGGTCATGAACTGGTTAACAAGGGAAGCAAGGAGCCAAAGGGTAGAATATTTGTCAGCAAGGCAGTAATACTTCTGTGCGAGTGTCGTAAATGTAGGGACGCTGATCACCTGCAGAACTTCATTTATGACAAACTTCTGATAGATGCTGATGAATGGTTGGAAGATGTAAGGCAAAATCCGATACCAATTCCTTCATATACATTCGATGTACATACCAGAAGAGGAAAGAAGATGGGACGGACAAAAGAGGAATTTTTCAGAGATGAATATGAATCTTTGAATCCCAGGGAAAAGGGACTGTTTGATGGTCTCATGTAAGAATATGCCACGCTTTGTCGTGGCATATTTATTAAAAGTCAAACCAATAAAGAAAGAATTATGGGAAAAGAAATGTACGGCCAAAGTTGTTTTGGTAGCCGTGAAGAGAATGTTTCAAAAAAGATTAATCTGGAAAAGAATCCAAATGGTACAGAAATCAAGGTTTACCAGCAGCGTGAACGTGAAAAGCATGGAAGATATGTTTCGGTTCCTGGAGACAAAACGCATACACGTATTTTCGTGCGTGACGGTGAGGATGCGGAAAAGAAGATAGCCACATACTTAGAAAGAATCAACAACCGGCCTCAAAAATGGAACTGATATGGGAAAACTGAAAGTCTATTATGGATGGTCTAGAATAGGTAATGTTCGAAAAAAACGTGCCTTATCCGTAATGTTCGAGAATGATGCACAGGGTTGCAGAAGTGACCGTGGGCAAAGATGTCTGAGAACGATTCAAGACACCGTGATTGAAAGGTACCAGACGGATGAAGAAATGGCTGATGGGAAACGTCAGAACCGGATATTTACTGAGTACAGCCTGTTCATCGACGAGAAACCTATCAATGGCAGCCTTGAAAGATGCTTGCTGATTAACAGAGAAGCTGACAAGAACAATGTTTCTAAGGACATGAGTGAAAGAATCTCAGAGGCGCTTAGAAATGCTTTCCTTTTTTCAAATCCTGAGTATAAAGAACCTTACTCACAACTTGAATTGAAATTTGAATGATATGGGAAAGCAGGAAAGTATGGATGACTTGTTCCAGATGGCTAAGGATTTGGCCAAAGCTGAAAGGGAACTGAAGATTGAGCAATGGGTTGAAGTAACTATTTACTACGGATATGCAGAAAAACAAGTAAGCTTATATCACTACAATCTTCCCAGTGAGATGTATTTCCGGTACCAATGGGTAATCAGATGGAGGATGGCGAAATTACAGTGCCAATACCCCAAACAGATTGTATCTACAAGCCTGTACTTCTATGACAAGCGTTCTGGAGAATCTATGGAGGTTAACGGCTGTCTTAGTAAACTTATATCCGCAAAAGCCCAGATAACGAAAGCAGAACGCAGGATGAATGAATACATAGAGTACAACCGCCAGAATAATCTGTTCTTTGACGAGAATACGGACGAGGAGCTGGTTAAGTTCCGCGAGAAACTTGAGCGAAAGAAACTCGAATGTGCAGAGTGTGAGAAACGATTGGAATTATTAGTTGAAAGAAGGAGAAATAATCAATGAAAGCAGTAATAATATACTCAGGTAAAGGTGGTGTTGGGAAAACTACGACTACTGCCAATATAGCAAGGCTTCTTGCTAAACATGGAAAGAAGGTGTTCATAATAGATGCAGACATCAACACTCCGTCTATGAATACAGAATTTGAAGGAGAGCATCCACAAGAGAATATATGGATACATTCTTCTGGTAATATGTTTGATAAGTTCATTTATTTGGAGAAATCAATGGTAAGACAGTACCTTGGTTTAGCTAAAAAGAAATTGCGTTTAATAAATCCAGATTTTGTTTTGATTGACACACCTCCAAGCGTTACAAACGTACACATAGAACTTCTAAACAATGTGAAGGTAGGATATATTCTGTTTGTTACTCAGCCAACTAAACTAAGCAATCAGGATGTTCTTCGCACAATGAAATTTTTCCGTGAGAGATGCGGTCAAGTAAACTGTGGCATTGTGGAAAATATGTGTTATGACAATACAAAAAGAAATTATCCCATAAAGCTTTTAGCACAGATACCTATGCAGGATAAGATGAATACAGGTAACTTGTTGTGTAATGCGAAGGAAGAGTTTCAAAAGATTGTGGATGAAATATCTGCAAGTGAAAGTGTTGTCATTGAAGAATACTCTACGGAAAAAGGATATGACGAAAGCTTTGATATAACGGATATGTATCTTATGCAAAACCGTAGGAAATACGTTCAGTATGAACTTAAATACGATGACGGAACAGAAAAATTCCTTTCTTTACCTTCACCAAAATTTTTATCTGTAAGAACTTGGGGAAAAGTTCGTAATTATATACAAACTCATGATGACTTAGGATACAGATTTGACATGCGAATAGAAAACTGCGATGAGGGGAAAATAAGTAGACTGGTAAATCATTTTCAAAATGATGAAAACGCATATTTCATGGTAATAAATTCACCTCTTACAGAGGTTCGCCTTATAGCCGGGGAAATAGGAATCTGTTCGTTACTTACCGGACAAAAAGGACACTATGAGATACCGAGAGTAAGTTATCAGACAAGCAGAGGAAATGTTGTTTTATTTCCAGATGAAGTTATGCCAGTAGATATGGAGTTGTTACAACAGCAAGTAAACGATGGATTTATAATGCTAAGTGACGGACGCTATCTACCTCCAAAAGAAACTGTAGAAATGTGCTATAATGCTTATGGATTGAGAGTTGGTCTTTTAGATGATTGGGAGAATGTATATGATGATTGGTTTAACTGCTAATAATAAATGAAAGAAACTCAATTGTCCTTAAATCTGGATTATGGAATTAGTAAAGAACAGGCTTGCATCCTTTGCCATCTTTCATCCGAATGTGAAGGATGCTGTGTGAAATGCAAGGCTGAAGGAAAGAACGGAACTTGTTACGGACAAATCTGCTCGATACCGTCAAGAGACCATGACGGACAAAGGTGGAACGCATGGATGCACATTGTTTCTACTTCGCTTCCGGAACTCAAACGATTTATACCAGTGAAATACAGAAAACATTTAAAAAAAAAAGTATGAATACAGAAGATTACGTTAGCCTTGAAGTGGCAAAGTTACTAAAAGAAAAAGGTTATTGTTTGCCATGTGACTCGTTCTACACGTTAGAAGGGTTTATAAAGTTCAGAAGTATTGCTGATAACTTCAACAGGCTTACGGCATATTCGCGGCCAACTTTATATGAAGCACAGAAGTGGCTTAGGTCAGTCAAAGGTCTTCATGTTGAAGTGATTTATATGAGTGAAGATTACTGGCTGTACGAAATACTGACAATCCCAAATCACAATTTGATAGGACTTTCTGACAGAAAGAATGTAAAATATAATAGCTACGAAGAAGCACTCAGCGAAGGAGTGTTTGAAGCATTAAATCTGATTTGAATAATAAATGAAAACGAAATTGTATTATCTGTTCCTGGCAGTCATGTGGTGGCTGCTGGGATAGGTGGAAAGGAGAAGTATATGAAGAAAATATTTACCATTGCTTATTCAGAGGAAGAAGCAAACGAAATCGGACACTTCATAATGAGCAAAGGTTATGAAGGTGTACAGAATGATAGTTACCGATATTGTGACTTAGCTATAAAAACAGCAATGAAGCAAAATAATGCACATCACATAGATTGCATATACATAGGAGTTGGAAGTGATTGCATGATAGTAGCAAAGACTAAGAGAGGACTAAGACGCAACGGATTGAAATACATTGAGAAGAAACGAAAATTCTATGAACTATTAAGTAGATATTGAGCGTATGACAAAAGATAGACAAATGACTTTTGGAAAATATAAAGGGGAAGATATAAAATATATCATACTTACCCATATAGGTTATATTATGTGGTGTTTTGAAAATATAGAATGGTTTAAGTTGACAGATGAAGAACAGGATTTATATGACGCGATAGCCATAATGATTAAGAAGGAACGCTTGCCAATGACTTTTCCGGTTGAAATGATGTATAAGCATATAAAAGACAGAGAGTCATATGAAAAGTTAAATACTCCATTTACATTCAATTATGGATATATATCTTTAAAAATGTCTGAAAAGGATAATCCAATATTCAACAGTATTGAAAAATACATTACACACAAAATACGCAGAAATAGTACACAAGAATATTCATCATTCGAAAGTCTTTCAGGAGATTTGACTGGTCTTTCACATAGCATGAATAAAGAAATAGAAAGAGCTCGGCTTAATGGTGAGAGTGATGAAGAAATATATGGTTATTGGGGTAGTATGAATGATTATAAGGATTTATACTAAAAAATTATGACAAAAGAAGACATTAAAAAGGCGGCAGAAGAATATGCCAAAGAAGCTTGTCGTCCACTTTGGAGAGCTGGTAACGAACAAGTCTGTATGGCCGATTTCATGGAAGGCGCAGAATGGTATAAAAATCAGTCATCTTGGATAAGTGTTGATGAACGGCTTCCTGAATTGAACGTACGTGTATTGGTTGCTCAGCGTGGAATAAACCGGATAAGCATTTGCATCATGAAGCGTATTCCTCATGATTCTTCAAATCCGGACAACAAAAAATGGCACTGGTCACTTACAAACAACAAAGATGAAGTGATAGCATGGAAGCCACTACCACATTTCGATGAAACACTCTTAAAAGAAAGGAGACTTTATAATGACAAAGGAAGATATAAAGAAAGCTAAAGCTGAAAACGCTGAAAGAATAGCAAATATAGCCTATTCAGGCGGTGGACATATCGGTCAAGACGATTTGGAAACAGTTTTTGAAAATGGTGCTAAGTGGCGTATCAACAGTGTATGGCATGATGCTACAGAAAAACCCAAATTAGGAGAGCTAATAATAGTTGAAGTTTATGGTAAAATTTGGGACTATGGAAAATATGACGTTTGCGATACAATCCACCCAAAGGCACGATGGGCATACATTAAGGACTTAATACCTAATACGGAGGAATGAATCATGAGCAGAGAGATAATATTCAGAGGAAAATCAGAAGTCACAAATGAGTGGGTTTACGGCTCACTTGTAAAGGTTGGGAACGAAAGTCATATAGTCGGATTTGATGAAGTGGACTTAGACGGACATCATCTAAGCTATTGCAGTGATAGACCGATATTCACGAAACAGGGAACAATAGGCCAGTTCACAGGATTGCATGACAAAAACGGAAAAGAGATTTATGAGGGTGACATTTTAATGTGTATTGGTGAAAGAAATGACAACAAAGGGCGTAAGTATTATCGAAAGGTATTGTTTAATAATGGAGCTTTTGGCATGACAGTCCCTGAATATAAATGTATAAGTGCTCTGTGTAATCATGTTGTGAACGGAAAACTTAACTGGGAAGTCATTGGAAACATATACGACAATCCGGAATTGATTGAGCAAAGTTTATGAAGGAAAAGATGATGGATAAAAACTCAAAAAGCAAGTAAAATGGCGAAGTTTACGTTTGTAAAAATCGCTGAAAATCACTAACTTTACTGATGTAAAGAAATAAAAGTCAAACCAAACTTTTTTATATTATGGACAGAGATGAACGTAACCGCGTTCGCGCAGAGAGATACCGTGACCTCTCAGAAAAATCAGCGGAAAAGGCAAGAAATGCCTATGAGAGAAGTACAAAAATGAGTGAAGCAATCCCTTTTGGACAACCGGTACACGGTGCAGCAGACAGGCGATACCGTGAGAAAATATGGAACACCATGGGACAGTCTGTAAAACACACGGAAAAGTCTGAATATTGGGCTGAAAAAGCCTCAGCTGTGGAGAACAACACTTCTATTTACCTTGATGATGATAATGCAGTTGAGAAGCTGGAAAACAAGCTGAAGGAACTTGAAAGAGTTCAGGAACTGATGAAGTCTGCAAACAAGATTATCCGTTCAAAGAAAATCACTGAATTGGAAAAGCATGAACAACTTGTCGGACTTGGATTGACCGAAAGCCAGGTAAGAAAACTTTTTGAGCCTAACTGTTTCGGTGAGATTGGATTTGCTTCATGCTCAATTACGAATAACGGAGCCAATATTCGAAGAGTTAAACAACAGCTTGAGAAGGCAAAGACTCTTAAAAGCATGGAAAACAAGGAATATTGCATCGGTGATGTGAAAGTTGTTGAGAACTATCCGGAAAACAGATTACAGCTATTCTTTGATTGTAAACCTGATCAATCGTTAAGGGATGAGTTGAAAAAACACGGTTTTAGATGGTCAAGATTTAATGGATGCTGGCAGTCGTATCTTAATAATTCAGCTAAATCATTTGTGAAAAATTATGGTGAAAGATTTTAAACTTGGAGAATCCTTCCAGTTAGGAAGGACAAAACTGGAGGTACTAAAGAATAAGGGTGTGAAAACTGCTTTTTCTATGAATTCATGGAGAATTGCAGGGAGGTAAAACGCTTTGTCGGTAATTGTGAAGCCAAGAAGAGAGAAGATAAAACTGAAGTCAGTTTTGTTGAAATTGATTAATGATGATGTTTCAGGTTTCAAATACTCCAGAAGGATATGTTGTCCAGGTACTGATATGTGGTACCTGGGCTCCACTGAGGAATTTCGGTGAAAGACAGAGTGACGCCAAGGAGTTCTGTTATAAGGATTGTCCAAAGTTGTCACAGTCCAGTATCTGGCTACTGGCAAAGAATTACGATATGAATGTCAAGTACATTCGTATAAATGAGAAACTTTTTAAAAACAAATGTGATGAGCAAGAAAAAAGAAATAGCATACGAATACTCAAAAAGAGTAAGCCGTGGTAATCCTATGACTAAGGATTTAGCAGAATGTGCGTTCATTGTTGGATGGGATGCCTGATTAAAACATTTAGGCGAGATTCCATGGGATGAAGCCATGAATGAGATTGCAAACCATATTTCCGAATTGAAGGAAAGAATAAAGGAGGACTGAATTATGGACATAAAAGAGATTAAAAGAAGGTTTGATTTGCTATGTAAGGCTAACAATGAAGGATATACTCTATTGTCTGAACTTGCTAAGGAATTGAAGGTTAGCAAAACTGATTTGATGCAGCTTATAGAGGATAATAGTAAGTTATTTAAAACAGGCAGCCTTGTGAGAAATGAAGGAAGGGTAAATAGGAAGAACCTTGGACTGGTTGTGACCGATGTTTATTTATCTCCAGAAGAAAATGACACAACTAAAGAATGGCTTGACAGGCAGATTAAAGAAAAGCAGAAATATATCCATATATCAGAAGCTGATGATTATGGTATGATTGTAGGGTATTACATTGAAAAAGATAGGGATAACCTTTCCAAACATAATGAACACATTTGGAGGAATACACAAGAAAAGATAAACCGGCTTACAGAACTTGGCATAATAGAAAAACGGAGTTTCTTCTTGTGTGGATTCAGTCATGACTATGAATTTGCTCTAACTGGTGAATGGATGAAGGCACTCGAAGAAAATGGGTGGGAACACAATGAGTTAAGAAGTAAATAATAAACCATGAAAGCAATATCTATCAAACAGCCGTGGGCAAGCCTAATCGCTCACGGTATCAAAGACATTGAGAACCGGACATGGAAGTGTCCTCAGAAGTATATAGGTCAGAGGGTGCTGATACATGCAAGCAAAGGTAAAGGAGAGGGTTGGGTATTAAATGAAGAGCAAGGATTAAAACTTCAAATGCACTCCTCCAATCTTAGAAGTATATTCTATGATGATTTACCTTTTGGTGCCATCATCGGCAGCGTGGTGATAGCCGATTGCGTACGGAACCATCCTTCAGTCTGGGCAGAGAAAGATTGCTGGAATTGGGTGCTGAAAGATGCGGTATTGTTTGATAAGCCTGTTCTGAATGTGAAAGGGAAACTTAGTTTTTGGGATTTTAATATGGAGGAAACAAAATGAGCTTACTTATTAAAGAAACTCAGTTACAAAGAATAATCAGAAAAACCGGCCGCAAACCGATACAGTGTAAATGCAAGTTATGTAAGCAGCAATGTCATACGCCTTGTTTGGGTACTCCGCAAGATGTTTTAAGGCTTATCGAAGCCGGATATAAAGACAGGCTTGCAGCAACGGAATGGTATGTAGGAATCCTTATGGGGGTAGTTGATATGCCCGTACCGATGATACAGGCCAAACAAGAAGGAGACTGGTGTACATTCTACAAAGACGGTTTATGTGAATTGCATGATTCCGGATTGAAACCGACAGAAGGAAAATTGTCTCACCATAGTATTCGAATTGATAATTTCAAAGCGAGTAAAAGTATTGCGTGGAATGTGGCCAAGGAATGGTTAAACGAAGAAAATACTGAATGCATAGAGAAAATATGCGAAGCACTGCAGTAAATGAACAGCATTAATGTATGATTTTGAATTATTAACTGGCAAAAATTGATTTATGAAAGCAAAGAAAAAACAAGTCGTAGGCCTGCTCATTAATCTGTTAGAGTGGGCAATTGTATCAATGGTATTATCATCATTGATAATTTTAGGAGATTTTAATGTACCGTCAAGTTGGGTTTATCTGTCCTCTGTGGTAGTTTCATTTCTCATCCTATATGTGTTCTACTGGGAGCGTGGAACATATTATTTTGTCTCATTCGTCGCTGGCGGAGTGCCAGGAAGGGTGTTCCTGAAGTTTGATGAACGTGTTTCTCTTGATGTGATTGAGAACACCATATCCGGCCTGTATTCCGGTGAACGTGTACTTGTTACCGGATACAAGACAGTCAGCAGATATGAGTATGAACTGAATATCAAGTCCTGATGGAACATTATCAGTCCAAAGGAGTAATATTTATGATTGTGGCTGTCCTGTTCTGCTATTCCATCGGGATGGTTGAGCAGGATACAGCACTTCTGATAATAATAGTGATGTTACTGGGTAACATACTGAATGTTTTATGTAAAATTCTTAACAAATTGTGATGATGAAAATTGTCGTAACCGGCAGTGAAGGCTTTATAGGTAAAGCCCTCTGCAAGAGTCTGAGAAATCGTGGTGTTGAAGTGGTCGGAATCGACCGTGTGTGTGGAACTGAAGCTGCCGGCGTTCCATGCCTTCTGGCCGGGGGTGGAATTGATGCTGTTATACATCTTGCCGCACAGACCAGCGTTTTCAATTCGGATCATGAAAAAATACTTCGTGACAACATTGATTCATTCGTTGCGATAGCTGACGGATGTACGCGCTTCGGTGTGAAACTGGTGTATGCAAGTTCTTCCACCGCAAATCCATGCAACACGACAAGTATGTACGGTGTAAGCAAACATTTTGATGAAGTCTATGCTTCAATTTATTGTAGGAATGCGACTGGTGTACGCCTTCATAACGTGTACGGACCTGACCAGCGGAAAGGGACTCTTCTCTATGCTCTCATGAATTCGGAAAAGGTCAGTCTGTATAATGGAGGAATGAACACCAGGTGCTTCACCTACATAGATGATGTGGTGGACGGGTTGATATATGCGATAGGTTCTGACAAGAAGCTGGTAAACATTGTCAATCCTGAATCTTGTACAATACTTCAATTTGCGGAAGAAGTAAGGAAATACAATGGCGTTGATATTCAGTGTGTTTCCGAAAAGAGAGAATTCGACAATCCTGTACAATCTGTCGATGAAGGTATTTTTTCAGTACCTTTGAATTACACCTCAGTCAGTAAAGGGATAGCAAAGGTTTTTGGCTGTGAGGAAAGGTAGAAAGATAAGGATTGATGACTGGGACAAACCCGCCCGCGGCTGGAGGAAATACGAAAGGTTATGCAACATGCAGCCTAAAGTAAGAATCCACCGTAAGGGCGGGTTTTATTACATATCCCTGTTTGCAAGGACAAAGGATGGAATCCAATTTGAGGAAATCAAGAGTTCGGGTGAGTGTGCAGAAGTCATTTCGGAAGCCGCTACGGAACTGATACTTTCATTGATACGGCCGGACGATGAATGGTGCATAATTACCACACCGAAGCGCAGGCACATCACAGAGTACCATTTCGCCACTGATATTTGCCAAAAAATTGCCCAGGGGGTGAAAATAAAATTCTATGAATCTGCAATGCAGTGCCTCAACAGGACACGTATCAATCCTGAGTTTTATCTTCTCCGGCCAATTAAGGAACAGAGAGTAATACTCTTTGATGACATCTGCACGACAGGAAGTACATTAACAGCAGCCTACGATTTGCTGAAAGACCGGAAACAGGTAATCTGCATCGTCGGCATTAATAACCATTAGCCTATGAACAACAGGAAATTGACCGAAAAACAGGAAAAGTTCTGCAATTATTACCTTGACTGTGACGGTAATGCAAGTGAAGCATACAGGATGGCCTATGACGCATCAAAGATGCAGCCTGAGACGATATGGAGCAATGCAAGCCGGATGCTGGCAAGTAACAAGGTTGCAGCAAGGATAGACGAATTGAGGGCCCAACGTGCAGAAGCATCGAAAATTAGCCGTGATAAGGTGGAAAAGGTTCTCATGGATATTGTCATGATGGACCCGAACGATTTGTATCTTGTAGATCCTGTAACAGGAAAGATAAAGTTGAAATCTCCCAGCCAGATGCCGAAGCGTGTGAGAAATGCCATGAAGAAGATAAGCAATGACAAGGGTAAGGTAAGCTATGAGTTCAACGGTAAGGTTGAAGCTGCTAAACTGCTTGCTTCCATGAACGGATGGAACGCGCCACAACAGATTTCCATCGGAGGTAATCAAGGTGGAAATATCAATGAAATTCGTATAGGTTTTGACCAAGAAGAGGAGTAAATTCTAAAAAATAGAACGATTGTATTAGAAAAAATACGGAGGTTATACAAAAAATACTCTCATAATTCTAAAAAATAGAACATTTATGCTCATAAATCACAAGAAACTCAATCCGAATGCATTTTACCTGCTGAAATATCTGAATGATGCCACACTTCGATTCATCATCCTGTATGGTGGTTCATCATCGAGCAAGTCTTTCAGCGTAGCACAGTGCGTGCTGATACAGACATTGCAGGACGGTGAGAATACTCTTGTGATGAGAAAGGTCGGAGCATCCATCAGCAAAACCATATATGAGGATTACAAGGTAGCGGCATCATTGTTAGGAATTACACAATACTTCAAGTTCAACCAAAATGTAATTCGTTGCCTGTATAACGGCGCGAAGATTGACTTCTCAGGTTTGGATGATCCGGAAAAGATTAAGGGTATCAGTAACTACAAAAGGGTACAGCTTGAGGAGTTGTCAGAGTTTGAGTATGCCGACTTGAAGCAGATACGTAAACGTCTGCGTGGTAAGAAGGGGCAGCAGATTATTGCCGACTTCAACCCTATCAGTGAAACGCACTGGATAAAGAAGGACTGGCTTGACAACGAGAAACTGCATGATGTTCCTATGGTTGTAGAAATTGGCGGCCGGATAATACCGGCAGAGCTGACAAAGGTGAAGTCTTTAAAGATGAACGAGGGGCGCTCAATAGTGAATCCTGTAACTAAGGAAATTGAGGAGTATCCTCCAAATATGGTAGTTATACAGACAACATACCTGAATAACTTCTGGGTTGTCGGTTCACCGGATGGAACGTATGGATATTACGATGAGCAGTGTGTGATGGACTTCGAGCATGACCGTATTCATGACCCGGACTACTACAACGTGTATGCGTTGGGAGAGTGGGGTGTAATTAAGACCGGAAACGAGTTCCTCGGCTCGTTCAATGTAGGAAAGAACAGCGGTGAATACAGTTACATACCTGGATTGCCGATTCATCTTTCTGTCGATAGTAACGTATTACCGTACATATCTGTCGGCTACTGGCAGGCAGACTTGAGCAAAGGTAAGGATATGTACCAGATTGCCGAGACCACAGCTGAAAGCCCGAACAACAGCGCAAGAAGAGCCGCGAAACTTGTATCAAAGCGACTGCAGGAGTTAGGATATGACGGTAAAATCTACCTTCATGGTGATGCCTCAGCAAAATCCGCCAACACTATCGACGATGAGAAGCGTTCATTCATGGACCTGTTTATTGACACGTTGAAGAAAGACAACTGGATTGTTGAGGATAAGGTGGGTAACAGGAACCCGTCCGTATCCATGACCGGTGAGTTTGTCAATGCTGTTTTTGAGAAATCATTGCCCGGCCTCAGCATAAGCATAGACGATAGTTGCAGGGTATCAATCGAGGACTACCAGAGCGTACAGAAGGATGCTAATGGTGCAATCCTCAAGACAAAGATAAAGGACAGCGTAACGAAACAATCCTATGAGGAACACGGGCACCTTACCGATACTTTGAGATATGTTGTACATGACATCATGTACGAGGAGTATTCCCAGTTCTCGAGCCGTCGTAAACGCAACATGTATTCTGACAGAAGCGTGTTCGGATTCTTCAATCCTTCAGTCGAGTATCAGTATTCACAGAAGATAGTGTACATCATGCCGAATGTTGGAGGAAAGTTCTATATGTGTCAGGTTGCAAGGTGTGGAGAAAAATGGCATGTTCTTGACCTCGTAATGCGTGAAACTGTATCACTCGAAGAGATGAAGTCTGTTATATGTTCACATGATGCAGGAACGTACATCGTGGAATCGTCACCTGCATATTACCAAATGGCAAGGGAACTGAGAAATACGCTTCCGGAAGTAAGGATTAAGAAGGAATATCAGGATATGGATAAGAGAATAGCTGCTACATCCGATTTCATCAAGTCATACTTCCTGCTTTCTGAGACCGGTATGGAAAATGATGAGTATATGGCATTCATAACTGAAGTTCTTGACTACAATGATGAAAATATAAGTGGAGCCAGTGCCCTTTTGAGCGGTATTGCATACACTTGCATAAAATTAGGGTAAACTTGTTATTAAATGCAACTAATTGATATATAGTTGTTTATTCGTAGTTCCAGTGTTCGTCTGAATTGCAAGATTTTTCCAAAATCGACATCGTATATACCCATAATTTATCTTTGTCATATAAGGATAAACTATGGGATATACAATTATAAAACAGGATACACTTCCAGCTTGTGCCGGTCTGAAAATGGCCAGTGAGCCACAGACGGTTTCAACGCCAAATGGTGGTAATATTGACCGATGTGATGTGCATGAGTTATTCGTATCCCCACTGGTTTGCGGTCATAATTACATGGAACTGTTCCGTTCTGTTCCTGAGGTATTCTTTCCGATTGATTACATTGCTTCACGTATATCAGGTTCCGGATTCCAATTGAAGAAGGTAAAGGACGACAGCGTGGTCTGGGAGAACAAGAGAATGAACCAGATTCTCACAAAGCCAAATTGTCTTATGTCTTGGAACGAGATGATATATTCACACTTCGTATATAAGCTGTGCACTGGCAATGCTTTCTTTCGTGCTGCTATGGGAGAAACATTCAAGGACCAGCCAAAGTGGAAATGGTGTGATAACTTTTGGGAACTTCCTGCTGATTTTGTTAATGTAGAGCCGAATCTTGGAGTTAACATACCTATGTTCGGTATAGCCAAGGAAGAGGAAATTATACGTTGCTATCGCCTGAACTATGGTTATGTAAGTACAATGGATATTCCATCGTTCCAAATATGGCATGACCGTGACGGCTCACCTGAATATATGTCAATAAACGGATTCCTGAAATCACAGAGCAGGTTGGCTGCGCATCTGAAACCTATTTCCAACCTTCTTGCTGTATATGAAGCGAGAAACGTGATTTACGTAAAACGTGGTGGTTTGGGGTTCCTTGTATCCAATAAGAAGGATGAAGCTGGTACTGCAGCAATGACAGAAGATGAAAAGAAGGAAATACTTGACAGCCATTTTGGAAAATTCGGGCTGGACCAACGTAGGCTTCCGTATGGATTAAGTGACGTTCCCTTGTCATTCGTAAGAACAAACCTTACCATCAGTGAGTTGCAGCCATTTGAGGAAACTCTTACTGATGCTATTCAGATAGCCGGAGCATACGGTATCCCCTCAGTTCTGGTACCGCGTAAGGACCAGTCAACATTCAGCAATCAGGCAACCGCGGAAAAGGCTGTATATACATCTACCATCATACCGATGGCCAAGAAATTCTGCAAGCAGCTAACTGCATTTCTTGGTCTTGAGGAAGGTGGATATTATTTGGACTGTGATTTCTCTGATGTGGATTGTCTGCAGCAGGGGTTGAAAGAGGCAGAGGAAGTGAAAACACTTATAAATACCAGATGTAAGGAACAGTTCCTGAGCGGACTCATCAGTATCAATGACTGGCGAGCGCAAATCAAGGAAAGCAGATTCGAAGAACCTATGTTTGACAAGACTTTGTTCGAGATGTCAGACGAGGAGAGAGAGATAGTAAAGAATGTAATTAGTCTTAACACAAAAAGTGAAGTTGAGAATGGAAGAGAAAACCAAGAGCCTACAGTACAGAACGAAGGCGAATGATGTGGATGAGAAGGGTATCGTAACGGTAGCTGTGAACGGTATCGGTGTGAAAGACTCACAGAACGACATTTCCATGCCTGGTTCCTTTAACAAGACGTTGAAGGAAAATATCGGCAGGATGAGATGGTTTCTGAATCACCGTACAGACCAGTTGCTTGGCGTTCCATTGAGCGGAGAAGAAAAAGAAGGAAACCTAATCATGGTTGGCCAGCTTAATCTTGAGAAGCAGATTGGACGTGATACATTGGCGGATTACAAGCTGTATGCTGAGAATGGAAGAACACTTGAACACTCTATCGGTGTGAAAGCAATCAAGCGTGACGAGACTGACCCGTGCAAGGTGCTTGAATGGAAGATGTTCGAGTATTCGACTCTGACAAGCTGGGGAAGCAACCCTCAGACATTCCTTGTAAATCTCAAGTCTGGTACGCAGGAACAGGTTAAGGAGGCAGTTGAGTTCATCAGGAAAGCGTTCAGAAATACTGATTATTCGGAAGAACGATTAAAACAATATGATATGGAACTGAATCTTCTCCTTAAAGCAATTAATGGAGGTAACGTGGTTACTTGCCCGCATTGCGGACACCAGTTTGATTACGATGAACAACATGAGCATACATTTACTCAGCAGGTGCTTGACAATGCTGCCATGTATTCGAGCTGGCTTACTGACCGTATCGTAAGTCAGGAGATAGACAAACTGGAACCGGAAGTACGTGCAGAAGTTATTGCACTTATTGATTCCGTAAAGTCGGAAGGACTGGAGTTGACCGAGAAATCTGTACAGAACTTCATGGCATACGTCCGTTGTCCGGCATGTTATGGAAGAGTATATAGAAGTAACGCCTTGTTGCAGGATAATAGCACAAACATCTTCTCCGGAAAGTCTGAGCCGTCCAATGACACTCAGGATAAAACTGCCGGTAAGCAAGAAGATGATAATGTTGAGAAAAAAGCCGCTGATAGCACTTCTTTCTTTGGTAAACTGAATGAGGTATTTAGTAATAATTATTAAAATTTTAATTGAAGATGAAGAAATTTACAGTTGCAGATTTTGGTCTTAAGACTGACGGCCTTCCTCAGGAACAGGCTACATTTATGAACAACATCGCACAGATGATGTGTAATGTCATCAACAAGGCGATGGAGGGTGTTATCTCTCCGGAAGATATGGAAAGCAAATTGAAGGGGCTTAACGAAAAGCTGAACGGCTATGATGATGAGAAGTTCAAGCAGCTTGCTAAGGATAACGAGGAACTCATTAAAACGGTTAAAGGTCTTGGTGAGACTATCGAGAAGCTGAAATCTAAAGGTATCGGCATGGAAGTTATCAACAAGTTTGATGAAAAACTGAACGAAATGCTTGATTCAGAGAAATTCAAGGAATTCGCGTCTGGTAATTGCCGTAAGTCGGGTGTGTTTGAAGGTTTCTGTTTGAAGGACATTGTATCAATGACAGATAACTATACAGGAGACCACCTTACTACTCAGCAGCAGAATCGTGTAGTATCGCAGGTAGCCAATAAGCGAATCCATATGCGTGATGTTTTGACCACTTTACAGGGCGACCCGAAATTTCCTAACTTGGCATTCTCTCAGGTTTATGACTTCGACCGCAACGCACGTTATGTGACAGAAAACGGAAGATTGCCTGAATCAAGTATTAAGGTAAAGGAACAGCAGACTGGCACAAAACGTCTCGGTACTCACATTCGCATTTCTAAGAGAATGTTGAAGAGTCGTGTGTTTATCCGCTCGTTCATCTTGAAGATGTTGCCTGAAGCCGTATATATGGCTGAAGACTGGAACATTCTGTTCGGTGACGGCAACGGAGAAAATCTGTTGGGTATTGTGAACCACACTGGAGTGTTGCCGATAGAGACGATAATCAGTGATACAGTTGTAAGCGGACAGGCAGGTTCTGTTAAGGCTGTATCAGGATATAACTCCAATAAAGACACAGTCGTAGAGTTTACAAATCCTCAGGATCTTATCCTTGATGGCATGACAATCACCTTTACCGGTGCTACTGGTATTACTGCTCTGAACAATGCAAATCAGCTTGTCAAAATGAGTGACCGCCAGATTCTATTGAAAGGTGTTGCTTACTCAGAAGAATCTTCAACATCATCAATGACATTCAAGGTAAGTAACGGTGCATTCAAGTCAGTTGAGGAGCCTAACTCTCTTGATGTAGTCAAGACTGGTTTTGCTGTAATGACATATGCACAGTACACACCAAATGCAATAACATTGAACCCAATTACTGTCAATGCCATGGAAAGCGAAAAGGATACAACCGGCCGTAACCTTGGTATCATCCAGACAATAAATGGTGTTAAGTATATTGCTGGACGTCCAATCATTGAGACAAACAACATCCTGCCTGGAAAGTATTTGATTGGTGACTTTAATGTTGCGGCAAGTCTTGTTGACTATACATCACTTACCCTTGAATGGGCTGAAGATGTAGAAAGCAAGTTGCAGAACGAAGTTGTTCTCATTGCTCAGGAAGAAGTTATCTTCCCTGTATATATGCCATGGGCATTCGCTTATGGTGACTTGGCAGCCTTGAAAGAAGCAATCACTAAATCTTAATGCTTATGTATTTGCTTAATGGAGAAAAGAAGGCTCTTGAATCTGTCATAAAAGAACAGCGTATCCGTATTGGCCGTGGGTTGATTTCTATCACCCCGGTCTCGGAAGCTGGACTTGTGTCTGAGGAAGATGTCGAAAAGGCATTAGAGAGCAAACAGAAGGTTATAGATGAGCTTTCTGTTGAGAATGAGAGTCAAAAGAAAGAAATTGATGAACTGAAAGCCAAACTGGCAGAACTTGATTCACATGTGGATGATGCTAAGGATGTTCAAGAAGACAATAAAAATGTTGAGCAGACCGACACAAAGGAGGTTTCTGCCGAGGATGATAAGGCAGCCGTTGTTCAGGACGAGAAAAAAGTTTCTGCTTCGAAATCGAAGAAATAAGGAATTGCCATGTTGATTGATGTGTCATATTTTGTAGCAGGCCCACGTCATATTCTAAATGCCTCAACGTCAAAGACTGCTGGCGCCGATTCTTTGGTAGTAACCGGCCATATAGAAGAATATATTAAGAAGTTGCAGCCTGTTTTTCTTGAATCCATGCTCGGTGAGAAGGAAGCAGGTTATGCAATGGATTACCTTGATATGTCTGATGATGAAGGAAACGAAGATACTGAGCCGTCTAAGTATGAAATCGTATGCAACAAACTGAAAGAGCCTTTTGCTGATTACGTGCTGTTCCACATACTTCGTGATTCTTCATCGGAAGCTACAATAACTGGGAATGTCCGGCTGAAGTGTGCCAATGAGTACATTTCACCTGTTAATGCCCAGGTTATTGCATGGAATAGGATGGTTTCCGCCAATGTGAAGTTCATCCAGTGGGCGCGTGATGGTAATTGTCCGATTGACCTTGTCACACAGACTAACATGTTGATTAAGATTAACCAGTTCAATCTATGAAAGGTATCGTTGAGATTATTGGAGATGTAGTAAAGGAAATGAGTGGGAACCTTACAATCGTAATGCCTGCTGACATCGAGAATGACAGGTTCGAGGAAGTTAAGAATCCTGAACTGAACTACATATTTGGTTCGGCCCAGTATGTAAAGGATAAACTTGATGAATACAGCAAAGTGCCTTCAACATCAGAACGTAAGTTCCCTCTTGTCGTACTGTTCTGTCCTGTTACAGAGAAGAGAGACAGTCTGGACTATTATTCAAAGGTTTCACTGAATATCCTTATAGCGTGTTCATCAACGAAGAGCTGGAGCAATGAACGGCGTCTGTATGCTTCATTCATCAACATTCTTCGACCAATTTATGAAAGGCTGATTGAGGTAGTTAGAAATGATGGGAGGTTTGATATATACTATGACAGTATCGTTCCGCATGAATATTCTGAGAACTACTCGTATGGCAGATACGGAGCCTATACGGAATCCGGAGAGGAAGTGAGCGAGCCTATTGATGCCATAAATATACGCTCGATGGAATTAATAGTTAAAAATCAAAGTTGTAGGTAATGAGAAATACAAGAGTGTGCGAAAGCGCAGAAATGAATACCGGTGGTTCGGCCTGCAAGGTTGACTGGGGTAAGGTAAAGGGAGCAATACTTGTAGAGCATGGAGTAAAACTACCGGCAAATATTACTGCCGATGAGTTGGAAAAAATGTGTCATGCTGACAGACCAGGCAGAATTTATCCTATTCATACATTCGTTGAATATGCGAAGAATGGTGGTGAAGCTCAGGTTAGTGCTGTGGGATACGGGGCAAACCAGTACAATGGCCTCAACGCTCAGACAGATACTTTCACACTTCCTCGTTTTGATGAAATTCTGAATGCTGAGCTGTTGCGTTGTGCTAACAAGGAATGGGATGTGTACTTCTGGGATTCAAACAGAATGCTTATCGGTTACAATGATGGAACTGATATTCTTGCCGGAATTCCGATGTCAACAGTATATCCAGGTGCCACACCGTTCAGCACAAGCAGTGCGAAGTCAAGTATGACGGTAAATTTCTGCCACATGGATGCAGAAGACAGCCAGTTGAACTTTGACTACTTAAAGTTGGATTTCAATCCTGCGAATGTGATTAAGGGACTGACTGAGGTCATGTTAGTTGAAAACGAAAGCAACAAATTCAAGATTATTGAATGTGTAGGTGGATATGACAGAACTGCTGAATTTGCAACAGAATTGTCCTCAGGTGCATCCGAGGTATTTGATGGGGTTACATCAGCTTCGTATGAGGACGGTTATCTCACAATTACTCCTGGTGAAGGTGAGATTTCAGTTAAATCACCTTCTGTTCTGTACGAGAAAGATGTCAAATGGGTTGAATTTGTAAAAGTAGTTAAAGCAAAAGCATGATTGTAGATGGAGTCAATTTTGTGGAAAAGCAGGTCAAGATGATGTCGAAAAAGAAATTCATTGATACCCACATGACCTGTATCTGGCAGAAAGTTTCTGAGGAGAATCGAAAAAAGAAACTTTCTGACGTGTATGAACGAATTACTGGTAAGTCTGTAAAGGATGCTGACGGTGAGTCTGCTGATAAGTGATGGTTTTGGTTGATTAAGCCGGGCGGAAGTCCGGCTTTAATTTTAATTGTATGGCTGATTTCGAGAAATTGGAGAATGTGATAAACAGAATTGCATCAGGATTTGAAAAGTCATGTATGGATTGCCTTCAGGAAAACAATATAGAAATTGCAGACCTTGTAAGGGAACAGCTATATTCTGGTCTTGACGGTAATACAGACAGTCTGAGGCCGGGTTATTCTGATGATCCGTATTTTCATGAGACTACCTCCATATGGCATAACAATCCTGACGGATATATAGCATGGAAAAAGAAGATAACACCTCCGATAAAAAGCCCGAGACTGAATCTTCCTCCAAGGCCTGTTGATGTTCCTAACTTGTATATCACCGGTCCGTTCCATGAAAGTATCCGCGCATCTGTTGCAGGTGATACTCTCTCGATTGATACCGTTGGATTCGTTGATGGTCCTGACATAGTAAGGAAATACGGGAATGACATTCTGATGTTGGGAAAGGACGCAAGAGAGTATGTTGTACTTCAACTTCTCGAGCCTTTTTTGAAACGTTTTTTCAAACAATGTGGGTATAAATGATGGGATGCGGTTGCGAGAATAAGAAAATCATGTCTGACTATGAGCGTGTGGCCATGCTTGCAAAAAAAGCTGCCATGCTGGACGGATGTGTGTACGTTGTGTACAGGAAGAGTGACGGTACCTACTCGTTCGATAAGGAAGGTACCAAGGTGGATGGCGTTATTGTTGAATATAAACATTACTTGTGATGGGAAATTTGAAATTGAAGGATTTCGTCGATGAGGAATCATTGAAGAAGTTGCAGGAACTTAGGAGTACAATATCAGATGTAAGGCAGGATTACAAGGATGCTGCATCGGAACTTATCAAGGGACTTACTGTTGACGTCAAGGTAAAGGGAGATATTGACAAGTTGCAGGCCATATATAATACTCAGGCTAAGAACGTATCTTCCGCATCTGAAAAACTTACTGATGCATTCAGTCGTCAAGCAGAGGTCGCTGAACAACTGATGAAGAAAATCAAGGAGAAGGCAGATGCAGAAAAGCTGAGTACAAAAGAGGTAAAGGAATTGTCAAAGGCATCAGCAGAAGCATCCAAGGCAATGCAGCAGGCTGCAAAGGCTGAGGAAGCAATGAATAAGGCCCAGAAATCTGCGAACACTACCAGAAAGGCTGCTGCCATGACCGAAGAGGAGCGAATCCGTTTCATCAAGGAATCTTTGGAGTTGGCAGACAAGGAGGTGCATAGTAAAGAAGAAGCTATAGAAGTGAACAAGCGACTTCGTAAAGCGTCTAATATGTTGAAAGATACCGACGAGGATTACAGAAATACGCTCGGAAAGTTGAATTCTACAATCGGTGTAAATACTGATTACATAAAGCGTAACAGTGACCGTTACACGCAGCAGAAGATGACTATCGGTAGCTATAAGGAAGAAGTTAAAGCAGCCTGGATGGAACTTAACCATCTGAATGATTCCATGGGTAGCTTCGGAATTATATCAGGCAGTTTTGGCGACTCCCTTCAATCTCTTGGTAATGCAGGAAGTGTGCTTGAAGGTTTGTCCGGGTTTGGCAAGATATTCCAGAACAAGTGGCTTCTTGGTCTTGGAGCTGTTGGGGCTGCCGGTGCCGGGATAGGATGGTGGGTGAACTACAATAATGGACTAACAGAAGCAACACGTCTTACACAGCAGTTCACTGAGAAGTCAGGAGAGGACTTGAAGGCTTACCGCACGGAAGTGCAGGCTATTGCAGACTTCTACGGTAAGGATTTCAAGGAGGTATTGATTGGTGCAAATGCTGTCTCTAAGCAGTTTGGTATCTCCGCTGAAGAATCCCTGAAACTAATTCAGGATGGATTCATTGCAGGTGCCGATGCAAACGGTGAGTTTCTGGACACGCTGAGGGAGTATCCTGCATATTTCAAGGAAGCCGGTATCAGTGCTGAAACATTCATTGCTATTACTGCCCAGGCTGCTAAGTCTGGTATCTATTCTGATAAGGGTGTGGACGTTATCAAGGAAGGTAATCTTCGTATCCGTGAAATGACAACAGCTACCGCAGCGGCACTTGAAGGAATCGGCATTTCGGCTGATGAGGTTCAGGAACAGTTGAAGTCCGGCCAGAAAACAACATTTGACATTATTCAGATGGTATCTGAGCGGCTGAATGAGTTGCCCGATAGTGCGTCTGTTGTCGGTACTGCATTGGCTGACATCTTCGGTGGTCCGGGTGAAGATGCCGGACTGCAGTATATACGCACATTGAAGGATATTAAGACTAACCTCGGAGATGTTAAGGCAGAAACAGGTGAATTAGGGAAAGCACAGGAAGATATGATTGAGAGCCAAAAGTTGCTTTCTAAGGAGTTGGCACTATTGTTTGATGCGACTGGAGGATCATTCGAAACGATGTCTGCAAAAATAAAGAGTTCTATTGCGTCAATGACTGCAGATTTGCTTTCATTTGTTCGTCGTGGGATTGAGAGCGTTGAGGAGCTTTCTGAGAGAGAAGAAAAGCAGGCCAGGGCTGAAGGAGAAAGGTATGCAGAGACTGACGTAATTAAACAATATGAGGAAATCAATAAGGCAAGAGAACAGTATGTCAAGCAGGGAATGTCAGAGGAAGAAGCATTTAAAAAGGCTAAGGAAGAACGTATTGATATGATGAAGCGTTCATTGAAATATGAGGAACAGAATTTGAAGGATGCTGTAAGCCTAAATGAAAAATACTATGACGAATATCAAAACGCAAGTCTGTGGAAACAGATGTTTGGAATTGACCGGACTAATTCAGCGATAAATTCTGACATTAGAAGCTCATGGGGTGAAAGGATGTCTGCAGAGAGAGGTGTATCAAACATTAACAGACAGATTTCTCTAGTAGAAAGTTACCAGATGCCAGGAGCAAAAAGAAGTGCAGTTTCAGAAACAGCAGATGAAAAATCATCACGCCTTGAAGCCGAAAAATCATTGCAGGAGTCACGTATTGCCTTGATGGAAGAAGGACTTGATAAGGAACTGGCCACAATCCGCTATGGTTACCAGCAGAAGATTGATGCCGTAAAAGGTAATTCATCCGCAGAAATGGCATTGAGAAAATCGTTACTTCAAGAAATGAACAACGAATTGGCGAAGGCTTCTGAGGAGTATGAAAAGAATCGTGCAAGTATTGACCTTCAGAATCGTCTTGCTTCCGTTGAGGAAGGTAGTGAGGAAGAAATGTCCGTTCGTCTTGATATACTTGATAAGCAGAAGGAAGAAGAAATGAAGGCTGCTGAAAGTAATGGTGCCGACGTGAGCCTCATCGAAAAGAAATACATCAATGAAAAGCGTAAGATTTATGAGGAATATGCTGCTGATTATGTTGATGAGATTTCTAAATCTGCCGCAGCCGAACAGGTTGTAAGGAATGCACAATATAATTCCGACCTGAAAGAGTTGGAAAAGCTGCATGCCAAGAAACTTATTTCGGATGAGGAATATGAGAAAAAGAAGGCTGATATAACAGAACGGTATTCTATTGATACCGCTAAGGCTGCTGTTGACTCGTTGGAGGAACAGATTTCTGTTGAAAATCTGAGCCAGGACGACAGAGAAAAACTTGCCGAGCAGCTTCAGAAAGCAAAGGCTGATTTGGCAAATGCTGAAGCTGATGCCGAGATTGCTGCAATCAAGAGGGTTCAGGATGAAGAAGAAGATTCTTACAAAAAACGGATGAAGAATGCTCAGCGATGGATGGATGTTGCGTCTGATGCCATTGGTGCAATCGGTAATCTTATGTCGACATTATATGAGCGTGATATTGAAAAGATTGAGGATGAACAGGAGGCAAATGAGGAAGCGTACAATGCTGATGTTGAAAGGATTGAAGCACTTGCCGAAAGTGGAGCAATATCTGAGGAAGAAGCTGAAGCAAGGAAAAGAGCTGCTGAAGCTGAAACATCAAGAAAGAATGAGGAACTTGAGAAGAAGAAAGTACAGTTGCAGCAGAAACAGGCTAAGTGGGATAAAGCTGTACAGATAGCTCAGACTGGAATTGCAACGGCACGCGGTATCATGGAAGCTATGGCAATGATTCCACCTAATCCTGTATTGGCAGCTGTGATTGCCGCAATGGGTGCTGTGCAGGTTGCTACTATCGCAGCAACACCAATTCCTGCATACAAGGAAGGTACTAAGAACGGTGGACATATTGGAGGATTGGCTATCGTTGGTGATGGTGGAAAGCATGAGGTTGTTGTGTATGGTGGTAAGTCATGGGTAACTCCAGATGTTCCTACCGTGGTAGATTTACCGAAAGGTGCTGAGGTGTTTCCTGATATAAATGAATTCGTTGGGAATGTAAGAATGAATCCTATATATGATTCAGGAATAAGTAGTCCTGTTGTTGTAAATGATTATTCTGAACTATCTCGTGAGATGAAAGGAATGCGTGTAGAACTCAGGAAAATAATGAAGATAATACATAAGGAAGCATACAACTCTAATTATGAACATTATAAAAGTACAATATTATGATAACTACATTAAGCAGGTTGAGTATGTTTGATTTTATTGAACTTCTTTGTGGAAACAGAGAAGTTCTTATGGAGGAAGGTGATAATCATTCCATGCTGGAAAATGTGGCTTCAGAATTGATATATCAGTATCAGAGCATAGTAAATCCTTCCGGAATAGAATCTGCAATTTTAGAAAAGGAAGAGAAAATAAAGATTAAGTACAGGATTACTATTGCAAAGATATTGAAGGCGCTTATTAGCATAAACGCTGTAGATGATGTTGTTGGACTTCTGTCAGAAATGGGAATTACTGGTATTGAGCGTGAAAAGATTCCTTCAAGAATAGACCGTATGATTGCAGAAGCGGAGTACATGAGAAAGAGGATTGAAGATACTTCTTCTGCTGATAGAAAGAAAAATACTCCTGATGATGTACGTGCATCATTTGACAGGGAGATAGCGTTTCTTATGACTTATTTCAAAATGAATATTGACACAAGAATCATTACTGCAGGTGTGTATGCGAATATGGTTCATCAGGCAGATGTTGAAATTAAAAGAAAATTGCATCGTTAGATAACTTTTTTGCTGCTTGTCGAATTTTTTTCCGTTTGGTTTGTAACACGATTGTAACACTAATAATCGTAATAGACATGGAAGAAAAATTCGACAATGTGGCTTTATTGCCAGTAATTAATGAGAAATGTGACATAATAATTCATCTTTTATCGTCACTTTGCGACAACCCGGATTTTCTTATAGACTTACTCAGAAAGTCTACTGAGAAGCAGAATAAGTTTTCATCATCTCGAATGAAAATATTGCATGGACATGGGGTTGGAGCAGATAGTGATTGAGCAATATCAGTGGATATTGGGACTGGCAAGAAAGTATTGCAGGAATATGATGGACGCAGAAGACCTTGCCGAAGAGACTGTGTATAAGATTCTGTCAAATAAAAGTAAATATGATTCTTCCAAGAGCTTCCGACCATGGTGCAGCGTTATTATGTTGAATACATATATAACAACATACAATCATGAATCATTGATACGTTTCGATTCTGAGGAGAAGGCTGATCATATCCATTCTTATTTCGATGCGGACAATGAAACGTTAAGGAATGAACTTTATGGGATAATTGAAAAATGCAGGAGAAAATCATGTTCCGTTGATTGCGCTATAATGTATGCTGAGGGTTACTCTTATGAAGAGATAGCAAAAAAGATGCATATACCATTAGGTACGGTTCGTAGCCGTATCTCGTTTGCTCGGAATATGATTAGGCAATGTGTTGTAGATTAATAAGTTAATTATGGTTTGACAATTGAAAATGGCGAAGTTTACGATTGCATATATAGTCAATCTGAACTATCTTTATAGTACAATTAAAATATAAGTCAAACCAAATAATTAGCATTATGGAAAAGAGTAATTTTCGAGTAAGAGTGATGAAGTATGCACACCAGTTAGCAAAAACAACAGAATACACGTGGAAAATCTGTCTTATTAAGGCATGGGAGTTATACAGACTTGCTAAAAATATGAGAAAGGGTATTGTGAAATTTGCATTCCAGAAAGTTGACGGAAGCATCAGACATGCTTCCGGAACATTGTACAATCTTCCGGCCGGAACATCAATTCACGGAAAAAAAATGACAAAGCCAAGTTACAAGACATTTGCATACTTTGATGTAGATAAAGGAGAGATGAGATGCTTTAAGATAGAAAACCTTGTAACTGTTTATTGATATGGAAAGTTTTATTGTTACTACTTCCGGGGAAGTATCATTTACTTTCCCGGCAAACGGGAGTGATTTCTCGTTGAAAGAATTGCAGGATTCTGTTAATGGATATATAGAGATTGTTCCAATAAGAAAGAATGTAGGTCCTTTGATTTTTAAGGAATTTGATAAGGAGGGGTTTGCAATAAAATTGACTGATGAATATATTATGATTGTTAACTCTGATGGGAAGATTGAGTCTCAGCAGTTCAATTATGTAGCAACAGTACTGGCAACGGCATCGGAATCCATAAGTCCTGGAGACTGGATTGCTGGAGATGTACTTGTCTGCAGAAGTAGCATGGTTAAATAGTTCGGTTTTGTGTAATGTATTTTATATCAGTTGTTTGCGTGTTTTTGGATGAGCAGGATTTTAGGCAAGCCGTAGTCGGTTTGCCTATTTTTATATATTTGCTTTTGTTGAAAAAAGCATGAAAATGAATTGCAAATTCTATATATCACTTGGCTCTAGTAAAGTTGAAATATCAAAATCAAATTGCATTGATATTTCTGACATGATTACAAATCTTGATGACATAAAATTGTCGTATGTGAGGTCTGATTATGGTGGTGTTGTGAGAAAATGTGGTAGTACGATCACGTTGACTGGAAAGGCACGAAATATGATTGTTTCTTATTATACTGAGAATAAATTGAAATCGACAGGAGCATTTGCTGTTTATAGAATTAATAATAACTGGGAATATGACTTGCTGTTTGAATGCCCAATCGATTTTTCTACATTCAAGTATGATGGATATACTGCACAGATAGCCTGTCTAGATAATTCTGTTGCTGCAATATTGAACTCAAACAAGGGGACTAAGTATGAGGTTCTTGTTGATGAAGTCAAGGAAGGTAAACAGCTATATTTTGATGGGGTAAGGTTGTTAAATACTGTAAGAATTGTATTTACTGGAAATTCTGTTGATGATGAAAGTTATACGATAAGAGAAAATGTTGATTGCAGTGGTTTTGTATATTATATACCTCCTGTTTCTTATGCAGAAAGTGATATTCAAGTCGATGGATATGTAAAAATGAATGACCAGGAAGAAGGATTGTCTGGAAAAATTGACACATCTTCTTCATGGGTGACTGCAGGGCCTAATCTTAATACAACGAGTTACTTTCTTGAAGCAGTTAAAGATGTCAGCATTGAGATTGATTTAAAGTCAATTTCAATAAATGTTGTAAACTCTGTAAGTGGTGAACTGAACGATGTAATGGTATCATTGTATAAAATTCCAGTGAATGGTAATCCTGTATCTATTGTTAGTTCGTTTGTAAATGCGAGTGGATTATGTAATGTAAATCTTTTGAAAGGTGAAAGGCTTCAGTTGTGCTTGCATCGTTTTATGCTTATTAATCCTGTTAGCTTTGGAAGATCTACATTTTATTTTTATAACCTTGGTGAACTTAGATGGAATGAGACTGGAGAAATAAGCTATATCGATGTTGTAAAGCCTTCTTCTTTACTGAATAATCTTATCGAAAAAATGGGGATGGCTTCTTATGTAAGGGGAGAAGTTAATTTTGATAATACGGAGTTAGACAAAATATTACTTGTTGCTGGTGAGTCAGTTAGAAAATTTAATTCAGCAAAGTTGTATACGTCATTCTCTGATTTTTGCAAATTTCTTGAAGTAGTAGCAGGAATGGTTTATGTGATAGAATCAGATGGAGAGAATACTAATATAGATGACGGTTCTGATGATGTTGATTATACAAAGGATTATGTATATGATGATGTTCAGATTGATGCAGATGAGTTTGTAAGGCCTGGAAAATATTATACGGATTTAACAAATGAAGAAATAGATGCATTATTGCCTGATGATGTGACATTAGTTGATGTAGTGTTTTTTGAGGATTACTTATTCGGTGGACTTGGAAATAATGGGGTTTATTACTTCTTTAATTATCCTGGAATAGAGAAGTATAATGAGATGAATAGTAGTTTTGATATTGTTATAATAGATAAAAACATATTGTATGATTCTGTTTCAAAGAAATATTACATCACAGATTCAGTTAACAACAGATTAAATGATTATTTTATTTCGTCACTTGATTTTTCAAGATATAATCATCTTGCACGGTTTGGTGGATTTATTATAGGAAATATTCTTGATTCTGGGGAATACGATGGTGATGTAAACAGGGAGAATATTTTATTCTCGAAAGAATTGTCTAAATTCTTGTACTATCAATCAGGTTCGTACTATAGTGTTTTTGAAGATTCTGAATCTTACCAAAAAGATGGCCGTTTAAATCCTTCTGCTGTTTTTGTTGATATTTCTGACCTTAGTAGCTACGATGATGGAACATCATATATCTCAACATCAGGAAACAGATTGCTTATGTATAATGGTCCTGTTCCTTCACTTCCAGAGAGGAACGATGGAGAAGATATTCCTGTAGTTATACCTACTGATAGGTATGTTATAAAATTTGTACATAGAAATTCTGTATTCTTAAATAGTGTGTCAAAAACTTTGAGTGTGGTCAGTGAACCTGAGTACAGCGTATCTTCTGGAAGGATTTACTCATCTGTGAAGGTTGGATATGCAAAACAGGACTATGATTTAGGGAATAATGGTAAGGATGAGTTTAATTCTACAATTGAATATTCTACTGGACTGAATCTTAAAGAGCAGACACTTGATTTTTTATGCCCATACCGTGCTGATAGTTATGGATTTCAGGAATTGTCGAAGAAGAATGTTAATCAGACATCTGATTCTGATAGTGATAATAATACATTCATAGTTTATACATCTATAGCAGATTCATGTTATAAATTGGATAGAAGTATATCTGTTGATGGAGTGTATACAGAAACTATATTTAATGCCAGATTGTTTCCACATTTTCTTATTGAGGCAAATGAAAGGTTCCTTGCATCATATACTTCTCGTCTTATATATACTTCGAGTGATATTTTGGATAATATCATGATAAACTCTAATAGAGTGAACAAAAATGTATCTCTTGCATCGCAATTGTTTAAGGAAGGGGATATTACCATTAAGACAAATGATTTCATATTGCCTGAAGACTGGAATGGATACGTAGATTTTGAATGGGATGGGAAATTATATAAAGGGTATCTGAAAAATCTTGATATTAATGTATGCAATGATGAAGTGTTTGAATATGAATTAATTGAATGCTAATATGTATAAGATAAGTCCTTTTACTCCATTATTCTTCAATCCATCTACGGATATTGGATTATCAAGCAGATATATGCAGTCATTCTCTCCGTATGACCATATTCTTTTGCAAATAATAGCATACAATGAAAGTAATTCCCCATCAGTATATATCGTTGATGTAATAGACGGGAAAAGGCGGATGGTTAACATGAGGTCTTGGTTGATGAACCCCAATGAAACTTTGTATTTCACAGAAATAACAGGATTGAATGATGGCCTATATTCTGTTGAAGTTGATGGGGTATGTTCAGAAGTATTCCGTGTGACAGATGATGTCTCTGGAACTGTTCTATTACAGTATTCAAATCCTAATAATAGGATGAGAAAGGATGCTGTATTTTGGATTGATGGAATGCAATACTTTTTTGATTTCAGAATACCTGGGGGATTCAAGGATGATGATTGGGTTTTCGGAGTAGATAATGAGCAATATACAACTTCAGGTAATGATGTTATTGACATATATAGTATTGACAATGTACAGAAGACTCTTACTATGGGAGGTTCAAAAGGCTGTCCAGTGTGGTATGCAGAGTTGCTAAACAAGGCATTATGTTGCAGCTATTTTTATGTCGATGGCGTTCGTTATGCCAGGGTTGATTCTAATGTACCTGAAATGAATGTACTTGTAGAGGGTATAAGGTCTTATGTGTTTAAACAGGCAATAAGAAGGGTTTCATTGTTAAATCCTGATATTGAAACGAACAACAAGATGATAATGAGACGTGTAGATGATTCACGTTATAGAACCATTGATAATGATAATTACAGATTTAAAACTATAGATTTATGACAAACGAAGAAAAACAGGAAATCATATCATCTGTGATTCAATCCTTACAGACAAATTCTGCTACAATAGACCAGTTGAGTGAGGTTGAATCTTGTTCAGAGGGTGATTTTATAGAGCTGAATAAGGGAAGAAAAATCAGTGCTGAGAATCTTGCAAAGGATGTATCTTCAAAAGTTCTTCAAGAAGCTAATCAGGCTGTCGCCGAATCACAGAACTATGCTGAGAAGTCCGAAGAGTCTGCAAATGAATCTGAGGAATATTCTGAAAAATCCAAGGAGTATTCTGAAGAAGCAAAGAGACAGGCTGTATTGGCCGGCCAGTCAGGTGAACTTGCGCAGTATGCGAAAGAACAGGGAGATTATGCGAAAGAACAGGGTAACAATGCTAAGGAGAAAGGAGAAGAAGCTGTTTCTATTGCTGAAGATGCTGCTAAAAGGGTGACGAATGATGTACTTTTTAAGACCGAACAATCATTATCGGAAGAAGAACAAGCGCAAGTATTAAAAAATATTGGGATAAAGTCTGTTGTAACTGAATATAATTATTTAGATTTAAATAGTATAATTATAAATTTTGATGGAAGTAATAAGTACGTTACTAAAATACCATGTACTGTCCCATTCTTTATTTTATCATTTGAGGTACGTGGAGAAGCACTGTTAGATAGAAAGAAATATAATGTAATTTTTTTACAAGATAGTGTAAATAAAAATTATTCAATGAATTTAGAAGCAATTAATCCTTATTTGACTGGAAGGATTGTTGCTAATGAAGAAGAATCAGATCCTGGTGTATTAACTCTTAAATGTTCTGGCGTTGAAAGTTCTAATCCTGATTATAATAGAATAACTTTAACTTCAGCTTGTTATCCTTCTGATTATGTATCTAAATTCAAAGGTAATTTTGAATCTGAAGAAGTTCTACAGTCGGTTAGGGGAACTATTGGCTGCTATGCATTTGTTGGAAATCCTCGTCACATCTATAACTGGGATACAGAGACAAATAAATGGAAGGATGGAGGAGAGCTTATTACTATTACAGATAAGGAACTATCTGAAGATTCAGACCGTCCTGTAGCTAATTCTACTCTTTTTAAGAAGTTCAATGAGATTGAAAAGAGCATTACTGATACCAAGAAAGAACTATCTGATAAGATTGATGAAAATATCTTCTTTAAAAATGTATCTAAAAATGGCGAAAGATTAGATTTGGTTTCCGCTGTCAATCTTGTTCCGGAAGAACTAAGAATTCATGGGTTTGAAGTGCGTTATCTTTCCGATGATGGTTCATGGATTGACGTTACTTTCACTGGTGATTCTATTGAAAACTGGAGCACTGAAAGTAACTGGAAACAGATTTCTGGTGGAGGTACTGGAAGCGGATTCTACAATGTTTCTGTGCAGCATCCATTGATAGAAGGGTATTACACTATTGAAACAGCACTTCAGGCAATCGCAAACGACAAGATAGATGATGAAGATAAGAAGGGTAAGATTATTACATTCGAAGTATCTGCAGGTAAATGGGAGGACTATCGTTTTTCAGGAACCAGCATTGAAAGCTGGCTTGAGCCTTCTGCCTGGGAACGTTTCGGAGGTGGAGATGCGATTAAGAAAATTAAAGTAACAAAAGGTATTTCTGTTCAAGAGTTGACGCCGGATGAACATGGACAGGTTGACCTTGAGATACCAGTTGTTGAAGTGGACCAGGCCGTTAATGAAAATTCAACTAACCCTGTAAGTGGAAAGGCTGTATTCAATGAGTTAAAGAAGAATACAGGCTCGGTGGCGTCAGGAATACAATTGAACGAGATAGGAGAGGGTGATCAGAAGGTATATTCTATCTCTCTTTTGAATGCAGGTGGTGAAGTGATAAGTACTACAGACCAGTTCTCCGGTGCCGGTGGCGGAAGCAGTCTTGCAACGAAGGTAATTCTTACTCGCGTTACAGCTAACAAGACTGTAAAGATTGGAGACGATGTGAAATTGACATACAAGTATGACCATGTCAATTCTGAGACTGGAGAATCAACGGGAAATCCGGCTAAGGCGATAGTGACAATCATACAAGGTGCTAACACCAATACATTAGAAAGTAACATCTATGCAGGAAGCAGCAATACTGTTGATGTGACAAAGTATATGGGAGTAGGTACCAATACTGTAAGGGTAAAGGTTCAGGTCGGTGAAGGCGCAGAGATGCAGGTTTCTCAAATTACATGGACAATCAATGTGGTTCAGTTGACTCTATCCAGTTCATTCAATATTGCAACATCTATCAATAGAGGAGATAGTGTCACTATCCCTTATGCTCTGTCAGGAGCAGGAAACAAAACATTAAGGTGCTACGTTGATGGTGTTGACAAGGAAGATAGAAGTATAACTGCTTCAACAGCGAATGGATCATTCAGTATAGATACATCTGGAATGTCACATGGAACCCATTCTGTTCAGCTTGTCGTAGAACTTGAGCTGTCTGAGGATAATATAATTAAATCAAACAGCATATACTTTGCAATAGGTGTTAGAGAAACTGATAATAATGCTCCGATAGTATATGCAAGGTTCGACTATCCTGATGGAAGCCTTATCTTGGGAGAAAATACGCCTTACATACAAACAAAGCAGTTTGATGTATATACACTATCCTATGCCGCATATAATCCTAAAGAAACTCCTACAAATGCCATCGTATATGTTGGTGAAGATGTAGCCTCATCATCATCTGTTCCTTTCGTTGTACAGAATCTTACGCTTCGTGCTTCTAATTATGGAGAACAGAAGTGCCGGATTGTTGTAGGCAAAACTGAATACAGCTTCAGATTGATTGCAGAGAAGAGTGAACTCAATATAAGTGAACCCACAGACGGAATGACTCTCAAACTTTCTGCACAGGGAAGAAATAATAATGATGTCAACCGTGAAGAATGGAGTTATAACGGCATTCAAACTGTGTTCGAAGGATTCAAATGGGGCGGTGACGGATGGATTGGAAATGCGTTAAGATTGAATGACAAAGCTCGTGCTGTCGTTCAATATGCTCCGTTAAGGCAACCAGACCAGAACGTAACTAACGCTTTTGCTTTTGCTGTAAAGTATAAGGTCTCTGAAGTTGTTGATGATGAAGCTGAGTTGATAAGATGCGTTGACGGTGATGGAACAGGTTTTGTGATAACATCACAGGAAGCAAGAATGCAGACTAAAGGTAAGTCCTCATTATCCATGAAGATGGCTTCAGGCGAAGTCTATGAGGTAATGTTTGTCTCATTTCCTAAATCAGCATCTGGTTCATCAGAATATGAGAAACTGAATACTGAGATGGTATATCTGTATATCAACGGAATCATGTCAGGTTCTGTACAGAGGTCTGCTTCTGATAGCATTTACCAGTCCGACCCGCAGTTTGTTACCATGGGAGCAGACGGTGCCACGTTAGATGTGTATCTGTTGAGGGCTTATAATACGTATCTTAGTGATTCTCAGGTTTTGGATTGTTATATGATTGACCAGGATTCTGTTGATGACATGTTTGCGTTGTATGAATCAAATAATGTGATTGATGACAACGGAAATGTTACAGTTGACAGTGTTCCGGACGGAATGCGTTATATCATCATTACCGGGCGGCAGGACAATGGGGTTCCTACTGTTCTCCAAGCGGCTGTCAATAACGACAAAGACCCGAAATATGATGTGGACGAGATGCTTTGTGTGGTGAAAGGGAACCAGTCATTGAACTTCAAGTGCGTGGGAGGATGTATCCGTCTGCAGGGAACTTCATCACTTGCATATCCGATAAAGAACTACCGCATTTATTTCAAGAATGCTTCCAAGGTAGCCGGTGATTTGTATCTTGGCTGTGACGAACAAGGTGTTGGAGGAGAGCTTCAGGAAGAGGCGAAATACTCATTCCGTCAGGCAGGTACATCCAACAAGGCAGCAGCTCCTGTGGATTGTTTCTGTCTTAAGGCTGACTTTGCCGAATCCTCATCATCACATAACACTGGTATGGCAAAAATTGTACAGAATATCCTTACTGCTGCAGGAGAGTTGACTCCTGCTCAGGCACATTGTTCAGGAGAATATGGATATGATGTGCGAACAACCATCGACGGTGAACCTTGTTACCTGTTCTACCGCGGTACCCTGGACGAAACTCCACAGTTCCTTGGCAAGTTCAATTTCAATAACGACAAGTCAACAGAAGCTGTATTTGGATTCTGCGATATACCTGGTTATCATGACCAGTCGTGGGTAGCAGATAAGTTTAGTGGCGTTAACCCGACCGAGTGCTGGGAGTTCCTGAACAACGACTACCCGATGGGCATGTTCCTGGATGATGATTTTGATACAAAGGGTGATGACGGTACCCCGAACTGGCTGAAGGTATTTGAGGCGAGATTCCCGGATGATGACGACATAAACGCCGAGTATGAGGCTGGAACCCGTAAGCCGAAATATCTTGAGCCGTTGGTTAAGTGGGTAAAGAGCACACAGAACGACGGTGGAAAATTCAAGGCTGAGCTCGCAAACTGGTTTGATGTAGACTATTTGTGCGACTATTATATGTTTACTGAAATAATGGGATGCGTAGACCAGCGCGTGAAGAACATGATGATGGGATTCTGGTATGATCCGGAAAAAGACAAGGTTCTTGCCTATATGATATTCTATGACTGTGATACTATTTTGGGTGTGCGTAACGACGGCCGTCTGAAGTATTCCTGGGATGTGGACGAAAACACTGTCGATCCTGAGCTTTCAACTGAAGAAAAGACGGTGTATGCCTATGCTGGTCATGATAGTGTATTGTGGAAGAATCTTCGTGAACAGTTCCCGGAAGAATTGCAGGCTGCGTACAGACGTATTCGTGAACGAATGTCAAACAGCACTATATTTAAAATGTTCGATGACGAGCAGAGCGCAAAGTTCTGTGAACGAATATATAACCTTGATGCTTTGAACAAATATGTTGAGCCGAAGACATTAGGTGTTGAAGTAAATCAGGATGGTTCAGTTACAAATGTCAAGTATTCGTACCTGGAAGCTATGCAAGGTAGTCGTAAGTCACACCGTCACTGGTGGATAACGAATCGTATGGGGTTATTTGATGCAAGATATAGTACGGGACAATATACAGCAACTGATATATCGTTCAAAGGAAATAGTGCTGCAGGTGCTACAGTAAAGGCTACTCCGCTTCGTGATTTCTATTTTGAATTCCGTCGTGAAGGTGATACAATGGTGCATCAAAAGGTTACTAAAGATGTGGAATGGAGTTATACTTATAACCAGATGGCCAACATTGGAACAATATTCCACCTGTACGGTGGTGAATGGATGAAGAAACTGGACCTGTCTGCGTGGGGTGGATTTACGGACATGAGCCTTCCGACGCTTCCTGTTCTTGAGGAGCTTATTCTTGGAAGCAGCGCAAAGACATACGCACTGACAGAGCTTGTTCTTGGTACGAAGATACCGATGCTGCGTAAGATTGAGGTAGTCAACTACACCAACCTTCCGAGCCTTGACCTGTCAGGATGCAACCGTCTGGAAGAAGTGAACGCATCCGGATGTACAAAGATGTCTACAATAACCTTTGCTGAGGGTGCGCTTATTAATAAACTTCATCTTCCTGAAAACTTCCAGACTCTTGTACTGCGTTCAATGCAATATATAGAATGGGATGCTATCACATTTGATGCAAAGAATAATCTTACAGGATTATGGATTGAAAATTGTGCCCTTATAGACGGTAAAAAGGTATTTGATGAGATGTTCGCTCTTAAAGGTGCATTGAAATATGTTCGTATAACTGGAATTAATCTGGAAGGAGACGGAAGTGATTTGAAGGTTTGGTATGATTCTGGTATTGGAGGTATTGACGCTCAAGGTATCACTACAAATACAAGGTGTAAGCTGGTTGGCAACTACAAACTGACTAAGTATCTTGATGAAGAAGTGTATGCTAAATATGCTGAACGGTTTGATGAGCTGAATATTCGTCAGCCTCAATATACTATGATTGAGTTTGATGATACAGTTCCGGACGATGCAAATATATCTAACCTTGATAATGAGACCGGATACAAGTTTGGCAATACTTATCAGACAAGTGCTCATATATCAGTTATCAGGAGAAACAGGCATCGGGTACTTGGTAAGCTGAAATCAGAAGGAAAGATGGTTATATGCCAGCTTCATGATGAGGATAGTAATTATTATGCGGATGCGGAAGTAGCAGCTTCAGGAACACCGGCTAAGTTGGATTCTACTGAAGGTGACGTGTATATCTATGAGCCTCATTATTGGTATAAGGGTATCAATGACTACCTGAATAACAAGAAGTATTCATGTTTCAGTTCGAATGAAGAAATGCCGGATAGACCTGAATGTAAGGTTATTGGTTATGATGAGATTGAGTCTGAAAAGAATGTGCGTGAAGGGTATAAACTGACTGTTGGAAGACAGCATCTTGATGATGCTTATTCACAGGATTCAAATTATCTTGTCTGTAAAGTTAACGTGTTTGGATATAAGAAAGTGAGATTCCCGACTGTACTTGGTACATCAATGATTGGGTCATGTTTTACGGATTCCGGAAAGAATGTAGTGAAGGATGTTTTTGTAGAATCTCTAAACAATAGGTTTGTCAATGGTATGTATATTATCTGTGATGTTCCGGAAGGGGCTACGGAATTGAACTTTACTATTCATAAGTATGCGGAATTTGATTGCGTGGTATTGAGCAACAGCGATAAGATTGAAGATATGGAACCTGACTGGGTTGAGCATGAACCGTGTCTGGTAGCTGTCTTTGAGGCATGTACGATAGGTACTAAATTGTATTCGGCTGCTACAGGTAATGCAAGTGTTGGCTCATTGACTCAGAGTGATTTCATCTATTATGCCAAGCAAAGGGGACTTCAACTTATTGACTGGGAGATGCACAAGGATATAGCTAACTTGTTTTTTGCTTTCTATGGTCGTCGTGATTCTCAGGACCAGTGCGGATATGGACAGTCAACAGAACAGAGAAATATCGGAACTACGGCATTGCTTGGTATGCAGGATACCATAAGCTATAATTCAGATGGAGGAGCACATCAGACTTCCAATGCATGGTATGTACGCCCAAATGAAGATGGAAATAATGTATATTCTCTCATTTACAATACAAACTGCATGGGATATGAGAATTTGTACGGTGATAAGTATGAATGGTTGTCAGGTGTTTCTTTGCCTAATACGAATACTCAGGAACAATATAAGTTGTTGATAGAGATGCCAGATGGAAGCACTAGAAAGGTAAAGTCTGGTACTGTTAGTGGATATTGTACTGGTATGTATCATCAGAAATATATGGATATTGTAGGAGTACATTCACAGAAAGGAAGTTCGACTACTTATTATTGTGATGAGTTTAATGTAAGTAATGCTGCTAACCGTGTGGTGTGCCGGTCGTACAGCTACTCGAGTGCGTTTGGCGGTGTCTCGTTCGCGTATTGCGGCAGCGATTCCTCGTCCACGTATGCGTCTATCGGCTCGCGTCTCGCCTTCAGAGGCGAAATCGAAGAAGCGGAAAGCGTGACTGCGTTTAAAGCGATAAAAGCGATTTTGGCATAATATGATTTAGGAAGGTGACGTAGTTTTTTACGTCACCTTTTAAAAACGGGCGTAAGCCCGTCGAAATTTTTTATTTTTTGGATTATGAAAAAAGCATTACATTTGCCACGAGGGTGGATTCCTCTGTACCGTGTGGTGTGCCGGTCGAACAACAACTCGAATGCGAATGGCGGTGTCTCGTACGCGAATTGCGGCAACGATTCCTCGTCCACGAATACGAATATCGGCTCGCGTCTCGGAATCAATCAGAAGGAAATAATGGCTTTATGCCAGGAGGATGAGCCTCAACAAAAGCGGTATTTGTACCGGAAAGTTGAAAAAAAACTTGAATGGGTAGAGTTTGGTAGGGATTTTTCCCGAAGAAGTTGGGCCCGGTGATTGAAGGCATGAAAAGAATAGGTAACATCATGAGTGAGGTTGTTGAATATTCGAACATGTATGAATCTTACAAACAGGTTCTTCGTGGGACAAAAAGGAAACAGTCTCAGTCAGGCCAGCGTATTATACAGGATACGGAAAGAATACTTACGGAATTGTCCGAATCTCTTGCGGACGGGAGCTTTGAAATATCTGGATACAAAGATATAGATGTTGTTGAAGGTGGAAAACTTCGACATATCCAGGTATTATCTTTGAGAGAAAGAATAGCTATTAATGCTGTAATGCGTGTTGTTGATAAACACTTGTTACCGCGTTACATAAGGACAACTTCTGCGAGTATCGTTGGAAGAGGTATGCACGACCTGATGAAGTATATCAGGGATGATATACGTAATGATGTGGATGGTACAAGATACTGTCTGAAAATGGACATTCATAAATTTTATGAAAGTATAGACCAGGATGCAATGATGGATTGCGTAAAACGTGTGTTTAAGGATAAGATTCTGATATGCCTTCTCGATAAGTTTGTCCGTATGATGCCTTCAGGTATCAGCATTGGACTTAGAAGCTCGCAATGCCTTGGAAATCTTCTTCTGTCTGTTGTTGTGGATCATTACCTGAAAGATGAGTTAGGGGTGAAATATTATTACAGGTATTGTGATGATATGGTTGTTCTATCTTCAAGTAAGGAATATTTGTGGTCTATTTATAACGTAATAAAGGAAAGGCTTGATGGAATAAATCTTGAGATAAAGGATAATGTCAGAGTTTTCCCGACAGAACAAGGAATAGACTTTATAGGCTATGTTATATTTCCTGACCATGTATTGCTCAGGAAGAGAATAAAGAAAAAGTTTGCAAGAAAAATGCACGAAGTAAAAAGCTCTAAGAGAAGGGATGTGCTTATTGCTTCTTTTTACGGAATGACCAAGCATGCGGATTGTTGTAGATTGTTCAAAAAATTAACAAATAAGGATATGAAAAAATTTAGTGAAATGGGAGTCGTATATACTCCTGCAGATGGAAAGAAACGGTTCCCTGGGCAAACGGTATCTCTTAATAAGTTGACTAATCTTGAGATAGAGGTACATGACTATGAGACGGACATTAAGACATCTGAAGGAGAAGGACGGTATCTTGTGTCTATTAGGATAAAGAAAACCGGAGAATGGAGGAAGTTCTTCACTGCATCGGAGGAAATGAAGGCAATCCTTGACCAGATTTCTGACATGGAGGATGGCTTTCCGTTCGAGACAGTACTGGAACCTGAAACCTTTGACGGAAATAAGGTTAAGTATAAATTTACATAAAATGAAGAGAGTAGAAGGATATTCTGATATTAAGTTACTTGAATGCACAAACCCAGTTAAGAACAAATGGCGTCTAAGATTTGATGTTGTTGCAGGTGAAGATGGGGCATGCTCATACATTGAGGAGGAACTTGACCATAAGCCTGATTCTGAAGAAATACGCTCTATCGTATCTCAGTGGTACAATTCTGAAACAGATAAGAAGATACTTTCAGGATTAGAATATGAAGGTCATACTGTATGGCTGTCGAATGAGAACCAGTTCAACTACAAGGCAGCATATGACATTGCCGTTCAGACTTCCGGACAGAATCTTCCAGTAACTTTCAAGTTAGGTACTGATGAGGAGCCATATTATAAAACATTTGAGAATCTTGAAAGTTTACAGGATTTTTACTTGAAGGCTATGAATCATATACAGGAATCGTTGAAAGAAGGATGGGAGAAAAAAGATTCGTTCAATGTTGAATTATATATTTAGGATTGAGTTATGTGTTTGTATATCAGTGATATTTGATTAGTCGTGATTATAGGATTTTCTAAAAAAAAGATATGATATAATATATTCAATATCTTTGTGAAGGCCCTCAGATAATGTATTGTGCATTGTCAGAGGGCCTTTTGTTTTATTAAATCTTATTTTATATGAAGGAATTAGATGATTTGATTAAAAAGGTAGGGAATGACAAGGTATTGCATTTCCTTGGAGGAGGGTGGATTTGCGCAGTTATCACTTTTGTATCAATTCTTCAGGAGGGTGATTTAGACTCATGGGGAAAAATATCATGTGTAATAATTGGCACAACGGTAGTGGCTTTTCTGTCTGTTGTAAAAGAAATTATCATGGATGATAAGGCTGACTGGTTTGATGTTCTTGCGTCTATTGCTGGATGTGTGACGATTTTTGCTGCTGTTGGAATTGGTATTTTGTTTAATAATTTATCTATGTGATATGACTGTCCTATTCTTAATTTCTTTGTTTGTTATTGCGATTTATATCGCTGTAGTAATTGTAAAATCAGGAGTACCTTATTCAGTTTCGGATACTTATTACAGGATTGAGCACAAGAAGTGGTTTACGTTTGTTATGCTTGCAACAGGGTTTTCATTGCTACCTGTTGCCCTTGAAGTAAGTTCGGAATCATCACAGTTCTTGATTTTCCTTACCATAGTAGGAATTACTTTAGTTGGTATTTCTCCGAATTTCAAGGGGGAAAAATCTGAGCGTAACGCTCATTATGCTGGGGCAATTATGCTTCTTGTATTTTCACAGATATGGGTATGGCTTAATTTCAAGTGGATTCTATTGCTTTGGCTTGTGTATGTTGGCTATATTGCGTATAGCCTTATTAAGAAAAAGTCAAGTTCTAGTTTTTACAACGATCTTGTAAGCTTGAAACCGGTATTCTGGGCTGAGATAACTCTTGTAATAACGACCTATGTTACAGTTTTTGTTGAGATATGGAAAAGTATGTAGGATTCATTACACAGGATTTACGTGCAGGCGTGGCAATTATATTCGCCTGTCTTGTGCTTATAGTCTTTGCTTGTCTGCTGGATATGTGGACCGGAATAGATGCAGCCAGGATAAATAAAGAAAAAATTTGTAGCAGGCCTTTGCGAAAGACAGGAACCAAGATTGTGGACTATTACAGGCTGGTTATGTTCTTCATTTTAATTGATATTTTAGGACTGTGCTTCCCCTGGTACAACTTACCATACGGGGCAGTTATCGGAACACTTGGCGTACTGATTATCGAAGGTTTGTCTGTCATAGAAAATTTTAAGAAGAAAAAAAGTCATGCTGCAGAGGTAGCTGATTTGGCTATGCGGATTACGGAATGTGCCACACCGGAGGAAGCTCAAAAAATTATCAAAGCCATTAAGGAAGGAGTGAAAAAATAAAATAGGAGTGCCACTGCACTCCTTGTAATAAATTATTTATTAACCATCCTGCCATTGGTAGAACTCCACAAATATAAAGGAATAAATGTTATGAACAAAATAGATTCAATAATAATTCACTGTTCAGCCACACGTGCTGGACAGGACATAGGTAAAAAGGAGATTAATCAGATGCACGTATCCCGTGGCTTTCAGTGTATTGGGTACAACTACGTTATCCGGCTGGATGGTACGGTAGAAGTTGGTCGTTCGCTCACTATTGACGGGGCGCACTGTAATAGCAAGGGATTCTCAGGTGTGTCGTACAACAAACATTCAATCGGTATCTGCTATGTGGGTGGACTGGATGCAAACGGAAAGGCAGCCGATACCAGAACGACGGAACAGAAGAAGGCGCTGGCAAAGCTGATTAAGGAACTCTGTATGAAGTACCAGATTGTGGAAGTGTTGGGTCATCGTGACACATCTACTGACTTAGACGGGGATGGAATCGTAGAGTCAAACGAATGGACAAAGATGTGTCCGTGCTTTGATGTGCGTGCAGAATATCCTTTTATTCCTGAAATTGTTGTGAAGCCATGAAGCTATACGACTACATAATGGGTAAAGTGAGCCGGTGCATTACGCTGGCTCCTTTCATGTGTATCATATTGCTGGCGTCAGCAATATGGTCTTGTCGTAGCATTAAGTATGTCCCGGTTGAGTCCATCCAATACGATTCGGTCTATCTTAACAAAGTAGTCAAAGATAGTATCTATATCAAGGATTCAGTATTGTTGGTAAAAGGTGATACGATTATCGAGTATAGATACAAGTATATCTACCAATACAAGGACAAAACAGACACGCTTTATGTAACTAAGACTGATTCCGTACAGGTACCTTATCCTGTAGAGAAGCAGCTTACCTGGTGGCAACAGTTCCAGATAGATGTAGGTGGATGGGCGATAGGTATTGCTATAATATCGGCAATTATAGTGATTATGGTTGTTATACGTAAAATGAAGAAATAATATCTTTGCAGTGTAGAAGTTCGCTTTTATTAGCAAATCAAAGCCCCGACCAGATTAATATCCGGAAGGGGCTTCTTTATGACCAGCCTCAACAACACTAATAATCAACTTCACTGGCTGGTTCTATTTGTGTTACTATGTTATCTGATAAAAGTTCGGGAATAGGCATAAAAAAAGTGAGGGGAACCACCCCCTCACTAAAAGTCAAACCAAAATCAGGGCCACTGCCCTTCATTATGGTATTGCAAATATACGAATTATTTTTTATGAACAAAAAAATCCCCGCATCGGCTTAGTGCGGGGACATGTCAAACAAAGTCACTTAATTAAATTTAAGCGAAGCCGAAGTATTTTTTATTGTATTGCTTATGTCTTCCAGTGCATTCAGGAATGTTTGAAATTCATTCTGTGTGAACTTTGCAGGCTTTCCATTTACAGTATATCCATTTATTCGCTGGTACAGCCAGTTCCGGCTTTTTCCAAAGTATTTCTTTGCTATGTAGCTGAATGAGATTATATCAGGAAGTTCCCCCAGCTTATCCTTTAGTATAGTTTCTTCTGCCCTGGTAATAAAATCCTCGCAAGCCTCAACTGTAGCTTGAAGTCCGGCTTTGGAATCTGCAATGTACTTGTTCTTTTCTTCTTCACTCATTGAGGATAGTTTCACCTTCATTTCCTTTTGGAAGGCAAGTTTTTCCTCAGCAGTCTTTAGCTCTTTGAACTTCTCAAATGCAGCCTGCATGTCTGCGTTAGGAAGGTATTTATCCATATTATCCATCATAAATCTATTTTTAATGCCCTCCCAGTAGGGAGGGCTGTTTTTTTACTCTTTTTCCAACATCTTTCGGATTTCGTTCATCCGATCAAGAATATCATTAACCATCTTTTCGTATTCTGATTTATCAAGAACTCCGTAGGTTGAATGAAATTCGATTAGCAGTTTGAGATTCTTGTACTCTTCTTCTAGCTTTTTCCTTTCTTCATTTTCCATGTTGTTTTAATTAAGTGAATAACTCTTTGTTTGACACTACAAAGATAATAAGCATTTGCATATTATTAAAATATTTCGGTGTTTTTTTACGTCAGATTATCAAGAATTTCTCTGATTGCCTTGTCTGCATGTTTCTTCATAATGGATACATAGTTGAATATCGGCCGGCTGTCTTTCATTGATTGTCCGATGCAATATTCGAGCGTGGACAATGGAATACCTAAGTCGAATCCGTGTTGAACGAAAGACTTACGGGCTGAATACAGGGTAAAATAATGCTTAATTCCGCCAATTTCTGCCAGTTTCTTAATCTTTCTTGCAAGAACATTGTAGCAGCTTACATAGCTTGAATAACGGCCGAAAATGAGTTTTCCTGATTTCTTGTCCATGTATCGTTGTATGATTGGCTTTGCCTCATCAGGAATAGAGAAGTTCACCGCATTGTCTCCCTCTTTAGTGTGCCTGGTCTTTTTTCGGACATAGTATATTTCATCTGTATTCCGGAAGTCGTATTCCAGCATATCAACAAGATTCATTCCGGCAAGATAATAAGTCAGCATGAAAATGTCACGTACTACTGAAAGGCTGTGTGTGTCCAGTCTGGCATCACGTATTTTCTTAAGCTGCTCTACTGTTATGTACGTGTCCCTTTTCTTTGCTGACGGAACTTTAGCCGTCACGAACGGGTCCACATCGAATGACACGTACCTCATTTTTACAGCATAGTTGATGATTACTTTCAGAAGAGTAATATATATCTTGATGCTTGTCTGGGAGAGTTTGTCTTTCTGAAGGCTCATTAAGTAGTTGTTGCTCCGAATTGGAGTGATGTGTTCCATCAGAGTATCATTACCGGCGAAGTCCATGTACCTGTTAGCTGCAAGCCTGTACAGCTTGTAGGTCTTTCCTCTGTCATCCTTGTCAATCTGTGATAGATATTCGTCTGCTATTTCAGAGAATGTCCTGTGCTTTTCTCCCGAGGTTGGTGATTTGATTATCTTGATAAGCTGGCTGCATGTAAGGCTGTCTGCAAAAGGAATGTTTGACGCTCTTTCTTCATACGCTGACAGCAGCTTCATGAGGTGTATGTTCAGCCTTTCCTTGTCTGGTCTTTTGACGATCCTTCCGTTGCTTATTTCTTTCTCTGAGTCTATCGTTACATCAGTCGGGATGTATCTTGTTTGCCGGCAATGTGTAACTGCTATCCTTACTGTGTGTTTATTGTTTTTTAAGATTAAATTCGGGACAATTGTTAAAAAAAATGTTGCCATACTGGTTTATATTTTAAACTGGAATAAAAGTGGAATGAAATACGCCCAAAAGTGAGGTTTTTTCTATCATTCACACGTTACAAATTAGATTGCGAAAAGTTCGGTATGTATCCATAACTGCTTGAAAACCAGTAATAAAAAAGATACTCCCGCTGAACACTTTCAGCAGGAGTATCACAACACAAAAACTAAACTAGACTTAACTAAACTATTCTAAAAGAAGTTTCACAACTTCCGTTTTATTATGTACGACACAAATATAGGGTTTAGATTGATTGTATCCAAAGAAAAACAGTAAAAAAAACGATTGTTTCAAAAAAAAAGGTTGAAAATACAACAAAAACTCAAATAGTATGTTTATTAACATAATTTTGGAGCTCTTGTTTGTAGCTGTCCGATATAGGGATGTAGTCCTTTCCAAAAACAATCCTTCCTTTTTCTATGATTTTTATTTTTTGTTTTTGCACAATGAAAGACCGGTGAATCCGGATAAACCGGTTAGCCGGTAGTTTGTCTTCCATCATTTTCATACTGACCAGTGAAAGTATGGGGCGTGGATTATCTTCAAGATGTATCTTGATGTAGTCTTTCAATCCTTCAATGTAAAGAATCTTATCCAGTTCTATTTGAATCAGTTTATAGTCACTTTTCACATAGATATACTTCAAGTCATCTGACGATTGTATGTCGGCTGGTGATGTTTCGGCCTTTTGAAGCAGTTCAAACCATTGCACCGCTTTGTTGACAGCTTTCATAAAATCTGTATAGCTGATAGGCTTGAGCAGGTAGTCAAGGGCATTTACCTTATATCCGTCTAATGCATATTGTCCGAAAGCTGTGGTAAATATGATACGCGTATTCCCTGGGACGATTTTGGAAAATTCCAGTCCGTTCAATTCCGGCATCTGAATATCCAGGAAAATAAGATCCACGGGATGCTCGGTCAGCAGCTCCATAGTCTGAATGGCACTGGAGTATGCACCACATAGTTCGAGCGATGGCGTTTTCTTTACATAACTTTCCAGCAGGCCGAGTGCCAGAGGTTCATCATCGACAATAGCGCATTTTATTATCATGGCAGTATCTTTTTATTGTTGTCAGGAATTTTAATGGTCAGTATGGAACTGTATTCTTTCTGGTTCGAACTTATTTGCTGGTGCCATTCATAGCGTCCGGCATACAGCAGTTCCAGTCTTTTGCGTACTTGTTCCAGTCCGATGCCCGAACCACTTTTATCCATTGCGTTCTTCGGATAATTGCTATTGCGTATTACGCAATGGATTTCATCATCCTTTTCTGTTAGTGTAATGTCTATAAAACTGGGTTCGGTAGGAGAGATTCCATGCTTGAAGGCATTTTCAATGAGTGAAATAAACAGCAGCGGAGCTACCGGGCTTTGGCTGTCTGGCCGGATTTGAAAATTTGTATTGATTTTGACTGCAGATGAAACCCGGATTCGCATGAGTTCGATATAGTTTTGAATAAATTCCACCTCTTTAGTCAAGGGAACAAATGTTTCCTGATTATCATACAGAACATAACGCAGCAGTTTACTGAGCTCTTGGATGGCTTGCTGTGCTTTTTCCGTATCAAAGGCCGTCAGGGCATAAATATTGTTCAGGGTGTTGAGCAAAAAATGCGGATTCAGCTGGTTGCGCAAGTTTTTCAGTTCTGCTTCTGTTCGGCTTTTCACTGCTTCACGGCGTTCCAGTTCCGTGGCACTCCAACGCAGACTCATACGGATGGCTACACTTAATCCTACGGTAAAGATCATGCTCGTGATGTCCCTTATATAAAATATGTATTGAGGAGGTAAATGAGGACGTCGTGGAGCCGGGGGAGGAAAGGCTATGATATTATGCCAGTAGCGGAGCCCAATGGATACCACTAAAATAAGGAGGATATTCAAGAGAATAAACTGTCCCGTATGTTCCTTAAAAAGAACTTTAGGAATAAATAACAGGTAATTGATATAAAAGATAACGAAGAAAGAAAGAGACACGCCAGAATGGTTGATAAACTCTCTCCAGTCGATACTGCCGCTGTCATCTTGGGTAAAGAACAGTGGAAATCCGAAAAATAATCCCCAGCATATAATGTGGATTGTTAATTCAAGTAAGCGGTGCTTGTTGTGAGTTATATGAACCATACGGAATTGATTTAAAACAAAGATACGATTTTTTTTAATAAAAGTCCGGCTACCTCAAGCGGTTTATGTTGGGAAACATTCACTGCTGAATGGCAGCCGGACAGGAAACCAAAGTTATGAAGAACAAAGTAGTTCCGTTA